>JAEEGL014301341.1_pt1 | contig 14311 bp, 13 predicted proteins | sample 9134231 | NCBI WGS metagenome assembly JAEEGL01 (sample SAMN16246548, study PRJNA631951) | gut metagenome | biome: gut microbiome; feature: rumen; material: fiber-attached | host: Bos | place: Iran: Karaj | collected 2018-10 | reverse complement strand
CCTTCCCAGAGTAGTTCAGCCCTCCAGTGGCGATGGTGTTGCGTGTGACTCATTGTGAAACTTACAGCAGCGGGACTGTTCAGGACTTTCACCTGATTCCCTTTTAATCGTTCGGGGGAGAGATTAGACCCTTCACGAACCTATGCGCGACAAAGATACAAACATTATTTATTACGTCAAAATCATTCTGCTAAAATTTTCTTAGCATTTGTCACTTGTTCCTTTTCATTTTCAGAGAGTTTATTGTAGGCAGCCTTTGCCTGCTCTATCTGTTCTTCACGAGAAAGGCGACGGTTAGGGCCTCGCTGATCTTCTGTCTGCACAATTTCCGTTTCAGGAATGGCATCTATCAGTTTGATAGTGGCACTTACAGGTGTCCAGCCCTCTCCATAGATGGCATCTGCTCCGCCAGGTGTGTATTGTCCAGAGTTCAGGTGGTTGGTGCCAGATCCTGCTCTGATTTTGCCTCGACTGTCTCTTCCCAACCATTCGTTTCTCAGTTGTTTCACCTTTTCACGTTGCATTTCCGTGCTTCGATTCTGGGCATAGAGCCAGTCGAAGCAGTAGTCCAGTTGGTAGCCGTATTTCCATGTGGACATGTGACTGCCATCTGTGAATCCCACCCAACTGATACCACTTCCTGGAGTGCTGTTATCATGGTTAACCACAGCTGCACCTCGTTGGTTTTGCACTTGAAGATCATCGAAGGGGCTCCATTCATCGTAAGGAATCTTCACGCCTGCAGCCTCGTAATAATCTGCTAATGCTAACCAAAGCCCAGTAGCCATAGCATCGCCTTTGCAGGTCTGCACCAAGATGTTGTCATCACTTACCATATAGTACCAGTTCTGATAGTTCTCCCAATCCAGTCCCCAACCATTGAAGCTGATAGGGTCATTGTCTGGCGTACGCTCTCCACCGTTTTGGAAGGTTTTGTTGTAGCTGTTGCTCCATTGGGCACCAGTAGCCACTACGCCAGCGAAGAAATTATCACGCTGAGCTGCCATATTCAAGATGGTCATGCCTCCCATCGACTGGCCTGTGCCATAGATGCGATTCTCGTCGATGTAGCCCTTGTATGTATCAAGGATATGGTCCGCCAGCTCCCAGATAGCCGTATTGGCTTCGCTCGAAGCTACTAAGTCGTTGGTAGATCGGCGACTCTCTTCTATCTGAGGCACCAGAACGATGGTAGGATGCTCCTTCTGCACCAATGGACTGGCATGTTTCACAGCGGCGCGAGAAGACGTGACAGCAGCCATAGGGTCTGTATCATTCGCCCCAGCATGCTCCATGTGGATGGTCAGACCTATCTTACCCTTATTGGCTTCCAACACTTCTTTTGAAGGCACATAAATCGAGTAGGGCAGTTCAAAGTCCACATATTCGCCTGTGTATTCGCTATAGCAATGCGTGGCTTGGAAAGCTCCGTCGCCTATACGGTGGATGTTCCAGCCATGGGCTTCGCTCAGTTCTGGCAACAGGATGTTCGCTTTGTCAGTATTTACTACTTGCTGCATCCTTCCGCCAAATCCCTCACGCTCCTCGACGGTATAGTTAGTCAGCATCTTTTCCGTTGGTGGAATGGTGCCTCTCTTTCCCTCAATGCTTCGCAGCTGTCGCACACCTGCCATCATGGTAGTGGTATATGCCAGATTCTGGCCAGTGAGAATGTAGTCTGTATTCACTTCAATGATGACGTATCGCCCATCCTTAGAGACCCTGTCGTTTGCTGGTTGTGGCTCATTGTTCACATACACGTAAGTGATCTGCCCTTCGTTCCCAGGCGTGCCATCCTTATCTGTCTCTATGGTGCGCTCAAAGCCATTCTCCTGCTCCTGCCAGATGGTATAGTCTATGATCTCAAAATCTTTATCACTAAAGGCATCAGCCTTGAGGTCTTGGCCATATTCTACGATGATGGCAGAGGTCTTGGCCCCTTCCAGATCGACGAAACCGTATGACAGCACACGCTGAATGCCGTCATCGCTTGAACCACAAGCAGTGAGCAGCAGACTGGCGCAGAGTGCAAATAAAACGATTGACTTTCTCATGGCTCAGCCCTCCATAGGTTAGGATTCCCCTGCAGATAGCGAGAGAAAGGCTTTACCTCATTGCTGATGAAGATGGTAGCTCCTGTGGCTATCATTGGGCCGAAAAGCTCTGAAGGATTATCATCGTGCGTCATGTCACGGAAGTTGCCAGCATGCCCCTTTACAGAGATGTCGAACGCCACATGGCAGACATCCAATGTGCGCAGAATGGCTTGCTTCAGCAGAGGGTTGTCTGCTTTGGAAAAACGCAGCTCTACAGCTACAGGTTTCTGATTCAGAAGACTTTGCAACTTGTCCATAGCCCCAGTACTGTCAAGGTCCACCTGAGGCATGAACATCAGGCCCTTAGTGTCTGTAGGCTCTGTGATACCACTGAGCATCACCATGTTTTCTGCTCCAAGGCGTTTCACGACTTCTGCAATCTTATTGATATAAGGTGTGGCGTTTTTCACTTGCAGGATAATCTTTCCCTGAGCAAAGGCGATGGCATCTGCCAATGTAGGTACCCGCTTGTCTGTCGAAGGGTCGTTGCCATTTTTCCGATAGGCATAGTGGCACAGCTCCTTCAAGGTGAGGTCTTTCACGTAGACAGGGGCTCCCTCTACGTACATCAGTCTATTCAACGAGTCGTCTGTCAGCACCACCAGTTCACCGTCTTTGGTCAGTTGCACGTCGATAGGTACGATGGCAGCCTGCTTCTCCACCGCTTTCTCAATGGAGCGCAGAGAGTTCTCTGCCGTTCCGTGCCAGTCACCCTTGTCTGCTGCAAGCAGCACTTCTTTGCTGTCCTTGTCTCTCAACAGATGTCCCAGACTCACGCCCCTGCGCTGACTGAAAAGCCAGTCGCGGATGGCCTCTATGCTGTAGGTGGTCAGCCACGAACACATGTGGTCAGGAGCTCCACGCATGCTGCTCAATGCCTGAGGCACCACATCGCTCAGCACTAAATAAGTGATATTGGTGTGATGGCGCAGCATGTCCTTCACCTTGAAGTCCAACTGGTCGTCTGTACTGCGGGCACTCACATAGCCTTTGGTCAGCGTTGCCCCTTTGGCTTGTAGAAACTCTGTGATGGCATTCATGCCAGGATAGGCACGCACATCGCCCTCTGCCACAGTGATGAAGATGTTCTGCTTGGCAAGGGGCTCCGTCACAGTAGGTTCCCACTGCCCAGAGCAGAGGTAAGAGGCAGCGAAGAGTTCTGGATATTTGATGTCGAGGGCAATGCTTGCCATGCAGCCACCCGACTGTCCTGTGGTGTAGATGCGGTCTGCATCGATGGAGTATTGCTGCTGCAACTGTCCGATAAGGTTTACTGTAGCATCAAGGGCCGGACTGGCCTCACTACGATCGTTGGCGATGGTGGAGGCATATTGTGGAGCCAGCACGAAGCACGGATGTTTCTGCTGCTCATAGTCGCTGGCCCAGACCACAGCCCCTAGTCCCTGTGTCAAGGTGGCCGTCACCTCACGTCCTGTCACGCTGGCATCATGCATGAAGAGCACCAGAGGGTATCTCTTCGTTGCGTCATAGTCTTTTGGGACGAACAGATTATACTCCAACGTCTGCCCAGTGGCTTGATCTTGGTAGGTCAGCTGCTTAAACTTCTTGATGATCTCCCTGAAAGTGGTAGAGTCGGGGACTGCCTTGTCATAGCGGAAGTAGGGCACCCAACTTTGTGTCATTCCTCCGCCTCCTCCACGTGGTCCTCCGCCTGGTCCGCCTTGCTGGCCGCGTGGAGGTTGTGCACTCACGTTACTTGTCAGACACAGCATTGCCAGACACAACACCATTGTTGCCGTCTGCCAGATCTTTCTTCTCATATTAAAAAGGTGGAGTTTAATTTGAGCCGAAGCTCAGGTCTCTACCAAGACCTATAGGTGGTTTACAAATGAGTTAAGGTTTCTCTTTGCAAATATAAATAATTGTTATTAGAATTGCAAAAGAATCCAACGCAATCCTTCATCATACCTATGCTTCGATTTTAGTCTTCACAAAAGCATACCAAATAATAATTAAAAATAAGATATTTATGAAAAAAGCTATTTTTATTGGTTTGTTTATTTTAATGAATAATATTTGTTTTGCTCAGAATATGCAGAAAACTATCAGTTCATCACAGGATTTTAATGGTGACTGGAAAGGTTCTGTCATTTATGATACTCCAGCTGGATATAAAGTGGATTATATTTTTCATATAGTTAATAATGAATGTTCTGAGGAATTAATAAGTAGGTCTCCTGCAGATGTCAAAGAAGCTTTAATAGAGATGATAGTAACAGATGGTCTAATCACTTTAAATACGCGTAATGGCGGGATCATTATAGGGAAACTTGTAAATGGGAAAATCGAAGGAGAATACAATTCCGGAAGAAAAAAAATACAAGATAACTCTTATTAAGTTTGGAAAAGGTGTTATAGATGTAGAGAAAAATTATAACATTGATCATGAAAATGATTTAATAGTGTATTAAAAGTTTTCGCCTAAATTTACGTGAGGAGTTTTTTAATTATAGCATAATGTTTGCTGTTGTTTTGCATATGGTAAATTAATAATTTAGTGTAAGGTAAAGTACATTTTCCATTTGTCACAATATATTATGGTTATCTAACCATATATGTATTCTATGTTTTTTTTGCATACAAATATTGTCATGAGACGCCTATTCATCACCATATTCCTCTTCCTATCGCTCGCTATGCAAGCTCAGCGTCAGCAGATTTCATATATAGAGGAGACTAAGCACTGGTACTATCTCTATGATGAAAATGGCAAGAGGTTTGGTGGGTTATCCCGCAGCAGTGTGGGGGAGTTGAAAGGATGGGGGAGTGACTTCTTTGTAACGAGACGTCACTCCTATTACCTTATCTGCGATGCCAAGGGCAAGACGCTGAAAACGATGAATGTCTCAGATGTTGGAGAAATTGTGGCTGTAAACAATAATACGATTACCAGCCGTAAAGGAAGCTGGATCTTACATTTGGAACAAGGAGGGTAAGAAAATCAGTTCAAGATCTGGTAATTAGTAAATGTGTCTTTTTCACTTCACAAAAATCAATCCTCCAAATCTGTTTCCAGGCATCGGAAGTCCCTTTCAATACTTTTATTCATTAAATAGTGAAGTTTAGCCTCCTCTTTTAATGATTTGGCTTGAGCAAACAGTTCATTCATCTGCTGAGCCATCCGCTTGCGTTCATCAGGATCTGTTGTCGTTTGCAGTTCTCGTTGCAAAGCCTTAGCAGCCATGTGAACTTCACTGGCCTTTTGGCGAATCTGTTCTATAGACATTTTCTCTTCTTCCATTTTTGCCAATTTATTTTGATATTTCTTAATCAATTCTATTTCCAGTTTATTAATAAATTCCATATCACCTCTCATACCATTTCCACTTTAAAATCCTTGTTCCAAATCTTTTATTATTATTGATTGGGCTATAATATAGTAACAATGCCATAAAAATTCAAAAATGAGGCGCTTTTTTTTCTAAATAATCAAATACGCTCTTTCATTATCCCTGCAAAGATAAAAAGAATAATGAAATACAATGTATTTAATAAGTGTTAATGTTTTGAATTTCCATCAAGACTTTGCTATTTTATAAATTATTACAGGTAATGTTATTCAGCTTTTGTCTACTATAATTATAGTTTAGGATATGCAAATAAAAGTGGAAGTATTTGCTTTTTCTATATTTTATCATTTACTTTGCAGAATATAGAATAAAGTGCACTTTATTACTAATGCACTAATCAACACGGTTATAAAGTAAATAATGGTTCTATTTTTAATAATACTCGTCATACTAATAATATTCACATCAGGTGGAATATTAGGATGGATTTTTAAGGGGATAGGATCTATTTTCTCCCTCCTTTATGAAGGATTTTCTTATTTGTTGATGTTTATAATACGATTTTTTGTTTATTTTATAGCTATAGTAATTATTATCCTAATGTTAACTATGTTATAAATAAGAAGCAACGTTTTGTGTATTGTCAAGGATTTATTAATGAATGAGTTAAATGAATATAAAGCATAAATATGTCAAGTTACTATGAATTAAATAAAGCCAGCTCTGCCAATTCCAAAGCGTTTATTCTAGATGGTTCTGAGCAGCAACACTTCCCTTTCGAAGGGCTGTATATTGGTTCTCTCAGTGGTGGAGTGGTTGATGTACCAGCTTTGATTGACATCAGCGAGATCAAAGCCTTTTGTATGCTGTATAGCGACGACGACACTCGTACGCGCGTCAACCACGTTCTGGAAAGAATGGCTTGGAGAATAGCTATCACTGTCCCTGCAAACCTTTGCGATATTGTTCTTTTCAATGGCGGAAATGCAGGCGATTCTTTCAACACTCATTCACGACTGAATAAGTATTTAGTGGGCGAGCGTGACGAACGAGTACTATTCGATGGAAATGCTGATGTGTTTGATAGAGTAGTTAGCGAAGCCTATGCCTCTATCGTTCAGCGCATGTCTGCCATCAACTGTGCTGGAAAGAGAAACCTTGTTGAGCTGAATGAGTCGTTAGGACGTGACGCCCGACTTAAATACCAGTTCTTCATCCTCACAGATTTCCCTCGCAACGTGAAGATGCAAACTGTACAGAAGTTGGCACAAATTGTTGAAACAGGCAGTCGCGCAGGCATCTATGTAATGATGAGTTGGGATATGAATGCCGAATTCTGTGATGAGCAACATGCTTCCTCATCATTCGATGCTCAGGCGATGTTGAAGAAGATGGAAATCATCTTCCCTAAAGACGGAGCTTTCTATTTTAGTAACTCGGGGCATGATGATGTGCTTAATCGCTTTAAATTGACACTCGACGATGATGCAATCATCCCAGCTGAAGCCAACACCTGGGCTTCCTATATAAATAATGTGGTGGACATAGCAAAGAAAAATGCTCGACCATCAGCTTTGAAGCAAGATTTTGCTCAGCTTGAGAACACCCCTTATGAGCCCGTCACGTCTGAAATCAGCGTCACTGTGGGTTTGGATGTTAATGACAAGCACCCCGTCACCATCCGTTTCAATTCTGGAGACTATATCCACGCTTTCATTCTTGGCCAGTCAGGATCTGGTAAATCCGTATTACTGAATAATATTATTAGTAGTGCTATCTTGAAGTATTCTCCAGAAGACCTGATGCTCTATCTTTTGGACTTCAAGGGCGTAGAGTTTAACCGCTATCGTGGTGTCAAGCATACAAAAGCGGTATTAGTTGATAATAGCGATTCCCAGATGACACTTGAAGTTCTTCGTGAACTACGCGAAGAGAACAAACAACGTGTAAAGCTTTGGCAGAAAGAGAGTGTCAATAATATAGACGGGTACAATAAAAAGTATCCCAATAAACGATTACCTCAAATTCTCTTTGTCGCAGATGAATGCCAGGTGATGTTTAAGGAACATGTTAACAATGGTACAGAACGAATCATACAACAGGAAATATCAGAGATTCTGAACATCATTGCGACACAAGGTCGAAGTCAAGGCATTCACATGCTTTTAGCCACACAGCAACTTGACGAGACAGACATTTCTGGTCAGATACTTAAAAACCTGACAGAATGCTTCCTCCTGATGAGTGCACCAGTGGATTCAGATAGATTGGTACCTGATAGTAGCGATAAGACCAGTCGTCAGCATACAGGTATGGCATGCTATTATCACAAACGTGAATTGCAGAGCCAGGTACAGACATTCTATGCTACAGACGAAGAACTGGCAAATGCCATAGAGTCTGCTCAGGATAAGGCAGCAGATGTTCCAGGAAATGGTGAGCACTATTTCTGCGGTTCATCACTTTTCTACCTTGATCAGAATAAGGACGTTATCACTCATAACGATTCTGATTGTCCTATTGCCGTTATTGGTCAGAATATTGGTATCAATGCTGGGGCAACGACATTGCCTTTGCGTAACGACTTCTCAGAGAACATACTTATCTTTGGAACCAACAAGGAAGAGCAAACTGCTGGCGTAGCCATGAATGCGTTGGCCTCTCTTATATTATCTTATCAGCAGAAAGGTATTGCCTGCAATTTCCTTGTCATAGATTGTTTGGTTCAGCAGAATAGCAAATACAAGAGACTCCTTGAAGATTGGAAGGCAAAAGGGCTATGTAAATTAGTTCCACGTCATGAAAGTGGTGGCGTATTGCACGACCTTGTGGACAGCATCTCCAACAATGCTGCCCAGCCAACAATATTGGCAATCATTGGCCAAGAGCGATTTATCGAGATGAAGCGTAAACTATCACTTCAGGGATTGTCTTCTGGTAATAGTGATTGGGAAGATATGGATGATTTCGACTTCGACTCACTGGAACCCCTACAAGATATAAATATTGACGAGAGTGCTGTTATTCCTGAATTGACAGAGGAGCAGAAGCTGCAATTGCAAAAGATGCTGGAACAGGACGAGCCAGCGTCAGTGACTCCACAACAGGAGGAGGAAGAAAAGAAGCCTGTCACAGAACAGAGTCTGGCTGATAAGATGACATTCCCCAAGGCTCTCTCTTATATCTTAGATGAAGGTCCTTTGCAAGGTGTACATACACTATTGTTAGTAGACAAACCTGGCAATATTCTCTTTGAAGGAGATTATGACGTAAACGATACAGATAAGTTTCGTCATAAGGTTATCCTGCGCTCTGAGAACAAGTTCTTACAGCCCATGCGATTCAGTCAGGAGATTGATGTAGAAACACTGAGTGATGAGGAAGAACACCTGCGAGCCTATTACTATCCAGAAGGTGATGATCCTGTGCTCTTCACTCCTTACCAGATGCCTGATACAGATATATTAAAATAAATAAGTATAATCCTTTATATTAGAATTGATATGGCAGATAACAGTGTAATGACCAATATTACCGCAGTGCAGAACTACGGTAAGAATCTTGAGAAAGCTCAACAACAGCTAATTCAGATTACTCAACAGATCAAGAAGCAGACAGAATCTATTGGTAATATCTGGAAAGATGATCAATTCCAGAAATTCAACGCAGACTTTAATGAGAACATTTATAAACCAGTTATGAAAGCTACTGCGTTAATGGAGAACGAAGCTCATTACATCCAGAAAACCATTGAGCTTCAACGTGAGATACAGAAGCTAAAGATTCGCTAACGATTAAAATATATAAAATATGCCTATAGATTTTTCATTCCTACAGAATGCCGCACCTGCAAAGCCCGAACAATCCGAGCAGAAGCCTCAAACAGGTTTGGCCAATGTGACAGTACGTGTAGATGCCGACTGCTTTATGCAGTGCGATGGTGAATATGTAGATGTTCAGCTAAAAGCCGGACAAGTGACAAAGACAGAGTTGCCTGTAGGCCAACATCTGCTCGAGTTTTTGAGCACAGAAAACCCTAACATAAAGGTAGAGAAGATGGTGGATTTCCATGAATCAGGAAAGAGCTATCTGGTAATGGTCAATGAGTTGAAGGCTGCTGTCGCACCACCTATGCCTCAGGGTCAGCCACAGCAGGCGCCTCCACAAAATCCTTTCTTAGATCAGTTGAATCAGATGCAGTGGAATAATCCACTCATGCCTCCACCGATGCCAGGTATGCCACAGACTCCACCACCCATGCCTGAAGATAAATAATAATGTATAACGGATAAAAAGAATAGAATACTATGAGTTTTTTCGGATTTAGTTCAAAGAAGGAAGTAGAAGAGAAAGAACGCCAAGCAAGAGAGGCTGAAAAGCGTGCTGTATTGCAGAGTCAGCAAACAGACCTTTCAAATTTAGCTAAGGGAAGTCAAATAAAATTTAGGATACCATACTTTGATGTCTTCGACCCTCGTTTTGAGAATTTTGCAGTTCCTGTAGCTGTCGAATGTATGTTGGTTTATGCAGTTAATGATATTGATCACTTCAATAGTATCAACAAAACCCAGAACATCAACGATGGCATGTTCCAGCAGAAGCTGAAAGGGCAGGTGACAAAATTCATTAAGGGGGTAGTCACTAATGCACCAATGGACAATCAGATCCCTGTTCTTCAGTTGGAACGCAAGATTCTTGAGATCAGCGAACTTGTACAACATTATGTTACACCAAAGGTCGAAAGCCTATTCGGTGTTAATGTACGCAGCATTGATATTACTGAGATAGTTGTAGACAAGACCAGCCGAGGCTATCGGGAACTTAAGGCTGTCACGACAGATCTCGAAAAAGACACGCTTCAAACACGTTCAAGCCTCAATCTTGATGCGATGAAACGTCAGCAGGAGATGAGCCTTGGAGGACAAGAGGAGATGCAGCGTATGCAGTTAGAACATCAACGTGAGACCATGCGCATCCAGCGTGAAGAACTCCAGCGCGCCTCTCGTTTGCAGACAGAGACCAATTTCTTGGGTGCCCATCAGGCCGATCTTAATGCAGGAGTACAGACTGCTCAGGCAAAAGCGCAGGCTCAACAGCGTATGTTCGGCTCTCAAATGCCAGGAATGCCTCCGATGCCAGGAATAGGTGGTATGCCGCCAATGCCCGGCGCAGAACCACAGGTTAGCTATATGGTAGGTGTCAACGGACAGCAATATGGGCCATGTAATTGGAGTCAATTGCAGCAAATGGTCATGCAAGGATTACTCACACACCAGACATACGTATGGAAGCAAGGTATGTCCCAGTGGCATATGGCTGGCGAAGTACAGGAACTCACCCCTTTGTTTCAAGATAGCGCCCCACAGATGCCCCCTATGCCAGTAATGTAAACAGCAACAATTCAAATCTTCTATTTTAAAGATTATTATTATGTCAAAGAGTTTAATTCCAGAAGAGCTTCAAGCTCTTATTAAGCAGTACTTAACCGATGGCGTTCTGACAGATAAGGAACGCGCAGTTATTCTTCGTAAGGCAGAAAGCATGGGTCTCGATCACGATGAGATAGATCTTTATCTTGACGCTGAAGTACAGAAAATTGAGCAAGCCATAGACGCTTCAGTTCGTAAGCAGAAAGGAAAGACATGTCCTTTCTGTGGAGGTGTTGTGCCTGTTTTGGCAGATAAGTGTCCTCATTGTGGGCAAAGCATTACGCCTGAGGCCAGCGAAGAGTTAAAAGAGATCTTTGACTCTCTGGAAAATGCACTTGTAAACATGAAATCAAGAAAAGACTTTACTCAAAGCAAAGCCTCTGTAGAGCGTTATGCCCGCAAAGCTAAGATGTATTATGGGAATAATCCTAAAGTTCAGAAGTTGTTGGCGGAAGTAGAGGATGAAATGAAGAATACATTGAGTAATTTTAAGGCTGAAGAACGTAAAAATCTTCTTCTATCTTTGGTAAAGAGTCCGCCGTTTATATTTGTATTAGCTATTATATTGGCTGTTTGTATCTTTTCTTGGTTACTTCATCAAATAGAAGCATAAATAACTAGTATTTATAGGATGCTTCTGCTTTAGCTTTGTTGACTTTGAGGCTGAGGATGAATTTAATGCTCTATTGGGTTTACTCGCGTTACTTTTTATAATAGGGGCTTTTATAGCTGCGGTGTACACCATGGATAAGGAAAAAGATAGGAAAAAATGATCTCTGTCTAAAAACGATATCGAAATACAGCAATTTATAACTCATATTAAAACAATGAAAATCAAAGGTAATATAATCTATTTCGAGTCGGATGATGAATTTACTGATTTCTGCATAGCACCTAATGCTACTATTGAATATAGAAAGGATGGCTCTTCGCGTATACTAAATTGTTATTCTGATTTATATAAGGAGAATGTAAAACAAGGTAACTCTTTTGTCATTAGAGACGAAAACTCTAAAGTTTATAAACGTGGATGTGTTAGTAAACATGTACCTATACGGTATGAGGGACAGTCTTGTTCCAATCGTTCAACTCTAGTTCAACTGAAAGTACAAAACTTGGAAAGTTACTTTGGTTCTGAACTATATATCCAAAATACACTATTAACAGATCTTTTTATTGATTATTGGGACAATGTGGTAAGTGCTTGGTTTCAATGTGCTGGCTCAAATAGTATTACACAAACTGATATCCAAAAACTATCCAACACGGATCAAAGAAACGCAATTCAGGAACAGCTAGTTTATAAAAACGCAGTAAAACAATCAAGGAAAGAGACAAAATTAAATTTTGATCATATGCCTGAGCCGTATTGGGGTAATCCTAAAGATTGTTCGATTGTTATATTGGATTTTAATCCTGCAGGAGGTTCAAAGCCTAGTAAATGGACTTCAATAGGTCTTTTTAGAAATTACAACTCCAAAGACTCATTAACTTATTGCGCTAATAAAAATAAATATAGTGGTATGGCTTTGTCATTTCCTTTACTTAATAATAATAGTTGGATAAGTAATTATAATGGTGCCGATTGGTGGAAGAAAAAGGAAGTTTGGCTAAATGAATTAGTCCATTATAAAGGAATAAGTAAACCTAAAATACCTTTTGGTATGGAGTTATGTGGATGGCACTCTGAAAAATGGGAAGGAATTGATATTTCAAGCCAAAAAATATGTAGTATTATTGAGGATAGAGTCATTCTTCCTTTATTATATGCTATAGATAATAGTCAAGTTAATTTTGCAGTCTGCTTAGGAGCTGCCTTCGATGAAAATTTATTTTGCAAATATGTAGATAATGTGTCAGATGCTGTTTATAAAAAGATAAAAAGTAAATTAAGTGTAAATTATAAAAGGGATAAGAATTTTAATGACAGATTAGTTTTTACTTCTCCTTCTCATAGAACATATAGAATTTTCCAAATTAAAGGCACAAACAATTACCTTATCAATACATATTATCGCGGAGGAAACAGGACTCCTGGTAAAGTATGGAAGGTATTAGAAAAACTAATTATTGAGGCATTATCGTAGAATCCATAATTTGTTATCGTTATATACTCAAATTGGCTGACGTATTTATAAAACATGAATAACTAGTATATAGAAAATGAGACGCCTATTCATCACCATATTCCTCTTCCTGTCGCTCGCTGTGCAGGCGCAGCGTCAGCAGATTTCATATATAGAGGAAACCGAACACTGGTACTATGTCTATGATGAGAATGGCAAGAGGATTGGTGGGTTATCCCGAAGCAGTGTGGGGGAGTTGAAAGGATGGGGGAGTGACTTCTTTGTAACGAGACGTCACTCCTATTACCTTATCTGCGATGCCAAGGGCAAGACGCTGAAAACGATGAATGTCTCTGATGTTGGTGAAATAGTGGCTGTCACTAATAATACCATTACAAGCCGCAAAGGGAATTGGATTTTTAATTGGAGCAAGGAGGGTAAGAGGATCAGTTCGAGAACAGCGCAATAAACGACTTTCAGATCTGCGCGTACACGTAAAAACAATTTTTGGTGTGCGTAGGCACAAATTTGCTATCATTAAAAGTAAATTTTGTTACCATTAAGAGTAACAATTGTTACCATTAATGATAGCAATTGTTTTTACTCTTTGCGTAGAAAATATGGAGTAGAAGGCTTTTTTACCTTCACCCTTCACCTTTGAGGTTTATCATGCAGTATATCAACTGATTAAGTAGGTGAAGGTAAATGCGCTCACCTTCACCTTACTTTCACCTACCTTCACCATCAGATACCTAATCAAGGTCAAAGGTGAAGGGTGAAGGTAAAATGATGCATGTAATCCTCTGTCCACTGTCCACAACTGTCCACATTTTACCTTTCGTGTGGACAATTGTCTTTTATGCATAATGAGATACTCCTATCTCTCAAAAAAACCTTCACACTTCACAGATGGCACTTAAACAGTTGGCTATCAATAGGTAACAAGCGTGAAGTGTTGCGGATGACTCTTCACAACACTTCACATGTCTATATCATGCCCTTTTGTATGGTGTGAAGTGTCGTGAAGTGTTTGCAAACACACTTCACACTCATTAGCGATTGATTTATAGAAGATTGGATGTCGCTTGTGAAGTGTGAAGAGTAAAACAGAGCGTATGCACTATAATTGTGACTATTTGTGTATTAATATGCATAAAAAGGCAGTCAATTATTAGTGCGTAGTTTTTTTCCTAACTAGGAAAATAATTTTTGCTAGTTAGAGAGATTAAAATAGGGTATATGTAGATTTTCAGAGAATTTCTGCATAAATATGCAGATAGGAAATACGTCATTTCACGAAAAAATAATCTCATAGCTTTTATCTGTTTTTATTTTGCTGTTTATTGAGAAAGATTTTGTATATTTGCGCCTTAATAATGAACTTATGTCGAGAAACGGCATGAGAATGT
>JAEEGL012367978.1_pt1 | contig 14311 bp, 11 predicted proteins | sample 9134231 | NCBI WGS metagenome assembly JAEEGL01 (sample SAMN16246548, study PRJNA631951) | gut metagenome | biome: gut microbiome; feature: rumen; material: fiber-attached | host: Bos | place: Iran: Karaj | collected 2018-10 | reverse complement strand
TATCGGCGCGAACATTATTTACGCGATCTTCCCGCCCATATTCGAGCTTTCCAACAAGGGCTATATTTCCATTGATCTGGCGACCGTTTTTTCCGTTCTGGCGGCATTCGCGACCATTCTCGGCACGGTGTGCAATATCGCGATGGCGCTCGGCTGCAAAGAAAGGATCCTGCTGCAGCCGAAACCGGCGCCCATTACGAAGACGATGTTCTACGTGCTCAAAAACAAGTACGCAAGAAGGAACTTCCTGGCCAATTTCGCCGTAAGCTGGTGGAGCGACGGCGGATACAGATGGGACTTTGTGACGCAGCAGGAGATCTTCGGCGGATCGATCCCGTCGCTGATCGCGTATACGCCGTTCAATATCCTGGAAGTATTAAGCGTCGCGTTCATCCCGAAATTCCAGAAGCTGTTCCGCTTTAATAATAAAGTAGCGGTCCTTTGGCTGCGTGCGTGGGATCTGATCTCGGCGCTTCTGATGTCGTTCTTCGGCGTGCTGTTCGTCCATAAGAGATGGGTGATCATCGGGATCTTCGCGCTGTTCCATGCGCTGGACGGCCTGAACAACGGCCCCGCGAACGTCTTTGAAGGCGAGCTTGAAAGAGAGATCAACGACTATACGGAATACATGACGGGCGAGCGGCCGGACGGCACGTTCGGTATTCTGACCGGCCTGATCACAAAAGTAACGGCGCCGCTCAACGCGCTGCTGACGATCAAGGTGTTCAACTGGTCAGGCTACGATCCGAACGTCACGAGCGTGTTCTGGTCGCAGGGCAACAAGCTGGTTTATCAGAAGATCTTCTTCCTCTTTGCCGGTATCTCGCTCCTGCCCAACGTGATCAGAGCGATCCCGTACTTCTTCTATGATCTCGTCGGCGAGAAGCGCGAACAGATGTACATCGCGCTGAACGAGCGCCGCGCCCTGATCGCGAAGGAGAAAGAAAACGAACTCAACGAGGAGATCAAGGAGCTTGCGGAAATGCTCGGCGAGGAACAGACGGCCGACGCCGCGCAATGAGATCCTCCGCGGCACACAGCCTCTTCAACGAAGCAGAAAGGTAAAATCAGTATATGGAGAAATATGTAATCGACCAAATCAAATACGGACTGAAGTATCTTCCGACGTGTCTTGCGGGCTCGTATTTTAAGCCCACGTCCAACGCGCAGACGAAGGCGTTCCGGGAAAAAGCGGGCGGTTTCATCTGCGGCGTATGCCATCCGAATGAAAACTACGCCCAGTTGAAGCGCGGAAACATTGAATGGATCCGCATCGACATTCCCTATCCGTATGACAAGGACGGCGCCGTCCGCAAGAGCTACGAGGATTTCAAGGCTCGCTGCAAGGGGTACAAGGACAGGGGATTCAAGGTGATGGCCGTAACGCCGTACCCGTGCGATTATATCGCCGCGGGGCTCGATCCGCGCACGGACGAGCAGGGCGTCCGGGATATAGCCGTTTTCCTCATTAACGATCTTCGCGCGTATATCGACGCGGTGCAGATCACGAACGAAATGGGTATCCCGCACTTCACGCTGCCGCTGACAGAGAAGGAAGCGGCGCGGTTCATCGGCGTCAACGCCGAGGCGATGTACGACGTCAAGCAGGATATCCTGGTCGGCTATAACAGCGCCGGACCGCAGGCCGACCTGCACGTCATGATGAAGCCGTATCACAAGTACTGCGATTACGTCGGAATCGATATTTACATCGGCTGCTTTGCAAACGTCGGAGGACTGATGTATTTCTTTGACGCGCTCGTGCGGTATCTTTGGAATCTGACGGGCAAGCCCGTCGTCATACAGGAGTTCGGTTATATCAGCGGCGGCGCCCCGAAAACCAAAGCGGAAAAGCGCGAGATCCTTCGCGGATACGGCGTTGAGAGCGTCAAAGAAGCCTATGCGAATATCGAAAAGTTCGTCGGCAATCTCAACGACAGAATGCAGGAGCACATCCGCCACGTATCGCCGGACGTTTCGCATCAGGGCGACTTTCTCTTCAAGAGCGATTACGTCAACCACCTCTTCAAGGAGCTTCCCAAAACCACGCTGATCCCGGGTTATCCCCACACGCCCGAGGGACAGGCGCGGTTCTTCCGCGATCTCATCCCCAGAATGTACGATCTTCCCTTCGTGGGCGGCGTGATCGTCTACTGCTATTCCGACAGCGAGCGCTGCTATATGTGCGGCCAGACCGACTGTCCAACGGAAACGAGATGGGGGCTGGTCGACGTCGACGGAAAAGAAAAGCCCTCTTATTATGCCGTCAGAAAAGCATTCGGCAGGATCAGAGGCAAATGCCCGTATTGACGCGGGTGGAGAACCGCACGATTCACGCAATCTGAATGAGGAGAGACGACCGGACAGCCTGCTGCATGATTGTCCGGTTTCTTCTGTTCCTTGCAGCGTTCCGAATAAGGAGGATTTTCCGTGCAGAACCAGAACGATCTGAAGCGGCGCGACGCGATACGCGGGAGTCTGCTCGGCGGTGCGATCGGCGACGCGCTGGGCTATGCCGTGGAGTTTTTGAACGAACAAACTATTTTCGCCCGTTACGGAGACGTAGGGATTCAGGCGTTTGAAACGGACCCGTGCAGCGGCAAGGCGCTGATTTCCGACGATACGCAGATGACGCTGTTTACGGCGAACGGTATCCTGCTCGGCTGTGCGCGTGCCGTCGGGGGCGAGGGCACGGCGCCGCTCACGGCGTACGTCGCGGAAGCCTATCAGGACTGGCTGCGCACGCAGACGACGCCGTTTCTTGCGCGTCGGTCCGGCCACGAAAGCGGTGCGGACGGCGTCTGCTGGCTGGCGGACGTCCCGGAGCTGTACAACAGGCGCGCGCCGGGCAACACCTGCTTGTCCGCGCTGCAGCAAGCGCGACGCAGCGGCGCGCTGACGGCAGACAACCACAGCAAAGGCTGCGGCGGCGTCATGCGTGTCGCGCCGATGGGGCTGGTCAATATCGACGTCGGCATCGAGCAGGCGGATCGGTACGGCGCGGCGTTTGCCGCGATCACGCACGGTCATCCGCTGGGCTTTCTGCCTGCCGCGGCGCTGGTGCATATCGTGCGCCGCATCGTGTATGCCCGAAACGGGCAGACGCTTCGGCAGATCGTGCAGGACGCGCGGGATACGCTCGCGCGGCTGTATGCGGGGGAGTCGTCTCTCGGTGCGATGACGGCGATCCTCGATCTGGCGATCGAACTGTCGGAAAACGCGGACGACGATCTGCAGAACGTCCATCGTCTCGGCGAGGGATGGGTAGGAGAGGAAGCGCTCGCAATTGCCGTTTACTGCGCGCTGCGCCACCAAAACGATTTTTCCGCCGGGATCATCGCGGCGGTCAATCACGCAGGCGACAGCGATTCCACCGGCGCGGTCGCCGGCAACGTCCTCGGCGCGTGGCTCGGCTATGAAGCGATTGCGCCGAAGTGGAAGACGGATCTGGAGCTGCGCGACGTTCTGCTGGAGATGGCGGACGATCTGGACAGACCGGGAGAATTGCCGGGCTGGCAGCGGAAATACGCACAGATCAGCCGGAAAGCAGACTGAACGAAGCGGATAAAAAGGAATATCTCATGCAAATGGATTTTATCGAAACGATGCGCGCGCTGACCCCGGACATGCCGTCCGGAGCAATCGCGTGGGACGCGCTGGAAACGTGCTTCGGCGCTTTTTCTCCGCTATGCGCGAAACGCAGCAGAATCCCGTGCATCACGCGGAGGGCGACGTCTTTATCCACACGCGGAACGTGTGCGAGGCTTTGCGGGATCTGCCCGGTTATCCGGCGCTGCCGGCATTGCGGAAGACGGAGCTGTTCACCGCGGCGCTGCTGCACGATATCGGAAAAATCGAAACGACGCGTCTGGAGAACGGGGCTTGGACGTCGCCGAACCACGCCGAGGTCGGCAGCCGGATGGCGCGCACGTTTTTGTGGCAGGGATCCGGGACGTGCGGAACACCGGAAAAAATGCGCTTTCGGGAGACGGTCTGCGCGTTGATCCGGTACCACATGCAGCCTGCTTATCTGGGCGGACGGAAAAAACCGGAACGCAAAATTCGGGAGATCGCGGCGCTGGGCGAACAGCTTCCGGATTTCTCCTGGGACGCTCTTTGCCTGCTGTCGGAGGCCGACGGGCGCGGACGGATCGCCGAGGACAGCGAAAAAGATCTGCGCACACTGCATACCTGCCGGACGCTGACAGAGCGGGCAGGATGCCTGACGGGACCCTATGTATTCGCGAACGCCTACGCAAAACGCGCGTACTTCTGCGGCAAGGACGTTCCGACCGACCGGACGCCCTGCGACGATACGTGGGGCGAGGTGGTTCTGATGTCCGGACTGCCCGGTACGGGCAAGGAGGACTGGATATGCGCAAACCTGCCGCAGCTTCCGATGGTTTCTCCGGAAGAGATCCGCAGGGAGCTGCATGCGCCGCCCGATAAAATCGACGACGTGATCCGCATCGCACAGGCGCGCGCAAGAGCGTGCCTGCGCAAAAGGCAGCCTTTCGTCTGGAACGCGCCGAACCTGACCACAGAGAGCCGGAGGAATCTGGTTCGCACGTTTGAGCAGTACGGCGCGCGTGTGCGTATCGTGTATCTCGAGACCGATTGGGAGGCATGTATGAAACGCAGCCGGAACGCCGGACACGCCGCTGCGGAGCACGCGCTGGAGAGACTGCTCTCCATCACGGTTCCGCCTGCGCCGGACGAGGCGCAGACGGTGGAATGGATCGCGGTCTGACGCGTCTGCAGAAAACTGTTGTAAACCCCGTGCGGGATATGGTATAATAAGTTACAGAAAACAAACGGGAGGGATTATTTATGAAAACAGGCAAAAGAATGATTTCCCTGATGCTTTCGCTTCTGCTCGTGCTCGCCATGACCGTTGTCGGCGGCATGACGCTGCCGATCTTCGCGATCGACGGCGGCGCGGAAGGGCAGGCGAGCGTAAAAGTGACGAACAGCGAGATGCGGGTGACCGTAGGCTACAAGGAGTCGAGGAGCTTCGAGTTTGAGGCGTCCGGCGTTCCCGACGGCGCTGCCGTTTACGTGTTTTTCAACGGCGAAAAGCTGCGCGCCGATCTGCAGGTCACCGTCAGCGAGCCGACCGAGGATTATACCGTGGAAGCCAGAATCCTCGATGGAAACGACGAAACGATCGCGTCCAGCGGCGTGATCGAGGTCACGGTCAAAAACGGCTTTCTCGACCGTGCCGCCGCCTTCTTCAAAACCGCGTTCGGTACGGCGGCAGACGCAGTTGCGGACGTGTTTGGCGCAATCTTTATGAAGATCGTGGTTTTCCTGAACGGAGGCCGCTTTATGAAATAACGCGGACGCACCGCAAAACAGAACAAAACAAGGCGCAGGAGAGCTTTTGCTCTTTCTCCTGCGCCTTTTGTATTTTATAAAACCGCGGTCAGAACCGGTAGCCGGAGCCGATCTCAAAATGGCATTTTGCGATACCGAGATCGATCTTCGTTTGCGGCGTGCCGAATAACGCTTTCGCCGTCACGGCGTCGCCGTTCAGCGCGAAGCGGAACTTTTGCTGGTTGATTGCGGTCGGCGCGAGCATCGCCGCTTCGACGCCCGCACGATACCATGCGGGAGAATCCGCGTTTACGCCGCCGAGCACTTCTGCGCTTTTGGACGGTCGGGGCTTTCCTTGTGTCGCGCCGTAGCCGACGGAGATCACGATATACAGCTTTTCGCCCTTGTCTACCCGGAAGGCGTCGGGGATCTTTTTATAGGTCAGTGCGACCCAGCAGGTGTTCAGACCCAGCCGCTGCGCCTGCAGCACGAGCAGCTCGCCGTAGTAGCCGATCTTTTCCGCGGTGCCGGACGCTTTGCTGCCGACCAGCGCAAAGTAGCTGGAGACGTTTTTGAAATTGCCGTAATGCGCCATGCGGCTGTCAAAGGCGCGCGGCTCATTCCGCACGAGCTGGATATGCAGACCGCCTGCCTCGTTGTATTCGGCGATATACGTTTCCAGCGCTGCGGCGGTTTCGTCATCCAGCGGCCTGTCGAGATACTGCCGCACGGAGTGACGCGCGCGGATCGCTTCAAGCAGTTCCATAGAGTATTTCCTCCCTGTCGGTTATTTATAGTATTTGTCAATGCCGCCGTATCCGACGATCAGCCTGTTTTCGCGCGTCCTGCGGATGAAGCTGGCCAGCCGCTTGCGGAACTCGTCCGGACGCTTGCGGGCGGCTTCGATGTAGGCGACGCGGATCCTTTTATAAGGTTCCGTAAACGCCTGATAGTTCTTCCATGCCGTTTTGTCCTGCCGGATCGCGTCCAGAATATCGTCCGGAAATACGAAAGGCGTCCGGAGGATCGGCTCGACGGAAGGGCGTATCTTCGGATGGATCAGCCCCTGCGCGTCCATCAGGATCAGCCGCTCCACGTTCGGCTGCGAATAGGCGCTGCCTTTCCTGCGGGGCGTAAAGCGGCGCAGATGGTGCGTCTCGTCCAGCGTGCCGGCCCTGCCGTCTATCCATCCGAAGCACAGCGCTTCCTCAACGGCGTCGTTGTAGGAAACGCCCGTTTCTCCGGCGTCCTTCGTGGGGAAGACGAACCAGATTTCGCTGCACGTTTCAAAGTGCGCGGACAGCCAGTCCCGCCACTGCTGCCTGTCGGTACAGAAGAAGACGTTTTCCATCTGATCACCTCGGCTTGATTATGCACGATCGCGAAGGCCGTGTCAAGCACCGCGCGGAATTATACCGGAACACGCGAAAATACCGCTTCCGACACAATTCTTAATTTTTGGTAAAGATTTGCGAAAAGAACGCAAACGCATCTGTCGTTCCCTGCGGCACTTGATTCTTTCAGGGGATTATGCTATACTACAACTAATTATGATTTGCTGCTGCGCTTTAGTCACGGCGGTATGGCATGGGAAAGAGGAGAGCGTATGATCCTTGTCTTCGGGTGCGGTATTCTCGGACGGCATCTGCTGCACGCGCTGCCGGACGGCGGCGAGACGGTCGTCACGGTGAACGCGCGTGAGATCCCCGACGGAATACCGGCGTCGGATCGGATTGTACGACGCGTGTGCGACGTACGGCGTGCGGAGGATCTTGCGGCTCTCGCGGCGTTCTGCGGTGGGGAACCGCTGACCGTGTACTACTTTGCGGCGATGCACAACATCGACGCGGTCTATGCGGATCCGGCGGCGGCCCGCGCGGTCAACGTGGACGGTCTGCGTGCGTTCCTGTCATGCGGACTTCGGATCCGGAAGCTCTTTTTCGCGTCGACCGACTGTGTCTACGGTGAGAACGACGCGCTGCATCCGTGCTTTACGGAGGACGATCCGCCGCATCCGGTCAACGTCTACGGCGCGCAAAAGGCCGAGGCGGAGCAGATCGTGCGCGCGCACGGCTTTACCGTGCTGCGGTTCCCGTTTCTGTTCGGCCCGTCGCTGTGCGGGAAACCGAACTTCTACGACGCGTCCGTGCAGAAGCTCAAAAGCGGCACGCCGATCGAAATGATCGACGGTATGGCACGCTCGGCGATCAGCTATCGCACGGCTGCGGCGCTTCTCGTGCGGCTGTCGGAGCTGACGCTGCCGGCAGGGGATACGATCAACGTCTGCGGCGACAGGGGGTACGGAAAGTACGAGATCGGTCTGATGCTTGCCGAAAAGATCGGTTGCCCCGCCTCGCTCGTGCATAAGCTCTCCATGCGGGAGGGCGCGCGCTTCTTCAGGGACAAGCGCGCCGATTCCGCCTGCATGGACAACGCGAAGCTCAAGCGGCTCCTGGGGCTGCAAAGAATAGAATTGGAGGTCTGACATGCTGATTACCAGAGCGCCGTTCCGCGTCTCCTTCTTCGGCGGCGGCACGGATTTTTACGACTACTACTCTGTTTACGGCGGTCAGGTCCTTTCGACCACGATCGATAAATACTGCTACGTATCGATGCGCAATCTGCCGCCGTATTTCGACTATCAGAACCAGGCGACGTATTCCGTGATCGAACGCTTCAATTCTCCGCGGGAAGCACGGCATCCGCTGATCCGCGAGGCGCTGGAATATATCCCGACCGACCGTATTCTGATCAACTACACCGGCGATCTGCCGGCGCGCTCCGGCATCGGGTCGAGCTCTTCCTTTGCGGTCGCGCTGCTGCACGGCCTGCACAGAATGCATGGGGAAACCCTGCCTCGAATGGTGCTTGCCAGGGAGGCGATCCATCTCGAGCGCGAGATGTGCGGCGAGAGCGGCGGCGTACAGGATCAGCTTGCGGCTGCGTTCGGCGGACTGAATTTTATCAGCATGTTCGAGGACGGCTTCGACGTCAACCCCGTTCAAATTCCGCCGGATTACAAAAAGCGGCTGCAGGACAACCTGATTCTTGCTTTCACGGGCTCGACGCGGCTGTCCGGTCTGGTCGCCGAGGAACAGCAGAAGAACATCAAGGATAAAACGACGATCCTGCATGAGATGAAGGCGATGGCGTTCGACGCGCTGCAGCTTCTGACGAACGGCCGCACGGACGACTTCGGCCGTCTGCTGCATGAGGAATGGCTGCTCAAGCGCACGTTGTCCAGCCAGATCACGAACGAAAAGATCGACGCGCTCTACGCGCAGATGCTGCGCGCGGGCGCCTACGGCGGCAAGCTCCTCGGTGCGGGCAGCGGCGGTTACCTGCTGCTTTACGTTCCGCTTGAGCGGCGCGAAGCGTTTTGCGCACAGTTCCCGACGATCCGCTTCGTTCCGTTTGCGTTCGAGAGTTCCGGCGTCAGTGTTCTGTTTGAAGATGAAACGTGACAGGTGACGAAATGAAAGCGATCATTCTTGCCGGCGGACGCGGCACAAGGCTTGCCGCGCTGCGCAGCGACATCCCCAAAGCGCTTATGCCGGTCTGCGGCACGCCCGTGCTCGTGCGCCAGCTTGAAGCGCTGCGGCGCGAGGGCATACGGGACGTGGTGCTCGTGTGCGGTCACCTTGCGCGGCAGATCCGGGATTTCTGCGGCAGCGGCGAAGCGTTCGGCATGCGGATAGAGTATTATACCGAGGCGCAGCCGCTCGGAACGGCGGGCGCCTTGTTTCATTTGGATCTGCGCGAGGACTTTCTGCTGCTGAACGGCGATCTGATCTTTGACGTCGATCTTGCCGCGATGCGCGATTTTCACGAGCGCAGCCGTGCGCACGCGACACTGTTTGCCCATCCGAGCACGCACCCCTTCGACAGCATGTGGATCGGCGCCGGAGAGGACGCGCGTGTGACGGCGTTCTGCCGCGCGGCAGAACGTCCCGCGTTCGCGCACAATCTGAGCAACGCCGGGATCGCGATCCTCTCGCCGGAGCTTCTGCGGCGGTGCGAGCCGTGCGGGTCGATGGATCTCGACCGGGACGTGCTGCGCCCGAACGTCGACGCTTGCAGGATCTTCGCCTACAAAAGCTATGAGTACGTCAAGGACATGGGGACCCCGCAGCGCCTCTCGGAGGTCGAGCGCGATCTTGCGGCGGGAATTCCCGAAAGAAAACAAAGAAACCGTCCCCATGCCGCAGTGTTTCTGGACAGGGACGGTACGCTGAACGTATTGAAAGGGTATATTTCCGAGCCGGATGCGATCGAACTGCTTGACGGCGCTGCCGATGCGGTCCGGCGCATCAACGAAAAAGGGTATCTTGCGGTGCTGGCGACCAATCAGCCGGTCGTTGCGCGCGGCGCGTGCACCATCGAGACGCTCGACAGGATCCATTGCCGCCTGGAGGATCTTCTGGGCGCGCAGGGAGCGTATTTGGACGGTCTGTATTTCTGCCCGCATCATCCGGACAAGGGCTTCGCGGGGGAAAACCCGCTGTACAAGGTCGACTGCGTCTGCCGCAAGCCGAAGCCCGGGATGCTGCTGCGCGCGGCGGAGGAAATGAATATCGATCTGTCGGCGTCCTACATGGTCGGCGACGCGCCGACGGACGTGCAGACAGCGCGGAACGCCGGATGCAGACCGGTACTGCTGTCCGAAAAGGCTGACGAAGCAATCCCCGACGGCGTGCAGGTTTTTCCGGATCTTCTGCGGTTTGCCGAGACGTTATGATCCGACCTCGGTGACGATCTGTTCGTCGCGGTGATAGACGGACAAGCCTCTGCGCCTGCCGAACCAGACGATCTCCTTGGCATACTGCATGAGGGTGTCCGCGTGCGCATGCGGTTCGATCCGCATGCGGATTTTTTTATTTTCGAGCGCGGAAGGCGAACCCAGCATCGCGTCGTCGAAATATTTCGGGAAATCGTAGGAAAAGACTTCTTCGTGTCCGTCGTCGGCGGGCATGCGCAGCACGCGCCGCTGATAGCGCATCAGCTCTGCGAACAGGTCGTCCGGGATGGAGAACTGCCGCAGGTACGGCGTCAGGCACGCGAACGCTTCATCCGGGCGGTCGATGCACTCGAGGAACGCGCCCTCCTCAAAGAACCACGTCACGTTGCCGAAGCGGGGATTATAGTAGTTCCACTCGCCGCCGAGGGAGTCGTCGTACCGGCGGCGGAACTCGCGCCAGAGGTCGCCGAGCATGCCGTCGGATTCGAGCAGATACCGGAGCAGTCCCGAGTAGAAGGCGTAATAATCGACGACGCGCTCCTCATGCAGCCAGATCGCGAAGCAGCGCAGCACGCCCAGCGCGTGGAAGCACTGCACGCAGACGGAAAACAGATTTGCGCGCACCCAGTCGTCCGGACTCATGGTCGCGGTCGAACGCACGAGATAGGAGTATTCCCTGACCTCTTCGTCCTTTTTCGGCGCGCTGTGGATATGGTTGAATGCAACGCGGATCACCCGGATCCCGTGCTTTTTTATATACGCCGGATCGGCCATCGCCGAATTCGGCAGCATTTCGCAGTGATAGACGCTCAGGGAGTTGTGCTGGCCGTTTTCCAGCAGCCGGCAGATGCCGCGGCAGAAGCTCTCGTACGTTTCGCCCGGAAGCCCCAATATCAGCTCCGAATACGTCGGGATCTGCGCCTCGTTGTACCTGCGCAGCAGGCCGGAAAAGTGCTCCATCGTCAGGTTGGAGCGGCCGATGTTTTGGAGCGCCTGCGGGCACAGCGTCTGATACGCGAGCGTCGCGCCCTTGTCCATCTGTACGCTGTTGAGCAGCTTGCAGATCTCGAACACGCGGTCGGCGCTGTTCTTTTCGTAGCAGGGGCGGAACACCTCGGGATAGCCGTACTTCTTTTTGGTCTCGACCAGAAAGGCGGCGATCTCCAGATCGCGCGGGAACATGCCGAAGTTGGAGTCGCCGCAGAAGCAGTAGGCGATCTTGTGCTCGGCGAGCCAGACGATCTCGGCCTTGACCTTTTCCATCGGGAAAAAGCGCATGTTCTTTTCGTTGACCCAGTCGCAGTACGCGCAGGCATACGGACAGCCGCGGTTCGTTTCCAGCACGGACAGGAAGTCCATATCCGGATGCTCCGCGAGAAGGCGGTCGAACACGCCGGTCAGATACGGGGAGGGCAGTTCGTTCAGCTTTCCGGGAATACGCTTCGGCGTGCAGACGGCCTTTCCGTTTTCGCGGAACGCGATGGACTTGACGCTGTGCAGATCATTTTCCGGGAGCCTGCGCAGCAGGTCGACAAACGATTCCTCGCCTTCGCCGAACTGCAGGACGTCGATACAGTCCTCCTGCTCCAGCAGCGCCGGTCCCGTGCCGGTATTGTGCCCGCCGAAGACGATCAGGCAGTCCGGATACGCTTGGCGGATGAGGCGGGCAAGCGCCTTGTTGTATTCGATATTCCATACCGAGCAGGAGAAAGCAACCATGTAGGGATCGCGGATCTTCTCCAGCGCGTCCGCGAGCTTCTCTCTGTAAAAAATGATGTCCGGGAACGCATATTGCGCGGTGATTTCCGGATACCGGCGGCAGTTGGCGATCAGCGTGCCGACGGCATACGGCAGATAGACGGATCCGTCAAAGCCGAATCCGACCTGCACAAAATAGACGTTCTTCATACTGCGTTCTCCGTGTCACTCATTGTATTTCTGCGGACAGCTCCCGGATGGGATAGAAGCCGCTCGTGTAATCCGGCTCGCGGCGGTTGCGGCCGTACCAGACGGTCTCCCGCGCGAACTGCGCGAACGATTCGACCGGATGCGCGTCCTGCACTTCCAGCAGGATATCCGTTTTCTCAAGCGGGATCGGATCGTTCAGATACACATGGCGGAAAAAATCGTAATAGTCGTAGGCTGCGCGGATCCGCACGGTCGGCTGCCCGATTTTTTTGATGATATCCTGCTGATAGGCGACGAGCTGTACCAGCGGCTCTGCGCCGCCGTACGTCCGGACGATCCAGTCCCGGATCTCCCGGTAGAAAACGTCCAGCTCCTTGTATGCGTACAGAAACAGCAGCTCGTCAAAGCCCCACAGGATGCGGTCGGTGTCCTCGCACTGGAGGACGAACTCGTTTTCACCGCAGGCGACGCCCTTGCACAGGGAGAGGATGCGCGCATACAGCCTGCCGAGCAGAAGCTCCGGGTGCGCCGCGGAATAGGCGATCAGCTCGCGGTAAAAGCGCAGGAAGGAAACGCCCTGCACGTAGCGCAGATAGATCGCCACGGCACGCAGCAGGCCGAGGTTATGCAGCCCCTGGATATAGTTGGCGAACAGCAGAGAGTCCGCCCACTCTTCCCTGCACATGGAATACGTCGACGTGGTGTACTCGGCGTATTCCGTGATCTCGTTCGGGTTTTCCATGTTGGTCGTGTGCTTGATGCGGAACGGCACGCGGGTGCTGCCGATCTGATAGCGTTCCCGGTAGGCCTTCTGCCCCATCTGGGAATTCGGCAGCAGCTCGCACGGATAGACCTCGACGGCGAAATGCTGTCCGTGCTCGAGCAGCATGCAGATCCCCTCGCAGAAGCTGTCGACCGTTTCGCCGGGCAGCCCGAGGATCAGCTCCGTATAGGTCGCGATGCCGCTTTGCGCGAATTTTTCCATCAGGTACTGATAGTGCTCTGCCGAGATGTTCCGTCTGCCGATGTTTTTCTGGACCTCCGGCGACATGCTCTGCAGGGCGATCGTCTGCGCCTTGGACAACCCGAAGCGAACCATCTTCGAGCTGACGTCAAAGACGAACTCCTGACGGTTCTTGGTAAAGTTCACGTGGAAATGCTTCGGGTAGCCGTATTTCTGATTGCAGGCAATGATATAATCCACGATCTGTTCGTCCCGGCTGAACAGGCAGAAATTGGCGTCGGTGCAGTAGATATACTCGATTTTGTTCTGCACCATCCAGTCGATCTCCGCGAACACGCGCTCGAGCGGAAACAGACGGACCTTGGACTTCAGCGTGCCCCAATCGCAGTAGGCGCATCCGTTCGGACAGCCGCGGTTGGTTTCAAACAGAGCGGAAAAAGCAAAGTCGTCCTTGAGAATGTTTTTAAAGACGCCGGCGAGATAAGGGGAGGGATAGTCCGTGCCCGTCTGCGGCGCGTACCGTGTCGTGACGATCTCTCCGGCGGCGGAGCGGAAGGAAATGTTCGGCACGCCGGTGAGCTCCGCGCCCGTGGCCAGACACTCCAGAATGCCCGCCGTCGACTCTTCGCCTTCGCGGTGCGTGATGAAATCGAGGAACGGATAGCTTTCCAGATAGCTCTCGTCCGACGATACCTGATGGCCGCCGAACGTGACGTAGCACGCGGGGTACGCCTCTTTGACCGCGCGCGCGAGCGCAAGATTGAACTGCGTGTTCCAGACGGAGCAGGAGAACAGCACCATAAAGGGATCGTGCAGGCCGGAAACGATGTCGTCGATCGCGATGCGGCGGTAGATGATCTCCTGAAACGCGTATTCCGACGCGATCACGGGATTCTGCTGACAGTACGCCAGGATACAGCCTGCGGCATACGGGATGTAGATGTTGTCCCGCGTGCCGGAATAGATGTCGTTGACCTGTACGAAATAGACGTTTTTCATCTGCCGATCGTTTCCTCCTTTCCCTTTATTTCGGTTGGCGCTTATGCTTACGTGTAGATATCTTTTGAACCGTCGGGCAGCTCCACGCGCGCGGAGTACAGCCCGACGAGATACGTGTCTTCCAGATAGTCGAACGTGTGCCGGACGTACGGCGGGATGCGGAACGCGTCTCCGGCGCTGAAGACGGCTTCTTCCCGCTCGCCGTCGAGCGTCAGCGTTACGCGCACCTTGCCCGTCAGGATGTAAAACGTTTCTGTTGCCTGCTTGTGGTAGTGAAGATTGCCGCGCACGGCGCCTTTTTTCGTAAAGACGGCGTTGACCTGCGCGACGCCCTCATGCGCGATCTGCACCAGCAGGCCGCGCTCGTCCGCAAAGGAAAAATCCGG
>JAEEGL012305739.1_pt1 | contig 14311 bp, 16 predicted proteins | sample 9134231 | NCBI WGS metagenome assembly JAEEGL01 (sample SAMN16246548, study PRJNA631951) | gut metagenome | biome: gut microbiome; feature: rumen; material: fiber-attached | host: Bos | place: Iran: Karaj | collected 2018-10 | reverse complement strand
CATTTTTTTTGGATTTTAGCCTCCAACCGCCAAGGATTTGAGGGGGAATGCTTTTCGCGGCAGACTGCATTCTCGTCAGTTTGGCAAGTTGCTTCTCTAGTTCAACGTTCTCCTCTTCATGACCTTCAGCATATCTCTGTAGCTGTTCAAGGCGTTACACGTCGCGGCGGTATGCCTTCATAAGGTGCTTCCTCCCGACTTCGTAAGGAATCTCGTCCAATGTAGGGTTGTGAATCTTGCGACCAGCATTGTTCACTGTGGGGTTCTGACTCGCTAAATTTGTAATCATCTGTTTCATAACTAATCTATTTAAAAATTAAACTTATGTACTTCATTTCGGAAGACCTTTCATAAGTATAGGGCGCGAAAAGTGGAATTTCTAACACCCTCCAGCAACTTTTTTTCATTTTTCTTGGAAAAAAGATGGAAAAGGCGTATATTTGCGGGAAAATTAAGCATTATGAAGACTATCAAAATATTCGTTGCTTCATCAGAAGAACTAAAAAAAGAAAGAGAGCTGATGGCATCTTTGGCCAATGATTTGAGTACCAAGCTTGAGAAGATAGGTGTTCAGGTAATTGCCATTGAGTGGGAGAACTTAGATGCTTCAATGGATGAACCACACAAGCAGGAGGAATATAATGAGAAGCTTCGTGAATGTGAAATGTGTATGGTATTGTACTGGACCAAATTTGGTATTTACACAAAAAAAGAACTTGATACTGCTTATAAAGAGAAGATTGCGGGAAAGAATCCACAAAAACTGTGGGTATACTTTAAGGAAGAGAATAACTCTGATAAACAACCGTCTGAAGAACTGAAAGAGTTTCGAGACTCCTTTCCAACTAAATATGGTCACTTTTATACTCCCTTTGCCAACTTCGATACACTCAAAGCTCATTTCTTGCTCCAGTTTATGGAATATCAAAGCCAGGAATTGCAGGGCAAAAGCATTGTAGAGGTTAAGAATGGTAAGGTAACCATTGACGGAAAAGTCTACGTTGACCTACAAAATGTTCCTTTTGCTGGAAATTGCAAAGAATATAAAAACTTATTAGCACAGCAGAAAGTCTATAAGAGATTATTGATGGAGATTGATTCTGATGATCCTGAATATAAAGATTACCAGGAGCAATGTAGGATATTACAAAAGGAAATAAAAGAGATGGAAGAAGGGTTGTGGGACACAGCCCTTATGATAACAAAGTTAAGCAACACCAGATGTTCCGAAAGACTTAAAAGAGCAGCAGACCTATTTGAGAAAGGAGATAATAATGGTGCTAGAGCGGTTTTGAATGAGGAAGAGATTGCCCACGACATAGAACATAATTTGAACTTAATCAAACTTGGCGAAGAGGGAAAAGAAGGACTAAAGACAAATATCGAGGAGTTGAATCTCAAATTGAGATTGCTTAGAAATGCTGAGTTTAAGTTCAAAGATGAAAAGTATGGTCAAATCGAGAATGTATTCAAGAAAATCTTGGAGTGTACAATTACATTGTATGGAAAAGAATCTAAAGAGACTTGGAATTGCCTACGGAGGTCAGCATTTCATATGAGTGCACAACCAAAACGCTACATACCATATTTAGAGGAAGCATTACTTATTTTAAAACAAATTACTGACCCAACTGAATTCTATTCTGACAGCACAGTCTTTTTTTACAAAAGACTTATTCGCGCCAATAGGGAGCAAGGGTATAAGGATAGGGTAATTGAACTATATAATGAGGTTATTCCTATTATTCTGGAGAATTGTGGAGAAAACAGCAAAGACTATTTTTCTTGGATATCAGATTTCGGCAAATATTATGCCAGAGAAAAATATTTTCCAGAAGCCGAACAAATCTTTAAGCGGTGTATAGATCTTTGTCATAAATACAACAATTTTGATATATCAAGCTCATATTATAATCTAGCAGACTTATTTATTAGTAATCATGACATACAAAGAGCCCAAGATGTCTACGATAAATATATAGATTATAACCTTGGGGGAAACATACATCATCGCAAAGAAATTCTATTGGCTTCATACTTAAATATTGCAGATCATCTTGTTCATAGGAACAGACTTGCAGAGACGTATTATATGAAAGCTATTGATCTTGCGCTTGAACTTAAGGATGAGATCAGTCTCGCTTCCATATATAAGGGTATAGCAAATGTATATTTTCATCTTAATGATATCTCTTCCGAAATTTCATACTTGCAAAAGACTTTAGAAATAAGGCCTGACGATTTTGATATTCTCATCGAGTTAGCTGATAGATATGCAGCCATTGGTGATTATAATAATGCATTGCGATGTGGTGAGGAATCCATTAAATATGCACAAGAAGAATATGAAGGACATTATTACTATTCTCATCTAAGATGTTATCGTTTGCTTACAAGAATCACTCGTCATTTTAATGATTTGGAGAAATCAGAATATTATGGAAAATTAGGGTTAGAATATGCTATTGAGAGACAGAGGCAAAGGGCATCGAATATAGATTATTTTTACCAGGCACTTGCTATTATTTCATGTAGAATTGGTAATTATAATCAGGCATTAGACTATTATAACAAATCTTCCCAATACACGAAGAAAACGGAATCTCTTACTCGCATAGGTTGGGTTTATTATGCAATGGGAGATTATGAAAAAGCAGAAAAAACATATCGTGAAGCTATTGAAATTTGTGAAGAGGCAAGGAGTCATCTTGAATGGGCTACACCAGTTGAAAAAGAAATGAATCTGAGGGAGTTGGCTCGTGTTTATGCAGTTATATGTGGATTCTATATTTGGATAAACAATTTTGACAAGGCGCAAGAAGCACTCTCAAAATCATATGCATCTTCTAATTCTAAATGGATACGTCTAATAGATCGAGAATTGTTACAAGCTAGAATTTATGTTGGAAAAGGGATGTTTGAAGAGGCAGTTAAGCAATTGGAGAGCAACAAACCGTTTGAACAACTCAAATGCCAGTGGCAGCAGATTATGGCTGAAGCATATATAAAGTGGGGAAAGAATCCGGAGGCTTTAGAATGGACGAACTTACTGCTGCAAGAATATGCCGATGATCCATTCACTCATGAGATTGCGGGTGACTATTATATTAAATTCGGCGATGAAGCAAAGGCTATTGAGCATTATGAATTCGGACTTAAAATATTGGTAAAAAACCGTCTCTCAATATTGGCCACAAATAAACTTGGCTCTAAAATTGAACAAATTAAAAACGAGCATAAAGTCATCGATAACTAAAGTATTTCTTTCAAAATAAAAGTGCAGTGTGCTTCACAGCAGGCTACACTGGTCGCAAACAATTAAATAAGATATGGCTAAAACAAATTTTTCTTTAAAGGATAGGTTATATAATTTAATTAATGATCGTTGTTACAAACACCGTTCATAAATATAGGGAAACGAAAAGTGGAATTTCTAACACCCTATAACAACTTTTTTTCATTTTTCTTGGAAAAAAGATCGAAAATGCGTATATTTGCGGGAAAAATAAGCAAACCCACCGCAGCAAAGAGTAATCAATAACATAAAAAAAAAAGATGAAAGTAACAACAAAAGAACTGTTTACACAACAGTATGATGTGGTAGGAATTACCATTCAATTTTCTCTCATTGAAGGAGATAATAATAAAAGAGGTATATTTGTCATGTATAACTATGATGATTTCAACAATATCTTGTCGGTTTCTGAATGGACAACCATCCACTGGATGTTTGGTGAAATGGAAAAAGTTGCAATTGAAGAAGAAGAAAAGGTTGAACTAATTAAAAGAATAAATAGTTTCAAGGATTGTTGGGAGTACACAGAGGAAGAAAATATCATGCCTGATGACAAATTGATAGAACAATGGAAAGAATGGAATCAGCCCTTTGATGAACCAGATTCTGATTGCGAATTTATGTTTGAGAATGGAACATATATTGATATAAAGCAAGACGAAGATGGTTATATTGCCCATATTACCAAGGAAGGTGAAGAACCACTAGATGGATCTTTTACTGATATAGAGGATTTATGTTATGGTCTCTCTTCTATTGCCCAAGAAAGCGATAATAAAGAAGACATATATATGCTGGCAGACCAAATCAGATACTCATTTGATGATCATGAGTTTAACACTGATGAAATATTTGAAATGCTGATGAAATAATTTATAAAAAGACTATTTGATATATTCACAACTATGGGTATACCAGTTAAAAGCATTAGTTCTTTTGAAAAAAGACTTAAGAGTCGCGCAAAAAGATGGACTCTTATTATTTTTGCCAATGCTGAGTCTGACAGTAAAGCGGTAGATTATGTTTTGAGGAACTTTCATCTGCTTGACACATTTTCAGATGATGTGGATTTCTTTATGCCTGGATATGAGATTAGCGGAATGAGAGGATTTTCACAGTTTGAAATCAAGATAAGAAAGGACCTAGCACCATGTTATTATCCTGAATATGCAAAATTTGATAACGAGTGCGTTAAGTTTATCGAAAGTCCGCGTTTAGGACAAATTGCTTTTTACCAAGGAGAGTTTGTAGACTTTGCTTTGGAACTGACCAGAAGGAACCAAAGATATATTTATAGTGGAGTTTGCCAAATGGTTTTAATGCCAGTGGCTAGTGGAAAACCGGACTACACGGGGGCAGCGATTTTTGACTTAGATGCAATTATCAATACACCTTCAAATCTATCATTGGAACAGTTTTTTACGAAAGTGTTTGATCTCATTCGTAAAGCTGGGGACCCTTCAAAACTAAGGACTCGCCTTGAGAAGTTGATTGGCTGGCAAAGTTCCGTTGTTAAAGAAGTAAGGCAACTGTACAATGAGGCTACCACCATGAACAATTGCGAGGATTGGTATGTCAAATATTACGAAAAAGCTATCAGATCTCTTGAAAAACATCTAGGGTGGAGTCTTGAAGATGACTATTATTTCGTTAGCTACTCTTCAAAAAATATAATGAAAGCTAATTTGCTGAAGCAATATATCGAAAAAGAAGGGTGTCATGTTTGGATGGCTCCTGATGGCATACCTCAAGGAACAGAGTATTCTCAGATGATTCCTACAGCATTAAAGTTCACAAGTTATTTTGTACTACTTCTCACACCTGACTCTGCAAAGTCTGGATGGGTAAGAAGAGAACTTGATTTAGCAATTAATTATGGAGCAAAAATCAAGGTTGTTTTAGCTGACGGCTTCACAATTGATGATATGAGAAAAGACGATGAACTTCTTTTCTTCCTGAATCGAGTTCAAATACGATATGAGTATAACGACATTATCTCTTCTCAGCTCCTATTTAATAAATTCTTAAATGACTAGAACTCATAATGTTAGAATGAATCAACTATAAAGAGGAATTATAACAATATATAAAGCAGTAAATAACATAAAGAAGTTCCCCTCAAACCACCAAGGATTTGAGGGGAAATATTATGCTTGAAGTAATTTAGCGGAGGTGTTCATACAATACAAATCTCGACTGTGGTGAAAGCCATCACTAATCGGTATTACTCCAGCGGCTTTGGTGTAGCCCTTCCATATTCGTGTATTATTTCCACAAAGTACGAACGTAGGGCAAATACCGCTTTCTGCAATAATGGAATCCAAGATGCCACCTCTACCAAAACGGTCATAGTTACAGCCAAAGCCATGATCTTGCAAGAGGAATATCCATAGAGCCTTGGAGTATTCTCGCACAAACAACTGGTAGTAGGTTGCAATACCATCAGCAAAAAGGAAAGTAACAACAAAATGTTCTGCTCCTCTTAAATCGGTCTGTCCTTCATCACGCTCCATAATTAGTGAAAAGCAATAAGGGCGCTCGTCTGGATCTACAAATGTGTTTGGAGAACAACATCTTGGTTTTTTGTTGATGGTAAACGGATATTGCCCATTAGGCATCAAATCTTTCTCCGTCCACTCGATCTTGCCGATGGGATGATACCCACGAATGCAGTTTTCCTGAGCAAGATGTTTTTCTAGCTCTTTCCTGCTGATTTCATAATCCACATAGAGGAAAGAATGGACAGAATGGGACATATTGCCCACCTTCATAAGCATACCGTCATATCCACTGCCTGGATAATAGGCCATTCTCGAAGACATCATGTCTTTAAAGGTGATTTGTTCACCATGAAGATACCTACCAATCCATGCAGGCTCTTCTTCACGATAATTGCTAAGATAATCTGTTACGTACATCATATATAATTATTAAGTATAATCTAAAAGCATTTTATTTCTTGTAAAAATGTGCAGCGGGCTTCACAGCTAGCTGCACATGTAGTTTAACAATTAAATATGGCGAATTACATTATTCTAATTCATACTTCTCGATCAGGGCAAGCGAGTGGAGATTACAGGCACATCGACGTAGTTCTCGTCATTCTCGTACTGATCGAGGGTAATAAACTCGCCTTTGTTGGTAACGTAGCCTCGCTGTTCATCCTTGATGAAGACAATAGGACCATCGGCATCCAGATCAACATCATCGTACTCGGGAGATACCAACTGGTTGGTGTAGAGGTCAATGCATCCGGTCTTATCATCGGTACCTATTGGCAGAAGCGTGTTGAATGGTTCGTCGATGCGGGTCAGGATATTAGGGCAGATGATGTTGCCATTGACATCAATAATACCAAAACAATCCTCTACTCCACCCCAGTAGGCCCTGAACAAAGATGAGAACAATACGCAACGGATGGAGTCGAACTTAAACTCACAGAGCTGATCACCTGAGCCGTCGCCCTTAATGATGCCACACTTGCCGTCTTTAATAGCGACAACAGGAGCATGAGGCGTGCAGACGTAGGAATGGTATTCATTGAAACCGTCGTAGAGGGCGGGGGCTATCACTTCGCCTGCGACAGTCTTCAGCCCCTTCTTGCCTGTAGCCGGGTCGGTGAACTCAACATTGAATCAGTCATAGCTATTCTCCAGTTCATACACTCTGTTTATCACGGCATTTGCTTCTTCGTCTGACCACGAGGGGTCAGGGCCGTCAAGCCTCTGCTGCAATTCATTGTACTCTTTTACAATCTCGGGGGTTGCCTTTGGCAATTTCTTTTCACTTTTTTTCATATGTGCTAGTATTATAAATAATAAAATGTGTACTTTAGTCAATAATGGCAGCTGCGTTATCTGTATGTAAGTGTAAGAAATGAACTACCTCAATTTACCTCTTTTATACAAATAAGTGAGGAATTTTTACGCGGCAGACTGCATACTAGCCAGCTTGGCAAGTTTCTTCTGTAGTGCAACGTTCTCCTCTTCAAGACCTTCAGCATATCTCTGAAGCTGTTCAAGGCGTTCCAAGTCGCGGCGGTATGCCTTAATAAGGTGCTTCATCCAGACCTCGTAAGGAATATCGTCCAACGACAAGTTGCGAATCTTGCGACCTTCATTGTTCACGGTGGGGTTCTGACTCTCTGAATTTGTACTCATCTGTTTCATAACTACTCTATTTTAAATATAACAATATACTTCATTTCGGAAGACCTTTCATAAATATAGGGCGCGAAAAGTGGAATTTCTAACACCTGAGGGCCACATCTTTCAAAGAAAAAGTGCAGCGTGCTTCTCAGCAGGCTGCACAGAATGTCTAACAATTAAATAAGATTATGACACAAAACAAGAATGAAAGAGAGATATGGCAAACAACAAATTTCTCTACTGGATAGACTTTATAATGCGAATCGATGATCGTTGTTACAAACACCGTTCATATATATAGGGAAACGAAAAGTGGAATTTCTAACACCCTATAACAACTTTTTTTTCATTTTTATCCATTTTTATTAATAAGGGGGAAAAAGTGATTGTGAACCTATGAATAGCAGCCGAATAGCTTAACGAAAAACCATGATATTTTGGACGCTTTTTCGCTTCTTTTGAACGAGGATGCATCTATTTCTTTAGTAATAGACAATCCATATTTCTGATTCAGATTCTCAGCAATCTTCATAAATTCAACGCCATGGTCTTCGTTATCTTCTATCTTATTATAGGCAATGAAATAATGAATCATTTCATGAACCAAGATATTGCGATACATCTCTTCCGTGAAATCGAAATAATCGGTCATATAGATCTTCTTGTTTCTTATCCTACCCTTTTTGACTGGGTCGAATAAGAAATATCCGCTCTTCCGATAAGTGTGCATGACTTCAAATTTAGGAAGCGGAAGTTTACCTTCAAAATAAATCTTATTATATATCTTGAAGTTTTCACTCATATTTTCGGCAGTCGCTATCATATCATCAAAGATTTATTTGAGAAAATAATTGTTATGTGATCCACCAGTAATAAAGCCTTTTAAGGAATGGTGCATCCGAACGAGGGGTCATCTTTGTGAGATCGATGATTGGAGTAATGTTCATACCATAAGTAAGATTAAGTCGTTGGGCCATATTTAAAAAGGCTGGTCCATGACTGGGATAGACTTCCACACCGGTATAAGTCAGGTAATAATGGATCATCTCGTGAACCATAATGTCACGAAGCTGATCAATGTCATAGTCGTAGAAATCTGAAATATCTATGACCTCGGTAGTTCCTGGCACAGAATATGGAGAATAAGTAAAATAGCCTAATAAGTCTACTTCATGCATGATTCTAAAATATGGCGTTGGAAGAACACCACCAAAGTACTTTATGTTATAGTCTCTGAACAGACATGCTAAATGCCCTACTCCGTATATCTGCATATTCTAATTAGGTAAAATTGTACCAGTTCTTCCTTCTTTAAATTCAGCTGATTCTGCTGGTATTGGTTTATAATCATCTGGTGGAAGGTCTTCCACTGGGTCACACTTAACCAGCAGGTACATCAAACCTATGAAGATGATGAAACCTACTGCTCTTCCAAGCATAAAGTCAATATACTCCTTGATGGAGTTGAACTCCCAGATAATACCCCAAACTTCTTTGTAAAATCTCATAAGCTTTCTGTTTATTAAATTCCTTCAATCAAATAGCCAGGATGTGGTCTTCCTGATTCCAGACGATTGCGGAACCTTATGATCTCATCCTTCATGAAAGAATAGAGTTTATCGGTGTCGCCATAGGCTTTCAGTTCCTCCACTTGGGCTTTGATTGCAGGAAGGATCTTGTCTATCATCTTTATATATTCAGGAATCTCATCACCTTCTGGCAAAAGACCGGCTTCTAAGAGTATATGCGCTGGATGCATCACGCCTCCCATTCCACATACAATCATCGGAACCAGAGTTTCGGTATGGTATCTGTCCATCATTTCCCTTCCCGAGAGAATAAAGATGCTCTGGGCCTGCAGGCTGTGGAAGAACAAGCAGAATGAGAAATAGAAGTTATTCGAACGTATAGAGGAAGGGCAGCCTTCTTTTCGTGGCGGGTTAGACATATGACTAACAGAGCCTATCCAAGGATAAGGCCGGCCTGTGAAACCAGGGAAGACTTGGAAATATCTCAGCAGATCACGTTGGAACTCCAGACTTCCGTAATAGCTCTTATAGTCTTCAAGCGTGGTATATACATCCATAGGGCAAAAGTACTGTATGTCTGTCTGCTTATTCTTTAGTGCGTATTCATACGAAACCGGATCGAAGTAGATAAGCCGGATGTCGAGCTGACTGGCCATGTTGACCGCTTCGTCTTTAACTAAGCTATTACAAAGCAAAATAGCAGCCTGGCATTCATAACGTTGCATAGCATTATGAAGTTCCATTACCGTACTACAATCGATCGGGGAGTAACGGCCATTGTAAGTCTTAATCTGGACAACGTAGCGTTTGCCATCAGCCTCCGCAAACATATCCACGGCCTTATCGCCAACAGCCGTGTATACGTTAGTTACATAACCTTCCTGTTTCAGGTACTCACCTGCGAGGAACAAAGATTGATTATTTTCTCTCATATGCTTTTAATTAAATTATTGTTCTTGGAAAAAATGTGTGCAGCGGGCTTCTCAGCAGGCTGCACAAACAAGCCTAAAAATCAAAATATGGTTAACTTATTATGCGCAGCAAAGACTGGTTTCCTCATCCGAAAGCTGAGGTAAGGGGTTCTTGGCACTCGGTTTGGCACCAAGCTTGGTCAGCTTTTTGCAGGACGTCAGAATGCTCTGTTTACCAGTCTGCAGCTTCTTCTCGCCTTCTTGGTAAGCTTCAGTTGCAGCGCCCAAGTACTTGCCGATGGCCTGATACTTCTTCATGAACTGCCCTACCCTGTCGAGTATCTCATTCGCCAGTTTGAACACCTCCTCCTGGTTCTGGGCCTGAGCAATCTGAGTCCACGTCAGGCTGATGATGCGCAGTGCAGCAAAGAGTGACTGTTCATCGGCAATGAATACATTCTTCTCCATAGCCTTACGCCAGAGGTCGGGTTGTGCATTCAGAGCTGTCCAAAGGGCACCAGAGTGAGGAACGAACATGATGACGTAGTCCATCTTCACCTTAGGTGCCATGATGTACGAAGAGTAGTCCTTAGTTGACAGCTCCTTCACATGCTTATTGATACTATCAACATGAGCCTTCAGGAATCTATCCCTATCCTCCTCGTTCTCAGCATTGACGTAGTCAATAAAGGAAGATATCGACACCTTAGAATCAATAATCACATCGCGCTGCTTATCCAGATGGAGTATGATGTCAGGACGCATCTTCGAACCTTCGTCCGACATAATAATGTCGCCGTTCTTGTCTCTGATGTAGGTCTGCACGTCATAATGAATACCTTTGGTCAGCCCCTGAGACTCCAGCAACTCATCGAGAACAGTCTCGCCCCAGTCACCCTGTACCTTCGAGCCGTGTTTAAGGGCCTTTGCAAGTTTTTCTGCGCTCTGCTTGGCTGCTTCACTCTGCCTCATCATACTATCCATGTATGTCTTCATTTCACCACCTAATGCCGTTTGCTTCAGCGTACTCTCATCGAGGGCGCGCTTCATCGTGTCCATTTTATCCTTCAGAGTGTTCACAAACTGGCCGATGTTTTCATTGCTTGAATTAGCAAACTCTTCCTGGCGCTCTTTCAGCATAGTTTCAGTAGCCGACTTCATCTGGGCAGTCACCTTCTGGATGGTCTCTTCGAAACGCGACTGTTGAGCTGCTAAAGCTTCCTGCAGCCTCATCTCCTGAGAAGCTATGGCTTCTTTGTGTCTCTTGTCCAGGGCATCCAGTGTTTGATGATGTCGCAGCTCCTGGTCTTCCAAGGTCTGCTGATGTCGCTTTTCCTGGGCTTCAATGCTTTCTTGATGCCTCTTTTCCTGAGCATCAATCAAGTCATTGCAGGCTTTTACCTTGGTTTCCACCAGAATTTCACAGGCCTTGTCCTTCTCAGACAAGACAGTCTCCATTTTCTCTTGAGCCTCATCCTTGACATGCTGCATCTGAGACTGAAGGTTTACTACTTGATTCTGGAGCAGCTTCTGGCGGTTCTGCATGGCCCACACTCCAACTAATACTCCAAAAATCACACTCACAATTGAAATAATCATTAACTCCATAATCATACTATTTTAATTAATTACTATATTTATATTTTGGAAGGCCTTCCATATACTTAGGGACTCGAAAAGTGGAATTTCTAACACCTAGGGGCCATATTATTTTTCATTTATTTCAGAACCACTATACATCTCTGCCGATTCGTGGTCAGCATTATGAACAATATAACGGAGGTGGCAATGACGGGCATTCTCGTAGAGCGGGTGGTTTTCATGGTTTCTCAAACTCATATGAAAACGAATGGCCAGGAACTCGTCTTGGCTTAAATGAATACCTAATTCCTTCAGCATCTTGGCCGAACGGTAGCCATGACCTTTTATGTGGTCCATACCACTACAGTTGCAAAAGTCATGAAGCAACGCACATATAACAAGACTATCAGGGGCCAACAAGGGGGCATTGGGGTGGCGTCGTTTATTCTCTGCCTCCAGTTGTTTCGCCAACTGGTAGGTCTGCCAAGCATGGTCTGTCAGACCTCCATCATATCTGTGGTGGTTATGGCAACCACGGTCGAAAAAGTGGTGACTCTCCATATAGGAGATGACCTTCTCAATGTTCTCGCGCTTTGTATTGCGCAGTGCTTCAATAATTCTTTCTTTTACTATCATATGCTTATAATTTTATTGTTTCAAACACCGTTCATATATATAGGGAAACGAAAAGTGGAATTTCTAACACCCTATAGCAACTTTTTTTCATTATGCGACCATAGCGCTGCGCGATGACTCCTGACTGATGATGTCGAAAAGGAGGTACATCTGATGCTCATCGAGGTTGTATTGACGTGCAAAGTCGGAGGTGGTGTAACCCTTCTGTAGCATCTGATGGAGAGCGGTTACCAGATGACCTGCGCCACGTTGGCGATTCTCGGCATCCTTGGCCAGACTGTGGAGAGCTTCGACGTAGCGGATCTCCCAGTCGGGAGACAGATTACGGTCAGAGGGAAGGAAATCCACGCGAGTGGCGCCACTCTCATCATCGGCATCAACGGCCTCATCGAGCGAGGCGTGGTTGTGCTTGAGGTAGTCGTAGGCCGTCTTACGGATCTCGTTCTCAACATACCAAGTGGCGAAGGAGAGGAAACGGAAGCCAAGAGAGCCATCGAACTTATCGGCAGCAAGGGTAAGTCCTTCGCAGCCTGCAAGGATAAGGTCTTCGAGGGCTGCGCCTGAAGGGAGATAACGCTTGGCCACGCTAACAGCATAGCGCATGTTGGACTCGATGAGACGAGCACGAGCACGCTGACTGCCCTGCTGCATCTGCTGCCAGAGCTGTTGTTCCTCCTCACTGCTGAGGGGTTTGGTCTTGCGGATGTCGCCGAGGATAGCGTTGACACTGTTGACACTGCGGTCGATGAAGATGATGTTCTTACCGTTCTTATACATTGCTAATAGTTGTTATGAGGTTATACTTAGAATTGGCTGAGTGAAGCATCGATGATGACTGTGCCGCCCTGAGCCACGAAGGGGATGAGCAGCTTGCCATTGTGGGACTGAGGATAGTCGATGGCGAAGGGTGAAGCCAGCGGTGAGGACTCGCGCACAGCCTTGCGCGACTGTGCCACGTAGTGGCTGATGAAGTGGTCATAGCCTGTGCTCTCAATGGTGCGGACGAGGGCATCGCTATCAGAGAAGTAAATCAGAGAGAAGAGCTGACGCAGCTCGCGGTAATCGTGGGAGGCAGCAGCACGGCGCTGGAAACCCTGGGGATGGAGCAACGCGTAAATGTACATAAGGCGCGAGCAGCGATCGCGAAACTTTACGACGGACTCACCACCATCCTCATCGACGAGGACCACATCGTAGCGGTGACGAGCCGAGAGCTCGCTACTAAGGCGCACCTCAACAGCCACGAGGCGCGGCATGAGGTTGACATCGGCCTCCATGTACTCTGCCAGACGCTGACGCATCTCCTCGGCAGTCATCTTGTTCAATAACTCAGTTACTCTTGCATTCATATTATATATACTTAAATTATTATCATTATCATTGCCTCTCATATATATAGGGAAAAGAAAAGCGGTTTTTCTAACACCTGGGAGCTACTTTCTTTCAAAGAAAAAGTGCAGCGGGCTTCACAGCCGGCTGCACAGGTAGTACAACAAACAATAAAACATTATGGCAAACAAGAACTTTTCTTTAAAGGATAGATTTTATAATGCGAATCGATGATCGTTGTTTCAAACACCGTTCATATATATAGGGACACGAAAAGTGGAATTTCTAACACCCTATAGCAACTTTTTTTTCATTTTACCTTCTTGATGGTACCAGACTCATCGAGGACGAAGGCTGAGCGGCAGTCAAGGCAGGCATAATGAGGTGTGATGATGGGACGGCCATCAACCTGCTGGGTATGACCCACCACCTGATAGACATCGGGCAAGGGATTGGATATAGCCAGCTCATCGCTGTCGCACCAGACGACACTACCTGTAAGGTACCTGCCACAGCGCAAAAGACCTACCTGCCCCAAGGTCTCAATACCTTCATCGGAGAGAAGCAGGCGATTGAGGTGATCGGCATCGGGCTGGCCAATCACATCGAGATTGCGCTTGAGCCAGGGTTGATTGATGCCGGCATGGGTGAAGAGGTACTTCTGGGATCCAACAGTCTCCTCGTGGGCCAGTTTGAACCGATGGCCATCAGTGTAGAGGTTGTGGAGGGTTTCGGCCTGACGAGAATCATAACGATCACTCAGGCACACATCATGATAGTGAAGCGAGAAGTAATGCATATCGTGGTTGCCCAGCAAGAGGACAACCTGATCGGGATGACTATCGCGGAAGGCGATAATGTCAACCAGACCTTGCATGGCTG
>JAEEGL011906291.1_pt1 | contig 14311 bp, 14 predicted proteins | sample 9134231 | NCBI WGS metagenome assembly JAEEGL01 (sample SAMN16246548, study PRJNA631951) | gut metagenome | biome: gut microbiome; feature: rumen; material: fiber-attached | host: Bos | place: Iran: Karaj | collected 2018-10 | reverse complement strand
CCACCACAGGTTATACCTCTTATAGAATCCAAAATTAAAAACAAGGAGAACGACCATGGCAAATATTAGTAAAATTGAGGATATTATCGACGAAATTGAAGCATATATTGATGACTGCAAGCCATCCGCTTTTTCTACTAATAAAATTATCGTTAACAAAGATGAATTAGAGTCACTTCTTCAGGAGCTTAGAACAAAGACTCCAGAGGAAATTAGAAAATATTCTAGAATGCTTGCTAACCGCGAGCAGATTTTAGCTGATGCAAAGGCAAAGGCTGATGAAATTATTAGCCAGGCTCACATCCAGACAAACGAGCTGGTTTCTGAGCACCAGATTATGCAACAGGCATATGCTCAGGCAAATGAGGTTATTTTAATTGCTCAAAAAAATGCTCAAGAAAAAATCGATAGAGCTACAGAAGATGCTAACAACATTAGAATGGGTGCCATCGCTTATACAGACGAGCTACTAGCAAACATCCAGACAATACTTAGCAATTCAATCGAAACTACAAAAAATAGAACTGAGACCTTCCTTAGTACAATGCAGGTTTATTTAGACACTGTTGATGCTAATAGAGCATCTTTAGTTCCAGAAACACTTGATCAGGCAGAAGAGCAGCAAGCCAGTGAGCCACAGCCACAGGCACAGCCAGCGCAGCAGCCTACAAATACTGCTTCTAATTCAGATGAGGATGAAGACTTACCAGCTCTAGATATTCCAGAGCAGTTCTTCAATAAAGAATAGATTTAATGCAAAGATTTTTACCAGTATCAAAAAAAGATATGGATGAACGTGGCATCACTCAACTAGACTTTGTCTATGTTTGTGGCGATGCTTACGTAGATCATCCTTCATTCGGGGCGGCAATTATTTGCCGTCTTCTTGAATTACACGGTTATTCCGTCGGAATAATTGCCCAGCCTAATTGGAAAGATGACAATTCAATAAACATATTAGGAGAGCCTCGTCTTGGCTTTTTAGTAAGCGCAGGAAATATGGACTCCATGGTTAACCACTATAGCGTTTCAAAACACCGTAGAGACTTTGACAATTACTCTCCAGGTGGAAAAATAGGCCTTAGACCTGATTACGCCACTGTTGTGTACTGTAATTTAATAAGACATACCTATAAGAAAAAGCCAATTATCATCGGCGGCATTGAGGCATCTCTTAGACGACTTGCCCACTATGACTATTGGTCAAATAAGGTCCGCCGTTCCATTCTTTTAGATTCAGGTGCTGACATTATTTCCTATGGAATGGGAGAGCGTTCTATTATCGAAATTGCGGATTGCCTTGCATCAGGAATGGATGTAAAAGACATTACCTACATCGATGGAACAGTTTACAAAACAAGAGACAAAGCCTTTACAGAGGATGGTATTATTTTACCTTCCTTTGAAGAAATTAAAGCTGATAAAGCAACCTATGCTAAAAGCTTTTACACTCAATACGTAAATACGGATGCCTTTACTGCTAAAAAGCTTGTAGAGACCTATGATGGTGCAATGTACGTTATACAAAATCCACCTTCAAAGCCTCTAACAAGGCAGGAAATGGATGATGTATATGCCATTGAATATATGCGCACCTATCACCCTATGTACGAAAAGGATGGAGGTATTCCAGCCATAAAGGAAGTTAAGTTTTCTCTTATTAGCAACCGCGGTTGCTTTGGAGGTTGCAACTTCTGTGCACTAACATTTCATCAGGGACGTATTATCCAATCAAGAAGTCATGAGTCTATCATTAACGAGGCAAAGCTCATTACAGCGGACCCTGAATTTAAGGGATATATTCATGATGTAGGCGGACCTACAGCTAACTTTAGAAATCCATCCTGCAAAAAGCAGATGACTAAGGGCGTATGCTCTCATCGTCAGTGTCTTTTTCCTGAAAAGTGTCCTAATCTAGAGGTAGACCACAAGGATTATGTTTCTTTGCTCACTAAGCTTAGAAAGCTACCAAGGGTTAAAAAGGTATTCGTCCGTTCGGGCGTGCGTTTTGACTATGTAATGTATGACAAGGACGACAGCTTCCTTAGAGACCTTTGTAAATATCATGTAAGTGGACAGCTTAAGGTTGCACCTGAGCATATTTCAAATAACGTTTTAAAGTACTTAGGAAAGCCTGATATTTCTGTTTATAATAGCTTTTGTGATAAATATGCAAGGATTAATAAGGAGCTTGGCTTAAAGCAATATTTGGTTCCATATTTAATGAGCTCTCATCCAGGAAGTACTTTAGATGACGCTATTGCTTTAGCAGAATATTTAAGAGACCACCATTTATCGCCTGAGCAGGTACAGGATTTTTACCCTACTCCAAGTACAATTTCTACAACAATGTATTACACAGAAATTGACCCAAGGGATATGAAGCCTGTTTATATTTGCAAAAATCCTCACGAAAAGGCAATGCAAAGGGCATTAATTCAGTACAAGAGACCTGAGAACTATGACCTTGTAAAGGAAGCCCTAATTAAGGCTGGTAGAGAGGATTTGATCGGATTTGGTGATGGCTGTCTTATTCCACCAAGAAAAATCAAGGGAAAGGCTCCTAACAAGCAAGGCAAGCCTACAAAGCAAAATAAATTAGAGCAGCAACATAAACATACAAATGAAAGAAATAAAAATAGACGCAAACGATAGCAATCAGCGTTTTGATAAATTTTTAAAGCGAGTTCTTTGTAATGCCAGCACAAGCTTCATTTACAAAATGCTTAGAAAAAAGAATATCACTTTAAATGATAAAAAGGCTGATGGCTCAGAGAAATTAAATACTGGGGATATTGTTAAAATTTGGTTTTCCGATGAAACCTTTGAAAAAATGTCAGGGGCGGCAGAGACTGACCCACTGTATCAAAGTATTAAGGATATGCCATATGATATAAGAATCGTTTTCGAAGACGAAGATATGATTATCATTAATAAGCCTGCCGGTATTAAATCACAAAAAGATACTGCAAATGACATTTCAATCAATGAAATGGCCATTTCTTATATGATTAATAATGGAAAGCTATCAGAGGAAGGCTTTAAGCATTTCCATCCTAGTGTATGTAACAGACTAGATAGAAACACATCTGGAATAGTATTATTTGCAAAAAATCTTCACGCCGCCCAGGAATTAGGCAATGCCTTAAAGGAGCGTAGCTGCAAGAAGCTTTATAGAGCAGTAGTGCTAGGTAAGGTGGTCAAAGAAGAGCTGATAGAAGGCTTTTTATCAAAGGATGAAGCCACTAACAAGGTTTCTATTACCAAAACAGAAGCTAAGGACTCTAGGCCCATTAAAACAGCTTACAGACCTATATCCTATGTGGGGGATGAGTTTACACTGCTAGAAATTCATCTTATTACAGGTCGTACTCATCAAATTAGAGCACATTTAGCATCAATAGGTCATCCTATTTTAGGTGATAACAAATACGGAAATACGATAGTTAATAATAAACAAGGGGTAAAGGGGCAGCTTCTACATGCTTATTCAATCGAATTTGCAGATGGTAGAAGGTTTACCTGTGACTTACCAGGGGAGTTTAATGGCTACATATAAAAAAAGGGGCTTACGAGGCTCCACCTTTGAAGAATTTATTAATAAAACTAATGAGGTGTACGCTGAAAATGCTCTTGCCCTCATTCAAAAGATTCCCACACCTATTACACCTATAGATATGGACAAAAAGGGGCACATTACCCTAGCTTATTTCGATCAAAAATCCACTGTAGATTACGTAGGTGCAGTGCAGGGTATCCCTGTTTGCTTTGATGCAAAGGAATGCAATAAAGATACCTTTCCACTTCAAAACATTCATGAGCATCAGGTAAATTTTATGGAAAAGTGGGAAGCCCAGGATGGATTAGCATTTATCCTGATTTTCTTTAGCGAAAGAGATGTATATTATTATCTAACCTTTAAAAAGCTAAAGGAATTTTGGGATAGAATGATTGATGGTGGTAGAAAAAGCTTTAGGATTGAAGAATTAGATGAGGAATACTTCTTTTCTACAAAACCAAATTTATTAGTACCTTACCTAGATATGGTTAACATTGATCTAAGTAGTCGCGAAGGTTGACTTCGTGGCTATTTTTTGTTATAGTCACTTTATTACATTAGCAGACTAAAGCGTGGGGTTTAAAATGAAAAACTTAACTTTACATACTCCAGAGGGAGTCAGAGACATTTATAACAGTGAATACGAGCAAAGACTTGATGCTCTTTACAATCTAAGAAAATGCTTCAAGGAGGCTGGTTACTTACCTATTTCTACACCAACCTTCGAATATTTCGAGACTTTTTCAAAGGAAGTGGGCAGCTGCAAGTCAAACGAAATGTTCAAATTCTTTGATAGAGATGGTAATACCCTGGTTTTAAGGCCAGATATTACACCATCAATAGCAAGGGCTGCAGCTATGTATTTTTCAGATACAGATGATGCGGTAAAGCTTTCCTATGAGGGAAATGTTTTTATCAATTATCATAGCCTTCAGGGACGTCTCAAGGAATCAACTCAGGCTGGCTGCGAATTTATTGGTGACAGCTCTGTAGATGCTGATGCCGAGATTTTAACAATCGTTGTTAATGCCTTAAAAAAGCTAGGACTAAAGGAATTTGAGATTGGTGTAGGACATATTGACGTAGTCAGAGGCTTGATAGAGGCTGCTAACCTTTCAGAAGCTCAAGAAGAAAAACTTATCAATCTAATTTCAAACAAGAATTTCTTCGGTGCAAAGGAGCTGCTTCTACAAGAGGGTGTAAGCAAAGGACTAATCGATTTATTCGATATCACTGGAAAAATCATGAATTCTCCAAAGGAATGGGCCCCTTATTTAGACAAAGCAAAAAAATACAAGAAGGTCTATGCTGCCTTAGAGTATCTTGCGAAATTATACGACCTGTTAAATAAGAGCAAGGTGATGGATTACATCTCCTTTGAGCTTGGAATGATTTCAGAATACAAATACTACACTGGAATTATATTTACGGGATATTCCTATGGCGTTGGAGAACCACTAGTAAAGGGTGGCAGGTATGACTCCTTACTTAGCCAGTTTGGAAAGGAAGCACCAGCTATAGGCTTTGCAATTACAGTTGATCAGTTAATGTTGGCACTTAGGAGACAGTCATGAGTACAGATAGATATTTAACCTTCGCCTTGGGAAAAGGGCGACTGGCAAAGAAAACCTTAGAATTATTTGAAAGTATTGGTATCACCTGCGAGGAGATGAAGGACCCGGATACGCGAAAGCTTATTTTTACAAACGAAGAGCTAAAGCTAAAATTTTTCCTTGCTAAGGGACCTGATGTGCCAACCTATGTAGAATATGGCGCAGCAGATATTGGCGTAGTTGGTGAAGATACCATTTTAGAGGAAAACCGCAACATCTATGAGGTGTTAGACCTGGGCTTTGGAAAATGTCGCATGTGCGTATGTGGACCTGCAGAAGCAGGAGAGCTATTAAAGCACCACGAGCTGATTCGTGTAGCTAGCAAATATCCTCGAATTGCCAAGGACTATTTTTATAATATAAAAAATCAGACCGTAGAAATAATTAAGCTAAATGGCTCTATCGAGCTTGCACCGATAGTAGGATTATCAGAGGTTATTGTAGATATCGTAGAAACTGGTTCCACTCTTAGAGAGAATGGACTTGTTGTTTTAGAAGAAGTATGTCCACTATCCGCCAGAATGGTTGTAAACCAGGTATCCATGAAAATGGAAAATGAAAGAATTACAGACCTTATAGAGAGGCTGAAGGGAGCATTAGAAAATGAAGAAGCTTAAGCTTTCAAATGAAACTATAGACAATATTTTAGAATCACTTTTAAAAAGAAGCCCAAATCAATATACACAGTATGAAAGCACTGTAAATGATATCGTAAATGCGGTACGTGAAAAAGGAGACGATGCAGTCTTCGCATATACGAAGCAGTTTGATGGGGCAGATATAAATGCAACAAATATTGTAGTTACAGAAGAAGAGATACAGGAGGCCTACACTAAGGTGCCTTATGAGCTTGTTGAAGTAATAAAAAAGGCCCTTGTAAACATTGAAGCCTACCATGCAAAGCAAAAGCAAAACAGTTGGTTTACATCTGAAGAGGGCATCATACTTGGCCAAAAGGTTGCACCCCTTGCCAAGGTAGGCGTGTATGTTCCAGGCGGAAAGGCTGTCTATCCATCCTCTGTTTTGATGAATGTTATGCCAGCAAAGGTGGCTGGCGTAGAAAAAATATACATGACAACCCCATGCGACAAAAATGGAAAGGTAAATCCAAGCACTCTTGTGGCTGCCAAGGAGGCAGGAGTGGATGTTATTTATAAATGTGGCGGCGCTCAGGCCATAGCAGCCCTTGCATTTGGAACTAAATCTATTGAAAAGGTAGATAAAATTGTAGGTCCTGGAAATATCTTTGTGGCACTTGCAAAAAAATGCGTATTTGGATACGTTGCAATTGATTCCATCGCTGGACCTTCTGAAATTCTAGTGCTTGCAGATGACACTGCAAACCCAACCTATGTTGCAGCTGATCTATTATCACAGGCAGAGCATGACGAATTAGCATCTGCAATATTAGTTACTACCTCAGAGAGCTTAGCTAATAAGGTGGAAGGTGAAATAAATAGATTTGTAGAAATTCTATCTAGAAAAGACATTATCACCAAGTCTTTAGATAATTTTGGCTATCTACTGATAGCGGACAATAAAAAGGATGCCTATGCTTGTGTTAATGCCATTGCATCCGAGCACTTAGAGATTGTCACAGAAAATCCATTTGAGGATATGACCTATATTAAAAATGCTGGTGCAATCTTCCTTGGCCAGTATTCATCAGAGCCTTTAGGTGACTATTTTGCAGGTCCTAATCACGTACTGCCTACCAATGGAACAGCAAGATTTTTCTCACCTCTTTCAGTAGATGATTTTATTAAAAAGTCAAGCATTATTTCCTACTCAAGAGAGGCTCTAGAAGCTGTATATCCTGATATTGTTAAGTTTGCAAACAACGAGGGGCTTACAGCTCACGCAAACTCAATCAAGGTGAGATTTGAGTCCATTTAAACTATGTATTATCCTTCATATTTGATATAATAAATCTGGTTGAAAAAAACTTATTGGGGCAAAAATATGTCAGAAGAACGTAGAGCAAAAATTGCTAGAAAGACAAAGGAAACTGATATTACATTAGATTTTTCTATTGATGGAAAAGGTAGCTGCACTGTCAATTCAGGCATAGGCTTTTTTGATCACATGCTTGATGCCTTCGCTCGTCATGGCCTTTTTGATTTATCTGCACAGATAAAGGGTGATTTACAGGTAGATTGTCATCACACAATCGAAGATACTGGCATTGTACTTGGCAATGCCATAAAAAAAGCTTGTGGCGATAAAAGAAGTATGAAAAGATATGGCAGCTGCATTTTGCCAATGGATGAAACCCTTGTCCTTGTGGCTGTTGATTTATGTAACAGGCCTTACCTTTCATACGAAGCTTCTTTTCCAACAGAAAAAATCGGCTATATGGATACAGAAATGATAAAAGAATTTTTCTATGCAATTTCTTATTCTGCGGCTATGAATTTACACATTAAAGTACTTACCCCTGGTAATTCTCACCATATGTGTGAGGCTATATTTAAGGCCTTTGCCAAGGCATTAGATGAAGCCACTAAAATAGACCCACGTATCAGCGATACAATGACAACAAAGGGTTCTATCTAGACTAAAGGAGCATAAAATGGAGCACAAGAATATAGTTGCCACCATCTATATTAAGGATGGAATGGCCGTTAAAAGTCCTACAGAGCTAGACGAGAAAAAGGATGTTTTGGAATTAGCCTCTGTCTATGATGACAGTGGTATTGATAAAATTATTTGCTATGATCTTTCTACTGATGACGAGGAGCATGAAAAAAATATTTTAGCCATCCGTGAAATCAATAGAAATATTCAGGTAAAGACAGCCGGAGGCGGAAATATTAAGCGTCTAGAGGATGTTAAAAAGCTTTTATATGCAGGCTGCGTAGAGGTTATTTTAAATGGTTCAAAGCCAGAGGCCATTGATTTAATAAAAGAGGCTTCAGCACGATTTGGAGCAAACAAAATGCTTGTAAGCCTTTGCACTGTTGATTTCCTCTTTAAGACAAAGGATTTTCTCCAGGACAACATTCATGAGCTTTTAATCATGAATACCACATTACTTGAAGGCCTAGAGAACATTACTAATATTCCATACATTGTTCAAGTTGATAATTATGATTTTGATTATATATTAAAGCTTTTGAAATCAGATCAAATCAGAGGCATTTCAGGTCAATTCCTTAATTCTACATCCTTTGATGTTATGCAGATTAAGAGTGAGCTTTCAGATGCCGGCATTAAAATGGACAACTTTGAGCCAAAGCTTAGCTGGGCAGACTTGCATCCAAACACAGATGGTCTTGTTCCAACTGTGGTTCAGGATTTCCAGACAGGGGAGGTCCTTATGGTAGCCTACATGAACGAAGAATCATTAAACGCTACCATTCGTACAGGAAAGATGACTTACTTTTCACGTTCAAGGCAGAGCCTATGGGTTAAGGGCGAGACTAGTGGCCACTATCAATATGTCAAATCATTGACTGCTGATTGTGATTTTGATACTATTTTGGCGAAAGTTTCACAAGTTGGAGTAGCATGTCATACTGGCGCACCAAGTTGCTTCTTCAATGAAATAGTTAAAAAGGAGTATGTTGAGCGAAATCCACTTAAGGTCTTTGAGGATGTTTATGGTGTTATTTTAGACAGAATGGAGCATCCAAAGGAGGGCTCTTATACAAACTATCTGTTTGACAAGGGCTTGGACAAGATTCTTAAAAAGGTAGGCGAAGAGGCTACAGAAATAGTTATCGCAGCCAAAAATCCAAACCCAGAAGAGACCAAATACGAGATATCAGATTTCCTATATCACATTATGGTGCTCATGGCCCTTAAGGGTGTCACCTGGGAAGACATTACATCTGAGCTTGCTCAACGATAAATTATATGAAAAAACTTGCTTTACCAGACGATATTTTAATGCAGATTGATAAGCCTGCACGTTATATCGGCAATGAATTTAATAGTGTTGTAAAAAATCCTACAGATGTAGACATCAGGTTTGCCATGTGCTTTCCAGATGTCTATGAAGTAGGCATGTCTCACCTTGGAATAGCCATTCTTTACGATATGCTAAACAAGCGTGAGGATACATATTGTGAAAGGGTATATTCGCCTTGGCCAGATTTACATAATCTGATGAAGGAGAGGAATATACCTCTTTTTGCGTTAGAATCACAAGATGCTATAAAGGACTTTGATTTCATTGGTATGACTCTCCAGTACGAGATGTGCTATACCAATATTCTTCAGATTCTTGATTTGGCTGGTGTGGCTCTTGAGTCTAAGGACCGTGATAATGATGACCCTATCGTTATTGTAGGTGGCCCTTGCGCTACCAATCCTGAGCCTATTGCAGACTTTGTTGACATTGTCTATGTAGGAGAGGGGGAAACTAGCTATCCAGCCCTTTTAGACTTATATAAGCAGTGTAAGTCTGAGGGCTTTGATAGAATATCATTCCTTAGAAGGGCTGCTGCAATCCCTGGCATTTATGTACCTGCATTTTATCAGGTAACATACAAAGAGTCAGATGGCACTATCGAAAGCTTTAAGCCAATATATGACGACATACCAGAAACGATAGAGCGTCAGGTTGTAAAGGATATGGACTCAAGCTCATATCCAACAAAAATGCTTATACCTTTTGTCCGTGCTATTCAGGATAGAGTTGTTCTTGAAATTCAGCGTGGATGTATTAGAGGCTGTCGTTTCTGTCAGGCTGGTATGATTTATAGACCAAACCGTGAAAAGTCTGTAGAAGTATTAAAAGAGCAGGCAAAGGAGCTTTTAGCATCAACAGGACACGAAGAAATATCACTTAGTTCATTATCTTCAAGTGACTATCACGCCCTTGGAGAGCTTATGGATTTCTTGATTGATGATTGCCTTTCTGAAGGTGTAAATGTATCCCTTCCATCCCTTAGAATTGATGCATTTTCTTTGGACGTAATGTCAAAGGTGCAGGATGTTAGAAAATCAAGCATCACCTTTGCTCCAGAGGCTGGAAGTCAGCGAATGAGAAACGTCATTAATAAAGGTCTTACAGTGGATGACATTATTGGTGGCGCAACTCTTGCATTTAAGGGTGGTTGGAATAAGGTTAAGCTTTATTTCATGCTTGGTCTGCCTTCTGAAACCGACGAGGATATGAAAGCTATTCCTCAGCTTGCTAACGATATAGCAGCTACATATTATGAGACAGTTCCAAAGGAACAGCGTCAGGGAAGATGTCAGATTACAATTTCCACATCCTTCTTTGTTCCAAAGCCTTTCACTCCATTCCAGTGGGCGCCTATGTATGAAGCAGGAGAGTATCTGCGTCGTGCTAAGGTTGTTAATGACGAAATGAAGGCTCAGCTCAATCAAAAGTCTCTAAAATACAACTGGCACCACTCAGACGTTACTGTCCTTGAGGGTGTGTTTGCCCGTGGCGATAGACGTCTTTGTCCAGCTATTTTAGATGCATATAAGAGCGGTTGCTTCTTTGATGCCTGGGGCGAGTATTTCGACTTTGATAAATGGCTTGCCGCTTTTGAAAAAAATAATATTTCAATTGAATATTACGCATATAGACAGCGTGATTTAGATGAAATTCTTCCATGGGATTTCATTGACTGTCATGTTACAAAGGAATTCCTTAAGAGAGAATGGAATAACGCTATGAACGCAAAGGTTACTCCTAACTGCAAAATGGGCTGCAGTGGTTGTGGCTCTAAAAAAATCGGATCGGGGGTATGTCACAATGCGCGCTAGAGTTAGATTTGAAAAAAACGGAATAATGAGATATGTGGGCCATCTTGATTTAATGAGATTTTTCCAAAAGGCTGTCAAGCGCTCAGAGCTTCCAATCAAGTACTCAGAAGGCTTTAATCCTCATCAGATTATGTCCTTTGCATCACCCCTGGGTGTAGGCCTTACATCAGCAGGAGAGTACATGGACATCGATTTAAAGGAGCATGTGCCTGCCGATATAGCCATTAAGGCTTTAAATGATAATATGGTAGAGGGCCTTTTAATTACTGGCTTTAAATACCTTCCAGATGAAGCTCAAAAGTGTATGTCTGCTGTTACTGCAGCTAGCTACACTGTCACCTACAAGGATTCTAAGGATGATGCTTGCTACATTGATAACATATGCGATTTAAAGGAAAAGTTCTTTGATGAAGCTGCATCAATTAATATTGTAAAAAAGACTAAAAAGGGCGAAAGAGCGCTTGATTTAAAGCCTCTTATTTATCGATTTAACATATCAGTGGTTGATGGTGCTCCAGTGTATGATTTACTTCTTTCAAGCGGTAGCACAGATAACATTAAGCCTGAGCTTGTAATTAAGGCTTTCCATGAATTCCTTGGCTTACCAGAATTTGATGAGCTTTCTTTAGATATACGCCGTATGGATATGTATACTGGTGAAAAGGATGCATTTGTTTCTTTAGGAGCAATTGGCGATGACCATTAAAAAACTTGTAATTACAAAGGGAACTTATTTAGACAGGGAGCTTAGGCTCCTTGTTTCTTTCGATGAAAATGATAATGCTTTAGACGTTTTTAACATAGACCTTACTAAGGTAGGCATTAAATGCAAGGCCACTGTAGAAAAGGTACTAAAGGATATAGATGCCTGTATCCTCAAATTAGGTACTGGTGATAAAGGCTTTATTGAAAACAAAAAGCTAAAGCCTGAAGCATTTTTGCTAAGACATTCAGAAAAAAAGCCTGTTTGTCAGGGCGATGAGTTTTACGTTCAAATATCTCAAGACAGAACAAATTCAAAGCCTTATTCTTGCAATTTTATAAATGGCTCCTTTGATGATGAAAATAACGACTTTGTTCATTATTTCATCGCCAATTATTGTGATAGTGATATAGAGATAATTTCTGACCTTACAGAGCTTATTGATTCTAACCTACCTGTTAGAGCTTATGAGGACGATAGTGTAAGCCTTTGGCAATTATATAATCTTACAAAGGTATTAGATGTTACCATAAGTATGATTTCTCACCTTCCTATGGGAGGAAATCTTTTTACTGAAGCGACAGAAGCTCTTACAGTTATAGATGTTAATTCTGGAAAAAACTACGGCAAGACCACCCTCATGGATACTAATAGGCTTGCCGCAAAAGAAATTGCGAGACAGCTTAGACTAAAAAAGCTTTCTGGAATAATAATTGTAGATTTTTTAAAGGTTTCAAAGGAAGAGGAATCAGAACTCTGTGAAATTTTAAAAGAAGCCTGCAAGGATGATTATTCTATCGTTACTATACATGGCTTTACAAAGCTTGGTCTTATGGAAATCACCAGATCTAGGTCATTTTCAAAATGCTTATTTGAACCAACCGCTGATTAATATACCACGCAGTTTCTACCGCTTTCCTTGCCGAGATATAGCTTTTTATCAGCAGATTCAATCGTTTTAACATGGCCTATTTTATTAGAGTATTCCTCTAAGCCAAAGGTCATATGTACATTAAAGGCATTTCCTTCGTAATCAAAAGGAAATGTCTCTATTTCTTTTCTGAGATTTTCAAGCTCAATTCTGGCATCATCACCATTTTTACCTTCATAAACAAATAAAAATTCCTCGCCACCCCAGCGACATACAAAGCCTTGTTCCGCCATATGCTTTTTAAACATAGCAGATAGGGTATACAAAACATAGTCGCCACATTCATGGCCATAGGTATCGTTTATATTCTTAAAAAAGTCTATATCCCCAAGGGCGATAGAAATAAAGCCATTATTATTTTTTTCATCAAATGTCATAAGCTCATGCTCTGCAAAGCGCCTGTTCATAAGCTTTGTTAAGGTATCAGTCTCCGACATAAGCTTAAGCTTTTTATTGTATATTCTAAGGTTGCGTTCAATGTCCACATACTGAGTACAGTAAATATATGCTACAATTGATAGGCCTAAAGAAAAAATCAGAATATTAAAGAAAACAACAAGCTTATACTCAATTGTCTCAGGATTTAAAATGGTGCCACCAAATGGTGTTAGTACCGACAATACACCTATAATAGTGGTGATTAAAACACTTAGCATATACTTATTTCTGATTGATAGCATAGCATCATACCAAATGAATAAAAATATAATATAAATATGATTTTGAAATGAGCATCGCCAGCCAAATCCATATGTTAAAATGCATGCAGAGGTAATGGTGGTCATACATACAAAAAATGCAAACACCCTAGGACGGATTTTATAGGACAGTGAAAACATTACTGAATGCATAACTGCAGATAATATAAAAATCAGGGAATAGAAAAAGAACCCCTTACACAGAGCATAGACAAATAGTAATAGATTATAGGGTATGTAAATTAAAAGCAAATAGCGTGCTAGAAATAAGATGCTGTTTGGTTCATCCTCGTATTTTGTTTCTGTCTTAAGTAATTGTAGAAATTTCTTTGCCTGCGCCATAACAACTCCAACCAATTAAGAAATATTCTTCATATCAAGTAATTAAATACACAATTTACATATTTTTATTATAAAATGCTTTTGTAACCATGTAAAGATGGGTGTTTACGGGGGGTAACATGAATCTAACAGAAATTATTCAGGTAGTTGAAAAACAAGCAGAATCTATCGCTGAAGAAGAGATATTAAAATATTCAAAGGAATATCCCGAGTTGAATCTTACCCCAGAAGCAAAGGAGGCTTGCAGAGTTAGGTCTATTTCTCAGCTGACTCTTCAGCTTAGTAAATTTAGGTTCAAGGAGGGCATGGAGTTAGAAGAGCAATTCAAAGAGTGGTTTTCTAATAACGAAGAGGAAGATTTAAGAAAAGCCTGCAAACACTGTCTGGATGATGAAGCTAAAAAAATCAGAAATGACGCAGCAGGAAATATGAGTTCCCTTGATGCATATTTAAAAAAGCATTTGGGAGATGCCCATCAAATTGATTAAATTTTTCTAAAAATTTGCTGTTATTGTCATTGACGATATGTAGATCCTGTGTTAATATACTTGAGTATGCCGCTCAGTGTGGTTTTTTAAGTGCGTTTCATAGTGAAGCGCCACCGAAACTGGCGAGTAATGATAAAAAGGAGGAGCAACCATGTACGCAATTATTGCAACAGGTGGTAAGCAGTACAAAGTTTCTGAAGGCGATATCATTACCATTGAAAAGCTTGGTGTAGAGGCTGGTGAGAAGGTT
>JAEEGL011719325.1_pt1 | contig 14311 bp, 16 predicted proteins | sample 9134231 | NCBI WGS metagenome assembly JAEEGL01 (sample SAMN16246548, study PRJNA631951) | gut metagenome | biome: gut microbiome; feature: rumen; material: fiber-attached | host: Bos | place: Iran: Karaj | collected 2018-10 | reverse complement strand
TCCGTGAAGGTCAGCGTCCGGGTTCTGGCATCCGTCATACGGTTGTCAGTCACATATTCCGCCCGGATGAACACAAGGGTTCCTCTTGCCTCCGTAAAGTGGCCGAAGCTCGCCCCGGTCGTGAGGGGAAGCGTGTCAAAGGGGATAATTACCGTGCGGCTGCCGGTGGCGTTGTTTTGGAGCACGACCGAGAGGTCCTCACTGCGTCCGTAATACACCAGCCCATCCTTGTAGACCGCGCTCCCCAGCACCCAGGCGCTGTCTCCGGTCGGTTTATCCTTTTCATCCAGGATAACGCCGATGTTTACAGGCTTTTCAATGTAGTCACGTACGTTGTCCAGAGAGATCTCGGAGAAGACAAAACGCTCCTTGATGTACTTCTTCAACTCTCCGCTGCGGAGAAAGTTGAGATGCAGCTCGGGAACGCTCAGTTTCAGATAGTCTCCGTCTTCGACGATGTCGACTACGGTTTTCCCGCGGCTGCCGTAAAGAATGATCTGTGTGCCGTCGGGACTGAGCTCCCAGTTGCCGGAACTGTTCTCGCTCTCATAGGTTCCGAGTTCCGACAGCTTCAGGTCACCAAACCACGAAACAATCGGCCGAAACAGCGGCAGCGCGTCGGAAAGCTCCGACCAGTTGCCGGCGAGCTTCTGCATGGAGCTTGCGATGCGAAGCTGTTCGGCAGCCTCCGCGGCGGCGATCTCCTCTTCCGTCGGGACAGCGCCGCCCGCTGCGCCTGCAATTGCGCCGTCTGCGTCTTCTCCGCCGGCAACGGCGTCCGCCGGGGCGCGCTGCTCCTCTTCATCCCGCAGACCGGGCAGTTTATAGTTCTCCATCGCTTCGATTCGCTGCGACAGGGTCATCCCGGAGCTGCCGCATGCTGTCAGGAGCAGCAGGACAGCCAGAGAAAAAATAACGGTGGTCAGTTTTTTCATTTTTTCTTACGGAAAACCAGCAGTTTGGAAAACACGTAGTTCCCGATGACGACCATCACGCCGACAACCACGGTGGAGATAAACACACTGACGCCGAATACGTTGACCAGCAACATATTCAGCAGCCAGCCGAGAATCCAGGTTGCCGCGCGCGCGCCGACAAAACTCGTCAGTTCCGCCAGAATATTCGGGTTTTTGCTCTGGAAGACCCATTTCCGGTTGGTCGGATAGGCAAACGCAATGCCCGAGACGTTTTCGACAACCGACAGGACCGTATTCTGCGCAACCGTCGGGAGCGCGGTCCCGCCGTAGAAGATGGCGTTCCACAAAAACTTGCATCCCCAGGCGAAAACCGTGGTCAGCACGCCGACGATCAGGTAGACGATCACTTCCCGATATTTTACGCACAGGGCCTTGATTTTATCTATCATCCTCTGAACTCCTCAATGATATAGCGAGGTCTTCCCTTGATCTCCTCATAGATCCGCGCGATGTAGTAGCCGATGATCCCCAGACTGATCATAATCAGGCTGCCGATAAACAGCAGCAGGATAATGACCGTCGTAAAGCCGCCAAGCGCCGTCCCCGTGATCTTCTGCACCAGCGCCACCACGCCGAAGATGACGGAGATGACCAGCGTCACCAGCCCCAGGATAGTGATCAGGTGCAGCGGTACGGAGGAGAAGGAGCCGATGTTCGTGATTGCGTACTTGATCAACGACTTCGTTGACCATTTACTCTCACCGGCAACGCGCTCACGCACGTCGTAATGTACCTCTGCCTTCCTGAAGCCGACCCAGAAGCTCAGCGCACGGAAGAACACGTTCCGTTCCGGCATGGCGTTCAGCGTGTCGACCACTTTCCGGTCCAACAGCTTGAAGTCCGAGGACGAAGCCATATCCATCCCGGTCGCTCGGCTGATCAGCCCGTAAAAGCTGTTCGCAGCCAGACGGTGCAGCCCGGTTTCCTGACCGCGGTCCTGTTTGATGCCCTCGACGACTTCGTAGCCCTGCTCCCATAGCCGGTACATTTCCACGATTTTCTCCGGCGGATGCTGCAGGTCGCAGTCCAGCACTACGCAGCAGTCGCCGCGGGCCTTTTCCAACCCGGCGAACATCGCGGCCTCCTTGCCGAAGTTCCGGCTGAAGCACACGCCGCAAACCCGTTCGTCGGCCTCTCTTGCAAGACAGATTTCCTTCCAGGTTGCGTCCTTTGAACCGTCGTTGACGAAGATCAGTTCAAAGGGGATGTTCTCCGCGTCCAGAATATCCCGGAGGGTCTGCGCCGCGGTGGCAATCATTTTTTCTTCATTGTATGCGGGCAGTATGACAGATAACATGGTTCATTTCCTCAGTACATAAGTATCGCTCATCGCGTATTGATATAGACGTTCTGCTGTGGTGTAGGGCGTTTCCTCCAGCAGTTCCGTCAGCTTTTCCTGCGCGTCAAAGCCGGAGCCCCACATGCTGTCGATGTCAATATAGACAACCATCTCCTCAGAATCCGCGTCGCTCAGATAAGCTTCCAAGCCCGGTGAGGCGGGATCCCCCGTGACAAAGACGTCGTCAAATGCCATCAGCTGCAGCATGTCCTGCGTCACCCCGGCGTAGTATTCGGTAAGATACACGCAGGGAGCGTCCCGGTGGGCTGCGACGGTCTCGTTATAGCTCCGGTGTTCGTCATAGATGTAATCCGGCACCGTGTGCAGCGACCACGCCAGTGCAGCCGCGGCGCCGAGCGCGCAAAGTGTCCGCACGTCGGCAAGGCGGCCGAGAACCATCAGGCAGAATCCCGGTGCCAGCATGCATACCGGCATGATATTGTAGATATAACGCCCTTCCAGTACCGGCGAGATCAGCGCAGGAACACAGATAGTCGGGATCACCGGAAGCAGCAGGACCAGAAAACGCAAGTCCTCGCGGTGGATGGGCAGTTTCTTTTTTACCGCTGCGAGAATCAGGGCGAGAAGCAGCGCCAGCGCACCGAACAGGACTGCCATCGGAACCCCGGCGCGAATCTGGCCAAAGTAGTAGCGCAGCCGGCGTGCCCAATCCCCGAAGTTTTTGAGGTTGGCCAGTGCATCGCTCTCCGGCCCGAGCCGCTGCCCGGTCATCTGGGCAAAGATCGCCGGGAAACAGACCAGCATCAGCGCAACCCCCGCAAACGCACAGACGGCAAAGCGGAGCGCAGGCTTCCAGTCTTTCCTGCAGAGCAGAACCAGAACGCTCGCTGCGCAGAGGAAGAACGCGTAAAACACAAAGTAGTACTGCGTCATCAGGCCAAGGTAAATCGTGACGCCGATCCCCAGTTCCTTTTTCCACGACGGTGCGTGCAACTCCTTTGCCGTAAGCAGAGCCAGCAGGACGGTCAGCAGGGTCATCAGCACATACATGCGGATCATCAGCATCGTGCTGAGCCCCACGTGGCTGAACCCGTAGAGCGCGACCATCGCAGCCGCAACCCACTCATGGTGGAAGAGCTCCATTCCCAGCGCGTACAGCAGCACCAGCAGTCCGAAGTAGAGAATCAGATCCGGAATCAGACCGATCCACTTGCTGAACTGTCCTCTCGCAAGAGAGGAGACAGCGTTCAGAATCCAGTAGTACAGAGGCGGGTGGACGTCCTGAACCTGGTTGTAATAGACCGAGCCCACGTCAAAAGGCGGTTCGGAATCCGTCACCGTGAGATAGTCGTAAAACTCCTCCCGTGTGATCAGCTGCTCTCCAATGCGGTCATGGTCTCCGTTGCCGATAAATGGCATGTAGTGGCTGTTGGAGAGACCGTAGGTGTAGATCTCATCAATGAACATCCCGCTCTTCCATAGACAGAAGTGCAGGCTGATGCCGAGAATCAGAAGCAGGACCACCAGCAGCGGGAGCAGTCTTTTTCCCTTATGTGGAAGTGCCATCGGTTTCCGTCTGGTTCACAATGTCCTCAAAGTCTGCGATGTCTCCGCTGAGACCGCTGTCCTGTGTTGCGGGACTGGCAGTATCGAGAGCGGCCTTGTACGCTTCAATCTGAGCTTCCTTCTCGGCAATCGCCGCGCGCAGGGTATCCGCCTTTTGGAAGAGCAGGGCATAAGGGGCGTCTTCCAAGCCTCTTTCCTGCTCGTAGCGGAGCTTGCCGATTTCCGCAAACACGCGCTCCAGGTCCCTGCGGTCCCGGTTCACATCCAGAGTGAGCTTTGTCGTGCTGCCGAAGGTTTTTGCACGCTGTGCCCCTTTCTCATAAACCCCGAGAATGCCCGTGGCAGAAGCGGCATCCTTCGCCTTGCTGAAAATCCCTCCGACAAGTTCTTTAGGTTCCATGTTGTTTGTCTCCTATCTCCTGCGTGATTTCATGCAGGGTGTCTTTTTTTCGGTTCAGAAACAGAATCGTGCCTGCGACCAGAACGAGCAACACACTCAACAGCTGCGAGACGCGGATTCCGGTGGAGCCGATGTACAGGCTGTCCGTGCGCAGGCCTTCGATCCAGAAGCGGCCGAGGCCGTACCAGAAAAAGTAAATCAGAATCAGCTGGCCGTCATACCGGCGTTTTCCCTTCCGGCTGAAGAGAATCAGGAAAATCAGCCCCGCAAGATTCCAAAGGCTTTCATACAGAAAGGTCGGATGTACGTAGATCGTACTCCCGTCCGGTGCGGTCAGTCCCATCCGGCAAAAGATGTCGGTTTCGGCGCCGAAAGCCTCCCGGTTGAAGAAATTACCCCATCTCCCCAGAATCTGGCCGATCAGCAGCCCGAAGGAGATCACGTCCAGCATGGCGGGGAAGGAGAGTTTCTTCGCGCGGCAGAAGAAAAAGGTGGTCAGAAAGCCGGCGATGATACCGCCGTAGATGGCGAGCCCGCCTTCCCACACGGCAAGGATCTCTCCCGGGTGCTGCAGGTAATAGTCCGCCTGAAAGGCGACAAAGTAGAGCCTCGCACCCAGAATGCTCAGCGGGATGACCCAGATGCTCAGGTCGTAAAAGCTGTCGCTGGAGATTCCGAACTCCGGCGCGCGCCTGGCGCAGTAGAGGATCGCCAGTATAAAGCCGAGGGCAATCAGCACGCCGTAAAAATAGATGTCTCGGCCGAAAACGGAAAACGAAGCCGGCGGGTTGATACTCCAGCCCCCGAGGAGAGGAAAGCTGATGCTGGATTCCCGCTGAATGGTTTCAAACAGGATCGGGAACATGCCTCAGGCCTTCTTTGCTTCCAAAATGGAAATGGCCAGGCGTTCCGGCTGTAACGCGTCCCGGATAAAGTCTTCGCATTCCTGCTTCTCAATGGATGCCATCACCGCGGGATAGTCCAGATAGCAGAACCCGTCGAACTCATCCAGCGCAATTGACACACACACGTCGTCAAAATCCTCCATCGCCCGGAGAGCCGAGCCGATCCCGGCACGCCGGCTGCGCTCAAACAGGTTCCGGTCGAAGCCCTCTTTTCCGATACGTTCCACTTCCTCGCTCAGCGCGGCAAGAACGGCGTCCGGATCGTGGCTCTCGCCGCCGACCAGCACCGTTCCGACGCCGGTGGAGAAGTCCGCATCCGCGTCGAACGAGCGGTTCAGCAACCCCTGTTCATAGAGCTGGTTGTAAAACGGGCTGGAAGGCCCGGCCAGCAGGCGCATCGCGAGGGAGGCCACCAGCTGCTGCCGGAACAGGGGAAGGCCCTTTTCCGCCGGCTGCAGCTTCGCGCCAATCAGAAACTGCGGGGTGGAAACCGGCATTTCCAGCACGGAACGCCGTTCAACCGGGAGTAGGTTTTCCGCCTCACCGAAGTCCACCTCCGGTACCGGCTGCCTTTTACCCGGGAGGGTTTCCTCCGCGATGGCGAGAATGCGCTCCGGGTCTACGTCACCTGCGACGCACAGGATCATGTTGGCAGGGGAATAAAATGCCCTGTGACAGGTATAGAGCGTTTCGGCTGTGATCTTCGCGATGCTTTCGAGGGAGCCGATGACCTTTTCCCGAATCGGGTGGTTCCGATACAGCATATTAAGCAGATGATAGTAATTGCAGGTTCCGGGGTTGTCCTCGCCCATGTGAATTTCCTGCCCGATGATGCCCTGCTCCTTCTGCACGGTCTCTTCTGTGAAGTACGGCGTAGAGACGAAGTGGAGCAGCAGCCTCAGGTTTTCCTCGAACAGGCGGGTACAGCGGAAATAATAGCATGTGACGTCGGAAGAGGTAAACGCATTGGGGTCCGCCCCGTTCTGAGACAGCAGGTTCAGCGCGTTGTCTCCGTTGGGGAGGTCAAACATCTTGTGTTCCAGATAATGCGCTACACCGGCTGGGGTGGAATATTCCGTCCCGTCCAGCGTAAACTTCCGATAAGTGCCGCCGTAGTCCGTTGCGAACACGGCATAGAAACCGGAGAAGCCTTTCTTGGGGAGTACGCGGACGCGGAGCCCGTTTTCAGCGGTGCCGCTGTAAAGAACGTCTCCGGTTTTGGGATAATCATAGCGTTCAAGCATTTTCGTCCGCTGCCTCCTCTGCGCTTTCTGCTGTCTCATCAGGTTTCCCGTCTTCTTCGGAACTCTGCGGCTTCAGCAGGTAGATCTGATCGCACTCCACGCTGGAAGCGATCGCTTTCACCTGCTCGGCGGTGACTTCCTCCACCAGTTCCGCCAGCTCAAGAGGGCCGTAATCCGCCCCTGAGACGGACTGGGAGAGATAAAAACTCTCCAGCGAGGTCTGCGAATCGGGCACCGAGCGCAGGTCCGAGATCACCCCGGCTTTCGCAGTCTGCAGGTCTTCATCGGTGAAGTCCCCGTTTCGTACTGCGTCCAGCTGAGCGAAGATCTCCGACTTCGCGGCTTCACAGTTGGCCTCCTGAATGCCCGAGGACACCAGCAGCAGGCCTTTGCGGATATCGATGATGGAACTCGAGTAGTAGCAGAGGGAGAGCTTCTCGCGTACGTTCAGGAAGAGTTTGGAACTCGGGCTTCCGCCAAAGAGATCGTTGAATACATACAGGGCGGGGAAGTCCGGCTCCTCCATGCATTCACCGAGTCTCCAGCCGATGACCAGGTTGGCCTGTGCGACATCCATTTCCTCTTCCGTGCTGCGCGGCTGTTCCTCCACGGCGTTCATGCGGATTTCGGTGCCGATCTCGGTGTCGATTTCTCCGCGGGGCAGCGTTGCGAGGAAGTCCTGCAGCAGAACACGGACGGTCTTCAGCGTGGCACGCCCGCAGTAGAACAGCTCAATCGGACTGGTCTGCAGCAGCGTCTTGTAATGTCGGCTGAGCTTCTTATAGTTGATGGAGCGGCAGCTCTCCTCATCGCCGTAGCGGCTGACGGAGAAGTCCTCAAAACAGCACATCTCCTCGATGCAGCGGGTCACAGCGTAGCTGCGCTTGTTGTTCACGCGTGAGGCAATCAGATCCAGCAGGTTCTCCCGTTCGCTCTCCACATAGGCGGGCAGCAACAGGCCGCCTCTGGTAACAGGAGAAAGGAGCATGTCCAGCGTCAGTTTCAGCGCGTCGCGCAGCACAGCCTCTCCGGCGGGCAGAAAACTGTCCTCGGGGAAACTCGCGTAGAATCCGCAGCACTGGATCTCGCCGATCCTTCGGACGGTGGGTTCGATCACAGTGCCGTAGAGCTCTTCCATTCTGGCGCTCAGGGCCTCCATGTCCGGGTAAGCGCCTGTGCCGCGGCGCAGTACAAAGGGAATCAGTGCGTTCATGGATGCGGTCTCGCGGTTCAGCTGAGAGAGCATGGCAACGCTGAAGCACGCCGTTTTGAATTTGTCCTCGCGCAGATGGGTGAGCCACACGCCGGGACGAATTTCGACTCTGGAGAATTCCATTTGTGACGCTCCTTTTAAATAATATACTACTATAACATAAAAAGAGGAAAATTGGTAGAGGAAGATCATTTACCGAGCTTAAGTTTTATAAAGAATTCTGTGAGAAACAGGTGACAAGAAAAAACACTTGACAGATTGGACTTGGCAGAGTATAATCTCCACGTTTTGAGAGCGGAGGGAGGCGCGAATATGCCGGAGGGAAGACTGTACCGCAGCATGCTGCTGGATTTCTACGGTGAACTTCTCACACCCCGGCAGAGGGAGTGCTTCGACCTCCATTTCAACGAGGACCTATCCCTTTCCGAAATTGCGGAAGCCTGCGGCATCAGCCGGCAGGGCGCTTGGGACAACATCCGCCGCGCATCGGAAAGCTTGGAGGAGATCGAGGAAAAAACCGGGCTGATCCGCAGGTTCGCGGAGAACCGGGCCCGGCTGAAACAGATTCTCACCAGGCTCGAAGAGATGGAAAAACTGGCTGCGGAGCGGGAGGAATTCCGCTTTGCGGACATGCTGAAGGACACCTCGGAAGAGGTTCGAGCACTGTTGAAGACGGAGGGCTGAACATGGCGTTTGAAAGTTTATCCGACAAGCTGAATGCTGCCTTCAAAAAACTGCGCGGCAAGGGACGGCTGACGGCGGGCGACATTAAGGAAGCCATGCGCGAAGTCCGTCTTGCCCTGCTGGAAGCGGACGTAAGCTATAAGGTCGTCAAGGACTTTACCAAAACCGTAACCGAGCGCGCCAGCGGCGCCGAGGTTCTGGAAGCGCTCTCCCCGGCGCAGATGGTGATCAAGATTGTCAACGAGGAACTCTGCCGCCTCATGGGAGGGGAGAACCAGAAACTCAGCATCTCCTCAAAGTCTCCGTCGGTCGTGATGCTGGTCGGCCTGCAGGGTGCGGGCAAGACGACGAACGGCGCGAAGCTCGCAGCGTACATGCGCAAACAGGGCAAGCGCCCGCTGCTTGTCGCCTGCGATATTTACCGCCCGGCTGCCATCACACAGTTGGAAACGGTCGGCGCCCAGCTCGACATTCCGGTGTTCCAGATGGGGCAGACAAACCCCGTGGACATTGCCAAAGCGGCCATTGAGCATGCGAAGAAGCATGGCAATGATCTTGTCTTCCTGGACACGGCCGGCCGCCTGCATATTGACGAGGCGCTGATGCAGGAGTTGCAGCAGATCCGCGACGCGGTCGAGCCTGCGGAAATCCTTCTGGTAGTCGACGCCATGACCGGCCAGGATGCGGTGAACGCCGCTACCGCCTTTGACGAAGCCCTCGGGATCACCGGTGTCATGCTCACCAAACTCGACGGTGACGCACGTGGCGGCGCAGCGCTCTCAATCCGTGCCGCAACCGGAAAGCCGATCAAGTTCATCGGCACTGGTGAAAAGCTGGACATGATCGAGCCTTTCCACCCCGATCGCATGGCCTCCCGGATTCTCGGCATGGGCGACGTCCTGACGCTCATTGAGAAGGCGGAGCAGTCCTTTGACGAGAAAAAGGCGCAGGAGACCGCCGAAAAGCTGCTGCAGAACCGCTTTACTCTGATGGATTACCTGGATCAGATGAACCAGCTCCGCAGCATGGGCGATCTCGGCGACATCGCCGGGATGCTGCCGGGGGTGGATGCGAAGGCGCTCAAAGGCGCGAAGATGGATGAGAAGATGCTCTCACGCCAGGAGGCAATCATCCTCTCCATGACCAAGGCTGAGCGCGCCAATCCCGGCATGTTGAACTCTTCGCGCAAAAAGCGTATTGCGGCCGGCTCCGGCACTTCCGTGGTCGACGTGAACCGCCTGCTGAAACAGTATGAGTCCATGCAGCAGATGGTGAAACAGCTCTCCGGAAAGAACATGAAGAAGCTGCAGAAGAAGATGGGCCGCATGGGCGGAGGCGGCTTCCCCGGCTTCGGCGGGGGCGGCTTCCCGTTCTGACACAACGCGTCAGTTTCTCCGGCCTGTTCCGGAGGAAAGATATAATTTGGTAGTTCGCAGCCCGGCGCCAAGCGTCCGGAATCTGCTGGCTATATAAAAGTGATTCTTAATAATGGAGGTGAAGATAGGATGGTTAAGATCAGACTTCGCAGGATGGGTGCAAAGAAAGCGCCGTACTATCGTATTGTGGTGGCCGATTCCCGTGCCCCGCGCGACGGCCGTTTCATTGAAGAAATCGGCACCTACAATCCGTCTGCCGACAGCGAGAAGCTGAAGGTCGACATGGACCGTGTGCAGTACTGGATCAAGAACGGCGCACAGCCGACCGACACCGTACGCGGCCTGATTAAAAAGGTCGAAGCGTAATTAAGGAGTTTCATCTGTAATGAAAGAGCTTTTGACCTACATTGTACAGAGCCTTGTTGATCATCCGGATGAGGTCTCTGTGACCGAGCGCAAAGTCGACGGCGAAACGGTCTTTGAAGTCCGCGTCGCTGAAGGCGATATGGGCAAGGTCATAGGCCGGCAGGGCAGGATCGTCAAGCAGATCCGTGTGCTGATGCGGGCCGTTGCCCAGAGAAAGGGCAAGAAAGTCTCAGTCGAAATCATGGACTGAGTTTTGGAGTTCATCCTGTGCGGGGCGAAAAGGGCGGAGTCTTCTCTGCCTGTTTCCCGGCACAGGATGAATTCCGCATTTCCGGAAGTCTTTCCCATGGATAGGACAGACCATGAAGTATTGGAATTGGAAAAAAGTGACAGTTCTTCTGCTGCTCCTTGCGCTCTGCGCCGGGCTGACCGGCTGCAGCCTGTCCGGCACGATAACCCACGTAAAGATGATGCGGGCGATAAAGCGCATAGTGAAGCTGCAGAGTTTTCATACCGACGCCGAGATTCAGACAGAAATCCTCCTGAATGTAGGCGGACAGGACCTGTTGATGGAGGCGACGCTCATCGGCGGGCTCGATACCCTGACGCAACCTCTCCTCATCCAGACAGACCTGAACCTGGAGACGCTCGGCGTGGAGCGGGAGCTCCGCTACCTGCTCCAGAAGGAAGGCACGTCCTGGTACGCGACATCCTGGGATTCGACCTACCGGGTACAGCCGGAGGATGAACAGCTCGTGAAGGAAAAGCGCAAACAGACCGAAATGGCGCTGAAGCGTCTGCTGAAGAGCGTGGAGCCCTTTGACGAGCCCGCGGATGACGAGGTCAACGGCGCGCACGCACACCGCTACGTCTGTGTTTTCCCCAAAAACGCCGTGGACGAGGCGATGGCACTTCTGGACCTGAAACCAGAAGGCACCGACCTGCCTGTCCGCTTCTGGCTCAGCGACGACGGACGGCTTGTCCGGGCGGAGCTGGACCTTGCGGTCTTTCTGCAGGGCTTTACGGACAGTCTGGTTTCGCAGATTCTGGAGTCAAAGGAACTGGAAGGCGTGGAGATGACGGCTGATCTGAAGCATGCGGACAGCTGCCTGACATTCTCTGGTTTTGACACGCTGACCAGTGCAGCTGCGTGAGGTGAACCGAATGAAACAACCGTATATCGAAGCCGGACGCATCACGAACACGCACGGCGTCCGGGGAGAACTGAAACTGGAAGTCTGGCTGGACCGGCCGGAGGATCTCAAACGCTATCCGCGCATCTTTATCGGCGGAGTTGAAAGAAAGCTCCTCTCGGTCCGTCCGCATCTGCGTTTTGTCATTGCACAGCTTGAAGGCGTTGAGAACCTGAATGTCGCGATGGCGCTGAAGGGGAGAACCTTCTCCATCGCCCGCGAGGATGCGCAGCTGCCGCCTGGCGGGTACTTCCTGCAGGACCTGCTTGGCGCCAGCGTTGTGTCGGAAGCGGACGGTTCTGCTATCGGCACCCTTACGGATATTCTCGAGCGCCCTGCCTCCGACGTCTACGTTGTTTTGGACGTGGATGGCAGGGAACACCTGATTCCCGCGGTCCCGGCCTTTATCCGCAATGTGGACGCGGATGCCGGCGTTGTGACCGTCCGGCTGATTGAGGGCCTGTGATATGCGCATCGACATTCTCACTCTCTTTCCGGAGACCGTTAGTGCCGTGCTGCACGAGAGCATTCTCGGTCGCGCGGTGAAAAAGGACATCCTGGAGATCCGCTGCCACCAGATCCGCGATTATACCGACAATAAACAGAACCAGGTCGACGACTATCCATACGGCGGCGGCTGGGGATGTGTAATGATGGCGCAGCCGCTGAAAAGCTGTCTGGATGCCGTGTGCGTCGAGGCCGGCGAACGACGCACCCGCGTCATCTATCTCTCACCGCAGGGCGCACCGTTTCGCCAGGAGACTGCGCGGCGCCTGCAGCATGACTACGATCATCTGGTGCTGGTCTGCGGCCACTACGAGGGCGTGGACGAGCGTTTTATCGAAACCTGCGTGGACGAAGAGATCTCCCTGGGAGATTTTGTTTTGACCGGCGGTGAAATCGCCGCTATGGCGGTGACCGATGCGGTATGCCGCTTGGTGCCCGGAGTTCTTTCGGATCCGCAGTGCTATATCGGTGAAAGCCACTGGGACGGCCTGCTGGAGTACCCGCAGTACACCCGCCCCGAGGTCTGGGAGGACCGCGCCGTACCCGAGGTGCTGCTCCGCGGTGACCACGAGAAGGTCGAGCGATGGCGACGGCTGAAGCAGCTGGAACGCACCCGGGAAAAGCGTCCTGACCTGTTTGATAAGTTTCAACCGGAGACGCACGGGGACTGTGAACTGCTTCAGATTCTTAAAAAAACGGAGGGCCGTATGCAACTGACAGAACAGCTGAGCTGCCGCCCCGCAACGGAGGACGACGTACCCCGCATTTTGGAGTTGGTTGCCGATGCGCGCCGCAGTCTCGCCGCCCATCACGTGGATCAGTGGCAGGGACCATACCCGCAGGCCTCGGACTTCCTCGCCGATATTGCGCGGGGTGAGTGCCATGTGGTCTGCCACGGCTCAGACATCGCAGGTGTTTTCACCGTCAGCGTTCTGCCCGAACCGGCCTACGACGAGATTCGCGACGGCAAGTGGACTGCCGGCGTCGAGCCATGTGTCATGCACCGGGTTGCGGTTGCTGCGGAGTACCGGGGCACAGGTATCTCCGACGCACTGGTACGTTTTGCAGAGGCACGGACTCTGGAACTGGGCCGCCGCTGCCTGCGCACTGACACGCACCCGAAGAACCGGGCCATGCAGCGCCTGGTGCGCGACGCCGGATTTCGCTACCGGGGCAACATCGTCATCGAGTCCGAGCCCGGCCACGACCCGCGCCGCCAGTGTTTCGAAAAACTGCTGAAGGAGCGAAAAGCATGAAACGTACTCGTATCTTTACCCTCGTCATGGCGATTTTCTGGACAATTCTCGGCGCTGTGGTGCTCATCATGATTCCCCGCATAGAGCTGACCGGCCCGATGAGGCTGCTTCTGACGCTGATGGTGTTCATCACGGTTGCGGGCAACTGGCTGCGCTGGTACCGCAGTAGATGAACAGCCTGACCGATCCGGGGGAAATCCGTCTCCTGCTCGAGAACCACGGCTTCCGCTTCTCCAAGTCCCTCGGCCAGAACTTCCTGATCGACGCCTCGGTGCCGGTGCGCATCGCGGACAGCGTCGACGCGGATGCCGACTGTTCCGTGCTGGAAATCGGCCCCGGCATCGGCTGCCTGACAGCGGAGCTCTCCGAACGCGCCGGCCAGGTGCTTGCGGTGGAACTCGACCGCCGTCTGCAGCCGCTGCTGAACGAGACGCTGTCCGGCTGCGAAAATGTTGAGATTCTTTTCTCCGATGTGATGAAGCTGGATCTCGCAGAGCTTGCCGAGACGCGAATGACATGCCCGACCAAACTGGTCTGCGCGAACCTGCCGTACAACATCACCTCTCCGGTCCTGACCGAGCTGATCCGCGCCGGATGCTTCCAGCGCATCTGTGTCATGATTCAGCGCGAGGTGGCTGAGCGCATCTGTGCCGAACCCGGCGGTAAGGACTACGGCGCCTTTGGACTCTTCGTCCGCTGGTATTACGAACCGGAACTGCTCTTCACGGTCTCGCAGCACTGCTTCATGCCGCAGCCGAAGGTAACCTCGGCGGTGATTCGCCTGACAAAGCGTTCTGAACCACCTGCCGACGTCGCGAACGAGGAGCTGATTTTCCGTGTGATCCGCGCGGCGTTCAACCAACGCCGCAAGACGCTTGTCAACGCGCTGAGTTCGGCGATGGGAAACCTCTCAAAAGCGGACTGCGAAGCGATTCTGGCATCTTGTGGACTGCCGCCAGATATCCGCGGCGAGAAGCTCACGCTCAGTGACTTCGCTCGCCTCAGTAATGAAATAGAACAATACAGCTCTTCTCTATGAGGGCGGAAAAGCCTCCGGTTTAAGCCGGAGGCTTTCCTGAAACTGGTGAGAAACGGAAGAAATTTGTACCCGGAGAACAGGCAATAGGGCTCTTCAGCCCCACTGACCCGTATATCACCAAAAGATGCTGCTTTAACACTGTGACGCTTCTGTGATTGCCGGTGTGCTATAACATACGGGCAATAGACAAAACAAACAAATAAAAACAACAGGAGAAAACAATCATGAAAAAGATGAGAAGAGCAATCGCATTGTGTCTGACGCTGGTCCTGGCTTTCGGCACGC
>JAEEGL011401278.1_pt1 | contig 14311 bp, 6 predicted proteins | sample 9134231 | NCBI WGS metagenome assembly JAEEGL01 (sample SAMN16246548, study PRJNA631951) | gut metagenome | biome: gut microbiome; feature: rumen; material: fiber-attached | host: Bos | place: Iran: Karaj | collected 2018-10 | reverse complement strand
TGTCGAACAGGAATGGAATATAGGAGTGTCCGAACCGACTTAAGACAACCGCAAAACATAAAAAAGCCTATGGTTGCAAGTGAGCTGCGGCACGTTATGCTCTCCCATGCCGTGTTGCCGTAAAAGCCAGAATCGTTTACGGTTGTTAAACTGTTCGGCAAAACCAGTTCATCTATTCCGGTTGCATTGTAAAAAGCGCAATTACCTATTTTCTGCAATCCCTCGGAAAAAGCAACATCATTCGCAAGACCGTAAAACGCATATTTTTTGATTTCGGAAACGGTACCCGGAATTGTAATTGTTGAAAGCACACCGTTTACATATAGATTGTGTGCATAAGTCAAAGGATTTGCTTCCGTATTCACAAAGTTGATATTACACCAGGCGGCAACATCGGTAATATACACTGCATTGAGCGATGTGCATCCGACAAAAATACCGCTGCTGTTGAGCGTAGTAAGGGTGCTCGGTATTGTAACGCTTTCAAGGTTTGAACAGCCTCTGAAGGAATATTGGTTTATTGTTGTTACACCCTCGGGAATAACTACGCTTTTAATCGAGGTACAGCAGTTGAATGCTCCTGCAGATATGCTTGTTATCCCTGAAGGAATTACTATATTCTCGGCAAGAATGTAGTCGTCGGCAATACTGTCATAAATATAGAGATTATGTCCGGATTCAAGCGGATTTGAACCATAATCTCCGCTACCGCCGTTGAAATTGATTTTACACCAGGCGGCAAGGTCGGTAATATATGTTTTTAAATCAGCGTTGCACTGATAAAAAGTATATCTGCCGTTTATTGTTGTTACGCTCGGAGGTATTACTACCTTTTTAAGATTCGAGCAGGCCTGAAACGCTCCGCCGTTGATTGTCTGAACAGAACTGCCGATTTCTATCTCTTCAAGTGAAGTACAGTTCGCGAAGGCGCTGCTGCCTATTGTCAGAACTCCGCTGCCCATATCGACATCCGTAAGAGCCGAACAGTTCTGGAACGCATTGTTTCCGATTGCAGTTACGGTATTGGGGATTGTTACGCTTTCAAGATCGGTATAATTGTAAAAAGCATAGTTACCGACAATCATAACAGGGTATCCGTCTATCGTTGAGGGAACAGTTACATCCGTATCAGTTCCGAGATACGCCTTTGACGAGCCGCCTGAATTGATTGTAATTGTGGTATTATCGGCATTGACATAATACTTCCACAAGCCGTCCTGACTTGTCAGTATTGTTGCCGCGTCCGACTCAACCGCCGCAAGAGGTAATGCGGCAATCACAAGTACAAGCGAAAGAAATATTGATAACGCTTTTTTCATAAGATTCAGCCCTTTCAGTTTGTTAAGGGACCTATGCTGTATTCAATTATACTATACATTCCACTTATAGTAAATATCTTTTTAATTAAGAGCATATCCGTTTGGATATGCTCTTAGCTTTTGTAGTATTCTCGGATATGGCAGTATAAATAACTGTGTAAATTGGGTTCTTTTGAGCGTATTTTACATACTGAAAAGCGTTAAACCGTTTTGACGCCGGTTAAAGAATTTGAATTCCCGTAACGTATATTATTTCGCACGAGCCGCCTCCCACATCCTCGCGTGAGGTACTTGTTTTCCAGATTTTATAGTCACCGTTATCTTTTTGGGCCCTGATATCGACAAGGTAGCCGGTTATTATGACATGGTCGCCGGTTTTTATTTTTGCAATCTGTTTTCTGATTTCGTCATTTGACGGAACAAGATGATTGTTTGCAGACTGCCTGCCGACATCCGATTCGTTGCCGACAGGCGAAAGCTCGGCATAACTGTTTACCTGCCAGAAATACCATCTGCCGCTTTGCCGCCAATGAAAATTTATTCTGTCGTTATATTCGGCAACGGTACCCCACCCTAATGCCACATCCTTTGGCATAAGCTTGCCGTCGATATCTATCGGGCTGTATTTCCGGCTGCTGAGCACAAGCGCCTCTATCGTATATGCCGCTTTATAATCAAGCGTAATCTTATAGCCGCCCTCTTCAAATGAAGTGCCGCCTGTTGCCGCAGTCTGTATCGGCGCGGGAATTCCGGGTACACTCCTGTTTGAACTGCCGGCATTGAGTTTTATAAATATGAGTATTGCCACACTCAGCACAATAACTCCGACAAGAACCTTTTTCATTTTCACTGTCTCCCTGAAACAAATTAAAATATCATTTAAATATTAACACATCTTTTGCTTTTTTTCAAATCCCCTCAAAACCTTTAACCGTGTCAGATTTTTTTATAAAATCCCAACATTTTTTCGGAAAGGCTCTCTATAATAGTTTGTGCCGAGATTTTCCAGAGGGGGTAGTGCAATTATAGCACCCCCTCTTTTTTATATCTCAAATCCGTCTGTCCTCCCGACATGTCGAAAGGACAAAGCTTAACCCCGAATCATTCGATTCGGGGTTTTGTTTTTATTTAATTATTATTCTTTTTCGTCTTCTTTTTTCTTTCTGCCGTAGATTGCCGCAAGGCAGGGGCCTGCGAGAACCGCAATACAAATCCACGGATTGAATGCGTTGCCCGTTTTGGGGATGGGTTCGTATTCAGCGGGTTTCGAGTCCGTCTTTTCAGGCTCTGTTGCGGGCTCATCCGTCTTTCCTTTGTCGGGTTCGGCAGGTTCTTCCTTGCCGTTGACCGTGAAGGTCGTTTCGGTTTCGCCGTCGGTGAAGAGAAGCTTCATCGTGTGCTCGCCTGCTGAAAAAGTGCTAAGATAATCTGCGCTGAGCTTTATGTTTACGCTGCCCTTTGTTGCAGTGTAGTTTTCCTCGCTGACTGCGTTGCCGTCAATTTCAATGCCGAGGAAGAGACCGAATGTTTTGTCATCGTTTGCGCTGCGGTTGACGGTGAATTCAAGGTCCTCGCCGCTGTCCTTTGTCCATTCAAGATTATCGCTATCGAATGTGTATTCGGGAACAAGCGGGATAACGGTTTCGGTTATTTCGTTTTCACCGTTTTCGTCCGAGAAATACTTATGGCACTGCTCACAATACCAGTATTCAATATTTCCGTCCTCAGTTGAGGTGGGCGCAGTGTACGGATAATGCGTGAGCTTATGACCTGCCGCCTCAACATCCTCAACAGTCTTTGTCTGTGTTTCAAAATCGGGGTTCGTAAAGGTTGCCGTATATGTGTTTTCACCCTTGTCGGTGCAGGTCGGGTCCTTGGTCTGCTCGGCAGTCGGATTTACCGTTTCGGTTTCAACCTCTCCGCAGTAATTACAGGTACGGCTTGCGGTTACGGAATGGGTTCCGTTCCACTCGTAAGTGATTTCACCCCAGGTGTGCGGGTTATCGCCGACAACGTATTTTCCGTTCTGAACAGTTACATTGTAGTTACTGTTCGGAGTATATGAAACCGTAATATCATACGTTCCGGGCGTCTTGTTATCGGCGTCTGTCGAAAGGGAAATCCCGAAGTCTTCGCCGTAATAGTCACCGGTTATTTTGTAAGTAAGCTCATCAAGGTCGTCGCCGTGGTTGGTTTCCTTATTGTCAGCGGCAATCGTTATTTTTGCAGGGTTAACCTTAAGTTTAATCGGCGTTCCCATTGTCCAGCTGACAGTATAGTTGCTGTCATCATATACGCAGTTTGCTTCAACGGGCAAAACAGTGTATTCGCCGGCGTCCTTTCCGCTTACAGAAGTGCTGCCCGTGTAAGTGAACTTTGAAGCGTCAAATCCCGTGTCCGAGCTTGTTGCGGTGAACGTGCCGTTAAAGTTCTGAGTTGAACCGTTGTATGTTTTTGACTCGCTGTTGCCGTTTACGGTTATGTTGATAGTTTTCTTGGTAATAGAGAGAGTTCCTTTTACATAGGTAATTTCATAGTTCTTGTTACCGTTGCCGTCGTTAATGAGTGCAGAAAGGGGAACCAAATCGTAGGTGCCGACATTTTTTCCCTGTCCTTCAATTTCAATTTGTGTTACTGTGTCAGTTCCCTTAAGTCCTTCGGTTGAAATAAACTCTGCAATATCATTTGCATTTGCATATATTGTATCGCTGGGGCCCTGTTCAGAACCGTTATAATCATATTCCTGATTCTTTGCTGTTATTTTAAGAGACGCCTTGTTAATCGTAAAGTTTTTTACAATATCAGGATATACGCCGCCGAAGGTAATAATCGCACGGTACTCGCCTGCGTTAATACATTCGGTGCAGTCGCTCCAGCTGCCGCTGTTTTTCACCTTGTAATTTACGGTATAATCGGCGCCCGAGGTCAGCTCGTTACCGCCTATGGAGACGGATGAAACAACGGGCTTTTGCTCGGTTGCATTATAGGTATATGAATCCGAACCAACCCATGTAACGCTGAACTCAATCTTTGCGGGCCAGTTGGCAATTGTCGGTTCTGTATCGTTAGCAAATCCCTTGAGATGCGGATAGAATAAACATCCGTCTGCATTTGCCTTTGTAAGCCAGATTGATGTATCGGTAAACGCCATATTGTCAAGCGCATTTCCGCCGGTCATTTCGGCTGTGGAGAGACCTATGGCTTTGTTAGTGTCATCGTCTGCGCCTTGTACGGCGCCGATATCACCGCAGACAGATTTATCGTAAAAACTGTTTTCGGTTACACCTTTTGCAAAGTTTCTTCCGGAAACACCGCCGACAGCCCAACCGCCGCTGACAGAGCCGATGTTATAACAGTCAGTAACTGTTTTTTGATTTTCTCCGACAATACCGCCCGTTTCAGAGGTACCGATTATAACTCCGGTATTAAAACAATTTTTAATAATACCTTGATCGCTAGCTCCGGTAACACCGCCTGTATACGACGCGTCTGAGACTGAACCGGTGTTATAACAACTTTCAATCGTTCCCGAATAAATATAACCAATTACTCCGCCGGCTTTGGAACCATATCCCGTCGCAGAAACGGAGGCGGTGTTATAGCAATTAGTAACTGTGCCGTATGAGTTTGCTCCAATAACACCGCCGGCTCTGGAATCATCTCCCGTCGCAGAAACGAAGCCCGTGTTATAGCAATTAGTAACTGTGCAGGCAAAGGTTCTTCCAATAACACCGCCGATTACAGCATCTTCTTCCGTTGCAGAAACGCAACCGGTGTTATAGCAGTTTGTAACTGTGCCGCTTTCGGTTATTCCGACAACTCCGCCAACACTGATTTTACCGTTAATTTTGCCGTCTTCAAGTCCGACATTCTGAACTATTCCGCCTGAACCGACACAGCCGAAAAGACCGACATAATCCATCGAACAATCGTCGGGAGTACTCAGACCCCTTATAACATAGCCCTGACCGTCAAACGTGCCCGTGTACTTGCTTGAGTCGTTTCCGATCGGCGTCCAGTCGGTTGCATAGTCCGCGTCGCCCGGGTCGTTCTTGCAGACGATATCGGCGGTCAGAACGGCGTTGATGGTGGTGCCGCCGCTATTGACCGCGTCGGCAAAGTCCTTGAGTTCTGCATAGTTGGAAATCGTATAGCGCGTCGGGTCCGGTGACACTTTAAACGTGCCGGAGCCGTAATACAGCTCTTTATTACCGGTCGCGGAATCGGTAAACACGCTGTAAGCAAAAACGGAATACTCTCCCCGCGCCAGGTTGTTCAGAGTCCAGTCTGCCAAAGAAATATCCCTGTTACTCATATAGCGAGAGAAAGCTAATCCTTCGTTGCGCATTATTTCAGCATGAGCATCGGAAACGATAACGGCCAATCCTTCGCGGACCCGGTTACCGTTCGCAACAACCACAATCGTTTCATCAAGGTTTTCGGAAATATCCTGGGGCTTAACGTCCAAGGCCCCGCCGAATTTGTCAAACGCGGGGATGTCGAAACGTTTGTCGGCGGCCACAAGCGTTTCGTTGCCCGTGCCGTCTATTGAAACCCCGTTCCAGTCGGCGCTTTTTGCGCCGCAGAAGACGCCGTCGGTAAGGGGTGCGTCTTTAAAAGCGCCGCTCTTGACAGCGGTGACGCTCGAGGGGATATAAAGCTGTTCTAACAAGTCGCAGCCGCTGAACGTGTTTTTCTCAACGGTTTCCACGCCGTAAGGAATCGCGAACTCCCTAACAGAAGTCGAAGTGAACGCGCCTTCGCCAATGGCTGTAACGCTTTTCGGTGTCGCGGCTTTTTGCAGCGCCGTGCAATCGGTGAACGCATAGGCGCCCACGTTGGTTACCTCCTGGCCGATCGTTACCGTGTTGATAAAGTGATCTCCGTTAAACGGGGATTTGTTATCAGCGTTATCCCACGCGTACATATCGCCCGAGCCGTTAATAAACAGATTTTTATATTCTTCACCCAAATTGGCGCCGTAGGTAAAGCCGTAATAAACGTCGTCGCCGCAAAAACCGCTTTCATAATACCATGTTGCGTTTGTAAATTTCGTGTTCGTGTCGCCGACCGTCATGTTGTTTTTGTCCGTTTGGCTTCCCGTAAAATACACGTCGGTCAGGGCAGGACAGGCGGCAAAAGTGGAATATCCGACGCTCGTAACGGTCGCGGGAATGAAAACGGTATGTAATTCAGTGCCACCCATGAACGTATAGGGTTCAATCGTTGTTACCCCCTCGGGGATGGTTATGCTCTTCAGTGACCGCCAGTTGTTGAATGCACCCTTTTCGATACTTGTTACGCTGTCCGGAATGGTGAGGCTCTCTACTTTATGATTTTGCCCGAAAGCCTCTTCGCCGATACGCTTTAATCCGTCGGGCAGCGATACGCTTTCTGCCTCATAACACATCACAAACAGATAGTCGCCTATGCCCGTAATACCGCTTTCAACGGTGATCGTTTTGATATCTTTGTTTTCATAGAAAGGGGAATCACACGCCGGTGTGTTGTTCTCATCAAAAGTATAATCCCACGTGTCGCCCGTGCCGCTTAAGGTAAGCGCGCCGCTTGCGCTGTCAAAACTCCAGGTGACGTTATCGCCGCACTGGCCGCTTGCGTCAAGCGCAAACGCCGAAAACGGCATTGCCGAAACGACGGACAATACCAGAAGCAGCGCCAGTATGATCGACAGTGTTTTTTTCATAAGGATCAACCCTTTCGAATCGTTGGGGTGTCTGTTGTCTTTTTTATATATATTATACAATAAAATTTTTGCATAGTAAATACTTTATTTATACGACCGTTGTTTTTGCGAAAAAGACAATAAGATGCGTTTATGAAGCCCGCATGCGAGGTGCATACGGCGCAGAAAACCGACAAACGTAAGATTAAAATTCAAAAAAAGTTTAAATTTCTGTGTTGAAATAAAATGAAACGTCTATATAATAATACTCATATAAGCTTGTAAATTGGATAATTATAATAGCATTTTGTGCTTTTGTTTCGGCAACGGAAGGAGCAGCGTTGGAAAAAGAAAAAGCAACCGAAGAGGTAATCATCATTGACGACGTACAGGGTCAGCGCAAGCCGCAGCCGAAACGGCTGTCGACCAAGCGACTGGCCGTGAACCTCGTTGTCAGGATCGCGGCCGTGGCCGTGGCCGTGTGGCTGCTGCTCAGTTTTGTGCTTGCAGTCACCATCCATTACGGCAACAATATGCACCCCGCGATCAACGACGGCGATCTGGTGGTTTCGCTGCGGCTTCAGCGGCCGTATCTGAACGCCGCGGTCATCTACGAGCTGGACGGCAAAAAATGCGTCGGCAGGGTCGTCGGGCTTCCCGGCAACGTGATCGAAATTTCGGAGATCGGTCAGCTGCTTGTCAACGGCGTTGTCGCGTCGGAGGATATTTACTACCCGACCTATCCGAGCGAACAGTCGGCAATCGAATATCCCTATACGGTCGGCGAGGGTAAAGTGTTTATCCTCAACGATCTGCGGGAGGACACCAACGACAGTCGGGCCTACGGCGCGTTTGACATGAGCGCCCTCGACGGCCCCGTAATCTTTTCTTTTCGCCGCAGAGGCTTTTAGACAGTTCCCTGTCTTGGCGGCGTTTAGATACATTCGCAACCCAAATTTTCTCATTTCATAAAGGAGGTATAATTATGAAGAGAAGATTGTCCACCACGCTTGCAATTCTTATGGCCCTCGCACTGGTCATGAGCGTTGCGGCCGTCACGGCCTCGGCCGTTAACAACACCCCCGTTAACGGACCGGCAAGCGTTCAGTTCAAAAAGTACATCGTTGTTCCGGGTGACGCTTACATCCCCAACACGACGGTCACCTTCGCGATCGCTCCCGGCGCCGCGATTGCCGCGGACGCTTCCCACGTGGCGGTTTACGCTGGCCCGACCGGCGCGACCGTGGGTACGGTAGCGTTCACGTCCGCCGACACGACCTATCCGTCGGTCCAGACGGGCGACAGCCTGGCCGCTTCCGAGCTGACGGGCGGTAAGAAATACGCCAAGCAGACCGCGACCATCAACCTGTCTGCGTGCTCTTTCACCGAGCCCGGCGTTTACCGCTTCAACCTGACCGAGGTTTCTTCGACCGACCCGGCCGTCGGCCTTGAGACCGATCCGCTGTACCTTGACGTTTACATCGTCAGCAACGACGCGGGCGTTCTCTCGGTCAGCAGCACGGTCCTGCACAAGAACGTTGCGGCCCCCGCGAGAAACACCACCACCTCGGGTACTGCCGACGTTACTACGGACGGCGATCCCGTTGCCGACAAGGTCGACGGTTTCGTGAACCATTATCCCACCGGCACGCTCAGAGTTGCCAAGGAAGTCGACGGCAACCAGGCGTCCAGAGATAAGTATTTTGAAGTGACCGTCACCCTCAGCAACCTTGTTGCGGGCAACACCTATACCGTCGATTACGCCCATGCGGACGCCAGCATCCTGGCTGACCCGAACGACGCTTCGAAAGACAAGATCTCGAGCGACGTGACCCAGCCCGCGACCCTTACCGTTCCCGCCGGCGCCACCTCGATCACCCAGACCTTCTACGTCCGCGACGGTCAGTACATCGACATTCTCGGCCTGCCGATGGGTGCGACCTACAGCATCGTTGAGGACGAAGAGGACTATACGCCCGCCGTTACGGTCACCGGTGATAACGACGACACCGACCCGACCGCTTCCGAGGCGACCATCGCTGCCGCCAACAACGGCGCAAGCGGTGACATCGATGAAAACGACGACAACCCGATCGTCGTTACCCTGACGGGCACCCGTCAAGGCATCATCCCGACCGGCGTTATCATGGCGATCGCCCCGTTCGCGATCGGCCTGTTCCTGTTCGGCGCCGTGATCATCTTCTTCATCAGCAGAAAGAGAAGATCTGTACTTTACAGCGAATAATTCCCGGCAAGACTTCCGAAGGAAAAGCGAATACGGCTCACACAGAACGTGTTTCCGTGTGAGCCGGAGTGCGAATTCGCAGTCCGGATTATTCCCCATACGCTAACGGCAACGGTCCGTACGCCGGCAAAACGCACGGCCGATACGGATTGTTGCCGTATGGGATGGTTTCCCAGTTTCGAAACGAGGTGAGAACAACGGTACGCAAAACGCTTATTTTTCTCAACAAGAGCGTAGACCGCGCGGTCGCCGTTGTGTCGCTCATCCTCTTTCTTATCTGTCTTTATGCGATGATCGACGCCTATATGGTCTTCGCAGGGGCAAACGACGCGGGGATACTCAGGTTTAAGCCTGATCTGAGTCACCCCGAGGCCCTTGCAGAACTGTCGGCGGACGCCGTCGCATGGCTCAGCGTTGACGATACCAAGATCGACTATCCCGTTATGCAGGGAGAGAACAACGAGGAATATCTCAACAAAGACCCGTACGGCAACTATTCTCTGTCGGGGAGCATCTTTCTTGACGCAAGAAACACAAGCGACTTTTCCGACCACTATTCACTCGTTTACGGACACCATATGGAGTACGGCGCTATGTTCGGCGCGCTTGACGCGTTTATCGACAAGGCCTATCTCGACGCGCATAAAACCGGCACGCTGATCGTCCTGAACGGGAAGAATTACAAAATCGATTTCTTCGCCGCGTGCAAAACCCAGGCGACGGAAAAAACGGTCTTTAACCCCACCGAAATCACCAACGGCGCGCTGCTTGACTATCTGCGCGCACATGCCGCCGTATTTGAACCCGAAGCGGTCAGCGCCGATTCGCGGATCATAGGCCTGTCCACGTGCCAGTCGGCGGAAAGTTATGAACGTATCATTGTCTTCGGCACACTGACCGAAGAGTAAGGGAAAAATCCCCATGAAAAAACTGTTACCACTCAGCATTTTGCTTGTCGCATTGCTGCTGTTCCCGAAACCCGCGGCTTACGCGTTCCGGTATACGCCCGTAAGAGCCACGGTACCGGTCGAGATCGGGCAGGGCGGCACGGCAGTTATGAATTCGGAAGTGAACTGTCCGATCCCCGAAACGGGCGAGCTGCGGCTCGCCGACGGGGAAGTCGGTCGGTTTGATATAGATTTTACCGAACCCGGCAGCTATGCCTATTCCGTTCAGGTGCAGCCGGACGGCAGAAAGATAACGTTTGATACCACGGTTTACACCGTGCGCGTGTTCGTTACCGACGACAACGGCATTCTGACAACGACCGTCGTGGTCTTCGACGGGGACGAGAAGTACGCCGGGCAGATGGGCAGCGACGGAACGCCGGGCTGTCTGATCTTTGCAAACGTCCCGCATCCGCCCAAACCGACCGAACCGACCGAGCCGACCGAACCGACCGAGCCGACCAAACCGTCCGGCGGCGAAAACGGCGACACGACCAAGCCGTCCGGCAGAGAGGGCGACGACCCGACCTCCCCCGATAAACGCAACCCGGATACCGGCGACGATTCCATGATGGAACGCTACTTCCTCGTCGCCATGATCGCTTCGGCGGGCCTGTTCGCGCTGTCGGTCATCTACCTGTCGGACACCAACAAAATGATCCGCAACAAAAAACACACCGACTGATTCCCCGCGGGCAAACGAAAATCATCAGAAAGGAGGGTGTGCGTATGAACCGCAAAAACAGACGATCCAATACCGGCGCAAGTCGCATACTCTCCCGTATGACGGCGTTTGCCGCCGCGTTTGCAAGAACGTGCAAAAAGCCGCTGGCGGTCATGCTGCTGGCGCTGATCGTCATTTCGATGATCTCGGGCAACGTCGGCGAGGTCGTGGCGCCCCTTGTCGCCGAAAAGGCGGCGCCGGCGACCGACGAGGCCCCCGCGTTTGAAACGCTCAAGACGGAGGCCTATCCGGGCGGCAGGCGGTCCGGCGAAAAGATCGTTTTCAACGGCTGGATGCCCAAGGGCGCCAAGGCCCGGGCGACGGACGTGACGGAGGAATACAGCAGCGAATCCGCAAAGGCAAGTCTGCTGCCGGACACGCCGTGGGCGACGGTCGTTGCGGCCTACGATATCGGCATTATGGACGGGGAAGAGGAGTATCAGCCCAACTCGATCTATCCCATCGAGGTCGAGATCAGCAACCCCGCGATCCAACGCGACGCGAAGCTGCAGCTGCTGCATATCAAGGACGACGGCACAAAAGAAAAGATCTCCGACTTCCGCGTGGAGGACGGCAAGCTCAGCTTTTCGGCGAAGGGCTTCAGCGTGTACGCCATCGTCGACGTGGCGCCGCAGGTTTCGGGCGACGCGGAACTGATCGGTACGTTGAGCGATCTGACGGGCGACCGTTCGGATGACGGCTTTATGCTCTATTATGAAAACACGTCGAACACCGCCTACTATTTCACCGAGAGGATCGTACAAACCGGCTCGAACTACGCGCTGATCGAAACGACGGATATCTCGTCCGCGCCCGCGTGGCACTTCGTCCCGTCCGGCACGGGTTACAAGATCTATACCATCGTTGACGGCGTGCCGAAATACATCTATAACCTTACCGATTCCGTCAACGTGAATATCGGCCTGGGGACCGAGGCGCAGGCGGACGTTATCGAGCTTTCCCCCGGCGGCAGAGCGAATTCCTATTATCTGAAAAAAAGCGGGGAAGAAAAGTACCTGCAGCACTCGGGAAGCGGCAAGGGCATCCGCTATTATAAAGACCACAATAACGCCAACAACTCAAGCATTAAGATCGCGTTTGCGGACTCGGTTATGATCTCCGACGATTTCCTGAAGCTTGACGGCGAGAGCATGGGGCTGATGAGCTACTCCGGCGGAACGATCGGCTATGCGTTTATGGCAGACGCCGCCAATAACACGCTGACGATGATGTCGATGTCCGTCCGCAAGGAGACCGGCACCGAGATCCTGTACGTCGCCGAGGATTGCGACATTACCGAGTGGACCTTCCACCACGTGACGCACCAGCATTACACCATTTCGACGGAAGTCGGCGGCGTGACCAAGTACCTGAATATCGGCAGTACGCTCACGCTCGTTGATGAGGCGCAGGCGTCGGAGATCACCGTGCTGTCCAACTACAAGAGCCAGGTCATGCTGTTCGCAAACGGCAAATCGGTCAACTTCAACGGCACTTCGTTCGACGGCGCGACCACCAACGACAACACCGCGTCGCAGTGGCTGTATATTGTCGAAAAATCCACGTTGAGCAGTGACGATTACATTACCTACTACGCCGATAAGGTCAGCGTTTCCGAAGTTCCGAACGGCGAGAGCGTGATCGTGTACACCCGCGTCTGGAACAACGCGACCATGTCGTACGATTTCTATGCGATCGATCACGACGGATCGCTCTATCCCTGCTATGAGCGGGGCGACAACATTACGTGGATCGGCAATCAGATCAACACGCTGCTCTGGAACTTTACCGAGTATTATTTCGAGGACGGCGTGACCCCCAACAATTATTACGAGCTTTACAACCCGTATTCGAGAAAGTATATCGCGCCGCAGATTCAGGACGGACAGACCCTTTCCAACAGCACAATCGGCATCAACCTGCCCGGCAGAGGATACGGCGAGTATTATTCTTCCATTATCGCGTGGGATGAGCCGTATTACGCGTATGCGGGACTTCAGGCCGATATTGCGAACGGCCGGATCCTTTCCGGCGCCAAGGCCGACGCCGATTCCTTCTATTTTGCCATCGTCGAAACGCCGAGCGGCAATTTGACGGAGGTCGACACCGTCGACAACGACGCGTACGGCATTACGCTGAAGATGATCGACTTCCCCGTGCAGAACAGTACGACGGCGCTGCAGAACACGTTTTTGGGCACCAACTCTTCCAGTATGGACGGCGCGACCAAAAATCTTTTGTCGACGGATCTTGGCAGCAACGGCTATCCGACGACGACCCGGACCAACCATCCGCTTTCCGATCTGTTTGCCGGCGCGACGGAGGTCAACCATCTCTTCCTCGAAAGCACGTATCAAGCCAGCGGTTACTATGAGTATGACAGTTGTCAGAACTTTGCGACCCTGCTGGACAAAAACGGGCACAAAACGACGAACTTCACCGTTTATAAAGAACTCGGCACGACCGACCTCGGTTCCAAGCCGACGCTGAAACACGGCCAGTTCTTCCCCTACGACAGGATCTCCGCCAATTCCTTTGCCAGAAACAACCCCGAAAACCTGTACAGCGCGCTTGCGCACATCAGCAACCAGTCGATCGGTCTGCTGCCTGACAGCGATCCCCGTAAACACGAACGGCTTCACCTGGTCAGCTCGCCCAATTACTATAATGGTATGGAGATGACCGCGACCTTCACCTCGACCCCCAACGGCAAGGACGCCTGGGGCAACGACATCATCTTTGAGTTCACGGGCGACGACGATTTCTGGTTCTATGCCGACGGCGAACTGCTGATCGACCTCGGCGGTATCCATTCCGCCCTGCAGGGCAGCGTGAACTTCTCGACCGGCCAGGTGATTGTCGAGGGCGTTGAAAAGACCATCCGTCAGGTCATTGAGGAGAATTACCGGGGCAGAAATCCCTCTGCTACGCAGCAGGACGTCGATACGTACCTCGCGACGTTCTTTGAGCCGGGTTCCACCGTGTTCAGACCCTATACCACGCACGAAATGCGCGTGTTCTATATGGAGCGCGGCGCGGGCGCTTCCAACCTGCATATGCGCTTTAACCTCAGTAACGTTACGCCCGGCAACGTCATGCTTACCAAGACCGTTACGGGTTCCGACGACCTTGACTTCAACCTCGTCGAGTACCCGTACCAGATCTGGTATAAGGACGGCAACAACGTCGAGCGTCTGTTGACGAACACCAACAACCTGATCAACGTTACCTATCAGAACTCCACGCAGAGGGTGGATTATCTGCCCGTCTACACGCCGCCCAACAGCACGGCTTCGTACGATTCGGTCTATCTGCTCAACCCGGGCAAGAGTGCCGAGGTCCATTTCCCGACCAACACCATCGAGTACAAGGTCGTGGAGTGCGGCATCAACG
>JAEEGL011353584.1_pt1 | contig 14311 bp, 13 predicted proteins | sample 9134231 | NCBI WGS metagenome assembly JAEEGL01 (sample SAMN16246548, study PRJNA631951) | gut metagenome | biome: gut microbiome; feature: rumen; material: fiber-attached | host: Bos | place: Iran: Karaj | collected 2018-10 | reverse complement strand
GTTGTGCTTAGTTGGGCTCCCCATCCAAAAGCCCTTCCTCAGGCCGTTCCCAACAGTTTCGCACAATGGATGATTGCTGCCGATAAGCAGTCTCTCCCTCTTGGTGGGGTGGGGGAACTTGCTGGAATGGACTTTGTCATTACCCATCCTGAAGGTTATGAACTTGATCCTGCCTTCACGAAGGGTGCGACGATTGAGTACGACCAACGCAAAGCCTTTGAAGGAGCCGATTTCATCTATGCCAAGAACTGGAGTTGTCCAGGCGTGACGAAGCGTGAGGATTATGGCAAGATACTTTCGAAAGACATGAGTTGGTGTGTCGACACAGAACACATGAGTTGGACCAACAATGCCCATTTCATGCATTGCTTGCCAGTTCGACGTAATATGATTGTCACAGACGAAGTCATTGAGGCTCCAACCTCCCTTGTAATCCCAGAAGCGGCCAATCGCGAGATTTCCGCGGCGGTTGTCTTGAAGCGCATCCTTCAAAGCATGTGATTGAAAAAACTTGCAGTTTCGCTTGGCATTTTGACAGATTAATCGTAAATTTGCAACAAAGTTTACAAACAATTTCGACTATGAAAAGACTAGTTCTTTCCTTGCTGACCCTGTTCGCAGCGGCAACTTCTTGGGCTGATTCGGCTCTGTTTGTCCACCAGAAGAACGGTGGAGTCGTGGAGTTCGCATTCAGCGAGAGGCCTGTCGTGACCTATAGCGAGGGGAATCTTATCATTTCGGCAGCCAATGCCTCCGTGACTTATCCCCTCGAAAACATGCAGAAATTCACTTTCGGCGAAGTGGATGATGATGTGACTCGCATCGCTGCCCCAGTTAATGAGAAGCCCCAACCTACCTATATTTATAGTGTGGACGGCAAACTCATGCGTACCTTGAAGCCTGGCGAAGGCGGCAAAACCTCTGCTTCCGTCGAGGGTCTTCCTGCGGGAACTTATGTCGTCAAGAACGGCAAGACAAGTTACAAGATTCAGAAGAAATAGCCATGAGTGAGAAGTTGATAGATATTATCCGTCGTCGCTACAGTTGTCGTGGCTATCAGGACAAGCCTGTAGAGGAAGATAAGATTGCGTACATCAAGGAATGTATGCAGTTTGCCCCTTCTGCGGTGAACAGGCAACCTTGGAAGTTCCGCATCGTTCGCAGTCAGGAAGGCAAGGAGAAGCTACAGTCGTGCTACTCTCGCCCTTGGTTCAACGAAGCCCCTCTTTATATTCTTGCCTCGTTGCTTCATGAAGAGGAATGGGTGAGGGCGGACGGAAAGGCACATGGAAACATTGATGTAGCCATTGCAGTGGAGCATCTTTGCTTGGCCGCAACAGAGCAAGGACTTGGCTCTTGTTGGGTTTGCAACTTTGATGCAGAGCGTTGCCATCAGCTCTTCCAAATGTCTGAAACAGAGGAACCAGTCGTCATTATCCCTATAGGATATGCCTCCTCGAACGAGATTCCGCCTAAGAAACGCAAGGAACTCTCGGAACTTTTCCTCGAAGAATAACAAGGGAGAAAAGGAATGAAAAACGGAGGCGTGTTCTTTCAGAAACGAAGGGGCACGCTTCTTTTGTAAACTAGGCGTAGTTAAAATCGAAACGTCACGTTAGTCATTTGCCATCGTCACGTTAGATGTTTGCGATTGTCACGTTAGATGTTTGGCATCTTCACTGGCGATGTTTTCCGAGACATTATGCCTCGTTGGCAATCAAAGAGTTCCGTGTGGCTCGAACTGACTCGGCATCAGTATGGCCATTCCTGCGAAGAGAACCGTGAATCTCGTGGGCTCCAGTCTCGGAAAGAATGCGATGGGCATTCTCTTGGTTAACCCCTGCTCCAGGCATGATGATGAGCCTTCCTGCAGATTGCTCGACAAGTTTCTTGATCAAGGGAATGCCTTGCTCTGCCGAAGAAGCCTGACCTGATGTGAGCAAGCGGTTGCAACCCAAGGAAATGATTTGCTCGAGGGCTTCCAAAGGCTGCGAACAGACATCGAAAGCGCGATGGAAAGTGATGCTCAGACCTTTTGCCTCTTCAACAAGACGACGGACAATCACTTCGTCAATGCTTCCGTCAGACTTCAAGGCACCAATCACAACTCCGTTTGCACCAAGTCGCTTTGCCAAACGGATGTCGCGAATCATGCTCTCCACCTCATCCTCGTTGTAGACGAAGTCACCTTCTCGAGGGCGAATCAGCACTTGAACAGGCGTCCCCAAGCTAATGGCAGACTCCATCATCTCTGCAGACGGCGTCAGACCATCCACTTCAAGAGCCTCGCAAAGTTCAATGCGATCAGCTCCTCCTTCTATGGCTGCACGGACACTCAGCATGTCGCCACAGCAAACTTCCAATTTCAGTCCATCTTTCATATCTTTTCCTTCAAACTTTCATAACGAAAAAAGGAGAGTGGCTTCACAGCTTCTCTCCTTCCAATTGGTATTAGCTTTGTTTAAGGTAAAAAGATTGTTTTCAGGATAACGGTTGCAAAGTTAGGGAATTTTTATGCACGATGCAACACTTTGCCTTATGTTTTTTAACATGTTTTGGTGCAAAAAGGGAATTTTGTTCAAGTGTCAAAACTTTTTGCAATGATATTGTGCGATTGCTTTGATAGGACGTCGCAAGATTCGACCTATTTGCATGTTTTCTATGGCTGCGGCTTCTGCAAGTTCCTTTTCGAACTGATATGCGATGCCTCCAACGCAGTTTATGGGCAGTTCTTTATGCCCGTAAATGGCAATGTTGCGCTCGAAGAAAAGGCGGAAAGCCTCGACCAACATGTCGTGAATGCATGGGTTATCGCGATGTTCGACGATGAACGGAACCAGCGAAGCCAGGAAAGCATTGGCGGCGGGCTTGCGGTAAACACGCTCGATAATGTCGGGCAAAGTCAAATTAAACCTGCTGCAAAACTCCTCTTTGAGCGCTTCAGGAAGTATTCCCTTGAAAAGTCCGTTCAGCAAAGTCTTGCCAAGAAAGGAACCGCTTCCTTCGTCGCCAAGAATGTAGCCGAGTGGCGGTGTGTGCTTCACAATGTCTTTCCCATCATAGAGACAACTGTTCGAGCCCGTCCCTAGAATGCAAGCGATGCCAGGTTCGTGTCCGCAAACTGCTCTGGCAGCACCCAGCAAGTCGCTCTCCACCTCGGCGCGACAACCGGGGAATAGTTCTTCGAGGACACTTTTCACATTCCGACTGAACGGCTCTATGCAGCCTGCTCCATAAAAATAAACGGCTTGTAGCCCCTCCGATTGCAGCAATTGAGTCAGCAAATCGTGGTACAACACATTATATATATTATCGCGCGTATCGCGCGCGGGATTGATGCCATCAGTGTGCAACTCGGTTTGCGAGCCGTCGGAACTGATGAAAATCCAATCCGTTTTAGTCGAACCGCTGTCTGCTATAAGTACTACTTTGTTCATGTGAAAGGTAACCCCCGCCTCCCTTTCCGGGAAAGCGGGGGCTTCTGTGGTTTTGCTAAAAGGCGTCAATTACTGAGCGGGAGCTTCTGCAGGAGTCTCTGCGGGAGCCTCAGTTGCTGCGGGCTGCTCCATAGCAGGAACATTGCCGGGATTCGTGGCTGCCTGCTCAATTGCCTGCTGCTGCATAACAGAATCGTTATGACCTGTGCCAGGCAAGAAAGCGACACTGATGACGCTGAGGAAAATCATTGCACCAGCAAGGAACCAAGTTGCCTTCTCAATGAAGTTGGTTGTCTTGGGCGCACCAAGAATCTGGTTGTTGTTGGAGTAATCAGCAGCCAAACCGCCGCCTTTGGATTCCTGAATCAGTACGATGAGGCACATAAGAATGGAGGCCAGCACAATCAGGATTACGATAGATGTGTACATATTATTTGTGTTTGTTATTTATGATTAGTTTCTCTAAAAATCGAATTTGGTCTGCAAAGTAACGATTTTTTTTTGGATATTTCAAGGAAAGTTGCCTGATAATTTTCACTGCGTTCTCATATTTGCCTTGTTTTATGTAAATTCCAGCCATTATTTCAGTCAGAATTTCATTATTTTCGTCATTTTGTGACTTTTGGCTTTCTTCTGCGGACTCCTCTTCTTGTTCGTTTTCCAGGTTATCGGTAAGAACAATTCTGCCAGTTCCATTCTCCAAGAAATCCTCAACGACACCACCGCCATTCATGGGCAAAGCCTCTTGCCTTTCAGTACCTTGTTGGCTTTCGCGCTGAAGCAGATAGCCAATATAATCCTGTGCCGCATCTATCGGATGAGTGACAGGAGTGATGGGAGTCTGTGTTCCGAGGAAGTTGTCGATAAGGTTTACAGTGCGAGACTCTGATGTATCAGTAGTCTCTTCATAGCGTTTGTGTTCCTCTGCTTGTGTATAGTGAGGTTCTTCTGTAAGGTGGAAGATAGCTTCACGACTTGGCACAAGGATGGCTGTACGACGTAAAGTCTCGTCGTAAGCAGTGTCGTGCTTTTTGTAGAGGGCTTGCAGAAGCAGGATGCGGGCGACGTGGAAATAGGGATATTCCTGTGCGAGTGCCTGCAATTGGGCTATTGCATCGTCATCAATGGTGTCGGGTCGTCGGATATAATCTATGATATGTTGTTGCATATTGTATGTTAAAGTTTACCAGTTGGCAACTGTCGCGTTGAAGATTTGGTCGGTGATGTCCTTCACCATTTGTGTGACGAGTTCTTCCTGAACGGCATTGAGTTGCTGCGAAGCATCGTATTCCGCTGTCGCGGTGAACTGTCTCTCGAAGTCGTCAGTATGCTTCTTGTTGTTGACAAAGCGGACATTTACCGTCATCTTGAGTTGTACCTGACTACTATATCCACTGCTTGAGATGCCTTTATTGAACTGGTCGAAGGCAACAATCTCGCCTGCAAGTTGGAGGTCGCCGTTCTTCTTAACCTGTTTCAACTTCGTTTGATTGGCATAAATCTCCGTGATTCTGTTCTGGAAGATGCTCTGCATAGGTGCCCATACATAAGCACTTCGAATGGGAAAGTTGTCTATCTGAATGGTTTTCGTTGTCGTATAGTCGATACTGGCACCATTGAAACTATAGCTGATAGAGCAGGCAGAGACAAGTACGGCAAGCAAAAGCAATAGGACGAAATGCCTTCTATTCATCGATTCCATAGGCTTTTATCTTTCTGTAAAGTGTTCGTTCGCTGATGCCAAGTTCTTCGGCAGCAAGTTTACGCTTGTAATGATTGCGTTGAAGCGCAAGCAAGATGTTGCGTTTCTCCATGTCTCCGATGTTGAGCGTATCGTCGTCTACAATCTCTTCGGCAGTCGGAATGTCCAACTCTTCTGGTTGTGTATTCGGAGTCTTCTTTTGCGTGGAGACAGGAATGGGCAATGTGGTGCCGGCCGGAGCATCATGCCAATTATGTCCTTGCAGTTTCTCTTTGAGTTCTTGCACTTCAGAACGAAGTTCGAAGACTGCGTGAGCAAGAATTTTTATCTCTTGCTCGTAGTCATGTTGGGAGTCCGAACTGCTTCCTCCGATTGTGGCAATTCCTGTATCTGCATCGGAATTTGGCGTGATACCATGTTTTGCAAGCATTTCCGACGTGATGCTTCTGCTTTCGGAAAGAATGCTGAGTTGCTCCGTAATGTTACGAAGTTGACGGATATTACCAGGCCATTTATAGGAATTAACCACCTCTTCTGCTTCTGGCGTGAGTCTGATAGGTTCAGGGATATTGTAGCGTTGTGCCGTATCGAGCGCAAACTTTTTGAAGAGAAGGACAGCATCACCTTGACGTTCGCGCAAGGGTGGTATCTTGATATTGATGGTGCAAAGACGGTAGTAGAGGTCTTCGCGGAAACGTCCTTGCTTGATGGCATTGGGAATGTCCACATTTGTGGCGGCGACGATGCGAACGTCAGTCTTTCTTGGCGTACTGCTACCGACCCTAAGATACTCACCTGTTTCCAATACTCGAAGCAGTCTTGCCTGAGTGCTTAAAGGCAGTTCGCCCACTTCGTCAAGGAAAAGTGTACCTCCATTAGCTGCACCGAAGTAACCCTCATGCTCACCGATAGCGCTGGTAAAAGCACCCTTTTCGTGTCCAAAGAGTTCACTATCGATAGTTCCCTCTGGAATAGAGCCGCAATTGATGGCGATGTATGTCTTTCCCTTGCGCTTGCTATGGTCGTGAATGATGCGCGGTATGATTTCCTTACCTACACCGCTCTCTCCTTGAATAAGCACAGAGAGGTCTGTAGGTGCAACCAGAACAGCTGTGGCAAGAGCTTCGCGAAGTGCTTCATTGCGCCCCACAATACCATAGCGGTTCATCAGTGACTGCATATCTGAACTTGTGCTCATGATGCTTTTTCGGAGTTGTCGTTGTTAGTGTTTGTTTGAGAGAGTTCATCTTTTTTCCTGTCTTCACGCTTGTCGCGGAAGAGCTTGGGCAGGACATCTTGCCGCGCTTCATCGTAGAAAGCACGGTTGCGAATGATGTCAATAGCCGTGAAGAAAGGGTGGGTCAACCACGAAACATCAGCCACGCCCTCGTCTTCATTCGTTTGAGCAGGCTGATAGATGGCAGTCACGACTGCTTCTCTGCCAGCAAAATAGCGTACAGGAGCTTTTGCCAAAAGATCTGTTGCAATGCGTTGTGCTAAAACCTTGTCTGTTGTGATGATGCCGTCAAAGTGCCAAGCCGTGTCCTCTGCTGTGATTTGCTCTACTATATATGGACCATAGGTATTGATGCCTTGCTCTGTCGTTACTTGGGTTGCGAGATCAGGGTTCTGCATAATATTTTCCTGTACGATGGCGATGCGAGGTATTTGCAGGTCAAAGTCTCGTTCAAGGATGTTGCGAAGTCTGATGATATCTTCTGCCGTTGGTTCTTTGTCGAGCACGACGATGTTTGTCTTGTCTGTCACGATAATCTCAAAGGCACCTGTAGGACATTTCGCTTCAGATGCAAGTACTAGCGCGTCAACTTTTGCTTTGTCGAGTTCGCGATAGGCAGTCTCCTCGTCTAGTTCGACTGGCGTACAGAGTTCAAGCATTACTGGGTCGCAACAGACCTGGCGAATGAGGTTGTTGTTTATGTCGTCAGTACCAATTTGGGTAATGGCTATCTTGAGTTTTTCCATTTAGTTCTTTTCTTCTTTATTGGTCTTGGTAGAGGCTTCCTCCTCCAGCCCTGTGTCGATGAGCGAGTATTGTTCTTGGGGAAGTTGCAGAGTGTAGAGCGAACCTTCGAGCCTGCGAATGAGGCCACGCTTCATCTTCTCAGGAGCATAGACGAAGCCTTCGACTACTACTACGCGATTTGTCTCGATGTCAACGCGAGAGTGGCTCACAAAGGGGCCTCCCATGCAATCATTCTCCATGTACCACAGGCCTCGCATCTCCATCGCGTAACTGTTGTGTACATTAATAGGCTTGACGATTGTGCAGAGCGAGTCTGTCTTCATGAACATGCCTTTCTTCTCGCCTGGAAGGTTCACTTTCATTACGGAGTCGCGCTTGGCAGTCATGTATTCCTTGTTGAATGTCTCAGGACCTTCGTACGGATAGCTATACATGCAAATGTTTTCCAATCCGCTTGCCGTGTTGTTGCTTGTCCAGAAGAAGTGGTCGCCTTTCTTGTAGCTGGTCAGTTCCTTTGGAGCATGGAAACGACAGGCAAAGATTTGCCAAGCAAGGTCGTAGGTCACTTTCGAATATTTCTTTTCCAGTTCCTTGATGAGTCGATTCATTTCTGTGCGAGTCAGAAAGTCTATGACTTCCTGTTTGTGGTCGATGCAGAATTGTTTGAAGTCTTCCTCGCTAGGGCTGTTAATGGTGAGCACAATCTGGTCCATCGCATACTTGTTACGCATGAAACGCATGCCAGTACGAGAGTACTGTGTTTTGTCGATGTTCACCTGAATGATATTGCGGAAGATACTGAAGTTCGCACTAAGGTCTTTTGGCTCAATCTGTGTGATGTGGAAAGAGCGCTCACTCTGCGGCAAGCAAGGTACGTCAGTGTCGAGAATGTCGAACAGGGCGCGTCCAGCAGGAGCCTCCCAAGTCTTGTTGTCGAGCACGACAAGCACCTCGTACGGACGTCCGCTAGCCTGAGGAAAGAATTGTTCCTTCTGGCAACTAACTAAGAGAAGCAGGCAACAAAGTGCTGACAGAGAAAGAATGTAGTGTTTCATAGTTCTACATAGTTATCATTGTTTCTTTATTTCGGTTTTGCTTTTTGCATGTAACAGCCCACAAGCTGCAAAGATGTCTTGCCCACGACTGGCGCGAATGGTGGTCGTTATGCCATGTTTTGTCAGATAGTCGCGCAACCAAATCATCTTTTCTTCCGAAGCGCCTTTATAGGGAGTGTCTGGTATCTCGTGGAAGCGAATCAGGTTGACTCTGCATTCTATTGGCGAGAGCAAACGAACCAATTCCTTTGCATGCCTTTCAGAATCGTTGAGGCCTCCAAAGACGATGTACTCGAAACTGAGTCTGCGCTGGTGACTCCAGTCTTGCTTGCTGAGTAGTTCGAGAAGTTCGCGTGTGTCGTTTGCCTTCTCTGCAGGCATCATTGCCAAACGTTCCTCGTGAAAAGGATTGTGGAGGCTTATGGCGAGGTGGCAGTCACTCTCACTCAGGAAGCGTTCCACACCTTTTTTGACGCCAACCGTCGAGACTGTGATGCGCTTCGGACTCCAAGCCCATCCGTTAGCATCTGTGAGCAGCTGAGTGGCTTTGAGCACAGCATCGAGGTTGTCAAGAGGTTCTCCTTGTCCCATGAAAACGATGTTTGTGAGCAGTTCGCTTCCAGGCACAGAATAGACTTGATTCAGGATATCTGTGACTGAAAGATTACCTCCGAAGCCTTGCCTGCCTGTCATGCAGAAACGGCAGCCCATACGGCATCCGACCTGACTGCTGACGCAAAGCGTGGCTCTGTCGCCGTCGGGAATGAAGACGCACTCAACCTTTTGCCCGCTTTCTGTGGGGAAGAGATATTTCGCAGTCCCATCAATGCTTTGTTGGATGTCGCATGGCGGCACACAACCTATCTCGTAATGTTCTGCGAGGGCCGACCTTCCTTTGAGTGAAAGGTTGGTCATCTCATCGATACTCCTGACGTGTTTGCCGTAAATCCATTCTGCCATCTGCTTTGCTGCAAAGCTGGGCAGCCCCACCTCTGTGGCGACAGCCTTCAGCTCATCGAGAGTCATGCCAAGCAGTTTTTCCTTTTCCATTACGCGCATATTACGGCACAAAGTTACATTATATTATGTAATATGTTGGCATAGGAGGAGAAAAAGTTGTCTTTTTTCACTTCTTTTGCATGAAAAGAGCGTGAGTTTAGGAAACTTTTACTATCTTTGCGCAGTAAATGTACTAAAACTAATTGAAACCATGAACATCAAACATTTCTCTGCCGCCCTTTTTGCGGCAATTCTTTTCAGTGTCACCTCTTTGGCACAAAGCCTCAGTCCCAGCACCAAATATCATTGGGACAAGGGAACCCTCATTGTGGATGCTCCCGCTCGTCCTGCAGGTCAGCAACATGTGCTTGGCTTGACTGCTCCCAAGATGGCAACTGTTCGCGTGGGCTTTGTCGGTCTTGGCATGCGTGGACCTGGTGCTGTGGCTCGCTTTACTCATATTCCTGGCACTCAGATCGTTGCACTATGCGACTATGTAGAGGGTCGTGCAGAAGCTTGCCAGAAGTATCTTCGCGAGGCTGGACTTCCACCTGCAGACATCTATAGTGGCGCGAAAGGCTATGAAGAGCTTTGCAAGCGCCCTGATATCGACCTCGTTTATGTGGCTACGGACTGGGATCATCACTTCCCTGTTGCAAAATGTGCCCTCGAGAATGGCAAGCATACGGCCATCGAAGTGCCCTCTGCTATGAACCTTGAGCAGTGCTGGGAACTCATCGAACTCTCTGAGAAGACGCGCCTCCATTGTATGATTCTCGAGAACTGCTGCTACGACTGGTACGAACTCAACACTCTCAATATGGCTCAGAATGGCGTCTTTGGTGAAGTGCTTCGTGGCGAAGGTGCTTACATTCACAACCTCGACGATTTCTGGGATTACTATTGGAAGAATCCTGACGGCAGCGACCCTGATAAGTTGGGCTGGCGTATGAAGTACAATATGGAGAATCGTGGTGACGTATATGCCACCCACGGACTCGGTCCTGTCGCTCTCGCCATGAACATCCATCGTGGAGACCGCTTCACGACTCTTGTCGCTATGGATACAAAGAGTGCTCACGGCAAGGAATATGTCGAGAAGAAGACTGGCAAACCTTGCACAAACTATCGTAATGGCGACCAGACAACAACCCTTATGCGTACTCAGGAAGGCAAGGTCGTTGAGATTCAGCACAATGTGATGAACCCACAGCCCTACAACCGTTTGTATAAACTGACTGGCACGAAGGGCTATGCTACTAAGTATCCTGAGCAACATTATGCTCTTGACAAGAGTCAACTCACGGCTAGTGGTGTGGCTCCAAAGGTGGATGACCTCAGCAGTCACGGCTTCCTTCCCAAGGCCGAGCAGGATGCGCTTGTGGCTAAGTATCAGCACCCCATCATCAAGAAATATGGCGAAATGGCTCAGAAAGTCGGCGGTCATGGCGGTATGGACTTCTTCATGGATGCTCGTCTGGTTTATTGTCTGCAGAACGGTTTGCCTCTCGATATGGACGTTTACGACCTTGCTGAGTGGTGTAGTTTGGCAGAACTCGGCTCACTCTCGATGGATAACAATTGCTGCTCCGTAGCGTTCCCCGATTTCACTCGTGGTTACTGGAACACTCAGAAGGGCTTCCAGTTTGCATGGGCAAGTCCTGCTGACGAAGCTGCAGCTGAGGCTGCTGCCATCGCCAGCACAGAGGCTCAGAAAGCCCTTTGCGCTAAGAAAAAGTTGTGGGAAAAGTACGATAAGGCAAAAGAAAAAGCCGCAAAGAAGGCTAAGAAATGACCAAAAGAGAACTGCGTCAACAGATAAGAACGCAGAAAAGAAGACTTTCCGCTGCAGAGTTGGCGGTTATGTCTGAAGATATTTGCAGTAAGGTGCTTGCTCTTGTCTCTTGGCAGGAAGCAGGCACTCTGCTTTTGTATTACCCCTTGCCCGATGAGGTTGATGTTCGACTGCTTATAAAAGACGCTTTTGAGAGCGGCAAGAAGGTGCTCTTGCCAGTTGTGAAGGGTGATGAACTGGAGCTGCATCTCTACGAAGGCGAAGCGTCTTTGAAGGAAGGGGCCTTTGGCATTATGGAGCCGACGGGGCCCTTGTTTGCCCCCATACATTATGACGAGATAGAGCTTGCCATCATTCCAGGTATGGCGTTCGATAGTGCAGGACATCGTTTGGGCCGTGGGAAAGGCTATTACGACCGATTGCTGCCCAACCTGAGAGACGCAAAGTTAATAGGTGTCTGCTTCCCCTTTCAGTTTCTCGAAGAAGTTCCTGCCGAAGCCCACGATATCAGCGTTTGCAAAGTGATATGCTGAGAAACCAAACGTCACAGTATACGAATGCAAATGTCACAGTATACAATTGCAAACGTAACACGTTAAGATGGGCAACATCAAAGCCCACGTTTCCCATCTCTCCACGTCGTCTTTGATGCGTTCGAAAAATGGCTGTCCAATTGTCTGACTCTCTTGCTTTTGCTTCGTAATGTTATTGCTTCCTATTCGAAAAAGCAGTAATGATTTGTTTTTTTGCTTGCTTATTTGTATATTTGCAGAGCAATGTAGTCATCTGAGTAATGAAAAGAATAAACATCATCTTGCTATCCATCTTGCTGATTCAGTTTTCTGGGGTTGGATCTGTCTCTGCACAAAATGTCTTTCCTGCAGTACCAGATACGGCAAAACTGCGAAGTGCGTTCTCAAAGAATGACCAAGCAGCCTTCCTCCATCCTGACCGCATCTTCTACCCTGAGACTTGGTTTCACTTTCTCAATGGCAGCATCCGTCGGGAAGGTATCACTCGTGACCTCGAAGCCATAGCTGCATCGGGCATTCAAGGTGTGCAGTTTTTCCACGGACAAGTGGGAGATCCTGCGGACTGGCCAGGTACGGAGGAACATGTGGAGTGCTTGAGCCCGAAGTGGGAGTCGCTAGTCAAGCACACGGCCGAGGAGGCTCATCGTCTGGGGCTGCGCTTCAGCCTGCAAACCTGCCCTGGATGGGCCATGAGCGGCGGCCCGTGGATCAAACCTGAGCAAGCTATGCGATATCTGAGTTACTCAAGGACAGACATTTCGGGAGGCAAGGAGGTGGATGTGGAGCTGCCCGTTCCTCAGAAGGAAGACTGGCGCGATTGGAGGGATATTGCAGTATTGGCCTTTCCCGCTCCTGACGGCGATACAGTGGCATACTGCCAGATCGAAAGGGTTGAGGCAGAGGCGTATCAGGAGGAGTGGCAAAAACTCCTTAATGGAGAGTCGAATGCCGCTTTCACTCTGCAGCCGACAGATGCAAAGAAGCCCTATCGAATCCGTGTCAAGATGAAGGGTGGGGCCAAGGTGCGTTCCATAGAGTTCAATCCCATCGACCAATTTAATCATGAATTCTGTGTTCAGCCCGACATTCATCTGCGTATCATGACTCCCAGCCAGACCATTCTTCTTGATACAGACTTCCCGCGAGCAAACTGGCAGGATATTGACAAGACTATGACTTTTGCTCTACCTGATCAGAAAGAGCAAGGCGAGTATATTCTCGAGATTACTAATAAGCACTCCATGCACATCTCGCGTCTTTGTTTCTCGACAGCTACTCGTGGCCACAACTGGGAGATGGAGGCTGCTTGGACTTCGCGCGAATTGTTGCCGCTTCCAAAGGACATGAGTGAAGAGGGCTGCGGGTTCGTCAGACGAACTGACATTCTCGATCTTACGGAGAAAATGACTTCCGAAGGACGGCTCCGTTGGACTGCTCCTGTTGGGCAGTGGATAGTCCTTCGCATAGGCCATGTCAACACTGGTCGTCGTAACGGACCGGCCCCTGCTGAGGCAACGGGTTGGGAGGTTAATAAACTCGATACAGCCTATGTTGGCTATCAGTTTCGCAGTTATATCGGGCGTCTCACAGACGGACCATTGAAGGGACTGGTGAACAATATGCTGATGGACAGTTGGGAGTGCTCTTCGCAGACATGGACACGATACATGAGGCAAGAGTTCCAAGAACGTCAGCAATATGATTTGCTCACTTGGCTCCCAGCCATCTTTGGGTGGGTAATAGATGGCCGCGAACAAACCAGTAAGTTCCTTTCTGATTGGCGTCGTACCATTAACGAACTCTTTACAGACAACTTTTACGGATATATGACTCGCCTCGCCCACGAGAAAGGCATGACTGTCAGCTACGAAACGGCAGCAGGCGACATCTTTCCTGCCGACCCGATGGAATACTATAAGTATGCCGATGTGCCGATGTGCGAATACTGGCAACCCATTTCAGGATGGCTCGCAAACCATAACTACAAACCCATCCGTCCCACGGCTTCTGCGGCTCATCTATATGGCAAACCACGTGTTTCGGCAGAATCTTTTACCTCATTCGATTTGACTTGGGACGAACGTCTCAGGGATTTGCGCGAGGTGGCTAATCAGAATATGGTGGAGGGAGTCACTCATACAGTCTTCCACACCTACACCCACAATCCCGATGCTGACCGCTATTTTCCAGGCACTTCATTTGGTGGTGGCATCGGTACGCCATTCCTCAGGAAGCAAACTTGGTGGCCTTTCATGCGCCACTTCAATACATATTTGGCCCGATGTGCCTATATGCAGGAAAGAGGATTCCCTGTGAACAGCGTTCTCTGGTACATCGGTGACGAGATAGAACAAAAGCCCGATCAGTTTGCGCCGTTCCCCAATGGTTATACGTACGACTATTGCAATACCGATGCCCTTCTGAATCGCATAAAAATACGTAACGGAAGTTGGACAACACCAGAAGGCATTTGCTACGATGTGCTTTGGGTTCCAGACACGAAACGCCTTCTCCCTGAAACCATTAATAGGTTGCAGGCAATGGAAGCACAAGGTGGTCGTGTCATCAGGGATGTTCCTGTTTCACAACTGGGACAAGCCTTCGAAAAGCTAAATATGCAACCCGATGTGAAGCCGACAGAACTGCGTTGGCTCCATCGTCGTATCGACAAAGCCGATTGGTACATGATTTGCCCACAAAAGGAACAAGCATTTAGTGGCGAGGTGTCTTTCCGTCAGAAAGGTCGTGCCGAACTTTGGAATCCTATGAACGGTAGCATTCAACTGGCCGATGCAGAGCCTGATGG
>JAEEGL016086307.1_pt1 | contig 14312 bp, 12 predicted proteins | sample 9134231 | NCBI WGS metagenome assembly JAEEGL01 (sample SAMN16246548, study PRJNA631951) | gut metagenome | biome: gut microbiome; feature: rumen; material: fiber-attached | host: Bos | place: Iran: Karaj | collected 2018-10 | reverse complement strand
GGATACCTACATGGCACATTTGGATGAATGTTCATTGGTATTTAAAAATGGAGTGAAGCACTTCTTAGATGGTTCGTCTGAAGAATTCCAGGATAATCTGAAGACGATGACCCAGCTGCGTGATACCACTACTGAATTGCGTAGAAACATAGAGAATGAGTTTTATTCCCTCTCCATGCTCAGTGAAAACCGTGTGGACCTCATGCAGTTGCTGGAACGTTTAGACAGGATTGCCGATCTGCTGTTCAAGAACCTGTGGCAATATGAGATAGAAGTGCCTTTCTTCCCTGCTGAGATGACGGTTGACTTTCTCAAGCTCATTGAGATATCATCGTTGGCCGTTGAGGGTAGTGTGGAGGCTGCAAAGAATTTTTTCCGTGAGCCACGGCATATTACTGAGAAGGTACACCGTATCTATTATTTTGAGAAAGAGGTGATGAAGCAGGCGCAGACCCTGAAGAGACAGGTTTTCCATGAGATGGAGAATCTGAAGCTCAGTCAGAAGTTCCACCTGCGTTATTTCACCTTGCATGTTGAAGAGTTGGCGGAGGAGGCCGTAAAGGTGGCTGATCTGCTGTCGATCATGGTGATCAAACAGAACAACTGACATGTCATTGGTATTGTCGATCATATTCCTGTTGCTGCTGGGTGTCTGGGTAGGGCGCCAGGAGATAGCCTACAGTTTTGCCGGACTGCATGTCTCGGAGATTCTCTCCATGAAGACTTTCCGTGACTTTCTGTTGTTGGCATTCCTGACGGGCTTCATTCTGATGTTGTTGCTGCCTACGCGTCCGTATGATATCAGTGCCGATCATCTGTATGATGTGATAGCAGGGATCTTCCTGACAATACTCGTGGTGAACAGTCTGAATATGCATACCTCGGTGGTGACGGCCGCTTGGGGAGCATTGGCGGGCTTTGTCTATTTCCACTATCCGGCATGGGGAGCATATCCGTTTGTCACGATGCTTCTCTCTTGGTTGGTTGTCCCTTTGTGCAGCATTCCGCTCACCTATTTATATTATAGGAAGATCGAACAGGTGGCGAGAGACAATGACAAACATTTGCTTACCTGTTTCCATCATATCCGTCAGGTGGCTTTCGCGGGCGTTATTGTCTGCGGCATTACCTTGACATACAACTATTTCCTGCTTTTCTATCCTATGTTGGCAGAGGTCAGTGAACAAATCGCATTCGGTAGGGTGGGGCAGTTGATCCTGTTGTTGCTGGCGATGGTGTTGTGCTTTGTGGCTGTGGTGAGCCGGGTGCGCATGGGTTTTGGCAGTAAGACGATGATGAACCGTCATATCGCCACCCTTTACTCGTTGACGACGGTCATTCTCCTTTCTACTCTTCTCACCATCTGTCTCTCTTTGCCGGCTCCCCTGGTGTTGGCAGCCAATCAGGTGAAGGAATGTAACAATGTCTTTCAGGATAGGGACAAGCGTTATGTTCATCTGCTTAATGTGACGACCATCAGTCTGCTTACACCGCTATTAGCCTTTCTGATCAGTGTGTTGCTTGCCTCGATGATGGATGATGTGTATCTGAAGTTTGCCACGATGCTCTTTATCGTGATGCTCTCTGTCTTGGCCCATCTCTATTTCAACCAGTGGATGAAACACCGGGGTACGAAGTTGGCTTTGAGTAATGAGCTGCAACGTAAGGAGGTGGCTGACAAAGAGATGAACCGGCTGGATGTGCTGGCGGTCACCTCACAGTTTAATGTGCTCTCCAAGGAGATTGACCTTAAGCAGAAAGAACTGATCAACCTCTCGCTCTATCTCCGTCAGCAGCGTGACTATCTGGAGGATATGAGTAAGCGGCTGATTGAAGGTGCCCGTATGGAGAATGTTGAGGAGATGCGCAAGGTGGTGACCCAGCAAGCGAATGAGTTGCGTGATACTATCCGTTTGACTGACGAGATGGATCATTTCTTCACACAGGTGGATGAGATGCATAAGAATTTCGTAGGGCGACTGATGATGCGTTGCCCCGGTATCTCCGAACGGGAGAAGCGTCTTGCCATCCTTCTCCGGCTGGGTTATTCGAGTAAGGAGATAGGCAGTCTGATGAATATCGAGACGAAGAGTGTGGAGATCGGGCGTTACCGGTTGAGGAAGAAACTGAAAATGGATCGCAGTGAGAACATCGTTCAATATCTGCAGTTGCTATAAATCAAATAAACATTATAATCATATTACTATTAATCTATTAAGTTATGAAAAAAAGACTTTTATTAGCTTTATGTGTCATGCAACTCGGCGTTGTTGCGATGGCGCAGGAAAATGATGAAGTACGCTACAACCAATATGGTGTGGCTGTTGATCGTCAGGAGTTGAAAGCTGAAGCAAGAAACAACATCCTGGTTCTCGAGTCGAAAGACCAGTCTTACAAGGTATGGTTTGACAACCGTGTGCAGGTGGACGGTGCTACTTTCTGGGGTCTGAACCCGGAGTACAACAAGATTGGTAATGGTGTTTCTCTCCGCCGTGTACGTTTTGCCGTCAAGACACAGTTGACAAAGGACTGGTATGGTGAGGTGGATATGGATATGGCCGACGGACTCTTTGAGTTGAAGGATGCTATCATTGAGTATGATGGTGTGAAGAACTGGGAGTTTAAGATGGGTAACTTCAAAGAGGATTTCTCTATGGAGCGTACCAGCAGTTCCCGTTATCTGTCGCTCATTGAGCGTCCGATGGTGGCTCAGGCATTGGCACCTTCCCGTCACCTTGGTGTTCAGGCAGCTTACCTGACAGAGTATTTCCGTTGGTCTGGTGGTATGTTCTTCCAGGAGGTGGCCGGTTCTGAAGAGGCTACCAACGTGCAGGATAACAACAAGGACTTCGGTCGCAGTCAGGGTTATTCTCTAACGACGAAGGCAGGATGGATGCCTCATACCAAGGACCGCACGATGGGATTCTATATCGGTGGTAAGGCATCTTACCGTACACCGAAGACCCATGATGCTACCGGTGACTACGGTGGTGTACGTTTCTCCACCCGTAATGCTACCAGCATCAACAGAAAGAAATATATCGATACTGATGTCATCAAGGATGTGAACCACAACTGGTTGTATGGTGTCGAGGGTGCTGCCTACTATAAAGGTCTTAAGTTCCAGAGTGAGTGGATCGGTACTCATGTAACTGCCAAAGATTCCAAGTACAACTTTGGTGGACATTATTTCACGTTAGGTTATATGTTGCTGGGTGGTAATCAGCACTTCAATGTTGCTGAGGGTGAGTTCACACAGCCTGGCCGCGGAAAGAAATGGGGTGATATCGAGTTGTGTCTGCGTTACGACTATCTTAACCTGAACGACAATGGTGTATGGGGTGGTAGCGGACAGAACTACACTGCCGGTTTGAACTTCTACATTAACAACTTCTTTAAGTTTGCCATCAACTTCCAGCATAGTGACAATGACCGTTATGCCAATGGTAAGGGTAAGCTGTTGATCGGTCATGATGCATCCGGTAAGCCGACCGCTGACTACAAGAAGGCTGTTGATGAGAAAGGTAAGGGTGGTGTCAGCTTCAATATGTTGGCTGTACGTTTTGAGATTGACTTCTAATTTGGTTTAGGGTTTAGAGTTAAGAGTTTAGAGTTAGGGAGAGGCTAACGTTATCGTTCCTGTTCCCGTAATCGAAAAAATAATAAGCATATGAAAACAATAAAATATTTATTTATGATGGCAGCGGCAGTGCTCTTTGCCGCATGTGTAGAAGACAATCTCTATGAAGGTCCTTCTACCATTGTTTCTGTAACACCAGACAAGACAGCTCCGACATCTGATGATCCTGTGACTATCACAGCAGAGTTTTCCGGACTGCAGGCCGTGGAGTCTGCTACTCTTTCCTATCAAGCGAACGGTACGAAGGCTGATGTGGCGATGACCGGCAGTGGAAATATCTGGAAGGGTGTGATTCCCCCTCAACCCGACAAGACTACGGTGAAATATACTGTTACCGTGGTGAACAGCGCAAAGTTTACCACTACTTCAAAAGAACTTGAATATGTGGTTGGTGATCCACCAGTGGAATATGACAAACTGAGGCTGAACGAGCTCTTCGGTGCCGCAAGTACTGATGACGGTAAATTCATCGAGCTCTTTAACACCAGTGATAATCCTATCAAGCTGAAGGATGTGGTGCTCCGTAAAGATGAGGCAGTTTGCTGGACAGGTATCGACGGTGAGGTGATTCCGGCACATGGTGTGTTTGGTGTTATCGGAGCTAAGGGTACTACTCCTCGTGGCTTCTCCAGCGGTTTCTCAGCCAAGAAGTCTGTACTTGTAGAGTTGGTTGATCCGAACGGAAATGTCATCGATAAGTTCCAGCGTGGAGAGAAAGCCGATGGATGGGGTAACCAGTCTCTGGCTAGCGTTAAGGTAGCCTGGGGTCGTGTTCCTGATGGTACCGGTAAGTGGATGCTGGTGGATCCGACACCCAATGCGAAGAATGCCACAACGGGTACGGAGGATGATACGGTGGTACAGTAAGATGATGTTTAATTAATAGTTAATAATTAATAGTTAATAATTAATAGTTAATAATTGCGTGGCAATGTATGGGGAGTAAGACGAATCACTTGTCGACTTGTCAACTCCTCTACTTGTCAACTAATATCATTTGATTATGGCAAAAGAAGAATTGAAGATTGGTGAGATATCAAAACCTCGTTTTGAATTCCGTAGTTTCGGACGTTGTTTCTGTGATGCTGCCAAGCGTATGGCACGTCTGAGTGTTCCTGTTCCTGAGAAAGTATGGGAGCGGCACAGTACAGAAACTTATATCGTCAGTCGTACGAATGATGTGAACAACACCAAGATACGTAACGGTAAGATGGATATCAAGACTTATGTCCAGACCGTTGACGGGCTCGAGCAGTGGAACCCGTTGATGAAAGGTGAGTTCCCTATTGCTAAGGAAGTATTGGAGAAAGAAGTATTCCCGGCATTTAAGGTGGAGGGGATGCCTGTGCTTGATAAAGATACCTATACCCTGGAGGAGTTCCTCGAGATGATCGACAAACACCCTGACCTGCAGGCCGTGAAAGTTGAGAAGGTACGTTTCGGATATATGGTGAATGACACGATCTGCGAGACAGGTGATGTCTATATCAACGGAGCCTTGGTAAAGACCATCAACTCAGAGTCGACAGAGATTGAGGATATCAAGAAGACGATAGCCGATGTAGGTTTGGAGGGTGTGGAGAACATCAACTACCTGCAGGCAATCAAGAGAGTGATAGGTATGATTAACAAACCATTAGCAAATTGATGATTATGGCACAGGAGATAGAAAGAAAATTCCTGGTTAAGGGAGATTTCAAAAGTGAGGTTTTCAAGAGTACCCGTATCACGCAGGGTTATCTGAGTAGTGTTCCTGAGCGTACTGTCAGGGTGCGTGTGAAAGGTGAGAAGGGTTTTATCACGATCAAAGGTATCGGTAATGAGTCGGGTGCCAGCCGTTATGAGTGGGAGAAGGAGATCCCTGTTGACGAGGTACGTGACTTACTGAAGATCTGTGAGCCCGGTGTTATTGACAAGACCCGTTATCTGGTGAAGAACGGTGACTATACCTTCGAGGTGGATGAGTTCTATGGAGACAATGACGGACTGACCGTTGCAGAGATTGAGTTACCCAGTGAAGATGCTGTCTTCAACAAACCGGAATGGTTGGGTGACGAGGTTACCGGTGATGTGCGTTTCTACAACTCCATGCTCATGAAGAATCCGTATAAGAACTGGAAGTAATCAGGTAGTTGATCATTCGCGAGGGATGATGTCTGGTAGAAGGCACATCCTTCGCGATAAACGCAAAGAACGTTATGAGCGAATCGGAAAACAAAAATATCAAACCGTTTGATCCGCTTGATCTGAATAACTATAAGATCGAGAAACTTCCCAAGATGCAGAAGTCTGGCTTCGAGCGTTTCCTGCAACGTATCGGTGCCCCGCTGGCTATTGTTGCCTTCGTCTTGATCTATTGGGTAGTTGACATGCCGTTCATCAACCATATCGATACCAATAAAGAGACAACCACCCTCACGGAATCGGCTGTCAAGAGATACGACCAGCTGAAAGAGAATGTCACGAAACAACTGACGGTAGGTGAAGGTAAAGAAAAGGTAAGTGCACCTGAGGCACAGATCGATGATGCCACGCATAAACGTTTTATCCGTATCAATTACGCAATGCTGGCCATCTTCGTGGCAGCCATTATCCTATGGATAACGGAGGCAATACCTAATTATCTTACCTCATTGATGGTGATCCTCGGCATCGTACTCACGGGTATCACGACAGATAAGACCGCTTATGCTCAGTTGGGTCATCCTGTGATGTGGCTCAATATCCTGTCGTTTATCCTGGCAAGTATGCTTGTCAAGACGCAGGTTGCCAAACGTTTTGCCTTGTGGTTCGTACTGAAGTTCGGTAAGAATGCAAGTGGTATCATCCTCAGTTTCATCGTCATCAACGTGGTATTGTCGGCGTTTATCTCTGCCACCACGGCAAAGGCAGCCATCCTCTTGCCAATCTTTATGGTGGTGGCTGCTATCTATGGGGCTACTGGTGGTGAGAACCGTAATAATTTCGGTAGGAACCTGATTTTGCAGAATCTCTTCCAGATCAATCTGGGTGCCAATGCTTTCTTGACGGGATCAGGAGCAACACTGTTGGCAGGTGCACTGATTGCCGGTGCTATGGGATGGGGCTCATTCAGTTATCAAGACTGGTTTGCTGCCGCTTTCCCGATGAACATCATCCTGATCTTTATCGGTTGGTTCGTCGGTGTGAAGATTATCTTCCCGATGAAGAAAGAAGAACAGGTGCCTCAGATTCCCGGTGGTATGGAACGCTTACGGGAGGAGTTGAATAAGTTGGGTAAGATGCGTGCTGACGAATGGAAAGCCGTGGCTATCTTTGTCTGCGTGCTCATCCTATGGGCTACCGACAAACAGCATGGCATCAACCAGACAGCCGTAGCCTTCATGGGTGCTGTGGTGGCTTTGCTGCCCGGTATCGGTGTGGTGAAATGGAATGATGTGGATATCCCTTGGCATCTGTTGCTCTTCTCTGCAGGAGCATACACTTTAGGAGCAGGTTTGGATGCTACCGGATTGCCGGGGACGATGATCGATGGTTTGTTCAGCAGTCTGGGTATTACTCAGGAAACACCCTTCTGGGTACTGTACTTTATCCTGACCGCCGGTATGCTGCTCTTCTCACTGGTTTTCCAGTCGAAGACCATGCTAACGTTGATTTTCGTACCTATCGCTATCGGTGTGGCACAGAAGAACGGTTATCCGATCATGAGTCTTGCCTTCCCGGTAGCTATGCTTGTGGGACATGTCTATGTGCTGCCGTTCAACAGTAAGCCGGCGGCCTTGCTCTATACCACGAATCAATACAGTTGGAGCGATACCTTTAAGTTTGGTATCACCATGATGTTCATCAGTTGGCTGATGATTATTCTGTGGGGTCAGACCGTATTGAGGTGGCTTGGATACACCAATGGTGTATTTTAAATGATTGCGACGGTGACAGGAGTTTTAACTTGATGGATGAAAGCATGATAGGAATAAGTTCTAAGATACACGACAGGAACACACTCGAGTTCAAGATCGGTTATCAGGTGCCGGAAGGTACTGAGTACAGTGATTTCGAGATGAGCACATGGATATATATCCCTGAGGCTCTTGATGTGAACCGACATACCTACCCTCGTGAGAATTTTTACCGTGATATGCTCTCGTACATGAGGTTGAAAACTCCTGTTTACCCACTTGAGATGTTGGCTCACTCCGCAGAACTGCCTTATCAGTTGTTGGAGAAAGCTTGCAAGACAATCGTTTCACAACCGACAAAACATCATCAGGAGGAATATGAGAAGGAGATCAAGTCGTATGCCTCCATCTACAAAAGTAGTCTGCGTGACACCTGTAAATATCTCTTGACGGTAGAAGATAACAGAATAGGTATCCTCGTGATGCAAGCCGTCAATCATATCCGGCAGATCCAAGACAACTACAGAAATCTGCTGAAGTATCTGCAGCAGGAACATCTGGATGAGTCTTTGCTGGTGTATTTCACCTATGGCGATGAGTTCTTGGCCAATGTCACCGAGCAACATCTTTATAAGATGCTTACCCGGATCCGTCAGGAGAGGGCGGCCGTTTATGAGAAGATCTTGCCGACGGTGAGTGTCTTGCTGGATGAGAATACGGCCTATTCCCGGGAACACGGTTATATGCTGCCGCAACAGAACAGTGCGGATAACAATGCGGAGTTTGTGCATCATGCCGGACAACTGAAGAAATATATAGAGAGTCATCTGTATCTTCCCACACATAAAAGACGCAATGCCGTATTTCTCGAACAGGTGGTTTTCAGTCTGGCTGCAGGATTGTCGATGGTCTTTGCCACGGTGGTGTCTTTTGCTTTCCAGCAGACGTATGGTAACTTCACGCTTCCCTTCTTCATGGCTTTGGTCATCAGCTATATGTTCAAGGACCGTATCAAGGAACTGGTGCGTAACTATTTTGCCAACCGCCTGAGCAGTAAGATCTTTGAATACCGTATCAATATCAATGTGGATGACATGAAACTGGGATGGTGTAAGGAGGGTGTGGATTTTCTTACTTCCGAAAAGACCAATCCCCATTCACTGAAGATCCGCAACCGTCATTCTCCCTTGGTGCTCGGACGAGGTACTGAGGAGCAGATAGTGTTTTATCGTAAGAAGATCCATCTGAACAGGAAAGTGGTCAGTAAGATGTCTGCTTATCCTTTGCAAGGGGTGAATGACATCATTCGTTACAATCTCTCGGAATATATGCGTAAGATGGATAATCCACAGGTTCCTCTGTGTGTCAACAAAGGTAACGGACAGTTGGAAGTGGTGCCGGGCAGCAAGGTGTATTACCTTAATTTTGTCTTTCGTCTGAGAGATAAACATAATAAACTGTATCGCCGATACCGTGTCTGTCTGTCGAGTGCCGGCATACAAAGTATCAAAGAATATGAATAAACAGAAACTATGAGAACTTTTCTATTCCATCTTTTGGCTGTGTTTGGACTGTTGTCAGTCCTTACTGCATGTACGAGTAGCAGTACGGTGAATATCCTGATACATAACGAAGGGGATAACACGTTGACAAATAAGACCGTAGAGGTACCCGTCGGGGAAATCCGTCAGTGGCTGGGAGTGACGCCTGCTGACAGTCTGTATCTGCTCAACGAGAAGAACGAACCGGTCAAGTATGTCTATAATGCTGACCGTTCTGTTATCCGTTTCACCCTGCCTATAGCACAGAAACGTTCACAGAAGAATTACTCTGTGAACGCTGGTGACCCTGCTCTTCTGGATAATCTCTTTGCTTTCCGTCAGCAGAAGATCCGTGTAACTATCAGATAGCTTATCTGAATCCCTCTTCAGTGAGATACCACTGATACAACCGATGTATTCCCTCCTGCAATGACACATGGTGATGCCATCCGAGTTGGTGTAGTTTCGTGACATCAGTCAATTTCCTCGGTGTCCCGTCAGGCTTGGACTTATCCCATTGGACAACCCCTTGATAGCCGATCTCTCTGACAATCATATCTGCTGTCTCTCGGATGGAATGTTCCTCCCCCGTCCCTATATTTATATGGCAGTTACGTATCTCTTGCATAGCGTTCCCTACAGAGGATGCTGTGTGGGAATAGGTATCTTTGAAATCGACATGCAGAAGGATATGTACACAGGCATCAGCCATCTCCTCACTCCACAAAAACTCACGAAGTGGACTGCCCGTACCCCATAGGGTGACAGTATCGGAAGTGATGCCGTAATGTGCCAATACTCTGCAAATCAGATCTTCAGTTGATTGTTCATCAGCCACATCACCGGAAGGAGTAGATACGGGACGTCTCTTCAAATCGCGACGGATGGCGTCCCAGTCGTGAGTATAAAGACATTTTCCGAGGTATATCTTACGGATCATGGCAGGAAGGACATGACTGTTCTCCAAGTGGAAGTTGTCGTTCGGACCATAGAGGTTGGTGGGCATGACGGCAATATAGTTACATCCGTATTGTATACTGAGACTCTCGCATAGTTTGAGTCCCGCTATCTTGGCGATGGCATACGGTTCATTGGTATATTCCAGCGGCGATGTGAGCAGCACCTCCTCACTCATCGGCTGAGGAGCCATACGTGGGTAGATACAGGTGGATCCGAGGAATAACAGCTTCTTTACATGATGTCTCCAACTCTCACTGATCACATTCTGCTGGATCTGCAGATTCTGGTAGATAAAGTCGGCACGGTAACAGAGGTTGGCCATGATTCCTCCTACGTGAGCAGCTGCCAAGACGACAGCTTCCGGTTGTTCTTCATCAAAAAACTGGCGGACGGCAACAGGATCTAAGAGATCCAGTTCTCGGTGTGTCCGTCCTATCAGATGGTTGAATCCCCTTGCCTGAAGGTTCTTCCAGATGGCCGACCCCACCAATCCTCGGTGACCGGCAACATAGATTTTCGTCTCTTTGTTCAGTATCTCTCCCATGATGCTTTTTGATCATTATCTGTTATTCTCATGGGATGTGACATAACGCAAGTCATAATCCACCATGATTTTTACCAATTGTTCAAAAGAAGTCTTTCTTGGGTTCCACCCTAAACGTTCTTTCGCTTTTGATGGGTCGCCTAACAACTGTTCTACCTCTGCCGGTCGGAAATATTTGGGATCTACCTCAATGAGGACTTTGCCGGTAGCCTTGTCGATACCTTGCTCTTCCAAACCGGATCCTTTCCATTCGATCTCTATGCCGGCATAGTGGAAAGCCAATGTCGCAAAGTCCCTCACGGTGTGATATTCTCCTGTAGCGATAACGAAGTCGTCAGGTTGTTCCTGTTGCAGAATGAGCCACATACACTCTACATAGTCTTTGGCATACCCCCAGTCGCGTAACGCATCAAGGTTACCTAAGTACAACTTATCTTGCATTTTCTGTGCGATGCGTGCTGCTGCCAGTGTGATCTTCCTGGTGACGAATGTCTCTCCGCGCCGCTCACTCTCATGATTAAAAAGGATTCCGTTACAACAGAACATCCCATAACTCTCACGGTAGTTCTTGATGATCCAATAACCATAGAGTTTGGCAACACCGTACGGGCTGCGGGGATAAAAGGGCGTTGTCTCTTTCTGGGGCACCTCCTGTACCTTACCATACAATTCAGAGGTGGATGCCTGGTAAATCCTACATTGTTTGTCAAGGCCACAGATGCGTACGGCCTCTAATAATCGGAGTACCCCGATGGCATCCGTATCTGCCGTGTATTCCGGCACATCGAAACTCACTTTCACATGACTCTGTGCAGCGAGGTTGTATATCTCGGTCGGTCTGATCTCACCGATGACACGTATCAGTGAGGAGGAGTCGGTCATATCAGCCCAGTGAAGGTTCACCAGTCTCGACTTTTTCATGTCACGTACCCATTCATCCAGATACAGATGTTCTATTCTTCCAGTATTGAAGGAAGACGATCTGCGCATCAGTCCGTGCACCTCATATCCTTTATCAATCAGAAACTCAGCAAGATAGGATCCGTCTTGCCCTGTTATACCCGTTATTAATGCTACTTTTTTCATTACGTTTGTGTTATTTTCGTCGCAAAAGTAAATAAAAGTGATTGCTCTTCAAAATCTTTTTATGTTTTTTAGTAGGATTACCGATAAAGCATCGAGAAAGAAAGTAAATGGAAGCAGAAACGACTACAAAACGAATCCTATTATTTTGATTTTCATGTTATACTAAACGATTCGTTTTCTCGTTTATTATAACAGTGGAGAAAAAGATATACATAAGAAAAATCATCTTCATCATGATGACGGTGCTTTTGTTTACGAAGGCAAGTGCCCAAAATCATGATTGGCTCAAGCCGTTGGAAGGGTTAAACTATCAGATAGAGATGCAGGGCAGTGTTTCCGCTGACCGCACGCCGTTGTGGCTGAATGCGAATAAGCACGGACTGAGTTCTATGGAAAAGACCAATGGCTATGTCAGAGGTGCTCTGATGCGTAGTATCGATGAGGATGCTGAGCGAAAATGGGGACTTGGCTATGCTGTCGATGTAGTGGCACCTTATCATTATACCAGCAATGTCGTTATCCAACAAGCTTATGTCGAGGCCCGTTGGCTAAAAGCCATATTTACGGTAGGTAGTAAGGAATGGTTACAGGAGTTGAAGAATGATACTCTGTCGAGTGGTAATCAGACACTCGGTATGAATGCCCGTCCTGTGCCACAGATACGTTTGGGTATCAACTATTTCACAATTCCTTATACTAATGGTTGGCTGCATGTGAAAGGTCATGTGGCTTATGGCAAGATGACAGATGACAACTGGCAGCATACTTTTGTGGGAGACAACCAGAAACACGCTGATGATGTGATGTATCATAGTAAGGCCGGTTATCTGAAGATTGCTAACGATGAAGTGTTCTGCCCATGGTCATTGACAATGGGTTTGGAGATGGCTTCTTTCTTTGGCGGCACGGCTTATCGCCCTACTGCTGACGGCATGGAGGTGCTTCATGGTGAGAAAGGGTTCAAAGGCATGTGGCACTCATTGATACCTGGTGGTGATGAGGTTGGGGAGGATACCTACCTGAATGTGGCAGGAAATCATCTCGGCAGTTGGTTGTTACGCCTTGATTATGATGCCGATGATTGGCGTATCGGCTTCTATGCGGATAAATACTTTGAAGATCACTCAGCCATGCTGCAGTTAGACTATGATGGTTATGGCACCGGTGAGGAGTGGAATGTGAAGAAAGACCGTCGTTTCCTGTTATACGACTTCAAGGATATGATGCTCGGTATGGAACTGAACCTTCGTGATGGCAGCTGGTTGCAGGATCTTGTCTTTGAGTATCTCTATTCACAATATCAGAGTGGTCCTATCTACCATGACCACAGTGTAGGAATGTCAGATCATATCGGTGGCGATGATAATTACTACAACCATTATATCTACAACGGATGGCAGCATTGGGGACAAGTGATCGGAAACCCACTCTATCGTTCACCTTTATATAATACTGATGGAACCATAGAGGTGAAAGACAATCGCTTCCGGGCTTTCTACTTGGGTATTGACGGTGAGATCGTCAACCGGCTCACCTACCGTGTGCTGGGTGCCTATCAGGAGGGACTGGGAACTTATTCCAAACCCTATACCAAGATGCACCGACAGGGCAGTTTCCTTACAGAGATCAACTATGCCCCTGCCGGTCGCTGGCTCGAGGGATGGAATATCCGAGGTGCTTATGCGATGGATTTCGGTGCAGTCTTAGGTAATAACTGGGGTTTTCAACTGACCATAACAAAGAAAGGATTATTAGGACGATGAAACAAAAAGTTACACGATATATCATAGGAGCATTTTTCTTTCTCTTTATGTGCCTCACCTCATGCAGCATTGAGACGGATGGTGCCGGGGGATTGGAAGGTTATTGGCATCTGGTAAAGGTGGATACGGTAGAGACCGGTAGAAGCACCGATCTGTCTGATCATCTCCTTTTCTGGTCATTCCAGGTTCATATCATGGAGGGTGTTGACCGTCAGGGTATGTATTCCTCTATCTTGTTTCGTTTTGAAAAAGATGAAAATCTGCTTCGGCTATACGAACCCCGTCTGCACGATCCTGCTGCCGGAGATCCCATAATCGATGATCTCTCTTATCTCATACCGTTTGGCATCAACGACAAAGAAGAAACTTTCACCATAGAACAGTCAAGCGGTAGTAGGATGACGCTCTATAACGGCATCTTACGGTTGTATTTCAGAAAGATGTAGCTTCTCATTCAAGATATGTGCCTTTTTAAGGACTTTTCTTGGGAGAGTGTTTAAGGTATTCGTAATACTCATGTACAAGACTCCGATATCCGAGTGCCTTGAGATCGGCATAACGTACACGATAGTTTTTCTTGGTATGGCGACCGGTACTCAGGAACCTGATATATTGTTGCAGATAAGCATCAATCTCCTTTAACCCATCTGTTTTGTTAATGACGGGGAAGAACCAGCGTGACCATGTCAGTGCTTCCGGATCGTCATCTTCAAAAAACTTATTGTTGAAGGTGTTGATAAGTCCTTTCATGGCCCGTGAGGTGTCTAACCCTTTACGATGCTGCCAACGGGCGATGGAGTGGGCCGCACGACGTATCTTTCCTTTCATCTTTTGTTTTGTGGCTTCGGAAATGTCGATGGATCTGTCCAGACATTTGAATCCCAGAAAGTCGAAAGGCTC
>JAEEGL015984552.1_pt1 | contig 14312 bp, 14 predicted proteins | sample 9134231 | NCBI WGS metagenome assembly JAEEGL01 (sample SAMN16246548, study PRJNA631951) | gut metagenome | biome: gut microbiome; feature: rumen; material: fiber-attached | host: Bos | place: Iran: Karaj | collected 2018-10 | reverse complement strand
GTATTCAGCTAATTATAGATGCACTAAATGAAATATTGGAAGAATATCATGATTGCTCTACTACCATTCTTTTAGAAACTATGGCAGGAAAAGGCTCTGAAATTGGAAGAAGTTTTGAAGAGATTCGTCAAATAATTGATGGTGTTAAATATAATGAAAAACTTGGAGTATGCTTAGATACTTGTCATGTTTATGATTCAGGTTATGACATAGTAAATGATTTAGATGGAGTATTAAAAAGGTTTGATAAAGTAATTGGACTTGATAGACTAAAAGCTATTCACCTAAATGATAGTAAGAACCCATTTGAAAGTCACAAAGATAGGCATGAGAAAATAGGACAAGGTTCAATAGGTTTAGAAGCACTATCTAGAGTTACAAATCATCCTAAGCTTAAGAATCTTCCGTTCTTTTTAGAAACACCGCAAGATGAATTAGAAGGATGGGCAAAAGAAATAAAAATGCTAAAGGAAAAATATAATGGTTAAATTTAATAATTCTTGGGATGAAATTTTAAAAGAGGAATTTGAAAAAGATTATTACAAAAATATTCGAGAGTTTTTAAAATACGAATATTCACATTATAAAATTTATCCCAATATGAATAATATTTTTGATAGTTTAAAATATGCGTCTTATGAAGACGTAAAAGTAGTAATAATAGGGCAGGATCCATATCATGAAGAAGGACAAGCACATGGTCTTTCGTTTTCTGTCCAACCGGGTATTGAAATACCACCGTCGTTACAAAACATTTATAAAGAGCTTCATGATGATCTTGGCTGTTATATTCCTAATAATGGATACTTAGTTAAATGGGCAAAACAGGGAGTGCTACTTTTAAACAACGTTTTAACAGTAAGAGCTCATCAAGCAAATTCTCATAAAGATAAAGGCTGGGAAGAATTTACAGATAGTATAATTAGGATACTAAATAAAAGAGAAAAACCAATTGTATTTATGTTTTGGGGTGCTTGTGCAAAAACAAAAGAAGCTTTAGTCACAAATCCAAATCATTATATTTTGAAAGCGGTTCACCCAAGCCCATTATCTGCCTATAGAGGTTTTTTTGGATGCAAACATTTTTCAAAAGCAAACGAACTTTTAAAGCAAAATGGAGAAGAACCAATAGATTGGCAAATAGAAAATTTATAGCGGACGCTATTGGCGTCCATGACACCGCTACAACAATCGTAACGGCGACCATTTGTCGCCACAGAAAAAGGAGTAGTATGAAAGATTATATAAATGTTATTGGTGGTGGTTTGGCTGGCTCAGAAGCGGCTTACCAAATTGCTAAAAGAGGAATTAAAGTTAAGCTATATGAGATGAAACCTATTAAGTTTTCACCAGCTCATTCTAATGAGAACTTGGCAGAAATTGTTTGTAGCAATTCTTTTAAGTCTAACTTATTAACTAATGCGTGTGGGCTTTTAAAAGAAGAACTTCGTATGCTTGATAGTTTGTTAATTAAGTGTGCGGATGAGTGCAGAGTTCCTGCAGGTCAGGCTTTAGCGGTAGATAGAGAAGAATTTTCCAAACTTGTTACTAAAAAAATAGAAGAGAACCCAAACATAGAAATCATTAAAGAAGAAGTTACTAAAATCCCAGACGATGAAATAACAATAATTGCAACGGGACCTTTAACTTCTGATGGATTAGAAGGGGAGATTAAAAGACTTACAGGTAAAGAAAAATTATTTTTCTATGATGCAGCAGCACCAATTGTCACAAAAGATAGTATTGATATGACAAAAGCTTTTACAGCAGATAGATACGGAAAAGGTGAGAGTGACTATATTAATTGCCCTATGACTAAATTAGAATATGAGGCTTTTTATAAAGAACTTTTAAATGCTGAAAGAGTTGAACTTCATAGCTTTGAAAATGGTGGGCTCTTTGAAGGATGTATGCCGATAGAAGAAATGGCACGTCGTGGCTCTCAAACACTAACTTATGGACCTTTAAAGCCGGTTGGCTTTGGAAAACTTGGTGATGTTTATGCAGTTGTTCAACTTCGTCAAGATAACACGGAAGGAACACTTTATAATTTAGTTGGGTTTCAAACGAATTTAAAATTTGGAGAACAAAAAAGAGTTTTTTCTATGATACCTGCTCTTCATGATGCTGAATTTGTTAAGTATGGTGTTATGCATAGAAATACTTTCATTAATTCTCCAGAACTTTTAGATGATACTTATAATTTGAAAGGCACAAATATATTTTTTGCAGGGCAGATAAGCGGAGTAGAAGGATATGTTGAATCAATTGCTTCGGGTTTGGTTTCGGCAGTAAATGCTTGTTCACTTTATAATAAAGAATTTGATAAGGTAACTAACAATTCACAGCCAATTGTTAATAGGTTAGAAGAAAAAATCACAAATGGTGAAAAAATCATTTTTGATGATAAAACAATTATTGGTGCTCTTGCAAAATATATTTCCACGGAGCACGAAGATTTTCAACCGATGAATGCTAACTTTGGTCTTTTTAATTCTGACGAAAACTTTAAATCAAAGAAAGATAAATATGATTTTTATGGAAAAAGATCAATCGAAATAATAAAAAGTATGGTAGGATAGTATACAAAGGAGGAAGAATAATGCACAAAAGAGTCTTAATAATTATGATAGTTATTTTTGCTATGAGTATATCATTTTGTTTTGCTGCCAATCCTATGGTCCAAATTAATGGCGAAATAATTGATTTTACTGATAGTGCTGGAAATAAAGTTGAAGCTCAAATCATTAATAGTCGTACTATGGTTCCTTTGAGGAAAATATTTGAGGTTTTAGACTGTAGTGTTGATTGGGATGAACCAACAAAAACAGTGACAGCTACTAAAAAGAATATGAGTATTATCTTGCAAATAGGTAATAAAGAAGCAAAATTAATAGACAATACAACAAAAAAGGAACAAATTTTTGAACTAGATAGTGAACCTGTCATAGTATCTAATAGAACTTTAGTACCTTTTAGATTTATAGGTGAAAGCCTTGGTATGACTGTTGCCTGGGATGCTGATACTTCAACTGCGATTATTATTGATTTCGACTCTTTGGCGCAAGTTATAAATAGTAAAAGTAAGGTTTTATATAGTAATTTACTAGGTAATTATATTTCTATAGAAAGAAAATATTATGATGATGCGGACTCTTCTTTTAATAATACTACCAAACTTACAATAGAATCTAATAAAAAGAACGATGGTACAACTGTTAACATTACAATTAATGGTACTTCTGATTTTGCAAAAGAAGTAAAGACAGAAGAATGGGAAAATGTTTCATACACAGTGTTTGAAAATGGAGATATTTACACGGATAATTATGCTTTATCTAATATGCTTGGAATAGAGAAGAGTACTAATACCACTTTGAACTATGCTAAGTACGGTATTCTTGAGAATGACAATTCATCTTTAAAAGATTGGATTAAAAGTGTTACAAACATAGATGAAAAAAGAATAAAAACAGAAACTTATTCAAAATTAAAGTCAGAATGGACTAAATTTGCAGATACTTTTTTAAGCTCTAACAACAAAAAATTAAGTGCAGATAATTTTGGGTTTTCTTATATTGATTTTGGAAAAATACTATCTTCAAGAGGTACAAAAACACAAGATTGCTTGATAATTTTAAATAAAATATTATTTAGATATTTAGAAAACTTCCAAGACATATTATCAGACTATCCAGAAATCACGTATTCGTTCCAGGAGAATGATGGAGAAGGTTCAGATACAATAAAAATTGCTATGAAAAATGAATATAAAGAAAGAATAGAATATACAATAATTTTCAAAAAATAATAAAAACAAATTCTAATGTTAAATTTATGTTAAAAATATTAAATTTTTTACCGCTCTATTATTTGTAATGTTATAATGACATGGTGGTAATTAATATTGAGAGGAGTTTTACAGATGAAAAAGATTATAGTTGCATTAATAGTAGTAATTACAGTAATTTCTTCTTTTGTTTTTGCAGAAGGAGTTGAAGCAAACTTATTAGATGCTTCAAATGGCAATGTTTACAGAGGTATTTCAGAAGCAGTTTCTATGTTAGAAGATGGAAGCTTAGTTGCTCGTGATAACACAGAAGCTCCTTTAACTACTGAAATTAAAGTTCAATTAAATGGTGCTTACATCAACTTCACAGATAGTGAAGGAAATGTTTCAAATCCAAAGATTTTGAACAACAGAACAATGGTTCCAATGAGAAAAATATTTGAGACATTAAATGCTCAAGTTTCTTGGGACGAAGCTACAAGAACAGTTAAAGCTACAACAAGTAATAAAGAGATTACACTTGTTATTAACAATGCAGTTGCTAAAGTTAAAGACTTAGCTACTGGTGTAGAGAGTTCAATGACTCTTGACCAAGCTCCTGTTGTATCAGAAAACAGAACTTTAGTACCAGTTAGATTTATTGCAGAGTCACTAGACAAAGAAGTAGGTTGGGATAATGCAACTAGAACAGTTATCATTATAGATATGAAAGATCTTACAAATTATCTTTCTCAAACAGTTCCTGCTCTTCAAAAACTATTTGATATGAACATTGAGCCTGTTCAAGCATTTAAAGCTGCTTCTAAGATTTCAGGTTCGTTAGCATACACAGCTGAAGGAGAAAATCAAGCTGTTACAATCGATGGAAATGCTGAAATTGCAGTTAATAAAGCTGAAGAAATGGAAAGCTCAATTAAGTTAGCAGTTACAGGTACTGCTGGCGAATTAGCTGATGCAGTTAAAGATGGTAATTATGATAGAGTTGACGCTAAAGTTATTCTTAAAGGCGACAAATTATATGTAGGCCTATTAGAAGGAAACGATTATAAATGGACAGACGCTTCTACAGCTGTAGGTTCTGTTAATAATGTTTCTGTAGCATACAATGTAGATAAGATGGGCGACTATGCATCAGTAATGCAATTCATCAGAACTGCAATGGGTGAATTATCAGTTAATTCATATTCTACAATGAAGAGTATCGTTGATTCTCTTGGATATCTTCTTTCTGATAGCTCAGTTAAACTAGTTGAGTCAGGTTCTAAGAAGACACTTACTCTTGACTTAGATTTTGGTAAGTTTGCAAAAGAATTTATCGGTGGAGATAGTAATTTTGACATTAAACTAAACGTAGTTTTAGTTGCTGAAAATGGTAAGATTGCTGAAGAAAATATTAAGGTAGATGCTAAATTTGAGGTTTCTGGTGAAGAAATGCTTCTTAACTTCTTAATTAACTCTACATATAGCGATCTAAACCAAGACTTCGTTGTTACAGCACCAACACTTTAATATAAACATATAAAAATCAAATCCCCGGGCTTTGCTCGGGGATTTTTAATGCTTCAAAAGAAGGAATAGAATACACAAAACAATTATAATTTTCTTCTTATATAAATAGTAAAATTGGTTGCAAATAGTATAGATTTGTAGTACTATTATAGTGTTATAATAATATAATTCCATATTCGTGGAGGTAGAAAAGGTGAAGAAGTTTACATTATTGATGTGTGCATTGATTATATCTATATTGTCATTTGCCTGTGTCTTCGCAGACGAGGCTGTTACAAGCGCCCCAATAGAGGTGTCTAGCGAGGCTTACGACGAGCAATTTGAAGATAGAGTAGGAAATGCATCTAAAACAACACTTAAGAATTTAACTTCAAAAGATGAAAAGATTGCTAAATATACCCAAGATTTAGGTGGAAATAGAACAAATGGTATAGTTCTATACTATTTATACGAAGTTCAAAGATATAGTATACCTGTATGCTTTGTAGGACTTGTAATAGCATCACTTAATTTCTTTATCATAGGTAATAAAAAGCTAGATAGAAGAGAAGCAGGCTTCAAGATGTTAGTTACACTTATAGTAGGTTTAATAGTATTTCAAGTTTTACCATTATTATTTGCTATCGTTGTAGCAGGAAGGTGATATACAAATGAAGGTTCTTTTTGCAGTTGGAAACGCATCATTATCTGAGAAAATAGCTAGTCAATATTTTTCAACTTATGGTGAAAAGATTGAGTATAAGGATGTATTTTATTTTAAAGCTATCCTTGAAGAAGTTAAAAGAGATAAATCATATGACAGAATAGTTATTGCAGAACAACTTGAACCTATGCAAAATAATGTTATCGATGAAATAGATAAAATGCTATTTAATAACATTGATAGTATTACGGATGAAATCGAAGATTCTACAATCATCTTCATTTGTTCTGACAATAGAACTAGAAACGATGCTCTTATTGGTAGGTTCTTTAACCTAGGTATTTACAATGTTATGATAGGTGATGAAAGACAGCCTTCATATCTTTGTAAATTGCTTAAAGATCCTAGAAGTAAAAAGGAAGCTAAAGAATATTTAAAATCAAATCCGGCGGTTGGCGAAACTAGTATTCAACAAGATGATGGTGTTAATGAAGCGGAATTGATGAATATTTGTAGATATTTCGATGAACTTAGAACACCAGAAGAGTATCTTAAGGCATTTGCAAGTGTTAAGGAGCAATACGAAGATAAAGATTTAATAGTTATTGTTGCAGCCCTTACCAAGCAACTAAGACGAGGAAAAGACATTTTTGCCACATTACAAAGTGATAGTAGATATTCTATGTATTGTGAGTGGGGGAACAATTTAAATAATGCGCCTGCAAATGAGCCTAAACAAGAGAAGAAAGGCATACTAAGTTTTATCAAAGGCAAAAAGGGTGGAACTAATAATTCAAAAGAACTACAACAAGTAGTTGATAGAAGAAGAGCAGAACAAGAGGAAGAAGAAAATCCTATTAGAGATTATAACGGAACTATGGGAGATGCTTTTAGTGGAGCAGTAGGGGCCATTACACAAGGATTTAATAATGACAATGCTCTTCAAAATCAATTAGATGCACAACGCGATGCACAAAATCGTTTTGACGAAGAAAATAGAAAAAAGCAAGAACAGCTTGAATTGATGAGACAGCGTGAAGAAGAAATTCGAAGACAAGAAGAACTTTTGGTTAAACAACAAGAAGAACTTCTTAAGCAACAAGAAGAAGAAAAACGTCTTAGAGATGAAAAGTTTAGAGTTCAACAAGAAGCTTACATGAAAGCTCAACAAGAAGAAGCTCTTAAGAAGCAACAAGAAGAAATGCTTAGAGCACAGCAAGAAGAATTGTTGAGAGCTCAACAAGAACAAATTCTTAAAGTTCAACAAGAAGAAGCAATGAAGGCTCAACAAGAAGAGGTTCTTAAAGCACAACAAGAGGAAGCACTCAAAGCTCAACAAGAGGAAATGCTTAGAGCACAACAAGAAGAAATGCTTAAGAGACAGCAAGAGGAGATTTTAAGACAGCAACAAGAAGAAGCTCTTAAGAGACAGCAAGAAGAAGCCTTTAAGACGCAACAAGAAGAAATGCTTAAAGCGCAACAAGAAGAAATGCTTAAGAGACAACAAGACGAAATCTTAAGACAACAACAAGAAGATCAGATTAAGGCTCAACAAGAAGCTGCTAGAAAACAACAAGAAGAGGCTCTTAGAAAACAACAAGAAGAGCAAATAAGAGCTCAACAGGATGCATTCCAAAGACAACAACAAGAATTATTAAGACAACAGGAAGAGCTTAGAAGACAAAGAGAAGAGTTAAATAAACAATATAGTGCTCCATATGGTGGCGGTATATCAAATACATCTACAAGTTCATATGATTCATCTTCAAATAATTCAGATGATGACTATGTAGATACAGTAGGTCCAGTAATGCAAGTTCCTAACGATTATAAAAAGGTTGTTGCATTCGTTGGTACGAATAAAGTAGGTACAACATTCATGGCAAATTGTGTTGGTACATTACTTGCTACTAAAGGAGTTAAAACTTCAATATTAGACATGACTAAGAATAGAGGGCTATTCTGGTTCTATGAAGAAGATACAAAGAGAAGATTAGATGATGTAGCAGTTTGTATGTCTAACTTATCTTCAGGGGTATCAAACCCTGTACAAATTGGAAGAAGTAGAAACTTAACTTTATATACTACTATTCCAAAGGGAAAAGAAGATAACAGAAAAGGATATAGACATAGAAATGTTGTAGATACAGCAAAGAGAAGTTGTAATTTACTTATTATAGATTGTGATTTCACAACTCCAGTTGAGTATTTTGAGCAAGCTCAAGAAATATATGTTGTTCAAGATTATGACTTAATCAAAGTTGTAGAAACAAAAGAGTTCTTTAGAGAACTTAAGGCTAGAAGGACAGATTGGACAAAGCTTAGAGTTATATTCAACAACACCATTCCTTCAATGAAAATTACATCTAAGCGTATTATTAATGATGCATTGACATTTTATCAAGATACATCAGAAACATACACAGAAGAGTTTGACAAGATTAAGAGGTATATAGAGTTTCCAATGGAACAACAGAATTATATTAATTACATTGAGAGTATTGGTAGAGGACGACTAGATATTAGCAAGTTTACACCTTCTTTCGTACAATCATTAGAAACACTATCTACGATGGTTTATGGCATACCAAGTGGTCACAAAAAGAGAGGTCTTTTTTAAGAAGTATAGGAGGTATTTATGGGCTCTGAAAACACGATATTTTTTAAAGTTGAAAAAGAAAAAAATGAAAATTTTAAGCAGATTCTAAAAGAAGTTTATGATGCTATGGCAAAATCTGAAAAAGGATATGATCCAATAAGCCAAATAGTAGGATACATCTTATCTGGAGATCCTACATACATCACGAGCGAGAAAAACGCTAGAAGTCTTATTCGCCAAATTGAAAGAGACGAACTTTTAGAAGAACTTGTAAAAGAATATATAGGTGTTAATGGATGGAAAAAAGAATAATTGGACTTGATTATGGAGAGGCTCGTACAGGAGTGGCTGTTTCAGACCTTTTAGGAATTACAGCACAGGGAGTTATTTCCATCAAGCATAAATCAGATAAAGAATTGCTAGAAAAACTAGTACCTTATGTAGAAGAATATGAGCCAGTTAAGTTTGTTATAGGACTTCCTATTAACATGAATGCGACTAAAGGTGCTAGAGTAGAAAAGACATTAAAATTTATAGATAAACTTAAAGCTAAGTTTGACATCGAAGTTGAAACAATAGATGAGAGGCTTACTACAGTCAGCGCTCATAAAACTATGACTGAACTTGGAACAAGTAAGAATAAAAAGAAGGACATCGTAGATATGATGTCTGCCGTATTGATTTTGCAAATATATTTAGATAAAAATAAATAAGGAGGGGTATAAAAATGGATGAGAACCAAAACCCAAATGTAAACGAAGTAAATGAAGAAGATGATTTTGACAACATAGTTGTACTTACAGACCAAAATGGTGTTGACACAGAGTTCGAGTTCTTGGATATCGTTAAAGTTGATGACATTGAGTATGTTATCTTACTACCAGTTGAAAGCGCTGATGATGGTGAAGTAGTTATCTTCAGAATTGAAGGCGAAGATGAAAACGAGACTTATGTTGGAGTTGATAACGTTGAAGAAGCTGAAAAAGTATTCAATTTCTTCAAAGAGAAAGCAAAAGACGAATTCAACTTTACTGAATAATATTTTTTGTTGTGGGTAATGGTGGTGAGTGACTAGGTTGCTCGCCACCTTTATTGTAGACAATCATTTCGTTGGCAAATGTGAATGTCAACAAAGCTAATAGGAAAGAAGAATTAAAATGCAAGATTTAAGAACAATTATTAATAATTCTACAAATGATTTACGACCAATATTTGACAATTTAGATCAAATAGAAATGACTAATACAGAAAAAGTTCTTGAGGCTTTTAAAGAAAATAAGATAGCTGAGGCGCACTTAAATGGTACTACAGGCTATGGATATGGTGATATAGGTAGAGAAGCTATTGAGAACATTTTTGCAAAAGTATTTAAAGGAGAAGATGCAATAGTTAGGTCTCAATTTATTTCGGGAACACATACTATTTCTACTTGTCTGTTTGGAATTTTAAGACCAGGAGATACTGTTTTGAGTATCAATGGAAAGCCATATGATACTTTAGACGAAGTATTAGGAGTAGTTGATAATCCTAGCTCACTTAAGGCATGGGGCGTAAAATATGAACATATAGAGTTAAAAGACGGAAAATTTGATATTTCTGCCATCGTAGAAAGAGTATCTAAAAATGATATTAAGCTTATTATATCTCAACGTTCAAGAGGTTATTTGTATAGAGATGCTTTCACTATAGAAGAATTAGAAGAGGTATTTAGTCAAATTAGAAAAGTAAATTCTTCAGCATATATTATGACAGATAATTGTTATGGTGAGTTTACTGACATAAGAGAACCTCTAGAAGTTGGAGCAGATTTAATAGTTGGGTCACTAATTAAAAACCCTGGTGCAGGAATTGCTAAAACAGGTGGATATATAGTAGGCAAAAAAGAATTAATAGATTTAATCTCTGATAGATATAGTGCACCTGGACTTGGCAAAGAGGGAGGAGCTTCTTTTAATCATAATAGAGATATTCTTCAAGGCTTCTTCATGGCACCACATGTAGTTAATCAAGCTCTTAAGACAGCAGTTTTTTCGTCATATTGTTTAGAAAAATTAGGATACGAAGTATCTCCTAAATATACAGATAAACGTTCAGACATAGTGCAAATGATTAAATTCCAAGATCCAGATAAATTAGTAAAATACTGTCAAGGAATTCAAGCAATGTCTCCTGTAGATAGCCACGTAAAACCAATGCCTTGGGATATGCCTGGATATACTGATCAAGTTGTTATGGCATCTGGTGCATTTACATCAGGCTCGTCAATTGAGATTAGCTGTGATGGACCAATTAGACCACCATATGTTGCTTATCAACAGGGAGGATTAACTTACCAAAGTGGTAAACTCGCAGTAATAAATGCTATTAATATGATTATGTAGCGGCGACCATTGGTCGCCAAAAATGTAGCGGCGACCATTGGTCGCCAAAAAAACGAGGTGAAATTATGCAAAAAGTTATCGTTATTGGCGGAGGTCCTGCTGGTATGATGTCTGCTATAGAAGCATCAAAAAATGGAAATGATGTTATTTTAGTAGAAAAGATGAGAACCACAGGAAGAAAACTATCCATTACAGGTAAAGGTAGAGGCAATTTAACAAATAATATCGATATTTCTGAATTTATAAAAAATGTTCCTGGCAATGGAAAATTCTTATATAGTGCTTTTAATCAATATACTAACAAAGATTTAATTGCATATTTCAACTCTTTAGGTGTAGAGACAAAAGTTGAAAGAGGAGAAAGAGTATTTCCTGTTTCAGATACTGCAATGAGTCTTGTTAATGCTCTTAAAAATGAATTAAAAAAGTATAATGTTAAAATAAAAGTTAATAGTGCAGTAAAAAAGATTTTAACTTCTAAACAAGAAGACGTTAGTAGTGTTAGTGGAGTAATGCTAGAAAGCGGAGAAATGTTGGAATGTGATAAAATAATTTTAGCAACAGGTGGAAAGAGCTATCCAATGACAGGTTCCGATGGCTTTGGCTATAAACTTGCTCAAAGTTTAGGTCATACAATTATTGAACCGCAAGGATCTTTAATACCGTTAGAAACGTACGAAAAATACGATTTACAAGGACTATCTTTAAAGAATGTTGCCATCAAAGTTTTAGATGGTAAAAAGGTTGTTTATGATGATTTTGGCGAGATGTTATTTACTCACTTTGGAGTATCAGGGCCTATTATTTTAAGTGCAAGTGCACATATTCTTAGAATTAAAAATTTAGATGAAAAGCTTAAAGATAAAAGTGTTAAAATTATTATAGATTTAAAACCTGCTTTAACTTTGGAAAAACTATCTCAGAGAATTCAAAGGGATTTTGAAAAATTTACTAAAAAACAGTTTAAGAATTCTCTTTCAGATTTACTACCTACTAAGATGATACCTGAGATAATTAAAGCTTCTAGAATTGATTCAGATAAGCAAGTAGATCAAATTTCAAAAGAGGAAAGAGAAAGATTAGTAAAAGCTTTAAAAGAATTCACCGTGACTATTAAAAAGTTTAGGCCAATAGATGAGGCAATAGTTACAGCAGGGGGTGTTTCTACAAAAGAAATCAATCCTCAAACTATGGAGTCAAAAATAGTTAAAGGACTTTACTTTGCTGGCGAGATAATTGATGTTGATGCTTATACAGGAGGTTTTAATTTACAAATAGCATTTAGTACAGACTATGTAGCAGGACAATTATTATAGATTTATGGGGAGAAAAATGAGAATACTTACCAGATTTTTAAAGTGGTTATCATGTAGCTTTTTTTATAGAGTTAAGTATCATAATGCAGAAGTATTAGATAAATATAACACATATTTAATATGTCCAAGTCATTCTTGTGTGTTTGATCCTGCATTTGTGTTTCCAACAAAATATGACTTGGATGTTTATATAATGGCAAAGGTTGAACTATTTAAACATGCAAGCTTTAGATGGCTTGCTAATAGATATAATGTTTTTGCAATCGATAGAGAAAATGTTGATGTTAAAAGTTTATTACAATCAATAGATGTCTTTAAGAAAAATGAAAACGCAAAATTAATAATGTTTCCGGAAGGGAAAATTATTAAAAATGAAGAAGAAGTTGGGACAGTATATAAAAAAGGGGCCGCATTTATTGCTTCACATATGGAAAAAGCCATTATTCCAGTTTATATTTCTAGAAGACCGAAATTTTTTCAAAAGGTTCATGTTTATTTTGGAGAACCATTTATGATAAATGAGCTAGGGACTAAGAACTTAGACGATATTTCTAAAAAACTAATAAAAAGTATTTATGCACTTAAAGAGGAGGAAAACAATAGATGAAGAGAGTTGGCCTTGCATGCGTTGGAGGAGGAACAAAAGCTGCAAGCAATATTGGAGTTGTAAAAGCTTTAAAAGAAAATAATATAGAAATATCTGCGATATCTGGTACGAGCATTGGAAGTATTGTTGCAGTAATGTATGCTTTACGGATTTAGTACAGATGAAATGCTGAAAAAATTTAAAGAATTTACTATTAGTTATCCAAAATTTAGTATTAAAGATAAAATAACGGCACCTTTTAGATTAGTTTTTAGAGGTGGAGGCAAGAATCCTGAAGTAATATCTAAAACTATAGATGAACTATTAAAGGATAAGCCAGAAAAGAATATGAAAGATATTAATTTCCCGTTGTTTATTCCTACCTTAGATATTACGCAGAAAAAAACAGCTTATTATTCATCTAAGCCTATTAAAGGTGAAGATTGTTACTTAGATAGGCCTATTTCCGAAGCTATAAGAAATACATCATCTATTCCGCTTATATTTACACCCAACACAGTTTATATAAATGGAGAAATGCATCAATTTTTAGATGGCGGAATGACCAACAATACACCGACAACACATTTAGATGAATTTTCAGATGTTGTTATTGGAATAGAGAATATTTATCATAAAGAAACAGATCAAAAGAAAGTAAATTTAATAACTGGTATTAGAAATACTTTTCAAGGAATGAGAAGATCTGCAGTACCTTTTCAAAAAAAAGATGCGGATTATTGGATCTCGATTGATTGTATGGATACAGATATAATTGGATCTCCAGATGAAATAGTAAGGTGCTATCAAGCAGGATATGACACTACTATTAAAAACATAGATGAAATAAAAAAGATGTTATTGTAAAATGATTAGGGGGCGAGAATATGGTTGGCATTATTGTTGCTGTGAATGAAGAATTGGAATCACTTAAAAAAGTAATGGATAGTGTTATTGAAGAAGAATATTTCGATAATAAATTTTATATAGGTGAGGTTGGAAAGAAGAAATGCGCTCTAACAATATGTGGAGTAGGTAAAGTTAATGCTGCAAGATCTACACAAATAATGATAGATAAATTTTCGCCAGAGTTTATTATAAATAGTGGTGTCGCTGGTGGGATTAGCGATAGAGTTAAAATAGGAGATATAGTAATCGGACAAAAGCTTGTTCAACACGATTTTGATTTAACTGCTTTTGGAAGAGAGAAAGGCGAAATATCAAATAGGGTAGGAAAATATATTTATTCAAATGAAGATTTGGCTGTTAAGGCATATATTGAGTTATCGAACAGCAAAGAACTAAATGGCGTAATGGGAACAATTGCATCAGGCGATATTTTTGTTACTGAAACTAATATGTCAAAAAAGATTAATACAAAATTCGAGGCAGATTGTTGCGAAATGGAAGGTGCGGCTATAGCCCAAGTTTGTTTTTTAGATAAAGTTCCATTCGTTGTATTTAGAAGTATATCTGATTCGCCAAATG
>JAEEGL014732885.1_pt1 | contig 14312 bp, 7 predicted proteins | sample 9134231 | NCBI WGS metagenome assembly JAEEGL01 (sample SAMN16246548, study PRJNA631951) | gut metagenome | biome: gut microbiome; feature: rumen; material: fiber-attached | host: Bos | place: Iran: Karaj | collected 2018-10 | reverse complement strand
CGCTCAGGCATACAATGTGCCTGTCTATATGGATTTCGACAAGGCGCACATGCTCAAGAATGGCGTCGGTCGCTATGAGACTATTGAGATTCCATCGGAGTTGAAGTTGTATGTGGCGTTCCGTACAGATTTGGCGGAAGGCTCCGAGATTCTTCACAGCCGCCTGCGGGACGACTATGAGAACGGTGTGCCAGCCGTTCTCGCGGCCATAAAGGAGTGGGTGTCGCTCACCGAAAAGATGAAGACCGCGCTGGAGACAAAAAGGTACGATGCAATTCCTGCGCTTATTAATCGCAATTTCGACTTGCGGTGCGAAGTCTGCAGTGGTTCGATCAGCGCGAAGAACAGGCAGATGGTCGAAATCGCCCGCTCCAACGGAGCATCCGCGAAATTCACGGGTTCAGGCGGAGCCATCATTGGAACATACACAGACGAGGCGATGTACCGCCGCCTCAAAGACGACTTTGCATTGTACTCCATCAGCATCATCAAGCCTAAGATAGTCAAGCAGGGCGCGAGATGATATAGAAGATTATTAATTAAAATAGCAAAATGAATAATCTGCTGTCACTTCTTTCCAGCCCGCCTGTTGAGTTCAGACCTGTTCCATTTTGGTTCATGAACCACTGTCCAGAAGAAAAACTCATCAGGGAGCAGATTCAAGCCATGCATAAGGCTGGATTTGGCGGTGTAATGCTTCATGCAAGGAATGGTCTCCTTCCATGCGAATACCTCAACGAAAGATGGCAAAGGACAGTCTCCACGGTACTTGATGAAGTCAAACGTCTGGGGATGAAACTCTGGCTCTATGATGAACTGCAGTATCCAAGCGGTCCCGCAGGTGGCAGGATACTAGACATGCATCCAGACAAGCCGCTGCAGTATCTTGTGCTTGAATACGAAGGCAGCAGTTCCCCTGAAGGCAAATTTGACCGCATAGTCAAAACCAATGACGGATTCATGGCCTTCCGTGTCAGAACGCAGAGACAGTATCCCGACTATCTTGACAAGAAGGTTATGGCGGATTTCGTGGCTCTCTCATACAGATGGTATGCAGATAGGTTCAGCGATGACTTCGGCACAGTTATTCCAGGGGAGTTCACCGACAACCCCTGCGGTAATTTCGGCGTATTTCGACGTTCCATCCCGTGGACTCCTGCCATGCCGTCGATGTTCAAGGAGAAGACTGGAATTGAACTTGACACGGTCATTCCCTCGCTTTTCAAAGAGACTTCTGATGCACCCCTTCACAGACTTTTATTCTGGCGCTTTTTCAATGACCTCTTCCTTGACACGTTCATCATTCCAATTGAAAATGAATGCGCTCGTAACGGAATTGCCGCAACAGGCCACTACTGCATAGAGGATGGCACATCGGAACATGTTAGGCAACTAGGCGACCGCTTTGAACAAAAGAGACATCAGCATCTCCCTGGCGTTGACATGCTTGGCGCAAGTTCTTTTGAAGGCAACGCCGACTTCCCGCTAGGGACGCCTACGGCAATGATAGGTATGACGGCATCTCCAGCCTACTTCTATCATGGCTCGCGAGTCTTATGCGAATGTCTCGGCCTGACGCAGGAATGGGGCATGACGCTTGCCGAGGCTCTGAGAATGTGCAGCGTTCTCTCCGCGTTGGGAATAGACATGTTTGTCCCACATGGAATGTACTACTCAATCGCAGGCAACCGCAAGCGTGAGTGCGTTCCAGATTTTCTGCATAATCCGATGTTGGAATTTCTGCCGATTCTCACTAAGAAACTGTCGCAGTTGTCCATGCTCTCTTCACACTCGATACATATTGCCGAGACAGTTCTGTTCTATCCTTTGACCGCACAGCAAGCGAGCATTCAGATTCTTGACGGTCCAGGCCTGCGTCATGGCCGCGAGTGCGCTGAAATAGATGAAGCGAGCCGACATGCCGCAGACTCACTTATTGCAAACGCAATACCATTTGAGTTTGTCAGCGAAGACATCATTGCAGATTCACAGGTCATCGGCGATGAGTTGGTCATATCCCTGCCAAATGGCGGAGAGCATCATGTTCGTTCAATAATCATGCCATCGGCGTGGATTGTCGGCAAAAAGGCGCTTGTGGTGCTTGAGGAGTTCAAGCAGGCAGGCGGCCTCATAATGACCATCGGCAGAGACATCACAGCCACTTTCGATGGCCACGTCATAACTCAGGCCTCGCTCACAGGCGTCTCTTTCGACATCGCTTTGCTTCGCGAAAACATGCGGCATTCCAGACTATCGTTGGCCAACACATGCGGAAAGATTCTTCTTCGCGAATGGATCAAGGATGGACAGTATTTTGCGATGGTCCAGAACTTCTCCAGGGAAAGCCTTGCAGACGTTGAATTCAATTGCAGATTCAATCCTGTTGAACTCGACCTCGAGCACGGCGGCCACAGGCAATTGCCTAAATTGTTCCTTCATGACTTTGACTACGGTGACACGGTCCTTCTCACTGAGGCCGATGAGCTCGCCGACCTTCCTGCTCAATCTTATCCTTATAATTATAAGGAAGAGTGGCACGAATTCAAAATGCCGATTCAGGAATGGAGCGTGGAACCAGAAGCGCCAAATGCGCTTGTAATGGACAGTATAACCGCCACCAACACACTCCATTCCCGCACATGGCAATGCCGCTTCTCAATAGATGAAATGCCTGATGCGCTTTTCCTTGCGATGGACATGGAACCTTCGTCGGACGAATTGCGCAACCATGTCACTCCATTCGAAGATGGTCAATGTAAAGTCTATGTAAATGATTATATAGTCAACAACATTACTTCAGGGAATCATTTTGACAGATGGATGCCAGAGGCTGAAATAACATCTCTTGTCCGAACTGGAGAGAATGTCATCACATTCGTCCACTGTCCTGTCATACTTCTTGACAGCAGCAGGCCAATGGAAATGCCAATAGTTTTCGGACATTTTGGGACATGTGGCAAAAGAATCGTCCGCGCACCAGGCACTCTTCTTTCTCCAAGATGGGATGGGACCCCACTGGAACGGTATTCTGGAGCAATGAACTTCATAGTGAACATTTGCATTCCAAATGAATTGCACGGCAAGAAGATAAGAATGCTGTTGGAAGGCGTGAGGGAAATTGCGGAGGTCTTTGCGGACGGCGAACGGGTTGGCGTCGCCGTCAAGCCGCCGTACATATTCGAGATACCTTCCGAATGTAGTTCATTGCGTCTTCGTCTTTTAAATACGCCAGCAAATCTATGGCAATCGCCACAGCCGTCAGGGGTGACAGGCAACATTAGGTGGTTCTCGACATGATGATTAAAATCGTAGAGTTTAGGACCTCCAACGTTGGAATGTCTAAAACGATTTGTGCCAAGAAGTGGCGCGGCCTTAAATTAACCATGTCTATGATTTCATCATTTGTAGTTCTGTTGATTACAGCCTTTGCGGTCTTTTCGTCGTCAATGGTGTCGGGAGAGACTGTTGCTTTTGGAAAGGAATATACCGTTCTGTTTTCCGCGACGGCAACACAGCAGGAGGTTTATTCAGCCAATCTGCTGGCGGAACAGCTCGGTAAAATGTGTGGAACGCCAATAGAGGCGAAGCAGGAGGATGCTACTTCTGGTAATGTCATAAGCGTTGGAGAGACGGAACTTGCGAAGAGAAATGGTCTTACTGCTCCCATCCGTGCGCAAGGCTACAGCATTGACGTGAAGGGGCAGAACATTTTCATCCGCGGCGGACATCCAGGCCCGCTGAACGGCGTCGTCTCATTCTTGCAGGAGGATTTGGGATTCCGCTACTATGCGGAGCCGCAGAAGGAGATTCCCGCAGGAGACGACCCTGGAGAGATTCGGATTCCAGACTGGAGCGGAAAACCGTTGGAAGTCACCGCGAGAAGTTATGCGCCTCCGTTTGAAGTGCGCGAACTGCTCTACAATTATGCGCATTTGAGCAATCCAGAGTCTCTTGTCTTTTTAAGGCAGGCACCGATTTCGTATCTCTCCTACCTGCCGAAAGAGTCGGGCGGTGTGCAGAATTCAATATATTTTGTCCACTCATACTATCAACTTGTCCCTGCAAAAGAGCATTATGAGGCTCATCAAGAATATTTCGCGCTTCAGAACGGCAAGCGCGTGAAGCAGACCGCCACATACGGCTCAATCTGCTACACGAATCCAGACGTTATAAACGTCATGGCGGACAAACTTCGAAAGGCGCTTGAGGAGAATCCTAATCTGCGATACATTTCCGTCTCGGTGAACGACGGCGCGGCGACGATGTGCGAATGCGAACACTGCAAGCCTGAAATCGCGAAATACGGTCTGCCTGGAATGCAGTTGATTGTCGCGAACAAAATCGCCGAATTGCTGGTGAAGGATTATCCAGACATTCGACTGACGACATTGGTTTATGGAAATGGTAAGTTGGACCCTGGAAAGGTCAAGGCACATCCAAACGTTGTTCTGTTTTTGGCGCCCATCGGGGCACGCTACAACAACGTCAAGATGCTTGTTCCGCTGGATGAGAATCCCGATGTGATGAAATGCGTGGATGACTGCTTCAAGTCCAGCGAGAACATCTATTTCTGGGACTATCTTGAGACAGACGACATGCCATTTCCGACATTTGATCAGTTCGCTCAGTCCATAAAGTATCTTGCCGCCAAGAATATCACAGGTTATTTTGCGGACTGCACCAACGGCGGAAAATCCTTAACTCCTCTGAAAAAATGGCTCTACTGCCAGTTGCTTTGGAATCCTGAACAGGATATTGAGACACTGATTCCAGAGTTTGTGAATGCATACTACGGCAAGGCGTCGCAGGAGATTCTGGAGTACATCGCGCTCATCCGCAAGGCGTGGCGAAGGTTCGACTCTGAAATCAAAGCGGTGGGGAAGGGCGTCGTCCTTCAATACACGCCAGAAGAACTTGAGGCCATGACGGCACTTTTCGAGAGAGGCTTGAAGAAAGTGGAGGGCGACGCCGTCCACACAGGACGCGTCGCAAGGGAATACATTCCGCTCATTGGGTTGAAATTGGCGGGGAATCCAGTGGTCGTCGGCGTGGATGAATACAGAGGAGTCATGGAACGCGGCAAGGAACTTGCAAAGTACATGCCGCCGCGCTCAGTCATGAAAAAGCAAAAATGGATTGAGAAGTGGGAAAGGAAACTTTCATACACCACACGCACTCCAGAACCCACGGAGTATTCAAAGAACACCGTCACGGTCTGGAAACCGTTGGTTGTGAACGGAATGTCTGATTACCTTGATGACTCTGCCGCCGCAAAGGGAAAGGCGGCGCGTCACATCGGAAAGAAGCCGTGGGGCATCCAGTGGTATTACAACACATTCATCGACTATATGATTCCAGACAAGGAGTATGTCCTTCGCATACGTTTCCGCGTTGAGCAAAAGACTCTTAGAGAGAAAGGGAAGGTCTTCGATATGAGAGCGTTTCATCACGGTGGCGAGAATAACCAGCCGCCTATGTCCGCTGATTTCGACAAGGGGAAGGACTCCTCAGGGCAATACCGCACTGAAGTTCTTGGAAAGGTCATCGTGAAGAAGCCGCTTTCGACGGGAATGCTTTGGATGAACTCTCTTGTCGATTCGGATGAGGCCGTTTGGTATGAGCGTCTGGAAATTATTCCATTGGAGGAATTTAGAGAGAATGTTACAATTCCAGATGTGACAATCATAATATAAGTCATTAAGGGAGCAAACGATGAGATATTACATATATATATTGTTTATAGTAATAACCGTATCGTGCATGTCTTTTGCTGAGCCGCTTGCCGTGTGGGATTTTGACGGCGGACGAAACATCGACACTGCCGTGGGAGTCACAGAATTCTCGCGCACGAAATCGTTGAATTTCGAGGGCATGACCGCCGTTGGAAAGGACAGAATACAACTCAACGTCAGTACCAAGGCTGACCCTGCGCGTGTCTTTGCGGAATCCTTCCGAAAGACAGCGTTTCGCACAGGCGTTGATTCCAAGACAGGACATCAGTTTTCCGCGACAGGGAGATTCGCGACGCCCCTTTCAAAAGTTTCTGGCGCAGTCTCGATGTGGTTGAGTCCAGAGGCATGGAGAGGAGCGGAGCGCGGTCCTTTCCGCATCTTCTTTGCAGCAAACGACAAAGAGGTCAGGACAAACGAACTGCTCATCTACAAGAACGGCGCGACTAACCAAATTCTCTTTTTAATAGGCAACAACAATCCGAAGCATTGGAGTCTCATCGGCAGGAACATTTCGGATTGGAAGCAAGGCGAATGGCATTTCCTCTGCGCGTCTTGGAGTAAAGATGTTCTCTATCTGTATATTGACGGCAAGATTCAGGACGCTCAGCGCAAGGCGTTGCCTGATGCAGACTACAATATCCTGCATGTCGGTAGCCGCGATTGGAAGAACGAAGGCGGCCTGACGCTAATCGATGACTTGGCAATCTATGATAAGACGCTTTCGTTGGCGGAAATGGATGCCATTTATCGCAAGACGCGTCCGCTGAAGAATGACCGCAATGCTCCAATGACATATCATCTTGGCGTTGCATCGCCGACGATTGACGGCAAGATTGGCGAGTTTGAGTATTCCGCCGCCAGCAATGGTACGTTCAACATCAAGACAATGGTGATGGACAACAGTTGCCGCTGGGCGTTCGCGAGGGATAAGGAGAAACTCTATTTTGCGGCAGAGACCGCCGCGCCAATGCGAAAGGACATCGCGTTGACGCGGGATGGAAACCTTTGGGAGGACGAGAGTCTCGAATTCCATTTGGAATGCAACGGCAAGCGCTGGCAGTTTATATTCAACAGTTCTGGAGCAGTTTTTGATTCCTGCATGAGCGACCCAAATTGGAATGTCCGCAACATCGAGCAGAAACACTCTGTGATCGCCTCTCGATGGCTTATGGAATGCGCAATACCATTTGCTGATTTGGGCATTTCGCCTCAAGAGGGCGACAGGCTCTATGCCACAATCTGTCGTGGCGGCAACATTTCGGCGCTATTGGCAGCGTCGCCACTTGTGCGTCAATTTCTTGACCAGGCGAACTTCATCAAATTGATTGTTGCCGATGATGCGAAACCAATCGCGGTTGATTTCCGCGAACTGCCTGGAAGCGAAGGGAAACTCGACATGCGTGTTTCCACGCTCAAAGGCACCAACGGCTCGCTCAAATTTGACGGCATGGACGTCCGTAGCCGTAAACTCGCAGGAACCGCAGCGGATTTCGCCGACAGCGGAAATGCATCATTCGCTACCGTCAAAACCTCCGCCATGGCAAGGGAGGGCATCATCGCATACGAGGCGACAATTGACGGCAGGCCATCGTCTTCAGCAAAACTGCCTTATCTTTCGACAGACAAGGTCAAAGTCCGCTATCTGCGCACTCACATCAAAGAGCAGAAATTGGAGACGGTGCTCGAGATGACTTCCACGCTCCCATCTGGAACACAGTTCGAGCAGATTCTCAAGGATAAAAGCGGCAATGTCGTCCTGCAGCAGAGAACCGCTGCCGACGAGGGGAATACGATGCAATCGCGCTCACTTTCATGGGACATCTCCATACTTCCTCCAGGCGACTATGACTACTATTTCAATTTGGTGGAAAACGGCAACGCCAAAAACATGCACCACCAATACTTCATGAAGCCTGGAAAGGTTATGCCGTGGCATGGATTTGCTGGCGGCATTTCAGACAAGGTGCCTGCGCCGTGGCATACGCCAGAGGTCGCTGGCGCGGTCATGAGTTGCCTTATGCAGAGTTTTGATTTCACATCATCTTTGCTTCCACGCAACATCATTGCCGAAGGGCGGCCTGTGGTCTCCGCGCCACTGTCCCTGCGCATAAACGGAAAAGAGCATTCGCTGGCAGGAAAATTCGAATTGCTCTCCAAAAGTGAGCAGGAGATTAAATTCCGCAGTACCGCTGTTGCGGACGACATCGCCTTTGAAGTCAATGGCATCCTTGAATATGATGGATTCTGCCGTCTTGCCTTGAGTTACGCGCCGTTGAAAACGGGAGGCAATACGACGCTTCATGAGTTGTCACTGCTCGTACGCATGTCGCCAGAGCAGTCTGCGCTGTTCTATGACTACGAGCCTGGAGAGGATGTTGAGCGGTCTGGAAAAACGCCCGCCACCTTAGCAAAGGCCTTCTTCGAACATCCTTGCTTCTGGATTGGCGATGCGGCGCGTGGACTTTTCATCGGGGCCGACAGCATGCGAGGCACGCATGTTAAGGACATATCCGACTCGTTGCGTGTCATCAAGGACGCCAATGGAACCGTAATGGCCTTGAAGTTAGTGGATTCCTCTTTTGCTTTGACTGCCGCCCGCACTGTGGAGTTCTTCCTTCAGCCGACGCCTACAAAGCCTATTCCAAACAAATTCACTCGTCCATTCATGTATCGTGGAGGCCTGAATCCATATCGCGTAAGAACCAATTATTCCAAAATATTCAACTCTTACCAGCGCAGATTCAACAACATAGAAGCGATGAAACGCATCTTCAACCATCCGCCCACGCCCTATGTTCATGGAATCTATAACGCAATCTACGGCATCTCGCCATTCACTCCCGAATGGCCTTATTATATTGAACAATGGATAAGTTCTCCGCCTGGACCAGGGCAGTACAAGTTGGACTATCCGCTCAACGATGAGGCGGCACGGAACCAAGGAATGTGGGCTTTCGCCTGCGTGAACTGCCGCGATTACATGAACTGGCATCTTTTCTACATCAATGATTTGGTGCAGGACAAGGAGTTGGGCCTTAAGGACATGTATTTTGACATGGCATATCCACGAGCCTGCGACAACACCTTCCATGGATGCGGCTGGAAGGATGATTTCGGCGTGCTTCGCAAGACATATCCCATCCTTGCCAACAGAGAATTCACCAAGCGCATCGCAAAGATTCTGAAGGACAAGAATCCTGATGCCGTGTTGATGTACCATCCGTCAGGCGAGCCGATTCCTCCGCTTTACTCTCTGGTGGATGTCTGCGTAGATGGCGAGCGTTTTGTCGCAAGGGTTTCACGGGAGGAATCATATTACGGCATTTTTAAGCCAGAGTTGATGCAGAGCAATTTTAACGGCATTCAGAATGGCACGGTCAATGTCTATATTTCACAACTTGCGCGCTCCGCAAGCCTCTTCAATCCTGTCCGCAACGAGTATTGGCGTCGAAAGGAAAAGGCACCTGAGGCGGTGCGTGCTGTCCGCCATTTTCTTGGATACTGTCTGCTGCACAACATTCATCCACTTGCAGGAGCCTGCATCTCCAACGAAGGGGCTGTTTTGGAGAAACAACTCTACTCGCTTGGATGGGATGACGGAAACATCACATTCTTCCCATATTGGCGGGATGAGTGCCCTGTCAAGACTACGGCGAAGAACGTCCTTGTCTCTGCATTGAGACTGCCCAAGGGGATGCTCGCCGTGGTGGTGAATGATGACATGAACCAAACAGCGAACGTCGAGTTGACGCGTCCAAAAGGCTACGTTGGGAAACTATACGATTTGGAGAGCGGAACTGTCTTAAGCGTTCCGAAAGTGGAGGTTCCGCCAAAGGGTCTACGTTTGGTGGTGTTTGAGGAGAAGTGACAAAGGAGTAATTCTAATTTCATCTTGGAGAAATTATGACAAACGATATTAAAATGACAAAGAGAAGCGTACTGATTCCTAACAATCTGCGTACAAATAATTTAGAGAATCCATTAGGCCTTGGCGGCGGTGTCCCTGAACTTTCGTGGGCATATCAGCCGTGCGAGACGGCAGTTCGACAGGCGGCGTGGCGGATAAGAGCGGCGGCGACAGCCGTTGCGCTTTCGGACGGAACGCTGCTTTGGGATTCTGGATGGGTGGAGTCCGCATCGTCTGTCGCACATCAGTATGAAGGACCTGCGCTTTCGAGCAGGGACAGAATCTACTGGCAGGTTCAAATTCGTGACAGCGAGGGATGTGAATCTGAATGGAGCGAGGCCGCCAGTTTCGAGATGGGGCTCATCGATTGGAAGGACTGGGAGGCCCAGTGGGTCGGTTTCCCTGGCGGATGGTCGGGACACGCCATCGATATTGTATTAATATTCAAGGTGGAGTCGCCAGTCTCCATCGGGCGTTTCTATTTAAGCAGTCCAGGCTGGATAGAGGCATGGTGCAACGGCAATCGTCTTGGCGGCAACGATGAACTTCAGCCTGGACAGTGCGACTTCTCGCAAAGCGTTCATTTCCTGACATATGACATAACGCCGTTCATGGTCGTCGGCGAGAACCGCATCGCGATTCGCGCGGGGGCAGGGTGGTATGGCACGCCAGTGGTCAAATACAGGCTTGAATGCGATGGAATTCCAATCCGCCGTTCGCACTATTTGATGCCCACAAGTTGCTTGTCCTCTCCTGTATGCCGCAACAGCGTCTATGGCGGCGAGGAGTACGACGCAAGGCAGGAGCATATTGACTCATGGCTTCTTCCTGGCGGTAATTTCGGCGTTTGCCGCCAGACGATGCACATCGGCGGTCCTGCGGGGCGTCCGAGGGGACTTGAGGAGGAGCCTATCCGCCCGCAGACGCCTATGAAAGTCGCGAAGTGGACGAGACTTGCGGATGGCCGTTTCGTGGCCGATTTCGGTCAGAATTTTGCGGGCGTCTGCCGTCTGCACACAACCGCTCCAGCGGGCACGCGCATCTCGATGAAGTTCGCTGAGATTCTGTACGAAGACGGCTCTGTCAGGCAGGACAATCTTCTCGCTGATATCGCCATGGACGTATATACCGCTAAAGGCTCGCCCGACGGCGAGACTTACCAGCCGCATTTCACATACCACGGCTTCCGATATGTCGAAGTCGAAGGGTTGCCAGGCGAACCAGACGAGAACACGCTTGTCGGAATTCCGCTTCGAACGGACTGCCGCACCGTCGGCGAGTTCTCTTGCAGCAATCCGCTTCTGAACCGCATTTGGAAGATGATTCGCAACACGGAGGCCAGCAACATCCACGCCGTTCCGACCGACTGTCCGCAGCGCACAGAGCGCATGGGATGGCTCAACGACATGATGGCGCGATGCGAGACCGCAATGTATATCTTCGACGAATCAAACCTGCTCACAAAGTGGTTGCGCGACATCGCGGAGGCGCAGGATCCACAGACAGGCGAAGTCCCCATGACTGCGCCATGCTATTGGGGCTTTGACATTGATCCTGTCTGTTCAAGTTTCGTTGAGGCCGCGTATTTCAACTATCTGTTTCACGGCAAACTCTCCATGCTGAAAGAACTGTATCCGAATCTGAGGGCATGGATTGACCGCATGAAATCATGCTGCGACGATGACGGCATCCTGCGCAGAGGCGGCTTCGTCGGCGACTGGGTGCCGCCGCTCTATGACAGGGGCGACATGAACGCCCGCAATTTCAGCGTCCCGCAGGGACTTGTCTCGACTGCGCTCATGCACTATGCGACTTGCCTGCTTCGCAAAATCGCCGTGATTATCGGCAATGATTCTGAAGCGGCGGCACTGGCAGATTTGGCGGATGGCATTCGCGGCGACTTCTGTCGCGCGTTCCGTTCCGCTCCTGGCCGCCTCAATCCCGAAAGTCAATCCGCATATGCATACGCGCTCTATTGCGGACTCTTTCCAGAGGCGGAACGTCAATCCGCCGCCGACAGGCTCGCGGAAATCTTCAAGCAACATGGCTGCAAGCATACGACTGGCAACATCGGAACGAAATACCTTCTGGAAACGCTGTCGTCTTACGGCTATGCTGATTTGGCGTATAATCTCGTGGCCTCAGAAGACTATCCAGGCTGGGGGTACATGCTCGCCAACGGCGCGACAACATTGTGGGAGCGTTGGGAGAAGTTCGAGGGCGTCGGCATGAATTCTCACAATCATCCGATGCTCGGTTGCCCTGGCGTCTGGTTCTTCAAATATCTCGGCGGCATTCGCCGTGCGGAGGATTCAGCGGGCTTCGACCATTTCATCCTGAAGCCAACATTCGTGAAAGGCCTGAGCAACGTTTCCGTCTCATACAACTCACGCGCGGGCATGATTCGCTCGTCATGGAAACGTATCTCAGACGGCATTGAATGTTCATTCGAGGTGCCCGCCAACTGTCATGCAACCCTCTGCCTCCCTGGCAGAGATGACGTTGAACTCTCCGCAGGCAGGCATTCGTTTGTGATTTCGTAAGGAATGGTGCAAAAACAATATGCATAAGTTGTTTTTGCATTGTTTCTAATCTTAGCGACTGATGTTTCGATAGCGATTGTGTTGCAAGCGATCGTAATCGGTCGCTGATGATTACGGCGGTAGCCAACTATCCCTTCAATTCAAGCGATATATCCTCTACGGTTTTCTCAGAGGCTCCCGTGAGGTCGCAGATCTCAAGAATGCCTATGCTTTTCCTGAGAAGTCTTATGACTATCTCCTTTATGGCGCTTGCCTCTCCAATCTTTATGCCCTCCTCCATCCCGAGCGCCTTGCCCTCCTCCATCCCGAGCGCCTTGCCCTCCTCCATCCCGAGCGCCTTGCCCTCCCTTTGCCACTTCCTCTTCATGTCCCTTACCGCCTTGCACATGTCGCAATTCTCCTCGTTGTCGTCAATCCGTATATCCAGCCCGAGGAACACGGCGCACACTATCGCCGCGTCCCTGCCCAGCCGCCCCCTGAGCCTCCCGTTCACGACCGCATCCATGAACTCGACACCCCTGTTCTCCATCATGAACAAATATAGCACCTCCTGCATCTCCGCGCAAGGGAACATGTCTAATTTTTCCGCTATATCATAGATGTTCAGACCCATATATCCGTAGTTGTAGAAGCCCCTGGCGCCATTGAAAACCCCCTTGAAGTGCTCTTCTGCCAGCTGCCGTGTCCTCTGGAGCATCTGGCGCAGGTCGCACGGCGGCATCCGCCGCCCCCTGTCGAAGAACAGGACGATGTTGAATATCGGCAGAACCCTGCCGTCGCGCCCCATGATCCTGTAGCGGCGGGAGTCGTAGCCCATGATCCGCTGGACCATGTACTTGTCGTAGCGGGTCTGGAACTCCAGCCCTACCGCCACCGTCGCCTCGCCGTCGCAGTACTCGTACAGCTTGTCCCTGAACTGGTTGTCCGTCCTGAAGGTCCCGTCGCCGTCCTGGACAATCCTGTACTGCCCCTCGCACATCTCCCTCAGCTGACCAGCCCTGACCACAGGCCTGCCGCCGTACATGACGAAGTCCATTATACTCGCCACGACGTCGGGCCTCCCGAAGAAGTTCTTGGCCGCCGCGTCCTTTAGACCCATGAGTTTCCCCCTGTATCCTTAAATATTATTTAACAGTGAATTGATAGTTGCCTTTATCGGAAAGATACACCTCCATCTTAAAATTGCAAACAGATTTGACTAAAAAAGTCAAAAAATAAATAAAATGAAACTTAACTTAATATATTAGCGGAAACCATAATGGCAATGGAAAAACTGACCAAATGGCACGAAAAGCATATCAAACTATGGTGCCGTAGTTTTCTCCCATTCCGTCAGAGTGGCCATCGCCTCCTCTCTTGAGTTGCCGCACATGTCGGCGGTGGCCTTCAAGGATTTGCATACGGCGGGACGGTCTGGCGAGTCATAGATTCTGCAACGGCAATCGCCATCCAAATGAATGCATCGGATTCCCGCAGGCTTGCCGTCTGGCATTCCTGGTATGGGCGAAGATATCGATGGGGCGATGCAACACGCCCCACAGTTTGGACGACATTTTATGTCTTCTTTGTTTTTGGCCATTTCCCACTTCCACGATTGTTCTATCCCACGAGTTCAGGAAGGACATCCCCTATCTTCTCGTGACTTACAAAAGCCGCGTACTCGTCGTTCGGCGTCGGCTCGCGATTGACGATTATCATGGGAGTACCCTGAAATTACCGAAAAGTCAACGTAGATGCAATTCGGTTTCATAATATTCTATTGCATTATACCTTTGGAATATTGTTTCCAATATCCTCCAAAAACTTGTGTCCCTTTGTTGTTAGACGGTACTTCTGCGTTGGACTATGAGGCGATTTTGGTTGAGTTTGTTCAATAAGACCCAAGTTAAGTGCTTTTTTCACATAATTACTTCTAACGGTTTCAGGCTTCTTTATTTTAAGCATAATACACAGTTCTAAAATCCTGTATTGGTTGTCTCCTAGAACTCTTAAAAGTTTTATGACATTTTTGCTAACTTCCCCTTGCTTTTCGTTTACTTCCCCCTGTTTGGCGTTTACTTCCCCCTGTTTGGCGTTTACTTCCCCCTGTTTGGCGTTTACTTCCCCCTGTTTGGCGTTTACTTCCCCCTG
>JAEEGL012048050.1_pt1 | contig 14312 bp, 11 predicted proteins | sample 9134231 | NCBI WGS metagenome assembly JAEEGL01 (sample SAMN16246548, study PRJNA631951) | gut metagenome | biome: gut microbiome; feature: rumen; material: fiber-attached | host: Bos | place: Iran: Karaj | collected 2018-10 | reverse complement strand
ATTGTCTGGCCGTCGGGGCCGCCGCCGTTATCTGGGGATAATCCGAAAGGTCGTATATGAAAAGGACGTACACTATGTCAGATTCCAAGAAAAAAACCAAAAAAGCTACCGTTGTCAGAAAAAATCAGACGTCGAAGACGGCGCCGAAAAAGGCCGTCTCGGGGCAGACGCGCCGCAAGGAGGATGACCGCAAGACCGCAGCCGCCGTCCGGAAGGAACCGGCCGACCGCGCGTTCCATCAGGTGCTGCCTTACCTGCTCGGAGCGCTTGCCGTTTTTCTGCTCGTCTGCTTTTTGTCGGAGGGTCTGACCGGCATCATCGGCGTCGGTCTCCGCGGCCTGTTTTACGGACTGTTCGGCGGAGCGGCTTTCGCGATCCCGTTTTTGCTCCTGCTGCTGGCGATTTTCTGGCGCCGGGAGCTCCGGGGCGGAACGCTGAAATTCCTCGTCCTGTATCAGGCGCTCTTTCTCCTGTTCCTGTCGGCCATGATCCATCTCTGGACCGGCGGAACGATCGGATTCCGGATCGCCGACCTGTGGAAGAACGGCCATGAGCTCGCGGGCGGCGGCGTGATCGGCGGTCTGATCGGATCGGGGCTTCATCAGCTCACGGGGAGCGTCGGCACGCATATCATCGGTATTTCGGGTATCGTGATCTTCGGCCTCTTCATGTTCGGTCTGACGCCCTACTCGATCTACGTCTATATCGCTTATTATTTCCATCAGCGCAAGGAAAAGCAGCCGTCGGTTTCCGACGTTCAGAAAACGAGACGGAAATACTATTTCAGAACCAATCGGGAGTCCGACGTCGAGCCGAGCCGCGTCCGCCGCGATCCGATCGACCGCCATCGCTTCGTTCCCGATATTGAGGTCGGCGAAGGCAGCGACGCCGAGTCGGTCCCGAAGAACGGAACGGCCGCCAAAGCCGAACGCGCGGCGTCCGACGCCGGCGCCGAAACGCCGGACGACGATCTGCCGCCCTTCGACGTCGACGAGTCGACGCTCGAGAAGATCAAGCCCATCGAGGGTAAGACCAAACTGACCAAGCGTACCGATCTTTTCCCCGGGGAACAGACGGAGGCCCGACAGGATACCGCCGATCTTCAGGGGATCTTTACCGATCAGAGCGGGGTGGACGTCCTGCAGCGGTTCGCAGACGAACAGAAAAAGAAAGAACTTGAAAAACAGCGGCGTACCGGTCAGACCTATGAGGCCGAGACCGAGATCGCCGTCAGCAGAACGCCGGCGGTCGGCGGGGCCGAGCCGGAGCCGGTCAAAAAGGAATATGAATTCCCGCCGCTTTCGCTTCTGCACCTCGATACCTCGACCAAAAACGTCGATATCAGCGAGGAGCTGCATACCAACGCCACGCGGCTGGTCGAAACGCTGCGGAGCTTCAAGGTCCCGACCCGGATCGTCAACGTCTCCCGCGGTCCGACGATCACTCGCTACGAGCTGGCGCCCGAGGAGGGCGTCCGCGTCCGCCGGATCGCCGATCTGGTCGACGATATCGCGCTGAATCTGGCGACGAGCGGCGTCCGGATCGAGGCGCCGATCCCCGGCAAGCCGGCCGTCGGCGTCGAGGTCCCCAACAAGACCGTCGCTACCATCTATCTGCGCGATCTGCTCGATACCGAGACCTTCCGTAAGGCGACGAGTAAACTGAACGTCGCGCTCGGCGTCGACGTCGCGGGGGATCCCGTCTACCTGGATATCGAAAAGATGCCGCACCTGCTGATTGCCGGCGCGACCGGCATGGGCAAATCGGTCTGTATCAACTGTATCATCTCCAGTTTGCTCTATAAGGCTTCGCCGGAGGAGGTCAAGCTGATCCTGGTCGACCCGAAGAAGGTCGAGTTCCGGCCTTACGACGGACTGCCGCATCTGCTCGTCCCGGTCGTGACCGAGCCGAAGAAGGCGGCCGGCGCCCTGCAGTGGGCGGTGACCGAAATGGAGCGCCGCTTCGAGCTGATTGAAGAGGTCGGCGTCCGCAACCTGAAAATGTACAACACCGTCACCAAGGACGATCCCGAAAAGGAATTCCTGCCGCAGATCGTCATTATCATCGACGAGTTGGCCGACCTCATGATGACGGCTTCCAGCGACGTGGAGGAATCCATCTGCCGGATCGCTCAGAAGGCGCGGGCAGCCGGGATGCATCTGATCATCGGTACGCAGCGGCCTTCGGTCGACGTGATCACCGGTCTGATCAAATCGAACGTTCCGTCCCGGATCGCCTTCACCGTCGCGTCGCAGACCGACTCCCGCGTGGTGCTCGATATCGGCGGCGCCGAGAAACTGATCGGGCGCGGCGATATGCTCTACGCGCCGGTCGGCGCTTTCAAGCCGCGCCGGGTGCAGGGCGCCTTCGTCAGCGATTCCGAGGTCGAGAGCATCGTTTCCTTCATCAAGCAGCATAACGGCGATCACGCCGAATACAGCTCGGATATCATCGCCAGCATCGACCGCGCGGCGGCGGCCTGCGGCAACGGCAAGAAGGGCGCTTCCGGCGGAGACGACGGGATGATGGACGAAGGCGGCGATTCGATGCTCCGCCCGGCGATCGAGCTCGCCCTCGAGACCGGCAAGATCTCGACCTCGCTGATCCAGCGGCGCCTCTCGCTCGGCTACGGCCGCGCGGCGAAGCTGATCGACGAGATGGAGAAGCGCGGTATCGTCAGCGCCCCCGAGGGACAGAAGCCCCGGACCGTGCTCATCACCAAACAGCAATATATGGAAATGGTGCTGAACCGGAGCGAAGAGCTGGAATAAGCCTGTCGTTCCCCGGATCAAAGTTTTTTGGCGTTGTCAGGACCTTTTTTCCCAAAAAGGCCCTGACCGGGGCCGGGGGCGGCGCCCCCGTTCTCCCGTGCCGTCCCGAGCATAAAAGAGGCCCCCTGCGGAATGTGGCCTCTTTCTTTTCGTTTCTGTTTCCGGCGTTTTTCACGTCTCCTCGTACGCGTCGGCGGTCACCGTATAGCGCGAGGCGAAGGCCTCGTCCTCCAGTGCCTGTGCATCGTAGCGGCGCTCCTGGCGCTCCACCTTTTCGAGATCGGGGCGCGTTTTGGGGTGACGGGGTGTGAAGACGGTGCAGCAGTCTTCGTAGGGCAGGATCGAGGTCTCGAAGGTCCCGATCCGGCGGGCGACCGTCACGATCTCCTCCTTGTCCATCCCGATGCAGGGCCGGAAGATCGGGCGCTTGACGACGGCGTCGGTGACGGCGAGCGCGTGCATCGTCTGGCTGGCGACCTGACCGACCGACTCGCCGGTGATCAGCGCCTGACAGTAGTTTTCCTCGGCCACCCGCTCGGCCAGCCGCATCATCGACCGGCGGAGCAGCAGGGTGAAGTATTCCTCGTCGCAGCTGTCGCGGAGGACCTCCTGCAGGTGCGTGAGCGAGAGGATATGCACCCGGATCCGGCCGCTGTATTCCGAAACCAGCCGCGCCAGCTCGACGACCTTATCGCGGGCCTGCTCGGAGGTGTAGGGATAACTCTCGAAATGGACGGCGTCGACGGCGACGCCGCGCTTGGCCATCATAAAGCCGGCGACCGGGCTGTCGATCCCGCCCGAGAGCAGCAGCAGGGCTTTTCCGTTCGATCCGGCCGGCATTCCGCCGGCGCCGGGGAAGCTGCCGGCGTGGAGATACGCCTTTTCCTCCCGGATCTCCGTCATCACAGTTATGTCCGGCGCGCCGAGATCGACCTTCAGGCCGGGCACCGCTTCGAGGATCGCGCCGCCGACCTCGGCCGCGATTTCGGGGGATTTGAGCGGGAACCGCTTATCGCTGCGGCGGGCGTCGGCCTTGAAGGTGCGGCTCCCCCGCAGGAAGGGCGGCAGATATTCCTTCGCGGTGCGGCAGATCGCGTCGATGTCCTTTTCGGTTTCGGCCGCGCGGGCGACCGCCACGATCCCGAAGACGTGACGGCAGAGCCGGAGCGCCTCGTCGACGTCGGCTTCCTTGTCGAGCGGCGTGACGTAGAGGGTGCTCTGGGCGACCGAGACGGCAAATCGTCCCGCCGTTTTCAGCCGTTTCTCGAGCTCGCGGCGCAGGAGTTTTTCAAAATAGCCGCGGTTCAGTCCCTTCAGAGTCAGTTCCCCGTATTTGCAAAGCAGTATTTCTTTCATGACGCGGTTTCCTCTTTCGGTGTCGTTGCAGATGTTTCGGCGGCGCGGCGGCAGAGGCCGCGCAGGGGGCAGTTATCACAGGCCGGCGCGCGGGCGGTGCAGATCTCCCGCCCGAACGTGACGATGCGATGGCAGAAATCGGATTGCTCGGCCGGCGCGATGACGGCGGCGAGGATCTTCTCTATCCTGACCGGATCCTTGAGCGACTCGGGGTAGAAGCCGAGCCGGCCGCAGATGCGGATGCAGTGGGTGTCGGTGACAACGGCAGGTTTTCCGTAGAGATCCCCGACGATCAGATTGGCGATTTTTCGTCCCACGCCCGGTAGAGTGAGCAGTTCGTCGATCTCGTCGGGAACCGTTCCGCCGTACCGCTCGATCAGCTGCGCCGACATGGACTTGAGATCGCGGGCTTTCATCCGGAAGAGCCCGCAGGAGCGGATCAGTTCCTCGATCTGTTCCGTCGGCGCGGCGGCCATGGCGGCGGCGTCCGGCAGAACGCGGAAGAGCGTCCGGCTGACCTGATTGACGCGCGCGTCGGTGCACTGCGCCGAGAGACGGGCCATGACGAGCAGACGCCAGGGATCGTCCTCGTACTGCAGGGCGCAGACGGCCTCGGGATACCGGGCCTTCAGTTTTTCCACGATGCGGGCGGCTTGGGGTTCGGTCAGCATGGCAGCTCCTTCGGACGGGGCCGGATCGGAGGAAAGCAAAAAAATTTTGCGTTTTCTCTTTTCTTGCCCCGAAAAATGATGTATAATAAAAGCGGGATCTCCGTCACTTACTTCTATTATATAACAAAAAAAGTCGGATTTCAATAGTTTTTGCCGCGCGCGGGACCGAATTGCGGCGAAAAGAGAGACGGAGAGGAAACAAAAGAACGAAAACACGGTGACGGGCGCGCCGCTGACGCTCTGCGCGCTCGAACAGCCGGACATGGCCATGAAGCAGAAAGCCGAACGGGAGGAGATCAAGGCGCGCGATGACGGATAATAAGAAAAGAGAAAAACGGCCGGAGCTGCTGGCGCCCTGCGGTTCGCCGGAGGCGCTGACGCCGGCGCTGGAGGCCGGCGCCGACGCGGTCTATTTCGGCGGGACGGTCTTCAACGCCAGGATGAACGCCCGGAATTTCGGCCGGGAGGAGATCCGGGAGGCGGCGACGCGCTGTCACGCGGCCGGCGCCAGGGCTTACGTGACGCTCAATACGCAGATCTACGACCGGGAACTGAAGCAGGCGCTCGAATACGCGGCGTTCTTATGCGAGGCCGGCGTCGACGCGCTGATCGTCAGCGATCCGGGGCTGGCGTTGCTGATCCGCCGCTGGCTGCCGGACTGCGAGCTTCACGCCAGTACGCAGATGACGGTACACAACCTGGCCGCGGCCGAAACGCTCTATGACCTCGGGTTCTCCCGCGTCGTCGGCGCGCGGGAACTGAGCGAGGAGAATATCCGACGGCTCTGCTGCGCCCGCGCCGAGATCGAGGTGTTCGTCCACGGCGCGATCTGCGTGAGCTGCTCGGGGCAATGCCTGATGAGCGCGATGCTCGGCGGCCGGAGCGGAAACCGAGGCGAATGCGCCCAGCCCTGCCGGATGAGTTATAACGGCTCGTATCCGCTTTCACTGAAGGACCTGTGTCTGGCCGGACATATCCCCGCGCTGATCGACGCCGGCGTTGCCTCTCTGAAGATCGAGGGCCGACGGAAAAGCCCCGCCTACGTCGGCGGGGTGACGAAAATATACCGCCGTCTGCTCGACGAACGGCGAAGCGCGACGGCGGAAGAAACGGCGGAGCTGCAGCGGCTTTTTTCCCGCGGCGGTTTTACCGACGGGTATTATACGGGGCGGATCGACCGCACGATGCTGGGGATCCGGGGTGAACGCGACAAGGCGGATACCCGGGAGGCGGACCGCCGCCTGCCCCGACCGGCGGCCGCGCCGGAAAAGAAACCGGCGGTCGGACGGGAAAAAAGCGGCGCGGCGGTCGTCCTGCCGGCCAAGCTGCCGTCCCCCGAAAAGCGGCCTCCCCTGCCGCCGGAGCAGACGGCATCGTTCCGTACGGCGCAGCAGATCCCCGACAGCCACGATCTGGCCCACGTCTATCTGCCGCTCTCGGCGTACGAGCCGGCGGCCGACGGGGTGATCCTGCCGCCGGTGATCTTTGATTCCGATCTCGACGGGGTGAGGCGAAAGCTCGAAAAAGCGGCCACCCGCGGCGCGGCGCATCTTATGATCGGGAACATCGGCCAGCTGTCGCTGGCGGAGGAGTTCGGTCTGATCCCGCACGGGAGTTTCCGGCTCAATATCTTCAACGGATTCACGGGCGACTTCTGGAGCCGGGAGATCCGGCCGACGCCGGCGAGTCTGATTCTGTCCTGCGAGCTGATCCTGCCGCAGATCCGGGATGTCGTTCTGCCGGCGGGGGTCCGGAAGGGGGCCGTCGTCTACGGACGGCTTCCGCTGATGCTGCTCGAAAAGCCGGTCGGCGCCGGCTCGCTGCGCGATACCCGCGGCGCCGTTTTTCCCGTCATGAAGGCCGAAGGCCGGGAGCTGCTTCTCAACAGCGTCCCGCTCTATATGGCGGATCAGATCGATCGGCTCGACGCCGCCGGCATCGAAGAGAGACATTTTCTCTTCACTGTCGAGAATCGCGGCGAGGTGATGCGCGTTCTGTACGCTTATGCTCACCGGCTGCCGGCGGGGGAGCGGGATAAGATACGGCGTCTGAAATAATCACGACCGAATACGACCGAAAAGGAGAAGATATGATGGAAATACCGGTTAAAATCCTGAGAGAGGGTGCGCATCTGCCCCGGCGGGCGACCGCCGGCGCGGCGGCCTGCGATCTTTACGCGCTGCTGGAGGAGCCGATGGTGCTTCAACCCGGCGAACGCAAGCCGGTCCCGACCGGGATTGCGATCGCGCTGCCCGACAGCGGTACGGTGGCGATCATCTGCGCCCGGAGCGGTCTGGCGCTCAAACGCGGCCTGGGGTTGTCCAACGGGATCGGGGTGATCGACAGCGACTACCGCGGCGAAATCTTCGTGGCGCTGACGAACAACGACCGCGTTCCGCAGACAATAGAAAACGGCGAGCGGATCGGACAGCTGATGATCCTGCCGGTGATCGCGGCGGACTATCAGCTGGCCGATTCGCTCGACGAAACGGAACGGGGGGCGGGCGGCTTCGGTTCGACGGGGACGAAATAATCGCCGCCGACGTAAGTCGGCCCGTCAGTCGGGCCAGTCGGTCGGCCCGTCAGCCGACCGATTTCAGATACGACATGCAGCGGGAGACCTCGGACAAGCCGTCGGGCGAAAGCCCTTCGCTCTCGACGACGACGGTCAACCCCTCGGAAAGCGCCTTGTTCAGGACGAGGCCGACCGGGGCTTCGCCTTCTCCGAGCGCTCTCCCCACGCCGCCCTTCAGGCCGTCCTTCAGATGGATGACCGAGACGCGGCCCTTCAGCCGGTCGAGCAGCGCGATCGGATCGACGCCTGCGTTGAAGGCCCAGAACGTGTCGACCTCAAAGTTGATATCGGTCCGGTTCATCAGCTCGGCGTAGATCGAGAAGCCCCACGGGCAGAGCGGGAACTCGTGCGAATGATTGTGATAACCGAGGGTGATCCCCTCGGCTTCGAGGATCGGCTTCGCGTAGGCGACGACCGAGCAGAATCGCCGGATCTTTTCGAGCGAGGAGAGGTCGGCGCCGGGGATGATGTAATTCGGATTGCCGAGTTTCCGGTGATAGGCGAGCGTCTCGGGCAGCTTTTCCGGCGTCAGGTCCTCCCAGGAGGAATGGGTGCCGGAGCAGGTCAGCCCGGCGTTTTTCAGCATGGCCGAAACGTCTTCCGCGCTGTGGCCGAAGAAGCCGGCGAATTCCACCTGTTTGTAGCCGATTTCCGCCACGCGTTCCAGCGTCCCGGCGAGATCCTTTTCGGTGAAATCCCGTACGCTGTAAAGTTGAAGGCCGTATGAATGCTCCATAACGGTATACCTCGTTTCTCAATTTGTTTTTTATCCATTGGTATTATACCACATTTATCCTCATTTGGCAAGACGGTGGGACTTTTTTCTTTCGATTCCCGCCGCGGTTTTTCTGTGCCGGCGGGCGGCAAAAAAAAACGGAAAAACCGCAATATCCTGCTACTGACCTGCAAGATTCATACTTGACAAAAGGGCGGTTTTTATTATATCATAAACGTATACGGAAGAGCCAAAAGGATCCGGCGGCGCAGAGACGGCCCGATTCGTATATCGGATACGGAGTAACCGGGAAACACCGGCTGCGCGGGGCACTCTTGCGGTATCTTCCATATCGGATGACAAAAAACGGAGGTTATGATCATGTTTTCTTTTCCGATCGGTGTGATGATGGATTCCTTCCGGCTTCCGGTGGATGCCTGCATCGAAAAGGCCGTCGCCATAGGGGCGGCCGGTTTTCAGATGTATGCGACTTGCGGAGAACATTCGCCCGAGAATATGACGCCGGCCGCGATCCGCGAACTGCTGGACAAGATGCGGTCGAACGGACTGGTGTTCTCGGCGCTCTGCGGCGACCTCGGCCGCGGGTTCGGCCAAAAAGAGCTGAATCCCGGCCTGATCGAAAAATCCAAGCGGATCCTGGATCTGGCCAAGGAGCTCGGGACCGATGTGGTGACGACGCATATCGGCGTCGTGCCGGCAGATCCCGCCGCCGACCGCTATCAGATCATGCAGGAGGCCTGCTTTGAGCTGAGCCGCTACGCCGACAGCATCGGCTCCCACTTTGCCATTGAGACCGGCCCCGAGCCGTCAGAGGTGCTCAGGACCTTCCTCGACGCGCTCGGCTCGACCGGCGTGGCGGTGAATCTCGATCCCGCCAATCTGGTCATGGTGACGGGAGACGATCCGGTCCGGGCGGTTCACAATCTGGGACGGTACATCGTCCATACCCACGCGAAGGACGGCGTGAAGCTGGCCGACGTGCCGGCGGAGTATATCTACGGCATAACGCCGATGCCGGAGGACATGAAGCATATCAGCGCGTTCCGCGAGGAACCGCTCGGCCGAGGCAGTGTGGATTTTCCCGCCTACCTGCGCGCGCTCGACGACATTGGGTATCACGGCTTCCTGACGATCGAGCGGGAGGCCGGCGACGATCCTGCGAAGGACATCGGGGAAGCCGCCGATTACCTGCGGGCGGTCATGGCGGAATGCTGATGACCGTCGGGGCGGAACCGGAAAAACCGGCCCGACGGGCCGAGATCCGACTTCCCTACGGGAAGGGAACGCTGACAGCGGCCGTCCCGGCCGGGCGGCTGGCCGGCGTGTTGACGGCCTGTATGCCGTGCGGCGGGGATATCGTTGCGCAGGAGGCGCTGGTGCGGGAAGCGCTGGCGCATCCCGTCGGGACGGAGCCGCTGCACCGCCTGGCGGTAGGGAAGCGGCGCGTCGTTCTGATCGCGAGCGATCATACCCGCCCGGTCCCAAGCCGTCTGCTGGTGCCGCCGATGCTCCGGGAGATCCGGCGGGGAAATCCGGAGGCGGAGATCACGATCCTGATCGCGACCGGTTGTCACCGAGGTACGACACGGGAGGAACTGCGTGAAAAATTCGGTCCCGGGATCGCCGATACCGAGAAGATCGTCGTCCACGACTGCGACGACGAGTCGAATCTGGTCTCGCTCGGCCGGCTGCCGTCCGGCGGCGAACTGACTATCAATCGGCTGGCGGCGGAGGCGGATCTCCTCGTCTCGGAGGGGTTTATCGAGCCGCATTTCTTTGCCGGTTTTTCGGGGGGACGGAAGAGCGTTTTGCCCGGCGTTGCTTCCCGCAGGACGGTGCTGTATAATCACAACAGCCGGTTTATCGCCGATCCCCGTTGCCGTACCGGTGTCACGGAAGGCAATCCGATCCACGAGGATATGCGCTTCGCGGCGTCTGCCGCTGGTCTGGCGTTTATTCTCAACGTCGTTCTCAATTCCGAAAAAGAGACGGTGTTTGCCGTGGCCGGCGAGCCGGAAGCGGCGCACCGTGCCGGCAGGGCTTTTCTGACCGACCGGTGTCAGACGGAAACGGAACCGGCTGATATCGTGATGACGGGCAACGGTGGCTATCCGCTGGATCAGAATCTCTATCAGGCGGTCAAGGGGATGACGGCGGCCGAAGCGGCCGTCAGAAAGGGCGGCGCGATCATTATGGCGGCCGCGTCGGAAGACGGACTCGGCGGAGAGGCGTTTTACGAGACGTTCCGTCGGGCGGACGATCTGGAAGCGCTGATGAAGCGTTTCCTGAACACGCCCCCGGAGCAGACGTATCCCGACCAGTGGCAGGCCCAGATATTAACGCGCGTGCTGCTTCACGCCGACGTGATCCTGATTTCCGGACTTGCCGAGCGGCTGGTTTCCGATACGCAGCTGGTCCCGGCCCATTCGCCGGAGGAGGCCCTCCGGATCGCCGACGGGCGTCTGGCGGAGAGAGGGATCCGGAACGGGACGGTGCTGGCGATCCCTGACGGGGTTTCCGTCATCGTCAGAAGCCGGTGAAGGGCGCCGCCGGCGCAGCCGCAGGATCTCCGTTGCCGTCCCGGCCGGGCGGCGCGGATGCCGGACGGCTCTGAAATCGAAAAATCATTATCCGAAGGGAGAAAAACGTTATGGCAAAGAAACTACGCGTCGGTATCATCGGTACCGGAAACATCAGTCACTGCCATATGGCGGGCTATCGGAAGTTGTCCGACCGGGTCGAGGTGGTCGCCGCCTGCGACATCGACGAGATCAAACTGGCCGCTTACTGCAAACAGTACGGCATTCCCGCGCAGTATACCGATTTCCGTGAAATGATGAAAAACGAGGAGCTGGACTGCGTCAGCGTCTGCACCTGGAACGCGGTGCATAAGGACGCGACGATCGCGGCTCTCCGCGGCGGCGCCAACGTTCTCTGTGAGAAACCGATGGCCATGAACGCCGCCGAGGCGGCAGAAATGAAAGCCGCGGCCGAAGAAACCGGCAGGCTTTTGCAGATCGGCTTTGTCCGCCGCTTCGGCAACGACGCCGCGGCGCTGAAGGACTTTATCGACGCCGGCGTTTTCGGCGATATCTACTATGCGAAAGCCACTTATCTGCGCCGCGACGGCTGCCCCGGCGGATGGTTCGGGGACAAGTCCCGGTCGGGGGGAGGACCGCTCATCGACCTCGGCGTTCACGTGATCGATCTGGTCCGGTATCTGGCGGGACTGCCGAAGCCGGTGTCGGCGTTCGGCGCGACCTATAACAACCTCGGTCCGAACCGTGCGGGCGGCGGACAGAAGGCGTGGGCGATCGCGGGCGGTCAGGACCCCTATACCGTCGAGGACTTTACCACGGCTCTGATCCGGTTCGAGAACGGTCTCACCGTTTCGGTGGAGGCCAGCTTCAATCTGAACGTCAAAAAGGACGTCGGCAATATCGAGCTTTTCGGCACCCAAGCCGGCTGCCGGATCGATCCCGAGGTCGAGCTCTATACCCAGATGGCGGGACGCTTCGTCAACGTGTCTCCCGCCGCCAGCACCGCGCTGTCCTTTAACGGTCTGTTTGAAAATGAGATCCGGGGCTTCGTCGACGCGGTAGAGGGGATCGCGCCCTGCCGCGCTACCGCCGAGGACGGCCTGGTCCTGATGAAGATCATCGACGCGATCTACGAGTCGGCAGAGACCGGAAAATCGGTGGAGATCCGAGGACTATGAGATTCTGTGTCAATTCCTACAGCTTCGGCCATTACGGCTCGGCGGACGAGCTCGGCCTTTACGGTATGATCGAAAAAACCGCCGCCTTCGGCTTTGATGGGATCGAGTTTATTGAGGGCGGATGGCTGGACGTCGGCGAAGACGAGCTGCGCAGGGTCGGTGAAGCGGCGCGAAAGGCGGGACTTACCGTCGTCAGTCTCTGTGTGGGGGCCGATCTGCTGAACTGCTGCGACGGCGATCTCGACCGGGAGACGGAGCGTCTCTGCCGGCTGGTCGACAAGGCTGCTTGTCTCGGTGCCGGTCTGATGCGCCACGACGTATCGGGCGGTGTGAGGGGAAAGACGCACGGCCTCGGATACGCGGTTGTGCTGCCCCGGCTTGCGGAGGGCTGCCGCCGCGTGACGGAATACGCAGCCGAAAGGGGCGTCAGGACCATGACCGAAAATCACGGCTATTTCTCGCAGGACGCCGATCGGGTGGCCTCGCTGATCGACGCGGTGGACTCTCCCAACTTCGGCGCGCTGCTCGATCTCGGCAACTTCATGTGCGCCGACGAGGATCCGGTGTTGTCGGTCTCGCGGCTCGCGCCCTACGCGTTTCACGTTCACTGCAAGGATTTCCTCTATAAAAAAGGGACCGGATTCGACCCCGGAGCGGGATGGTTCCGGACCCGCGCCGGGAATTATCTCCGCGGAACCGTCGTCGGACACGGCGAGGCGGGGATCCCGCAGAGTCTCGGGATTTTGAAGCGGAACCGGTACGACGGATTCCTCTCTCTTGAATTTGAAGGCGTGGAGGACAATCTGACCGGTATCCGCATGGGACTGGAGAATATGAAGCGCTTCTGGGAAGAGGCCTGAGCGCCGTTTTTCCGGAATAAAAAACCGAAAGGGTCCCGTTCCGTCTGACGGCGGAGCGGGATCTTCTTTTTTTTCGGCGTTTCCGCCGGATGTTGCCGTTTTTGTCTTTACAAACGGGGAAAAATGTTTTATAATATTCGGTAACCGATATTTTGCGAGGTACAAAAATGGAATTTCAAACCGGAACCAAGTGCGTACAGGCGGGTTACACCCCCAAATCGGGAGAGCCCCGGGTATTGCCGATCATTCAGAGCACCACTTTCAAGTACGATACCAGTGAGGCGATGGGCCGCCTCTTCGATCTGGAGGAAGCGGGGTATTTCTATACACGGCTGAGCAATCCCACCAGCGACTGTGTGGCGGCGAAGCTCTGCGCGCTGGAGGGCGGCACGGCGGCGATGCTGCTGTCTTCCGGACAGGCGGCGAACTTTTTCGCAGTCTTTAATCTCGCGTCGGCCGGCGACCATATCGTGTCGAGCGCTTCGATCTACGGCGGGACCTACAATCTGTTCGCGGTGACGATGAAGCGCATGGGCATCTCCTTTACCTTCGTCAGTCCCGGCTGCACCGAAGCGGAGCTTGCCGCGGCGATCCGTCCCGAGACCAAGGCGATCTTCGGCGAGACGATCGCCAATCCCGCGCTGACGGTGCTCGATATCGAAATGTTCGCCCGCGTCGCGCATGAGCACGGGGTGCCGCTGATCGTGGACAATACCTTTGCCACGCCGGTCAACTGCCGTCCGATCGAGTGGGGCGCCGACATCGTGACCCACTCCACTACCAAGTATCTCGACGGCCACGCCACTTCGGTCGGAGGCGCTGTTATCGACGGCGGTCGGTTCGACTGGATGGCGCACGCCGATAAATTTCCCGGATTGACCACCCCAGACGAGAGTTATCACGGGATCGTCTACGCCGAAAAATTCGGCCGGGAGGGCGCCTTCATCAACAAATGCGTGGCGCAGCTGATGCGCGATTTCGGTTCGACGCCCTCTCCTTTCAACGCCTTCCTTCTGAATCTCGGGATCGAAACGCTCCACGTGCGGATGCCGAAGCACTGCGCCAACGCGCAGCGCGTGGCGGAATTTCTGCGGGATCACGAAAAGGTCGCCTGGGTCCGGTACTGCGGATTGCCGGGGGACGAGAACTACGAGCTCGGCCGCAAGTATCTTCCGAACGGCTCCTGCGGCGTGCTGTCCTTCGGCGTGAAGGGCGGGCGCGCGGCCGCCGAGCGGTTCATGAAGCACTTGAAGCTGGCTTGCGTCGTGACGCACGTGGCAGACGCGCGGACCTGCATCCTCCATCCCGCCAGCTCGACGCACCGGCAGATGACCGACGAGGAGCTGGAGGCCTGCGGCGTTTCCCCCGATCTGATGCGGCTGAGCGTCGGGATCGAGGACGTCGAAGACATCCTCCGGGATCTGGCTGCAGCGCTCGAGAGCGTCTGACCGAAAAAATGAATTTGCCCCGGGCACCGAACGGTGCCCGGGGCGTTGCTTTTTTTCGGAGCGCTTTGGTTTTTCCCGAGAAGGGTTTTACTGGCGCGGGGGATCCTCCGTTTCCCGAACGGGGCAGGCGGGGCGTTTCACGCCCTTTCGGATTCCTTCTTCATCAGGTGCATCTTT
>JAEEGL014839316.1_pt1 | contig 14313 bp, 12 predicted proteins | sample 9134231 | NCBI WGS metagenome assembly JAEEGL01 (sample SAMN16246548, study PRJNA631951) | gut metagenome | biome: gut microbiome; feature: rumen; material: fiber-attached | host: Bos | place: Iran: Karaj | collected 2018-10 | reverse complement strand
TCTTAGGAGTGAACCGCATCCATTCAGGAAGATTGCGTAATACGAACTTGACTTTGTTGATGTTCTCAATTCCGGCATTCATATCCATATTGAAGACCACTACTTTAATTCCTGGAAAAAACGTAACTGCATGGGCAGCAATGCAAGCCGCCAGAGTGGATTCTATTTTTTATTTTTAAAAAAAATAAATAAGACTATTTCATTTATATAGTCGTTAGTCTAGCAAAAAAAAGAAAACCCATCTTTTTAGGTGGGTTTTATAATTGTTTTTTTTGTTATGCTGCAAATTCAAATACTTGAGCGACATCAATATGACTCTGATATTCATCCAATTCCACATAATAAGTTATTGGTATGAATAATCCAGAACCATCTGGGAAAACCCAATAGTCCGCAGGATATATATCATCATTGATTGGTTCTAAATGATAATATTTTCCATCATGAGAAAGTGCCACCGGTTTAACCTCGGATGGCCTTACAGTAGAAATTAAAACTTTCAATGCGGTGAGCATGTGTTTTTTCCTCCTGCCGCCGAATTTGGCGGCCGCAAAAAATCACAACCATCATCGTATTAATTTTTATATAAAAGAATTAATTGTTCAATTTTTATTTTTGCTAGAATCTAAGATATTTTATCTTTATTTTGATAGGTAAATCTTATTGTACCTAACTGGCGGCTTGCCATTAAAATCGCCTTATGATATCTGTTTAATCCCTTGATAACTCTTCTATATTTTCTATTCATCATGCTTGGTTCGTATAGCAAGGGATTTCCAACTTCGCCAATATTGCAATAATTATGGATAAAATAAAATATATTATTCCTGCATTTCAGAAATTCCGAAATGTAGGTATCTTCATAATCTATTTTGTTCTGTTTTTCTAATTGCTGAAGTATTGAAACATCATCTTTGGATAGTTCAGTCTTTCCGATAGATCTTAAATGGACGTCGTTATTGAAATAAGTTCCATTATCTGGATTCTTGAAAGCCAATAGCTATCCATCCATATTGTACTTAATTTCAATATTGTCGACATCCCACCAGAAAAATGCTGAACCATACTTCAGAATTTCCATCTTGGAGGGACTGATATTGTCTCTTATCTTTGGTTCTGGATAAGTTTCTATTCCATTCTTGAATTCGAATGGAGGATTGCTCGAATCAAATGTTCTGACTACTAGACCCTTGATCCAGATTCTTCTTGGTTCCATAATGAATTCAACTATAGCCGAAGGATAATACACAATATCAGTTCCACTCATATAGAGCTGCAAATATTTCGCTACTTCTAGCTTAATCTGCTTTCTCTGGTCTTCTAGATTGACTCCATACCGGCTTACAGCATCTCTGTCGGCATAGATGACAATAGAAAGCTGGAGAGGAAGCTTTAGTTCATAATCTACAAAATTATAAGTTGAATCATATCTATACGTTTCGTGAACAGGTTTAGATATTTCAATTATATCATTTGGATATAATAACGTAAATTCCCAAATTTGTTTTGACTCATTCCACCTGGCAACATTGTCTGGACCACCCTTTCTCCACGGCTTGTATACCGCATAATACAATGTTCCTTCATTTATTGTTGGCTCTATCTTCTCAGCTAGATATATTCTAGTTCTATTGTTTTGATATTTCGATGAAAGAACGTGATACATTTTGTTCAACGAAGATGTTTCTGCGTCTTTTATTCGTATCACATCGGCCGCCGAAAACTTGGATTCATAGTCGCCTTCAATGACAATTGAATATGGAGACGTGGTTAAAAAAGTTAAAGAGTCGCCAAAATTCTGATATTGTGCAAGATTTGCTGAATCTACTTCTGTCGATAATATATTTATCGTATCCCCAAGAATAACCCAAGAATCGCCATTAAGCGGAATGGTGTCCGGTATGTCGGAAATGGATTTGATTGACGTATTGGATAAATAATTTAAATCTTTGTATAAGTTTCTTCCCTGCACAAGGCAGTTCGAAAGGAGATATGAACTTATTGAATCGGTATTCAGCATTCTAAACTGAAGCGAGTCGGAAACAAGTCTTAATTCTTCGAAATTAAATCCTTTTAGGAATGTCAATATTTTGTCTAAATAAAGTATCTTGTCTGAATAAAATTCATCATAATCCATCACTGGAAGATCAACAAGATATGGTGTACCCGTATACTTGAATATTGGGACTTGAAGCAGGTCAGTTGTATCGTACCGCTGGTTGAGTTCAGCAGTATATGCTGTAAACAATGGACTTCCAGTGGATCTGTTCCTGGCATCAATAGTTATCTTTACTGGGTCTAGAATCAAACCATGATTTTCTGTATACTCAAACAACTTTGTATATTCGTTGACCATGGTCATTTCAACGCCATTGGTGTCGTCTCCAATAACCCCAAGTTCAGGAATTTTGATTCTAAATGTTAGTTTCGTATCAAAAGCCTGATACGATTTTAAACTAATTTCGGTTTTTTCCTTCTCCATATTATAGACAATACTTAAATATATTGATGGTATCGCCGTAGAATCAAAACTGTCCGAATTGCTGCTTGGAACAACTCTTGAAAAGGCAACTATCAGTTCGGGGTAGAATAGCCAACCTTCATAATAGTTATAGAAATCGTTGAATTTATATAAAAATGGCGAAACAAAATGCTGACCAGTCTTAGTATAAAAGTCTGGAAAAATAACATACGGATATTGCTCAATAGATTTTTCAGAATCTTCTGCCGGTTCGGGAACGGATGTCGAATCTCTGTCAAGAATCATATCCGGTTCTGGAGCATATCCTCTGTCATACAATTTATTATTTTCTGTATTCCACAAGAATTCATGGTCCCGAGTTCTTCCATATATCCTATAGTTTGTTGCTCCAGGGACTTTATTCCATTCAAGAAGAATATATCCATATGCCGCCGTTTCCAGCATAAGAGATGCGGTTATTTCGGTAGAAGAGATAATATTCTTGAATTTGTCTTCGGCATAGATTTTGTAATAATAAATTCCAGGGAAAAGTCCATCGTCTGAGTCCGATTCAATAGAAGTAAATTTGATCCCAGAAATTATGGAATCTTTATTTATGATCTCCGGCATAATATTTCGACTTCTTATAACATTCTGATATTCGTCCCGGAATGCTCTCTGCAGATAGAAAACATTATTCTGTACAACCATTTTCTTGAAAAGAAAACGGAAATCCGTTGTGTATTTTTCAACAATATTGTAAAAATCAGACTCGGAAAGGAAATTGTCCCTCGTTTGAATGAAGTTGACAAGAGCTCTTCTTAAGTCTTCCCCAGACAGCGGATCAACCCCACCTTCAGAATATTTGAAAGCTATCTTCAAATATTGTGCAGGATCTATAGTTGTTCCATTTACAACTTCTGTTCCGCGCAGATTTTTGACAACCATTTGAACTGGGAAATTGATCGTCGCATTCACATTCTGAGCAAAATTCGCAGAAACACCAATTGTCTTGTAAAGATATAAATGAACTTCCGCTCCTGGAATCCAAGCGCCATGAATACCAGATCCAAATTCAATTTGATATGTATCTGATGCAACCTGATTAAAAAACACAGTATTGGCAGAAGGATCGATGAGATATTTTACCTTCTCCACATTATATTCTATGAAGTTTTCGTCTCCAGGCATTCTCACATAAACAAAAATATTGGAAATGAATTCATCTTGAACCTGGAACGTATACGTATAGTAGGAACCATAGTTGTATGTTGGAAGAGTGAAGCTTATTGATTCAGATCTTTCCTGCTTGAAGTTGTCCAAATCAACAGTCATGATATGACTGTTCGAAGGATAGGTGGACATGGTTCCATCTTCTCTCTGAACAATAGTCTTGTACGAATTTCCTTCTCTAACAAACGTATATATTGATTTTGATGAGAAAACAACGTTATCTACGTTTATTTGAGTGGGAGTCTGAATCTCATTAAACTCATTTTGACCAGTGTTTTGTTCATTAATGTATCCAAATACAACTTCCTGCTTTGTTGTAGTTGCAGATGGAGCCGGAAGCAGAGAGAAGTCAAATTGTATTGTCCCATATGCCGTGGCTGGGGTTGCTAAATCATTTTTGAATCCATAGATGGATCCATGCAGATAAATATTGTCATCCTGCTGGGCTGTTGCTGGAAATGCTTCTTTGAAAAGCATGTCTTTATAGACTTTTGAATCGTAGGTTATATTGCCTAGCATATTTACTAGATAACCAAGAAAACCTACCTTGTTTGCCTGCAGGTCATATGTGGAAAGCTCCTGCTTTAAGCCTTCCATATAAAAGTTTGTAAATTCTTCAGGAGTTAATTTTGAGAGATTAGTATCTGTAGCCACAATTGTATCTTACATTCAACTCCTTCTTGATTTATTTTTTAAGTTTGTTTATGGCGGATTGTGATGCTTTCTTAGCGGCTTGTATCGCGCTTGATTTGGAATCGGATGCACCACCAAATAGCGACGATAAAGAAAATGAAGAATCAGCGAAACCAGTAGATGCGGTATATTGGCTTAATATTAGGTCTGCTAGTTCAGCAAAAAGCCAATGACCATCTTCCTGAATAGTTGCTTCAACATAGTTGGATACTGTGTAATTAAAAGAAAGCGATGTTATTTCATTTGTATTTCTGCTTCCAAGGACATCTCCTGCCGGAAGTTCTTTTGGAAAACACCCACATTTAGACTATTTCTTACATATAGTCGTTCAACAAAAAATATGCGGCCGCCGAAATTGACGGCCTCAAAAAACTACGGTAGCCTCTTTTTAATCTCTATGGCAGATTTTCTTAGTTTCAAAAACGGTTCCAGAAATTTGGTTCCCATCATAGCATCAACAGATGCTATATTCTTAATGTTATCGTCTGTTACATCATAAATCGATTCTGGAAGCCAAGACATGTGACTTCTAAAATTTTCTAAATACATAAATTCACAATATTTCTTTAGGTTCTTTTTCTCAGACTTTGTAATTCTATCAAGATTAAAAGAAACATGGCCAAGATTATCATTCATAAAAAAATTCTATCCTTATTTTTTTTATTTTTTGCCTTATAAAAAGATTTTCTCTATTTATAGGCGGCTGGGTTGTTTTTCCACCGCCTTGCCCACATATTGTATAGATGAAAGATTGGGCATAAATTTAACAAAATAAAAACTTGAACAATAGTCAATTCTTCCACCAAGTAAATATTCTTCACTTGGTTCAAGAGTGCCTTCAGTGATTTGAAAAATGTACTGCAGCCAACTTTTATGGAACTGATAGATGTCCAACAACATGGTATCTAAGTAAGTTACAGACATGCTGTCAGTAATTGACAGTTCTTGAGCATAGTGCTGCGTTCCAGAAGATCCAGCAAGCGTTCCTGAATTAAGTTGAATAGTTGGTGGAGTAAAATTTGTCGCCAAAAGGGGACACAATTTAGCAGTCTCAGTCATATAGCTGCTATTGTTGATATCATAGTTCTGATTTCCTAAATCAACATAGCCACTTAAAACTGGGGGTGAAATAAACAGCAAAACATATCCTGAAATATCTGGCTGCAAATCTCTAAACAAGTTCTGATACAGATATCTAATAACACCATTTTCAGAATATGCCTGACTAATATAGTCATTAAGCCATTGAGTTGGAGAAAGTCCTGGGGTTAAACTTACAAAATTTGAATAACCGCCCAGATAACCTCCCCCACTCCCATCATAAAGACCAAGAGCGCTTCCAATAGATCTTCCGGCATTTATAATTGTTCCCGCTGTTGATGATGCCCAGTTTAATCCAGAAGTTATTTTATTAAAACCACCAACAATAGTCCCCATGTTAAAATCAAAGCCCATGACTAAATTATGTCGCTCGAATTAAGCTTAGCAAGGAAATTAAACTGCTGTGCAGCCTGCTGATGACAAATGACTTTCTTGAGATTAAATACAAATATGTGAACTAAAACAGTTCTGATTTGAATTCTCTGCACAACAGAATATCTTTCAAATGAAAGGTTTCTTCCCTTGAAAAGCTTGGTGAGCATTCCATCAATAATCTTTACAATCTTTTGAGAATCAGCATTGTTCTTAGATGAAATAATTTTCTTCTTGATGTCTAGAATAAACTGAGTAGAACAAATATCGGATTTTTCTCTAACATTTAATCTACTTAGTATCATTGTTAGAAGATCTTGAATCTGATCATGATAATCCGGATTATGAACATCTACCGCAAGATTATTGATAACCTTGTTGGAGACATGAGTCAGTCTGTTGAGCTGCTTAACAAAACCTTCTGGATACGATTCCTGCTTATTTAAAACAATAAAATCTGTAACAGAAGTTACAATTTCATCAACATGATGCGTTGATCCATATTGATCAAACGTTGTTTCATTTTCTTCGTTTGGTTTTGCTGTGAGACTTCTAGAAGCTGCACCTTCATTATGAGCTTTGTAGTATAAAGTTGCTAGACCACCAGTTGCTTTCTTTTCTCCAGTTTGTGGATTTATCTTGGGTTGTTGAGAGAACATCTGATAAATCCTGGAATAGGATTGCATAAAAATATTCTTTAGTTTGCTAAGATCTGTCTTAATTTCAGGACCATATTTCTTTAGTAGAGTGGGTACAAAATAGTTGGCCAACAGCTGTAGAGGAGAATCATATTTTGCTGCGTGGAATTTATTGGAGAGCATATTCTGGATAACATACTTCATTACTGCAGGATTGCAGTACGGCAAGAAATCCTGACGTCTTCCATTCCACATCTTAATTAGCAAAATAAGCAACGAGTTGTTAGTAAAAATCTTGTTGCCAGTCTTAAGACCATGATACATCATAAGTAGAAGAATATGGTAATATGACTTATATATTAGACTATTTCATTTATATAGTCGTTATTCACTGCCCTGTTTTTTTTAAAAAAAACCGGCAGGTCTCATAAGAGTTGATCTTTATTTTTTTCGGATTCATATTAATCCGAATACATATGTGTATTCTTTGGGTATTTCCAGTCTGCTCTAAATGCTGCTTCTACTAGAGCTGGCGCGGTTCTGATTTTCTTGTAAATTCCATTTACAGCTACAAGAGGTAGAGAAAATTTATAGCAATATCCTTCCTCATTATTAAGTGCATTATGATACATCTGAGATACAATTGACCCAAGCTGGATCTGTATGTCTCTTTCAACTTGTGGTTCAGTCTTGAAAAGAGTTTCAATTCTCTTGTAAACGTCTTTAATATTTTTCGGTGGTGCTTCTTCGGCCGCCGTTTTTTCGAGGAAAACTATTTTTTCCACGGTTTTTCCTCCATTCATTTATTTTCTTAATTATACTGCAGCCGCAAAAATCTTGGACATGTTCCTGGTTTGACGGTTGAAAGACTCCCATAGAGCCTTCAGCTTATCCTGATCAAATACCTTACCATAATCTTCGTCTTCGCAAAGATATTTGATGTACTTCTGGACAGATTTAGGAATGGCAATATTCCTAATCAGAGACTCCATGAGGCAAGCTTTGACAGACATTCTGATAGCATCGTCAGTTTCCATACCCTTCTCAATCAGAGTGGAAGCATATTCCTGAGATTCCGAAAGATACTGCTCTTTGCGCTTTTCAGGAGGAAGTCTGTAATAGAAGTTGTTCATATGTTCAGAAAGAATCTTTGCAAAAGTTTCTTCCTGCTTTTCATGAGACTCGCTAAGTAGAGAAGTACTAAGCATCTTATGATTAAGAGGCTTCCTGTTCACCATTTCATAAAGAGCTCTGGTAGTTTTGTAGTAGCCAGAAACAAGCTTGTCAACCTGCTGCACCTCGGGAAGTCCCTGGCAGAGGTGTTCAAAGAAAAGGAGATCCACCCGAGTCTTTGTCTCAAACTTTGCCGGATCATACGCTTCATAGAGATTCATGGATTTCTTGAACTTTTTCTTGATTTCTGTAGCCTGCTCTTCAAGAGTCTTCGACTTTTCCTTACTTTTGTTCTTTAGTTCATCAACTTTCTTCCAGGTCAGCTCCATCTCGCTTTCAAGCAGCTGCTCAAGATCAGACTGCGTTCCGTGAAAGGAGGCAAAGGGAGTAAAGTTCATAACAGAATTGATATTGGACATATATTATTATAAATCCTCCAATTTTAATAGTAGACTTGAGACAACCCGGAAGAGTTGTCTTGGATGTGATGTTTTACAAATGTTTCTACAGCCTGCATTTTTAGTTTCTCGGCAATATTCCCAAGATATTTGAAAGAATAATATAATTCATTTTTCTTTCTATCAAGAACCATGAGATTTGGAATGCCAAGCTGTATTCTAAACGTTTTTACAAGACCTTTAATATTGCTTGCATTAAGCGGATTGAAACCAGCTCCGCTGGTAAGAACAGCTTGAGTCAGATTCCTTTTTGTATAAAGAACCATTAACGCTTGAAGTATTTCAAGGGGAATAACCAGGCAATAATTCGGCAAATCAAGAACGTCCGCTTTTGCAGCACTAAATTCAATATCTGCAACTTGAACGAACTCACATAAATTCAACCTGAACACAAGAAGAAAAATTGTCTGAGCGATGATTTTTGATGCTTCAGCAACCTGAGAAAGAACCTGGTAATGCATATTCTTTCTTCTAGCGGCAGTCATGGATTGAAATTGTGGTCGCATATTACCAGCAGAATCAAGAACATGAGGACTATAAGTCACAACCTGATCCGGCTGATCAAGAGCAAATATTCTTGCCTGCAGTGGAGATGTTGGATCTGCCGTAGCATTGAACTTAGTAAAGAACGAATCAAATGTATTGCTGAACAGATTGTTCATTACATTATCAATTTTCTTTATGTTGTCTCCACCAAAGAACTTTGACAACGCATCGTATGTCGACTTCTTTACAGCTGAAAATTTGGTTACAATCTTGTCAAGAGAATCAGAAAACTTACTGACATCATTATACCCAAATGTTGGATATATTTGACTGGTCGAAAGAGTGTCATTAAAGAAATTCATCATTGCAATGAAATCCTCTCTGGCACCATCACAAGACTTATTCATGTCGGCAATTTTGATAGAAGTGGATTCAATATCTTCTCTAATCTTGGTATCAAAATATCTCTTGAAGTCATCCATGAATCCATCAAAACCATCAGCAAAGGAATTTAATAAATCCTGCTTCATTGATAAATATGTATGGTTCCAACGATGGAATTCAAACGACTGTTTATTTTTGTCAACATACGATGAATCTGTCTGCACCATTGGCGACAAGAGCATATAAATGGAAGAAAACAATGCATCTGCACCGCCAAAAAAATCAAGCATCTGTTGCTTGGTTCTGTCAAAAAGCAGTTCAGTTTGGGAATTAACCTTTGTTGCAGCATAAGACGCTTGCGATACCGAATCCGAAAGACCATATCTCGCCATTAACTGTTGTGGATCGGTCATAAAAAGAAATGATCTTTCCAATTCTTTAAGTTTGTTATCTTTCAGTATAGCAATATTATGCATTGCATAATCTTGCTGAACAGAATCAATTTGTGCCTTCAGCCTAATTTTCTTGTCTGGATCCTGTTCCCTGTTAAACTGATTATTTAATAATTGAAGCTGTTGTCCAAGACCGGTTGGGGGGGTGATCAAACTATTTCCCAAAACGGTGTTTGGAAGACTTGGATTATTTTCAACATTGGATAATACAGTAAATATGTCATATACAGACTGATCTGGCATTCGTTTAAGCATATTGATAAGATTCCGCACTTCCATCCAAGTCGAGATTCTTCGTCTTTGAGAAACTGCGGCCGCCAGAAGAGTAAATAAAGCACCCGTATCGAGCTGGAATTGAGCAGTACCAGTTATCACAGGAACGTCCAGAAGATTCCCCAAAGTAATTACTTCCATAAACGGAAGCATTTTCTTCAATCTGGGATCGGTTCGAAGTGAATCTTTTATTCTCTTAAATTTTTCATTTACTTTCTGTTGAAGAACAGCAGAATCAAGCTGCGGCATATCGTAAGTTGATTTTGCTGGATCGTCAATTGATGACGAATTTAACGGATTCGCTGAATCTCTGGTGCTTCCGCCGCGCATCAGGCTGTTAATTAATACGCTGGATCTGATATTCTGTCTTTCAATTCTCTGATATGTAGAAGCCAACGTTACAAGATTAAGTGCATTCGATGTAAAAATTTCTTTCAATACTGAAACGGAGAAGAATGCCCGTAAAGCATCCCCCATTGTATCCATGTCTCCTTTAACAGCAGTTTGAAAAGGAATATTGGCCAGCGACTGATCGATGCCAAATGGATAAATAAATATCAACCGTTTCATTGTGTCGGTGTTTGCCACCGGGTTTCGCATGGCACCGACTTCTCTGCTATAAGCCGGCATGCCAGTTACATTCATCTGGTAAGCGCCTCCCGTGCTTTGTAGTCTGCTCTGAGTAAATCAAAAGTTTCTTTATAATTTGGGTATATTTTTTTATATTCGTTGAACATTTGAGACTCAAGTTTTTCAATTCGTTTCATTGTTTCTGGATGAGGCTGCTTTCTTTTTTCATCATCATCAATGGTAAATACCTTCCAAAATAATTCCACAATTCTTTTCAAAAATGTTCTTGCCTTTGGTTTGGTTTTTCTAAATATTTTTTCTATTGTGTGGAATTTATTCAGCGCCGAGATCATTTCATCTCCATAACCATACTTAAGCGCAAAATTATCAGCTTTATGTTCCCCAACATGTTGAGTGAAAGTAATTCCATGAACAAGAATAGATATTGTCATAGAATACAGAAAAAGAAGCCTCGATAAAATTACGTCTTCTGAAAGTCTTTTAGATTTTAGCGGTGCAAGAAGAATTTTCTTAAAAAGGTAGGCAAGATTTCCAGGGAGATGACTAGTTGTTGCATAAACGTGACCAAGTTCATGCAAAACCACAGCAACCAATTCTGAGGGCGTAAGCATTTTCAACATTGGTTTTCCAATATAGATATAAACTATCTCAATTGCTTCCGAAGATTCTTCAACAGAATTAAGTTTTCTTAATTTTTTGTTCATTAATGGAGAATTTTCTTCAGAAAACATAGTTAAAAATGCTTTTGCAATTCCTAAAATTTCAACATCCTTATATTTTGGTATGACCGCAAAATTAAAATCATCATCAAAAAATAAAACAACATTTTGTATTTTAGTAAATTCTTTAATTTGCTTAAGTAGTTGCAGTCTTGCACTCTTGTTATTGGAAGACTTCTTGAGAACAGCAAATGTTCTTTCCATCTCTCGCAGTTTTTTAGGGGCAAATTCGGAAACTTCATTTAGTAGCATAGTTTCCTCAATGTTTTTTTGTTAAAAAAGCCGCCGAATCCGGCGGCCGGTTATTTATGTTCCAATTTGCAAATACTTTTATACGGACAGAAATAACAGTTCTTCTTATTTACATATCGAGATGTATCATCTGGATTTGTTTCCGTTCTAAGATAATGATGTATATCTTCAAATTTTCCTTTGATGAATTCGTCCATCTTATTGCAAGTTTCTTCATCTAAATCCACAATTACAGTTGTAATGAAGAAAAATGGATTCTGTCTCGAGTTAAGAACTTTTTTTACAGACTTAACACATTCAAGCATTTCTGCATATGTCTCAGCCTGTGAAGAAACGATGTCATGTGCAATATACAAGAACTGCAATTTATCCACATTGTATTTGGACAATTTAGGCTTCTCACCCATGTTGTAATGAATTTTAACGTCTTTCGACAAAATTTCATCCAGATGATTGTGGAGCATGTACCTATAGGTATATGCCTGAAGAAAATCCTTTTCTCTTGGCTGCTGCTTTCTTATGACAGACTTGTAGTCTTCATAAGTACAAGTTTTAATTTCACCAAGAACATTGGATCCAACCATGTAGTCAATCTTTCCATAGAATCCTATGGACGGCACTTTCAGATTCACTTCAGTCTCAGTAAACTGCTTTGTATTATTCTGAATGAAATTATGTACAGCAGATCCGACTTCAGTTCTCATGAATATTGGAAGCCAGGAATCTGCATAATTTTCAATAGGAGTATTTCTTAATTTAAACAACACCTGCTGAATGCAGTTGTGTGCTATGTCATAGCCTGTGATATTCTGATTCGGTCTTTCAGCTCTCTTCTTATTCTTCTCTTCAGAAATATGGTACAACTCTTGACCAAATGCCTGAATATCAAAATATTTGTGTTCAGTTGATAAATCATTTGTCTTTTTAATCGTTTCGGTTAAATTGGTTTCTGGGATGGAATCAGTTGGAGGAGTTTTGATTTCGGCCGCCGATTCCAGAAAGTCCAGTGCAGAGTTAAGTTCAGACAAAAGATTGTTTTTCCTTATTTCCGTTATTTAGGTTGCCCTACATCTAAATTATTTCTTTACAAAAAAATTAGACATCCTTACCAAGACGCTGATACTTCTTGTTGGTGAAAGGACTTCTCTTAGACTTGTCATAAGAGTCTCTGTGCTGACGCATCTGATCATCTTTAGAAACTCTGGAATCAAGAATATATCTATTCAGCATTAGCATCCATTTAGATTTTTGTGCTGGATCCTTTGAAAAGAAAAACTTGACTAGATCTTCGAAGCCCCTAATTGCCTTTACAGCTTGATTTCTATATTCATCACAAGCTGGATACAGTCCACCTTGCATTCTAAACATAGCAATAATCTTGTCGTCATTCATTTCTCTAATTTCGTTCCACTTGCCTGTTTTTCTAAGGCAATCAAAATAAAGTTCAAAGAAAATAGAAATCTTTTCAAGATAATGTTCAAGATAACAGTTTCTTAATTTATCTAGCTTCTCTTCAGTGTCAAAGAAAAGTATCTGTCTAAAAAGAGATTCGTTCTTTAAGGCAGCAAACGTTCTAATACCAAGTTTCTGAGGATCTAACCCAGCTCTCTTATAGCATTCATCTTCGTTTTTGTAAATAACGTTATATCTAAACTTAATTCCTTCAGAAGCATCCTTTACAGCTTTCGCTGCAGAATAAAGCGTACTTGCGACATTATTCAAAAGTTCTAGCTGTTCTTTATGAATATTGACACCAAACATATGTCTGGCAGCAGCAGAATATATTCCAGTACCAATTACAGTTCCGAGAAGAACAAAAATGGATGTTCCGATGCTAAGAGGACCAAATACAGTGGCACCAAGAGTCATTAACGGAACGAGAGTTGGCAGCTTTTTTGCCACCCAACCAACCGTTTTCTCCAGAATTCCATCGTCTTCAGCCTCAATTATCTCCTGCATTTTATCGGAATTTTCGGCCATGAATGCACAGCAGTCTTCGAATACAGTTTTAAAATAATCTTCGGTGTAATTTTCACCATCACATTCATTAATTTCAAACGCCCGATTTATCGACCACAATGCAGATTCCAGATATACCCTAACAACCTTGGGCATATCAATAAATTCCATTTCCAGTCTTTCCTCTAGAAGTTTAGTTTGTGTCTTTGAGGAAAAATTGGTATAAATTTCTTCATAGAGAAATGGATCTTCTTTTCGCATTTCCCTAATCGACTCCCAGAGAAATCTTTCACAGGTTTCTCTGATTGTGGAAGAATTTAAATTATTTCGCTGCAGAAAATTTTCTGTAGCATTTTTAACTATATTTTCTTTCAAGCTGCCTCCATTTTTAAAAAATTAATTTGAGGACTTATATTCTGAATAAATTCTAAAAACATCTTCTTTCAATGGTATTAGACCGCAAGATCTGTTTCCTTCATTACAATATCCAATCTGTTTACATTTAGGACCAATATTTTCAAAAACTTCCGGTAGACGTTCTTGACATAGTTTTAGCATTTCTTTAGCTAAATCTCTAATTTCCTTCTGTGCCTTTGCACATAGTCTTAGACCAAAAAAATGAATTAATTCTCTACAGTTCATAGTCATAACTATGTTACTGTTTAAAGCTATTGGAAGAACATCTCTAGCATCTTCTTTTGGAATACCATTGTCTATTAAATGTTTATAAAATTCGGCCGCCGTTTTTACAAAATCATCGTATTCTTTTGAAAGCGTTTCATTCTTTTTTATGGAAGGTGCTTTATAAACTCCCATATTTTCAACATTATTGTACCGGGTTGACTGAATGGAAAAATTTGCCAATCTATGTCTTGTAATCTGCTGCTGCAATCCACGGGACACATTTTCTATAGCAAACGTAAAAGCAACATGTTCTATAGTAGACATGTGGCCACTATTTACTACTCGTTGAATTAATTCTTTCTTCTTGAATTTTGAAACATTTTCAAAAGGATAATCTTCACCAACAAAACCAGGAGAATAGCATTGTCTGCATGCTGCATAGAT
>JAEEGL013872128.1_pt1 | contig 14313 bp, 14 predicted proteins | sample 9134231 | NCBI WGS metagenome assembly JAEEGL01 (sample SAMN16246548, study PRJNA631951) | gut metagenome | biome: gut microbiome; feature: rumen; material: fiber-attached | host: Bos | place: Iran: Karaj | collected 2018-10 | reverse complement strand
ACGGGTATACGCTGGTGGCATTTTGTGAAAGCGCATAATTCATAAGAGCCGTCTGCTGGTTGGAAATATAAGTGGTTCCGTCAAAGTTATAGAGCGGAAATTGCCCCACGGTCAGTGAGAGCCAATTCCAGCAACCGGGCAGCGTATGCGTGTAGGAAAACTGAGAAAAAATTTCCTGATTGGCCGTGTAATCGTTAAATGGCACGGCTGTTTCTACCCGGTTTTGCAAGGTGCTCGCCGCAATGCCCCAGTAGCGTACTAAGGTATAATTTACATTTAGTTGTCCGGAACCGAGCTCACGGTCTTTAAACAAGTTCCACGTTATATATGGATAGTAAACCCCTTGTATAGCGGTTTGTTTCCCGCCGGGGGCGGCCCGTTGCGCCAAGTACGAAATATCGGCCCCTATTTCTATGCCGCTCTTGTACAATTCTTTTTTCCCTTCCCGAAGCCATGTTTCCAGTGCATCGGACGGTTCGGTTTGGGCAACGGCGGCCTGTCGAGCTAAGCGTTGTTCGTGTTTGACGGAGGTGAGCCACGTCGTTTCGATTTCTTCCGCATACCATTGTGCCTGCACTGCTGACGGTAACCAACAGACCGAAAGAAGCAGGAGGATGCTTTTTTTTAAGTTCATATTTTCTCTCCTTTAAGTCAAATAGACGCTGAAGCGTCTTATTTAAAGTACCAATCTGGTCGGCCTCGTTCAACATGAAAAATGGATTATAAATTATTTACCGGCGGGGAAAGAAAAAAATAATCTTTTTTAGAGAAATTCAAAGGAGGGGAGAAAAGACAAAAAAACGGGATGCTTTTTAGGCATCCCGTTTAAAACCAATTCCCGAAGCGTTTTCTTGAGAGAAAGATTATTATATATCACAACGTTTCCAAGAACCGCTTTGTCCGTGTGGACTGGTTGCGCTGGACATGGCGCTCATGGTACACGGTACCAGGTTAAAGCATTCATCCATTTCAGTTGTTTTGCAATGGATACGTGTTGTTCCATCCGATTCTATGGAAAACACAAAGTTCACATCTCTCATTGTACTGGAAGGATTCCCATCCATTTTTAAATAAAACATAGAGGCACTTTCAACAACCAGACCTCCGGCCGGAATTATAAAATTTTTAAAATTGGTAGTAGTAACTCCATTTCTTGTCACTGTAGGGAAACGTAGACGTAACTTATCCATGTCATTTGTGTAATGACGGGTTTCCATATAGTACAACTTTTCTGCTTCTAGCAATTTTTTACCGATTTGCCACGCTTCTGCCGCACGGGCACGCCGAACGGATCTTTGATACTGCGGCAACGCTACTCCGGCTAAAATGCCAATAATCAATACAACTACCAATAATTCAATCAAGGTAAAACCTTTCCGGTTCATATGTTTTCTCCTCATGTAAAGAATCAGACACTTCTATTGTACTTAAAAATCAACGGATATTCAAATAATTTATTTACTAAGGACGGGAAAAAACACGGCCGGCAGTTGTTTCTGCCGGCCGGGACATATATAGGCGGGTATATTACTGGGCTTGGTGAAAGATGTGACTAAAGGAGAACGAAATCCCTACGTACACATTCTCTCCGCGCGGGCCCACATATTTGCCTTGAGCGGTGTAGTAGCTGACAAACGGTGCCGCATACAAGTTGTTGTACAGTTGCACATCTAAACGGGCATTGGTTTCAAATTCCCAATCCAAATCAGTGGGATGTTTTTCGGTGGTGCTTAGATACTTGCGGTACAAGGCATCCCATTTAAAGGAAACTCCTTCCCGGACAGGAAATTCTAATTTAAAACCGCTTTCCCAAGCCAATTTGGAGGCATACGGTTCGTACGTAAAATCCCGTTCGCCTACCAAGGCAGTGTATAAACTTTTGAGATATTTTCCTTCGAACAATTTACCACCGGCCATGGCGCGTACGATACGTTTACGGGGAGCCAAGTCCGGCTTGGTAAATTCTGTTTCATAACCGATATTGGCAAAGGGACCGGCTTCAAAGCCGCCTAAAAAATCTTCTACGCGCCACAAACGTTGGGTATATCCGGTCGTGAACAGAATTTTATCGGCGTTCTCGTTGGTTAAACGTTCACCGACAACGGGACGAATTTTGGTGCGTCCGTAATCCATCGTTAATTCGTTAGTCCACAAAAAATGTTCGGCGTGGTAATCGGCGATAGAATCCCAATGGCCGCGCAGAGTGGTTTGCGAATCGGATGTTAAGCGTGCGTCGGAAAATCCAAGGTACGCATCGGCATTTTTAACTTCGGTGGAAGTAATATCCAGCGCAAGTTTTTTTAGTTCTACCTGCCAACCTAATTTCCCGTCTTGGGCCAGGGCAGCAGCGGCGCACAAGGCGCATACGGCGGTTAATACTAGTTTTTTCATAAGACTCCTGGAAATAAAAAATAAAGACCACCTGGTGGGTAATCTTACTCATTATTGTAGCGGATTTGGAGACTCTCTTCAACCGGCTCGTAAAAATCCCCGCCGTTGAGCGGGGATAAAAAAAGAAATACAGGGGGGATGATTACCAATCGTAATCTTGTTCCGTAGCGGAAACCGGAAGTTTTTCTCCAAAAGTAAACGCGCGCGGCATTTCCTGCGTACTTAGACGTCTGGCTAGAAAAGTACGTAGGATACCCATATGCTGTTGGGTATAACCGTCATTAAATACAATAAATGCCTTGAGGCGGCCGCCTTCTTCCGGGCGCATCATGCGTACGCGGCAAGCTTTGACAGCCGGGTGAGAGGAGATAATCTGCTCCACTTGCTTGGGATAGACATTAATACCCGCCACCGGTACACACGTATCTTGTCGGGTGATGGGATAAAACGAACGGTCATTTTCTAGAGATACCCCATCAGGCAAAGACAACCAATTCCCGCCGCTTTTGCGTCGTATAAGCGGAGTTTTATTGCGCAAATTGACTTGCCAAAACTGGAAGAATTCAAACGGCATCCCGGCGTGGGTACGCCAAGCGATGGCCCCCGTTGGGCCGGAACCGTAAATTTCCGTAAACCGTGTTGCTCCGCAAATTTTTAAACCGGTAATTGTTTCGTCTTTGCAGGGGGCGGTGGAAGAAAGAACCTGTATGCCGCGCGGAAATTGGTTGTCACAGCGTAACCAATAATTCCAAAATAACGGCACGCTTACCAATAAATCGCCTTCTTGCAAGAGACTGTTCCAGGATTGGGCCGGTAAAGCCGGGCGGGTAATAACCGGAACTTCCAAAATATGGGGTAGCATCATAGTAAACGTAAACCCGTACCAATGCGTTGCCGGTACCAGGGACACGATGCGCTTAACCCCTTGAAATAAATGGGATACTCCGCGGGCTTCTTCCCGCAACATAGCCGAGGTATGTAAACAGGGCCTGGGTTGGGCGGTTGTTCCGGCAGTAAAAAAAGTGAGTTGCCGGTTTTTTAAAAAAGAGGCATATGCGTAATCTACCATTAGCGGAAAAGATGAAAAAATCCGCGGTTCGTAGCCAAACAATACAGCGGCTTTATTACTGGCGGCTTGTTTGATATCGGCAGGAATCCGCAACCACAAATCGCTAATCGTGTTATCAAATACAGCCAATGCTTCGGGCTGGCGGCGGGCCAACTCCGTGCGGAATAAATCGCTAATCAAACGGATGACATCGTTACGATTTAGCATATTCCCTCAACGGCGCAAGAAGGGAGGAAATAATGCCGGAAACGGCTACCGCACCGACCAAGTGCGGCTGCGAACTGACCGGTTCGCGGGCTGCTGGTTTGACGCATGAAACCTCTCCTAACACCCAAAAAATTTAGTGACCAAAGGACGCCGGAGTAAAACAACCCCCGACATCAAGTATTGTATACAAATTTGAGCATCTCGTCCAGTATTTTTTTGCTAAGGTCAGACGGGGATGTTTGTCAAGGGCGTGTAAATAACATAAAATATATAAGGAACCCGCGGCAAAACCGGCTAACCCGTAGGCGGGTAAACTAATGCAACCGTATGCACTTAAAAGCACCTCACCTGAGTAAAAAATGGATGATATTTTCCGTAACGGCTAACGGAACGTTTATGTCTACCTTGTCAGCCGGAATTGTCAATATCGCCTTACCCACAATGTCCCAACAGTTTAACGTGTCGCTAGAAAGTATCCAGTTGGTGGTTAGTCTATACTTGCTTATTTTAACGTGTTTGTTGCCCGTATTTGGAAAATTGAGCGATATTTACAGCCGCAAGTGGATGTATTTGGGGGGGTTTATCACGTTTGGCGTAGGCGCATTACTAGCGGCGTTGGCAAACTCGTTAACAACTATGTTGTTGGCCCGGGCCGTGCAGGGTGTAGGTTCTTCGGCTATGATGGGTACATCACAAGCATTGATTGCCCAAGTTTTTCACGGCCGGTCGCGCGGAAAGGCTTTTGGGGCGATTGGGGCCGTGGTGGCTTGCGGTTCCTTGGCTGGGCCGGCCATTGGCGGGGCCCTGGTTCAGGCGTGGGGGTGGCGGTCTATTTTCTGGTTGACGATTCCCATTTGTATCTTGGGTGTCTGGCGCGGAATTTATTTGATTCCGCGTTTCAAAGCGGTTAAAAAGTTAAAAATGGACTATGTGGGAGCGGCTTATTTTGTGGGGATGAGTTTTACGTTTCTCTACGCACTTAATACGGCGGCTGATAAAGGATGGACGAACCCGTTTATTTTGGGAATGTTCGGTCTGTCCGTTGTTTTTTTGTACCTATTTTTCCGGCGGGAACAGACTAGCAAATACCCTTTTATCGGGCTTTCTATTTTTAACATTCGTGCCATTTCATACGGTTACTTAGTGGCGGTATTGGGGTTCACGGCTTTGTTTACAAACTCGGTTTTGTTGCCGTTTTATTTAGCCGATATTATGCGTCTGGACCCGATTCACATCGGGCTTGTTATATTGCCTTTTCCCATTACATTGGCAGCGGCTTCTACGGTATCGGGCGTACTATGTTCCCGGTGGCCGGCACGGATTATTACAACGGTAGGATTTGTTTTTCTGTTGGCTTCTACCGTGATGTTTGCGTGCATGGAGGTTATTCCCAGTTTATCTTATATTGTGTTGGCCCAGTTAATAATGGGAATCGGGAGTGGAACTTTTCAGGTACCGAATAACACAACGGTCATCAGTGCCTCCCCCAAAGGGAAATTAGGCGTAGTGGCCAGTGTCAACGCGTTAGCCCGCAACGTGGGAACGATTTTGGGTATTGCGCTTTCGGTAGCGGTTTGCGTGGGAATTGAGCATGGATTGGAAATGCACGGTGCTACGCGCGGGGCGGCTTTCATTTGGGGATACCGGGCGGCCATGTGGCTAGGGGCGGTATGTGCGGTAGCGGGAGGAGTGATTTCCCTACGAAGGTAAGAGCGATACCGGGTAACTAGTGCTTCCACATCCGGCGCAATCCGTCTTCTAACGAAACAACCGGTGTAAATCCAATTTCTTTTATTTTAGTAAGGTTTGCCGCAGACAAGGGAACATCTCCCGGTCGGGCCGGACCGAATTGTCTTTCCAATTTCTTTCCGGTTATTTTTTCTATCGTATCGGCTAATTCCAACAAAGAGTATGCCTTTGCGCCGGAGACATTATACACTTCGCCGTATTTGCCCCGTTGCGCAACTAACAGATTGGCTGCTACGACATCTTCCACAAATACAAAATCACGTTGTTGAGTTCCGTCTCCGTAAATGGGCAGCGGGCGGTTTTCCAAAGCGGCTTGCATAAAAGCGGCTATGACCGCCGCATACGCCGCGTGCGGATTTTGCCCCGGACCAAATACATTAAAGCGGCGCACAATAACAGTGGGCAAGCCGAATACTTCGGTGTAGTGGCGGCATAGTTTTTCACCCAAGTATTTGGATAAAGCATACGGAGATTGGAAATCAAGAGGGGCTGTTTCCGCGTAAGGTAAATCGGTGCCGTTTCCGTACACGGCACTGGAAGAAGCAAAGACTACTTTTTTAACGCCCCATAACCGTGCGGCTTCCAATACGTTTTCAGTTCCGTGGACGTTAATTTGATGTGTTTGTTGCGGATTACGTACGGAGTTTGCCACAGATATTTGAGCAGCTTCATGCAACACAATATCGGCCCCTTGCAGGGCATTATATACTTCGTCAAAATTACGTATGTCGGCTTGGATAAACCGTATCACTGGACGGACGTCTTGCAAATTATCCAACGACCCGCTTGATAAATCATCCAACACCGTGACTCGTTGCCCGTGACGAACCAGTTCGCGCACCAGGTGAGAACCGATGAACCCCGCACCGCCGGTAACGACCCACGAAAGGGAAGCAGAAAAAATATCATTTTTGAAAGTAGCCATCTTTTTATATTATACCGTTTTTTTCGGGCGGGACCAACCGGATATACCCGGGTTTAAAAGGACGTGTAAATTGAGTATAATAAGAAATAATATCCCCTAAGGAGAACGACATGAAAGGAATTATTTTAGCCGGCGGGGCAGGGACACGGTTGTATCCGGCGTCGCGTCCTATTTCCAAAATTTTACTACCGGTGTATGATAAACCGATGATTTATTATCCGCTTTCCGTGCTGATGCAAGCGGGACTACATGAAATTTTAATTATCACTAACCCGGAAGATGATGTGAATTTCCAAAAATTGTTGGGCGACGGACGGCGGTGGGGGATTCGGATTTCCTACAAAATGCAATATGTCAAACGCGGTATTGCGGATGCATTTATATTGGGTGAAGAATTTATCGGCAAAGACAGTTGTGCATTAATTTTGGGGGACAACTTGTTTTACGGTAATGGGTTTGACCGGCTTTTAAAAGCCGCGCGTCTACGTAAAACGGGGGCTACGGTGTTTGCGTACGAAGTGGCCGATCCGCAACGTTTTGGGGTGGTGGAATTTGATGAAAACCGCCGGGCCCTTTCCATAGAAGAAAAACCGCGACAGCCCAAAAGTCGTTTTGCTGTGACGGGGCTTTACTTTTACGATAACAAAGTAGTGGAATATGCCAAACAAATCAAACCTTCAGCCCGGGGCGAATTGGAAATTACAGATTTGAATAAAATGTATTTGCAAGCAGGAAAACTGCACGTAACCACATTGGAACGCGGTTTTGCATGGTTGGATACCGGCACGCACGAAGCTGTATTGCAAGCGGCCAACTTCGTACGCAGTATGCAGATAAACCAGGGGTTGGAGATTGCTTGTCTGGAAGAAATTGCCCTCAGGCAAGGGTTTATTACCCCTTTGGAATTACAAACGCAATTAGTCGGCCAGCCCGATAACATTTATTACAATTTCGTGCGAGAATTGGTTAAAAAGAAATAGGGAATTTGTCCGTAGAAAAGCCGCCTTTCGGGGCGGCTTTTTGAATGGGTAATATTATTTGATTTCACAACCGGAACTGGCACTGCCCCATACTTGGGTCAACGCATTTGTCTTACAAAGTGTTTTGCACAATTGGGCCGAGCGGGAAGTATCATTGAGTACACTTGTATTGCACGTCAGACCGCGGGCTCTGTATACAGCACTACTGGTATTTTGGAATGTCTGGGAAATCATATAGTTAAACCGTGATGAATTTCTGCGTCTAACCCCAATGTAAACAGATCTGTATTTAAAAATCGTAAATTCCGGGAGGTCAGGTATTTCCACATCCAGTTCGGCTTGTAAATCGGCTAAAGAGGTAGTTCCTTCCGGAAAGGGGTATGTGCCGTTTGCCATGTAGTATCGTTCCAAAGCTTCGTGCAAGGCCTTAACGGCTACCACGGCTTTCATGGCGCGGGTTTTTTCTATAGCCATTTCGTATTTCGGTACCGCCACCGCCGCCAAAATGCCGATAATTAGTACCACGACCAATAATTCAATGAGGGTAAACCCATTTCTGTCCTCTTTCATATATGCTCCTAGTGGGATTGGAAGTGGGAGCAAAAAAAGCGACGCCATTACCTAAGTTATTGCAGTAACCCGTGTAATAACCGTCGCCCGTCCGTTCTCTTACGGAAACGAACGTAAAGTAGACGGTTATTGATTGGACTGTAATTGCTCTGCGGAATGTTCCACCTCGCATCGTACAGGCTGGCCCTGCACTTCCAACAAATAACCTTAAAGTTTTACTTCTTTTGTATGATATCAAAACAATAAAAGCTACGCAAGGTATTCATATTGGGTTGAAAAGAAAGGTATTTAAAATATGTGGTAAATCCAGATTATATACAAGCTTCTAGAGAAGCACGCAAATATATGATTAATGCTGTTGAATCAGGGTATTACACAGCAGGCACGGACAGTTATATTGAAACAATAAATGGAATGCATAGAGTTGCGGCCAACGGTAAGAATGGATCTCTCAATTGGTACTCAACCGCCGGACAAGGTAACCTGGCGATCAACCCTGGCCAAATCAGGAAGGGTGGTAGGGCTAGAAACAGTAGACTTCCACAAGCCCAGCAAGTTGAAGAAATAGCCAAACGATATGGGGACCCGTTTAGAGTTACAGAAACTTCAACAGTTCGTTTGGCCGAAATCCCGACAAATAATTTGCCGATAAATCAATGGGTAAAAGAGGAAGGAAAATTTTACCATTACTACCCAAAAGGCGGAAATGATTTGCGGCCGTATTATGCACAAATGCAAAGAACAGCTAAGGAAGCGGTAGATCTTATTAACCGGCAAGCATCTGAAGAACAAATCCTAGAAAAGCTTGCCGAGCATTACCAATATGCCGCAAATGCACGACCGTATGGTCAGATAAATAATTCGCTATTTATGAATGAAGTAAACACTCTTCTTCAGAAGGCGGGGCTAAGGCCTATGCCCCATGGCGAATTAGATATTGCCGCCATGCATCTGCAACCCAGCACATTTAAGAAGTATTTTACGGATATGTATTATAAGACACGATTATAAGATTGGAGATCAAGAGGCCCACAAATATACCGCTCCTTGGATAGTATCCGGGGAGCGGTGTTTACAATTAGCAGCAAGAAATGATTAATAATTTTCCGCGCGGACCATAAAGTAGGCCTGCGGGTGATTGCACACCGGGCAGACTTCCGGGGCTTTTTCGCCAATGACCACGTGACCGCAATTGGCACATTCCCACATTACAATGCCGGCTTTTTTGAACACGGCATTCGTTTCCACATTCTTTAACAACTTGCGGTAGCGTTCTTCGTGCATTTTTTCAATCTTGCCCACGGCTTCAAACATATAGGCCAGTTTGTCAAAACCTTCTTCTTTGGCTTCTTTGGCAAATTGGGCATACATATCGGTCCATTCGTAGTTTTCGCCGTTGGCCGCATCTAACAGATTGTCTGTAGTGGCGGGAATGGCATCCCCGTGCAAGGCCTTGAACCACAATTTGGCATGTTCTTTTTCATTATTGGCGGTTTCTTCAAAAATTTTGGCAATTTGAACAAACCCTTCTTTTTTGGCTTTGGAGGCGTAGTATGTATATTTGTTGCGGGCTTGGGATTCCCCGGCAAACGCCGTCATTAAGTTTTTTTCGGTTTTTGATCCTTTCAGTTCCATGTGTTATCTCCTTACTTATACTCAAAAAATCCGGTGGGCTAATGGCGGCACCGGTTACAAATTCCTTTAAATTGAATGTTGACATGCTGGGTTTCGCCGCAAGCAAGCGGACCTGTTTGGATATTACAGGGGACTTGCGGCGGGAAGATATCGTATACTTCTCCGCAGATGTTGCAAATAAAATGGGCATGCGGCCGCATATCTGCATCAAAACGCTCTTTCCCCGATATGCCGACCCGTATTAGCAATCCCATCTCCTCCAGCGTAGACAACGTTCGGTATACAGTATCTAACGAAAGCCCAGTTGTTTGTGGACGTACTGTTTTCCAAACGGTTTCAGCACAGGGATGTTCGCGCGAGGAAGCCACTGCTTGAAAAATCGCCCGGCGTTGTTGCGTTACACGCAATCCGCGGCGATGGCAAGCGGCTTCAAAATCCGCTAACCGGCGGCTTACTTCCTGTGTGGAGGGAGAAAAAATAGTAGACATAGTCTTTATCCGTAATATTTCCTAACAGTATATCATATTTTCCGGCAAGAAAGGCCTTTTTTTTGCTATACTGCAAAGTAGTTCCATTTAGGCGTTGTCAAGGGCCGTGTGAAGGTGTTATTTTTTGCTATAATAAAGACAGGAAGAGTATACAGATTATGGATATTAGAGAACAGCATTCGCTACTTGCTTTGTTTATTGAAAGTTTCCGTTTGGTCAACCGTTCTTTCGGAATGATTTTAGGTTGGTTAGTGTCCGGTGCATTAATTGCGGCCATATTGGCGGCGATAATTCGTTTTTTCCCTCTTTTGGGTTCATTGGCCACGTTGTTGCTTTGCCTCCCTTTGCTTGCGTTAATGTATGCCGTGTTAGTTAAGATTTTGGCTTCCCGGGCCTTAAACGATAATCTCAACTTATCGGATATGTTTGCTTCTTCCGTTTTGACGGCCATTTACCTAACAGTTTATTGGGTGTTATATCATGGGGCGATGTTCTGGGTGTCCGTATTGAGCGGAATGGCTACTCGGGCTCCGTGGTACCTGGAACTCCCGGTTGATTTGTTTCTGGCTTATCTGTCCATCCGTTTGTTCTTTCTTCCGATGGCTATTGTTTTGCGCGACCAGGACCCTATCAGTGCGCTACGCTATACGTGGGATTTAACGGGCAGTTTTTTCCTCCGGTCATTTTTGGCGTGTCTGTTGATGGGCCTTTTCTGGCTGATTTGTATGTTGGTGATTGGCAGAGGGCTGTACGTAGCAATCCCCACCTATTTTTCCGATAGTTTTGACCTGGCTAATTTATCGCTGGTTTGGAAAGGAGTGTTTGGGGGCATTGCCCTTTGTTATGTGTTTTTCGGTTTGTCTATGTTTGCCTTCCGTGTGTTGGTGTTTCTCAATCTGGACCTTAGCGAAACACCCACGGCGCGCGTGGAGCCGTTGCCGGATGTGCAGGCTGTTACGGAAACGACGCAACTGGATGAAGGGGTCCCTCTGCAGTTATCTAAGACGTCTGTTAAAACGCAGCCGGATACGACTTTTTCCCAACAGTTGGACCAGGTGTACACTCCCATGAAGGAAGATACCTCGTCGGAATCTCCGGAAGAAGACCGTATGCCCACCATTGTATTTGATAACGAAATGGCTAAAGAAATTGAACAGAACCGTGCGTTGTGGGAACAAGAAAAGGCAAACGCGCGTAATAAAAATTTCCCGGATGAGGAAGAACATTCTTCTATTAAGATGTCCCGTTAATCCGGTGAAGGTATAACGGGAATTTTTTGGGGGGAGAGCGGTGTTAGAGGCTCTCCCTTTTGATAAAGCAGGCAGGGACGTTTTCCCCGATGGAGTCTTATGAAATATCCTCGTATGATTATTCGTGACATGTGTACGGTTTTCCCCATGTGTTGGGCAATTTTGCGCGGCCGGTATAAAATGCCGTGGGGGACGTTTCTATGGGGTATTTTGTGGGTGATTTATTTAATCAGCCCGGTAGATGCATTCCCGGATGGGATACCCATACTGGGAATTACGGATGATGGGGCTTTTGCGGCGTTGGTACTGATGAAAATTCACCGTGAATTGGAGGCGTTCCGCCAGTCCCGAGAGCCAAGACGTGTCATTTTAGAAGCGGAGGTTGTACCGACGGACCAAGAACAAAAATAAAACCCGTCGGAAAAGGAAAATTATGAAAAAATGTATTAAATGGAGTGTAAGAATTTTAGGTTTACTGGTCGTATTGCTGGGGGTGGGATTAGTTATTTTACGGTTGATGTTCCCGCCGGAAAAAGTAAAGCAAATCGTCTTGGATTATGCTCAAAATACGTTGCATCGCGAAGTATCGTTTGATTCTGTTTCGTTTAACTTAATCGGAGTTACATTAAATCAGTTTGCCCTCTCGGAAGATTCATCTTTTGCACAAGGAACTTTTGTCAAGGCGGACCGTTTGTCCGTTAAAGCGGCGTTGGGGCCGTTGTTTAAAAAGCGAATAGAAATTGCTTCTGTTTATTTGGACGGTTTAGATATCAATATCCAAAAAAATAAGGACGGCTCTTTTAATTTTGACAGTTTGTTGCCGGCCGATTCCGCATCCGCAGCGAATGAAAAACCGCAAGAAGATGTAGGAACTGCCTTTGCATTTACGGCACGCCGTATCAAAGCCACCGATTGTAATTTTAGTTATAAAGATTTGCAAACGGGATTTTCTACTGGAGTAGAGAAACTGAATGTGTTGGTAAACAACGCAACTTTGGATGACCCTTTCCCGGTTACCATTTCGTTTACCAGTCAAACGCAAGATGGAAACGGGCCGGTTGTGTCTGTGCCGGTGGATATTGCTCTGAACGTATTTTTGGCCGGGCTGGATTTACCCAAAGCTTATGTGGAAGTTTCTTCGGCTCGGGCATCTTACAAACACACTCAGTTGACATTGCAAGGTAAAGCCGAAAATTTTAAAAATCCGCACGTAGATTTGACGGGTTCCATTTCCGGGATAGATAATACGGCCCTAACGGATTTCTTGCCGGATTTACCTCCTTTTACGTTGGCTACCATTCGCTTGGCCGCCAAAGCAGATGCGGATTTGGAAACTTCTTCTTTGGTTTTACACAATGCTTCTTTGCAGATGTTGGATAGTTCTCTTTCTGCCCAGGGAAACGTGAACTGGGGGGGAACAGCTGCTACGTACCAGTTGACCGGTAAGTTACAAGCCCACATTGACCAATTGGTGAAAATGACGGAAGATACCGGATTTTCGCCCCAAGGTATTCTTAACGGATCGTTTACTGCTACCGATAAAAAAGACGGTAAAGATGTACGCGGACAGTTGGTATTAAAAAATGTGAGTGCTCTTTACCCGCCGTTTACACTCTCTCAAACCAACGGTACGATTCAAATTGCTTCTTTGGATGATATTTCATGTGCTTCACTTACGGGGCTTTTTAACGGAGAGAAGTTTACCTCGTCGTTTGCCTATAAAAATATCAAAGAGGTATTGGATCTTACGCTACGTTTGCATTTGGATAAGCTGATTTTGGCGGCTTTCCCGTCGTTTGATACTCCGGCGGAAAATAAAACAGATGCCTCCGTCACTGCCGGGGCAAATGCGCCAACAGACAAGCAGGGACCTCAAACCTATTTCAATGTCCGTGCCGATATTACCTCCGGCGAAGTACGCGTGCCGTATTTCCGCACGGACGGAATTTCCGTGCAGGCCGCGCTAACGAATTTGAGTGAAAATATGCAAAAAGCCAATGGGACCGTGTCGTTTGCCTTACAACCCGGTGCTATTACCGACATGGATACCTTGCTCAAACAAAGCAAAATGGTGCGGATTTTGTTACTGCCGTTGGGGTTATTAAATAAGGTGAGTGAAAAACTTCATTTAACCCTTTTCTCCTCTTCGGATCAAGCCGGAAAAGGAGAAATTTCATTAACAAAAGCCGAAGGTAAATATACGTTTACCAACGGGTTGATGACGATTGATTCAACGACATTTGAATCGACTGTAACAAACGTAAATGCAGGCGGTACGGTTAATTTTACAGATAATACCCTCAATATGAAAGCCTCGGCTACGTTGCTCACCAAACAGACACCGGTAGTGCTTAAAATTACCGGCACGTTGGATAATCCGTCCGGCAAACTGGATGTAGTCAATACGGTGGGTTCGGTCGTAGGTGGCGTTTTAAACTATAAAACCGCCCAATCGGCTGTTACTGGTACTGCCAAAACGGCTGCTGATGTCGCCACCGGCGCGGCCAAAGGGGCAGGTACGGCCGCTCAAGAGACCGCCAAAGCGGCTAAAGAAACGGTGAAAGCATTGGGCGGGTTGTTCAAAAAGAAATCATCCCAAGAATAATCTTCTCTCTTGAGGAGCTTACCCGTACAGTCAAGAGGGGCAGGTATATCTTCTTATTTAAAGTAACAAGGGACCAAAAGACCTAGATGACACTGGGTCTTTTGGCCCATTGACGTTGTCAATTCATCCTTTTTATAATTTAAAGGTACAATTTTAACAAAACGATGAGGATGCTTACCATGAAAACAGTGGCACGGTGTTGCAGATGGGTGTTTGTAGTGGGATTTTTGATAAATTTTTGTGCGAATCCCGTATTTGCGCAAGGAAAATTTGTGACACAGTTGATACGAGGAGTTGCTGGTGTTAAATCCTTGACGCAATCGACTTGGGCCCGGATGGAAAGACTCCTTTTTAAAACCACTACCGATACCCTGGTTATGACCAAAGGAGCTGAAAAATCCATTTGGCCGATGGACGATAATAATACGAATGTGGGGGCCTATT
>JAEEGL011733222.1_pt1 | contig 14313 bp, 10 predicted proteins | sample 9134231 | NCBI WGS metagenome assembly JAEEGL01 (sample SAMN16246548, study PRJNA631951) | gut metagenome | biome: gut microbiome; feature: rumen; material: fiber-attached | host: Bos | place: Iran: Karaj | collected 2018-10 | reverse complement strand
CTTTTTCTGAAAAATCTGAAGTGGGACCGATAGGAATATAAATCAGTTTTTTTGTAAACTGTTTTAGGTTGCCTGAATAAAAGTAGCCAGGCACAGTAAGGCATGGATTATATTCATCGTAAGGACTTTGAATATAGATAACATCAGGATTAAGTGCTTCAATGTCAATGCTGGTCCAGTCATAAAGAGGAAGATTATCTGGATATTCATTTACCTTTGATGAAGCCAGGATTTCTTCATCACTCATTGTCACATTTCCGGAAAAATCCTTGAACATGAGAGGAAGTGGCACCACAAATATATCTGCATTTTGATCTGCAGATTCTTTTTCGTAGGTGTACGCGAGGCTGTTCCACTCGCGGGGGCCGATTGGAAGGAAAACTATGGTTCGCTTTGGCGCGGAGCTTTTTTCAATGGCAGAATGATAGTGTAGTGAATTGTTTTCTGGTGATATAGTTGAAATAGTATCTGAGGTAGTTTCTGCAGGAAAAGAAAACCCAGGCAGCTTCACTCCAGAACTTTCTTCAAAATTTTTCCTCTGATTGTCAAATGCAGGGTATGTATGTCCATCCCAAACCTTGTGTATCTCATTATAGTTGCCATACCGGTGCGACAGAACTTCGTTGTAATGTGAAGGCACAGAGATTTCACTATCTTCAAAGGGAAGCCACACGGCAGACTCGTAGTAGGACTTGGGCTCAGAAATGCCGCCTTTCATAATCCAGGGGAAAATCTGCCCAATGGAATCAGACTCTTCTGCCGGAACCCTGGACATCTGAATTTCCGCAAGCTTATATAAAGAAATTGCAAGTTGCCTTGCGTTTCTGTGCTCTGTGGGGAATGAAAATGAATATTTTAACGTATATTCCTGTAATTTATTGTCTATAGCTGATGGACTAATGGAACTGGATATGACGCCTTCAGCCACAGCCAGGATTTCCATTATTTCGTTGCAGCGCTTCTTTTCGTCTTCAGGATTTTTGTACAGAAAGTCTTTTACGAAGATATCAACTCCGGTAAGCCAGGGAAAATTATAGTGACTATTTAGATAAGCTTCGTTAAAAGAGATTCTAGAATTATTTACCACGCGGGACAAAAAGAGCCAGTGATTTTCCTGCCTTTCGTAGTCATGGATCACAAATTCAGGGGGCAGTTCCTTATCTGCAACGGCGCGGAATCTGACATAGTCATCTCTTTTCATGCAAATATCCAGGTCATCGTCCCAGGGCACAAAGCCGCCATGGCGCACTGCTCCTAGGAGTGTGCCCCAGTCAGCGAAGTAAGTGATGTCATTCTTTTTACATATGGCATCAATGACAGAGAGCACATCCAGAGAACTGGCCCAGGACTGCTTGATGGCTGTCGGTATGTAGAAACCATTTCTGATTTCATCTCTGAAGAAATCTATGCTATGATTCATTACTATTTTTCCTAAGCGTTTTTAGTCGAGTTGATTATTTATTTGTCCTTGAATTTATTATTCAAGATGTCATGAGTTAGCGAGCTAGAAGTTCATCAATTTTTTCATTGATATAAACCACAATCTGCTCCACGATATCTGAATAAACCCTGACGCTGAAATCATTAATAGAGTCCTTGAAATCAGAACTGTTTTGAACCAAATCAGAAATGTTTATAGTCCTGAAATTCATATGATCACTTGCAAAAGAACTGATTATCGGATTTAGCTCTTTGTAAAGCGCTGACAACTTTTTGTCTTTTTCAGATAATTCTTCATAAGACTTTTCACATCCAAGAAGCAGAATTATTGTGGGATTTCCCGTTGTACTTCCACTTAACTGTTCCAGTTTGCCAAAGAGCTCAGCCAGCATGGCTTCGCTGTTTTTCTCCCAGGCATCAAAGTCATACTGAAGAAAACTATAGATGATGATGTGAAAGGCATCAGCAAAAAGTTTTGTTGGAAGAGCACAGGTACTGTTTTCGCCCTCATATTCAGTAGTAACATTTCCACCAATCAGATAATCCTCTATTGGATGAAGACTCGGGTTTCCTTTCAGCAAAATGTTTATGCGGGAGGATTTCTTTTTATCGATAAGAATTGCAGATTGTCTGTCTTCGCTTATCCATGGAGTGGCAAATCCGCTAAAAAGCTCAGGCGAACGGGAATCCTTTGGCGTAATTGCAGGGGCTCCCAGCTTGTTATAGACATAGTTTTCAATACCAAGGCCTGTTACAGTCCAGGAAAAGGAAAAGGCCAAAACTTTGTTTTCTCTTTTATTTATACAGTAAAAACCAACCAGTCCGTAGTCCTGATCTTTGTCTTTGCAGGTGATATAGCCGCAGTCGTTCCAGCTGTTGGTCACAAGTCTCTCAAGGTGGGGCAGGTCATAGTCGGCCTTTACGTAATCCATCAGATAGCATTCCTGCAAAAGAGCAGATATCTCTTTTATTTTCGTGAAACAATCCCTGTTAATGGTTATCTGAATCTGGTTGTCAGATAGAAATCCTTCCTTGTAACTTTCTTTTTCCATAAGTGCCATTCTATGCTCGAACTGGTATAGCTTATTAGCATTCTGGCAGGAAGGGTCAGTGGCAGGAAGTCTTGAATAATGCGCAGTAAGGTAAGGCACAATATTGCTATCAGCACTTGGAAGGTCTGGGCAAAGAATGAAGCTGTTAGCTCTGAATATATTTTCGCTGCTGATAAGGAGCATATTCTCTGGGCCGATACCATAGGAATTTATGCGCTTTTTCAGGTTGTCACAGGAATAGACACTACTCATGATGCCCCAGCTGGACAGGAGAGTAGCAGTCTTTTCATTGTAGTCGTTTTTGTCCCATAAGATTAGCTTCACATTATCAAAAGGATAATCGTCATAGTCGTGTAATCTGTTTATTTCTACGGCTGAGTCTTTGCAGAGCCCGGCGATTTCAGATTTTTCTTCATCACTAAGGCCCTCAAGAAAGACGCTATCTACAATCAAGAGATCGAATAATTTGTGTGTGCCCCCATTGCTGTTGAAATCTGCTGAGGGCGATTCGATGGAAAATTCTTCTTTTAATTCAGATATACTGACAAACACCTTCTCAGTTTTAGAAACAATGCTATAAAGAACAGGATCTTTTTCTATACCATAGGTCGCAGCGTTTGGGAAAAAACTGCGAATGGCTTTTAGCTCAGCACCCAAACCACAGCCAAGATACAGAAGCTTAAAACTGTCACTTCTGCAAAAGGGAATTTGGGAAATTACGGCGCCGCAAGGGTAAGCAAAATTTAGGATATCAAAACCGTATTTTTCCATAAAGAGCTTGTGGTGTTCTATGGAAAGAGTGTTCTTTCCTGTTTTCACAAAGCTGGCGCTGCCGGCATGATAAATAAAGGCATCACGAACCCAGATTAGCCTATAGCCACGCTTTAAAATCTCCATGGATAGGGCATCATCTTCATAGTAACCGGGAGCAAAGTCTTCATCGAAACCGCCGATTTCATCCCACAATTTACGCTTTATCAACATGGCAAAACCGTTCAGACGCACTTTTTCCATATGAGCATCAGCTTCAGGAATCACAAGGCTTTCGCCATATTTTATATATTCGTAAATCTCATCGAAGGAAAAATCAATCTGCTGTCTATTTCCTGCGTAGTTGGCTGTTGCTCCTACAGCGCCAATGTCATCTTTTTTATAAAGAGCCAGTTGCATCCTCGGAAGCGCAGTGGAAGTAAGATGCGTGTCACTGTTTAATAAAAAGACATCGTAATTCTCATACTCGGTTCCGACGGTACTATGAACAGCAAGATTGCAAGCTGGACCAAACCCAATGTTGGTTTCAGATTTGATGAGTAGTATATCTTTTTGCTCAGAAAGCCACTCTTTTATGCCGTCAGTTGAGGCATTATCCACCACGACAATCTTATAAGTGCCCGGAACGAGCTTCTCGCGGACACTTTCTATACATTCAATTGTGTAACGCCTGGCGTTATAAGAGATGATTACGACTAAGGTTCCTGACATGTTTTTCCCCATAGTGAAAACATTTACTGATGTATTGAATAAAACAAGTATTTATTGGTGCTGAAATTAGTTATCATATTTTCCTGGCACAGACAACATATTGAAGGATGTTGAAATAACTTTTATCAACTATGCCATCTATGCTAAGAATTGTATCGAAGAACTCTTTGTGGAGTTCAGTACTTAGCGATGGATCTGTTAGTCCGAAGATATCAACAATATTGTAGCCTCGTTCTGTGAAGAGTTTTACTACAGAATCCTGGGTGAAAAATCTTAAGTGAGTGCGATCCAGTACTCCAGAATCTTCATAAGTGAAGTATCCATGTAAAAGTTTATATATTACTTCGCCATTGAGAATATTTGGGATGCTGGCAATAATGCAGCCGTTGGCTTTTAAATTATCTTTTAATCTGTCTACCAATGAATATGGGTCAACTAGGTGCTCTAGAACATCACCGAATATTATGTAGTCATATTTTTCGTCATCAGCGAACCGGTAATTCTCTATGTTGGCACATTCAATGTCTACATAATTTGAGGCAATACCAACTACCTTATCGATGAGTTCGATTCCCTTGATATTGGCATTGGGGTATCTGTACTTTATGTTAAGTAGGGTTGTTCCCATTCCTGCACCTACTTCCAGAACACTGATTGGGGCGGATTTATCTTCTTTTATCAGATCAACTAGTTCTTTCCTTATTCCCATGTAATATTCAGACTTGAATCCCCATTTCGAATAGAAGGTCGCTCTGTCAATCTCCATGTTTTGCATGTCTCTAGCAATGATAGATGACCGCATATTGCGGAACACGAAACTATTCCAACAGGCGATATTTCGGTAGCCATTTAATATTATATTCAAGCATAGCTCTGTGAAATTATAACCATCCGTTAAATACTCTGTAGCCAAAGGAAAGACTTTGTTGATTACTTCACGTTTGATCAGAATGAAATCGCCGTCTATGGCACATTTTTTTTCATATGGATTATGCATTGGAATATTGTGACTAAAAGCAAATCTTTTAGCATCCTCTAAAGATTTTACATTATGGTCCAGAGGAACCTGGTAAAAGTGGGCATAATTTGAAACGGCGCTTGAAGAGCCTGTATCTGGGCTTTCATATAAAGCTAGTCTAAGGTTATACAGGGCATTTGGGGTAAGGCAAACATCACTTTGGAGAAAGAAAATGTCGCTTTCATCGGTAATGCTGTTGATGGCATCATTAATAATGCTGGTTCTGCGTTTTATGTCACTTACGTCTACAGTGACGATTTTGTAGCTCTTATCGAAGCAGGTTTCTGATATGGATTTAAGACACTGATCCAGGTAATCTCTTTCGTTATCATGCATAACAAGAATTGTGATTTTTTTTACATTTGTTGAATGTTGATTCTTGTATTCATCCATTATGCTTCTAGTAATGCTGATATCTTCCGTTGTTCCATAGATGGATGCAAGGTAGTATGCATTTTCATAGGTGATCAGTGCTTGCTCCGAATTGATATGTGCATAGTAGTTTCCAAGTAAAATATATAATTCGTAATTGAAAGGATTAAGCTTTAAACCTGCCTGAATCATATCAAATAGGCTTTCGGTCTCTTCAAAATGCTCTAGAATTGTAGCTCCGATTATGCAGGCATTCTCATCCAGTTCTCTGCCGGCGATTGTGTCCATGAATAATTTAAGAGCTTCTTCCCATTTATTTTCCTGTATTGCAGATAGAACATTATCCATTAGTCTTTCCTTTTGATAGATGTGGTTAAATGTGGAAATTTATAGCTATTTGTCATATGGTCTCATTCTATTTTATCATATTTACGCACTTATTTTATCGACATGAGGTATAATAATATTATGATTACTTGAAAATGGCAGATTTGTATTTTGAAATATTTATTCTGATAAGTATTTATAGATAAAAAACATGCATTCACTGCGGGTAGATATTAGTCTGGCTTTTATGGAGAAGACATATGCCAAAGCTTAGCTTTCCAGACAATTATTTTAATAATGAGACAAGATGTAACTTCCATATTTCCGGCATGATGAAGCGCTTGTGGGCTTCCCAGATGGAAATCCTTTATTACATTGACCAGGTGTGTAGGGAGAATAATCTAAAGTACATCATGTGCTTTGGGTCTCTTCTTGGAACGGTTAGACATAAAGGCTTTATTCCGTGGGATGACGACATTGATATTGCAATGCTTCGGGGAGATTATGAGAGGTTTCTCGAGGCTATAAACGGAAGGCTTCCTCAGTTTTTTGAAACCCAGTCTCTGCTTCCTGGGGCAATTCCTCCCAAGGAGATGATCTTTAATATTGGAAATGGAAAAAGACTTGATACCAGTCCACAGTTTCTGGATAGATTTCACGGATGTCCCTATTCTACCGGAGTAGATATTTTTGTTTTTGACAGAATCCCTGATAATCCGGAAGACTATGCTTATCAGGACAGGCTTATCAGGATGCTTGATAGAATCCTCATGCTTCAGTGGAAGGTTGATGATGGCAGTATTCCGGAGGATGAACTCAGAGAATACAGGGCGATTGAAAAGACGCTTGGAGATGAGCTTGATTTTTCGTTTAACGAAAATGAGCCAAAAACCACTCAGATACTACGGCTACTGGATATGGCCTGTAGTTTGTGCGAGGACTGCGGCAGTCACAGGGTAGAGAATAGGGAACAGATGCTTTACTACGGTGATAGAGGCTTTACAGAGGAACACTTCACAGACAGGCTCTTCGTTCCTTTTGAGGGAATAATGGATGTTCCGGTGCCAAGGGAATATGATTCACTGCTAAAAAGGCTTTTTGGAGAATATTATTTCCCGGTTAAGTTTGGAAGCATGCATGCCTATCCGATATATAAGTATCAGCGTGAAGTTTTGTATAAAGCATACAAGGATAGGGGCTGGACAATTCCGGAGGAGTTTCTGGAATATGACGCTGAAGGAAAACTTGTCTTAGATCCGGCGGTTATATAAATATCAGGTATTTATATGAAAATAGGTTACCACAGGGGGAAATAATGAAAAGAGTTTTTTATTTTACAGATGCACTTCCCTTTATGGCCAGAGAAGATGCGGCAATTGATAAATTAATAAGAAATCTTGAGATTTTCCGTGAAGCTTCGGACAATATACAGCTGGTCTGGCATCCATGGTCAGAAACGGAAAAGTATTTTGAGATTAATAATACAGGTTCTGCAGATAAGTACAAAGAAATTGTTGAGGAATACAAAAAAGAGTCCTGGGGCGTTTTGGATGAGAGCAAGGACTTTGAGTCGGCAAAGACAGTTCTTTTGACCTGTGATGCGTACTATGGGGATACGTCCGATCTGGTATATGAGGCACAGAATGCCAAAATTCCGGTGATGCTGCAGAATTTCGATGTGTAAGAATGCAAGAAAGACTAATAAGAAAAAATGCTCCGCTATTGATATGTGTTCGTGCGAAAGTTCTGCAAGCAAAGCTCTTTTTAACTCATGCTGATAGATTTTTGGAAAAGTGTTTTTAAGGGAGGCATTATGTCTAAGAAATTCACATTGACTGCTTCGATGATGTGTGCTGACTATGGTCATTTGCATGATGAGGTTGAAAAACTTGAAGATGCCGGAATTGATTCTTTTCATATTGATATTATGGACGGTCGATATGTGAATAATTTTGCTATGTCACTTTACGATATGGCGTATATTGCTAAGGTTACATCGAAGCCGTTGGATGTTCATCTTATGATAGAACATCCCAGAAATAACATAGATCTTTTCTTACAAAGGCTGCGCCCGGGGGATACTGTGTATATCCATCCGGAGGCGGAGTATCATCCATCCATTACGCTTCAGAAAATTACTGATGCCGGGATGCATCCAGGAATTGCAATCAATCCTGGAACCAGCGTCGAGACGGTAAAAGAAATGCTAAGGATTGCAGATCACGTCCTTGTTATGGCGGTGAATCCCGGAAATGCAAGCCAGGTCTTTTTGCCATATGTTGAAGAGAAAATAGATAAGCTGACTAAGCTTCGGGAAAAAATGGGCTTTAAGCTCTTTTGGGATGGCGCCTGCAGCGCAGAGAGAATAATGAAATATGTTCCTAAGGGGATAGATGGCTTTGTTCTAGGAACTACGCTTTTGTTCGGAAAAAAAGCAGATTACAAAGAAATCATCGAATCAGTGAAAAAGATGGATTTCGAGTATCTGAAGAAAACAAAATCGAAATAGAATATTTTCTGTGAATAGGGGATCAAGCATTTATGGAGCAGAATTCAAAAAATCATTACTCTGTAGAAGAAAAAAATAAAATGATTGCTATTTGGAATGGCATCGAACAGGATATCATTGGAATTGCCTGCAATTTAGAAGATGGTCAGGCTTACGAAACACAGAAAGAGGCCGTCGCTATGGCTGTGAATAAACTCACATCATTCGCTAAACTGATAAATCACACAATATGTAGTATATATATGCAGGATTATATTCCCGTTAAATTAATTATGGGGTCAGAATACTTAGGGGAATATATGTCGGTTGTACTAAAAAAGACCATTGCAACAATTATGTCCTTGATTGAACAGCTTAGTAGTATGGATAGGACTGAGAATATGCCAGATACTAGAAGGCTGCTTTCGATGGTTGGGGAGATTTCTTTGACAGTAAGATTTGATATTCTTGCAACAAGCAGGGATTTTCTTGAGGGCGACATAGATCTGTTTAAGGCTTGGGGTGAAGATCAATATGATTATCATCAAATGAGATCACTGTGGGAGCGCTCAATACGCCGTTTTCTTCCGCAATACGATCTGGATGATACAGCAATTGTTATGCAGGGACCAGTCCTTTTTGAGCGTGATTTTACCTATGAATCTTTGGCTAGGTATAGAAAAATATATCCTAGGATTATGCTGGTTCTGTCAACCTGGGAGGGTACAGTTAGTAAATTCTTTAAAAAGAGACTAGAAGCTATAGAAGTAATTGTGGTTGAAAATAAAAAGCCAGAGGATGCAGGGCCTTCAAATGTCATGATGCAGCTTGCCAGTACTAATGGGGGACTAGCGATAGTAAAAGGGATTCCTAATATTAAGTACGTTCTAAAGACTCGCACAGATCAGCGGTTTCTTTTGCCGGATTTTATAGTATATATGAAAAATATGCTAGGGCAGTATCCACCGGCTGGGAATGAAGTCAAATGCAGGATAGCCTTTTTAGGCGGACTTAATTCATTACTGCTATTTCCTTTTAGAGTTACGGATTTTATGACATTTGGCGATATTGATGATATATGTAACTTTTATGATATTACTGAGTATCCACAAAAATTAGTGAAATCCAGTGGAGAGGATGGATCAAAGCACTACCTTAAGATGCTTGGAGTTTCAAGCCTTGATAATTATTTCTATGCAGCAGGGTTAAGTAATGAGAAAAGAAAAATAATATCAAAGGATATGTGTAAAACAATGGATCCTGAGTCTTTTTTGACTAGTCATTATTATGAGCACTTTATAACGGGAAAGACTCTTTCTGAAGAGGATGATCAGCTTCTTCAATACTGGTCTTTCTTGAAAAAATATGCGGTTATATTGGATGCGGACTATCTTGTTTTTTATTGGCACAAATATTCTCATAGATACATAAGCATTAATAACCTTATGTCCGATGGTGGGCTTACCCATGGAGTGTGGCTGTCGATGCTCAATGATTCAAAGATTGAATAAATACATCATTGCGATTGTAATGGGTATGCTTCGTGCTGAGCTTAGCTTCCCACCCCCGCTTGGCAGTCTAAGATATCCTTGCTATAATTAAACGTAGTATGTGCGTTAATCAAATAATACTATCCGGAGCCATTACTTTTAGCGAAAAAGCATTCCGCCGGATAGTCACTTTTTAAATTCAAAGGAGGCCTATTCACATGATGAGAATCGGTATGTTGACTAGTGGTGGCGACTGTCAGGCTTTGAATGCAGCAATGCGCGGCGTTGTTAAGTGTATTGCGCACAGCGGTGAGCAGGTGGAATTCTATGGCTTTTTGAACGGCTATAGAGGACTCATTTACAGCGATTTCAGAATGCTCACTTCCAAGGACTTTTCAGGAATTCTGACAAAAGGTGGCACCATTTTGGGTAGTTCCAGAACACCTTTCAAGACTATCAGAGAGCCTGATGAGAACGGCCTTGATAAGGTAGAAGCTATGAAGCAGAACTACTACAAGCTTCAGCTTGACTGTCTGGTTGTCCTTGGTGGAAACGGATCCCAGAAGACAGCCAATCTTTTGAGCCAGGAAGGCTTAAACGTTGTGTCTTTGCCCAAGACAATTGATAATGACCTTTGGGGAACAGACATGACCTTCGGTTTCCAGAGCGCTGTTGATGTAGCTACACAGGTTATCGACAACATTCATACAACCGCTGATTCTCACGGACGTGTATTTATTATAGAAGTAATGGGGCACAAGGTAGGATGGCTTACTCTAAATGCCGGAATGGCAGGCGGCGCAGACGTTATCCTCATTCCTGAGATCCCATACGATATAGACAAGATCTGCGATGCCATCGAAGCACGAGATAAAAGAGGCAGCAGATTCACTATTATTGCTGTGGCAGAAGGCGCAATTTCCAAGAAGGATGCCAAACTCTCCAAGAAAGAATACAAAGAGAAGATGGCTGACTACAAGTATCCATCAGTATCCTACGAGATTGCAGAGAAGATTCAGCAAAAGACAGGACACGAAGTCAGGGTAACAGTTCCCGGACACATGCAGCGCGGCGGTGCTCCAGATCCTTATGACAGAGTATTTGCTTCCCGCCTAGGAGCTGAGGCTGGACGCCTTATCCTTAATAAAGAATACGGCTTCATGGTTGCTTACAAGAACCGTGAAATCGTCAAGGTTCCCCTTGATGAGATTGCCGGCAAGCTTAAATACGTATCACCTGATGCCAGCATCATAGAAGAGGCTAAGATGCTCGGCGTATGCTTTGGGGACTGATTATTCAGTAAAAAGAGATTGCTGTTTCAATCATTAACATGTACATTGGTTCTAACTACTTGCGAATGTGATTTGAGCAGTAAAAAAGTTTTGTTATCGGAGTAATTTATTTTAATGGGTTATGTAGCACTTTATAGAAAATTCAGACCACCGGTCTTTGAAGACGTCAAAGGCCAGGATCACATAGTTACCACACTTAAGAACCAGATCAAATCTGATAGAGTTGGACATGCTTACCTGTTCTGCGGAACTCGCGGAACAGGTAAGACTTCTGTTGCCAAGATTCTTGCAAGAGCCGTTAACTGCGAGCATCCTGTAGATGGCAGCCCCTGCGGCGAATGCGATATGTGTAAAGAGATTGCAGCCGGCAACAGTATGAACGTAATCGAGATTGACGCAGCTTCCAACAACGGTGTGGATAACGTCAGAGAGATCATCGACGAAGTTTCCTATTCACCAACAAGAGGAAAAAAGAAAGTATACATCATCGACGAGGTTCACATGCTTTCAACCGGAGCGTTCAATGCTCTTTTGAAAACATTGGAAGAACCTCCGTCTTATGTTATGTTTATTTTGGCCACAACTGAGGTTCAGAAACTACCTATAACAATTCTGTCCAGATGTCAGAGATATGACTTCCACAGAATTACCATCGATACAATCGAGGCAAGGCTTCGAGAGGTTGTAGATGCCGAAGGAATCAAGGTTGAGGACAGGGCCCTTCGCTATGTTGCCAAGACTGCAGACGGCTCCATGAGAGATTCCTTAAGTCTCCTTGATCAGTGCATAGCCTTCAATTACGGCGAAGAACTGACCTATGACAAAGTGCTGAATGTCCTTGGTGCAGTGGATACAGAAGTTTTCAGCAGGCTTTTTTCCAGTCTTTATACCCAGGACATCAACGGAGCACTGACACTTCTTTCAGATATTGTAATCCAAGGCCGGGAACTTTCCCAGTTTGTAAATGACTTTATCTGGTATCTGAGAAACCTCATGCTGGTGCAGGCTTCCGATCAGATGGAAGATGTTATAGATATTTCATCTGACAACCTTGTCAGTTTAAAAGAGCAGGCGACTTCCGCGGACACAGACACTATACTTAGATATATCAGGATCTTTTCCGAGCTGTCATCCCAGATACGCTATGCTTCTCAGAAAAGAATTTTAATAGAAATCACCCTGATCAAGATGTGCAAGCCACAGATGGACAATTCCGAAGGCGCGTTTGAGGATCGCGTAAGAATTCTCGAGCAACATGATCAGGAAAATGCTAAACTGTTAAAAGGAATCCAGACCGGTCAGGTGGCTGTGGCTTCTGCTGGAATGCCGTCCGGCGCCCAGGCAAGGCCTCCTAAGGAAAAAAAGGTTCTGGACAGAGCCGTACCTGATGATATAAAAGCGGTGGTGGCTTCCTGGAATAAACTACTGTCCAGGATGGATAATCCGATGAGGACCTATCTGCAAAGGGCGAGACTCAGCCTTGGCAATAACGATACCCTCCAGATTGTTCTTGATAACAAGCAACTGGCGGAGAAATATTCAAAAGGCGAATCAAGGGATGAACTTCAGACCTTTTTTGACGAAACTGTGGGTAAACACATTGAATTTGAGACCAGATACATTGAGCCCCAGCAGGTGTTTGAAGAAAATTTTGTTAATTTGCAGGCTATAAATTTTGATATAGTTACAGAAGATGAAAAGGAGATGTAAGAAATGGCAAAAAGAGGTGGATTTCCAGGCGGCGGAATGCCTGGTAATATGAGTAATTTGATGAAGCAGGCGCAGAGAATGCAGCGTCAGATGGAGGAGAGTCAGAAAGAGCTTGAGACCAAAGAATTCACTGCTAAATCCGGCGGTGGAGCTGTAGAAGTTACAGTTTTTGGTAACAAGACTGTTAAGTCTGTAAATATCTCTCCGGAGGCAGTTGATCCTGATGATGTAGAAATGCTTCAGGATATGATCGTGGCAGCTGTTAATGAGGCAATGAAGCAGGCTGACGAGGCCAGCGGCGCTATGATGAACAAGATGACCGGCGGTTTGGGCGGAGGATTTCCTTTCTGATGGATCTTTACAGCGGACACATTAACCGACTGATAGATGAGCTTTCTTCGCTTCCTGGAATTGGCGGCAAATCCGCTCAGAGACTGGCTTTTTACATCATCAATTTACCAAAAGACAGGGTAAAAAAGCTGGCGGATTCCATTGTCAGTGCCAGAGAAAATGTGCATTACTGCAAAGTATGCTGCACTCTCACTGATGACGATATCTGTCCTATCTGCAGCAACCAGAACAGAAATCACAGGATGATAATGGTTGTAGAAAATGCAAGAGATTTAGCAGCATATGAGAAGACGGGCAAGTTTGAAGGAGTCTATCATGTTCTTCATGGAGCAATTTCTCCGATGCTTGGAATAGGCCCCGGAGATATCAGACTTACTGAACTGATGCAGAGGCTCCAGACAGAAGAAGTTGACGAAGTAATAGTAGCGACTAACTCAAGCCTTGAGGGCGAGACCACGGCTATGTATATCAGTAAGCTTATTAAACCTACAGGAATCAAGGTAACCAGAATTGCCAGCGGAGTTCCCGTCGGCGGAGATCTTGAATACATAGATGAGGTGACACTTTTAAGAGCGCTTGAAGGCAGAACAGAGCTGTGAATACAGCAAGGGAGGACTTAGTTATGGCAGTGACAAAAGAGCTTTGGGGTAAAACTAACAACAACGAGGACATTTACGCTTACCACCTTACCAATTCTAACGGTATGGAAGCAGTAGTCCTTAACTATGGATGTACCATCAAGAATATTTTTGTACCTAAGGATGGTCAAAAAGTCGATGTGGCACTGGGATACGATGATCCCAAGGCATATTTTGACAACGATTGTTTCCTTGGTGCTACTGTAGGCCCAACAGCCAACAGAATTGCAAATGCCAAGTATTCTATCGAAGGAAAAGAGTTTAATCTTCCGGTAAATGACGGACCTAATAACCTTCATACAGATATGAATAATGGTTTCCATAAGCGCATCTGGGATGCAGAAGAAAAAGATAATTCAGTATTATTTACTTTAAAATCAGCTGATGGTGATCTTGGATTTTCCGGCAATAGAGTCTTTACTCTGGAATACAGTCTTGATGAGGATAATAACCTTGAGCTTCACTATCACGTAACAAGTGATGCCAAGACACTTGTCAATCTGACCAATCATGTTTATTTCAATCTCGGTGGCCACAATGCTGGAAGCATACTGGATCATGAACTTACACTTAACTGCTCTAAGTTCACTCCTGTTATTGATTCTGCAGCTATTCCTACCGGCGAGATTGCTGATGTTGCCGGAACTGTCTTT
>JAEEGL010597459.1_pt1 | contig 14313 bp, 22 predicted proteins | sample 9134231 | NCBI WGS metagenome assembly JAEEGL01 (sample SAMN16246548, study PRJNA631951) | gut metagenome | biome: gut microbiome; feature: rumen; material: fiber-attached | host: Bos | place: Iran: Karaj | collected 2018-10 | reverse complement strand
TCATCTCAGAAACAAAAGACTCTGTTGCAGAGAACACGATGCCAGTTTCAGGGTTGTACTGAAAAGGCACCTTACGGGACATAAGGTAAGAGCACACGCGAGTGGGATAACTCTTGGTGGAGAAGTTCTTAATCTCCTGGTTGTTGATCTTGTTGTTCATTGTCGTAAATGATTTAATGGTTAATAAAAAATCTAACAACACGAAGATAGCAGTAAACGGAATCCGTTGGATCAGTGGAGATTAGATTACAACTTTATTTAGCGTAAGGTTGAAAAAACGCAAATTCGATTTTCGACTTTTTCGACTCAGATAAATATAATAAAAAAAGAAATATAAATTATGAAGATATTTAAGTATTAGGACTATCCAGAGTTTCAGACCTGGTTATTAGGAAGAGGAGTTGCTAAAAACACGATAACAACTTATGTAAGGACAATGCGGGTTTTCTTTTAGCATTATGATGAAGTGAATGAAATCAATGTCTATGAATTCAAACAGTATTGTATTGATAACTATAAGACAAGTACAGTTAACAATATGATTGCTGGTTTAAGACAGTATATAGTATTTCTTGGATTGGAAGATAAAATAAAAATAAAAAGTATAAAGCAAGTCAGAAAGAACTTCCTTGATAACGTAATAAGCAATGAGCAGTATAATTCTCTAAAAGATAATATTCTGAAAGACGGATTTGACCTTTATTATTTCGTGATTAGATATATGGCTACTACAGGGGCAAGGGTTAGTGAAATACTGTCTATAACAATAGAAGATGTGAGAAGAGGTTTCGTTGATATTTACGGTAAAGGAAACAAGCAACGACGATTGTATATACCATCGAATTTATAGAAAGAGACTTTAGAATGGGTTAATAATATAAACATGCCAGACGGATTGATATTTAGAGGAAGAAACGGTATTTACGACCCAAAACACAAATTGAGCCGACAAAGCGTCTATATGATGCTTTAGAAATTCGCTTTAAAATATGGAATACCGAGAGATGTTGTTTATCCTCATTCATTTCGTCACTTATTTGCGAAAAACTTTCTCGCTAAGTGTCCAGACTTATTTCTATTGAAAGACTTATTGGGTCATGATAAGATAGAGACGACAATGATTTACTTATAGAAAACAAGTAAAGAACAAAAAGATATTGTTGATGAAGTAGTAACATGGTAAAAAATAAAGAACAAAAGATATGATGAAAGATAATAAAGAGAACACAACGGTAATATTTTCTGTTGATAAAGAGACAAAGAAAGTTTATATGGAAAGCCCTGACGGGAGATCTGATAAAAAAATAAATCTCACAGATAAGTATGTTTGGGAAATCGGCTCAGACGACGAGATTAGTCTGGTGAAGAGAACTAACCAGGATCCGAACAAACAGCATTACGACTTCTTAGACCTGCCAGACGAGTACATGAGTCAGGTTCAGGTTAAACCAACAGATTTGATATTCTGATGGTATAAAACTCAAATAAACTAGTCGTGTCGCTTTGTTTTAATCTGGTAAGCAAAACATATACCAGGATAGAAACAAATCGACACGGCTGATTTATGGCGATATTTGAAATAAAAGGATCCCGCTTTCCGCCTGTTTAAAATTAATAAGTTTAAATCATGTAGAAAGAATACACGGATGAAAACTATTAGATGAAGGCGCGTACTAACGGGATCCTGTTTTCATTTCAGATATAATTTGAACACAACTTTTTCAATTTTAGCGTATTTGCCAGCGAATCCATATAACAGATTGAACAGATTAGTGGGTAAGGATGTCACGTCCAAGAATGTCTTTTCTGGCTTAGTTGATATACAAAGAGTATTCTTGGTTCTTTCAATGTCTTCATCGTCATGATAGAACTCACAACTCAAATATGCCACAGCTGGATCTTCCTGTTTACAAGGGCAACCGATGTAGAAAACAAACTTATTACCGATACGCTCATAATAATAGTCGTTGTTCTCTAATCTCTTGGTGATATGGTCAAGAAAGAAACCGTATTTCCAGTTTGATGTATCAGCCATAATTGAATAACCTTTATATTCTTTCGTCAAAGAACCGTTCATTTATATAAATGATAATAGCGATTTCTTTAGGTGGTGGAAGAGTTCCACCATCCTTATCAGCTTGTGAATGATCATAGACATCTTCAAAAAGATAACCTAAGTGTTCTTCAATAAGATTGCGGTCAGAAACAGGTAAACCGACATAGAATGCGTCTGCTATTGGTGATAAATCATAACCGTCTTTTCTTATAACCGGATAAAAACCTAATGCCTGATTTTCATTCTTAACAGATTCATAGTGTGAATAAGTGAAGACTGCACAGATATTGCTTTTTTCTCCCATAGATACCTCATAAAGTTTTCTGCTATCTATTATATTATGAAAACTTATCCTCATAACTAGCTCATGAAGTTTTTTATCTATATTAGAAGAATCAAGTATAGCTGAATTATCATGAGTACCCTCATATAGTTTCAGGGTGTCGATAACACCCTTTGTCATTGCGAAAATTCGTTTGTCATCTAATATAGTTGCTTGGTGAGCCCTAAATGGATGATCTTCTAAAGATTTCAGTTTTTTTGTAATCAACATAAGAAAACCGTTTTAAGTTAATAACAAGCGCAAAGATACAACAAGACCAATAAATAAACAAATGTATTTAGGAAAAATGAAAGATTCTTCATTTATAATAGTTTTCATCATCCTTGCCCTGATAGACGCCTTTATACTGATGATATTCTGCAATTACGCCCTTGCTTGGTTCCTTGATATAAGCATTAATGTTTCATTCGGCAAGAGCCTGTTTGTTATTATGCTTGTGTACCTGATAAGAATTGCAGGCGAAATAAAGTCAGATAAATAACATGTTATTTTTGATTTCTCATATTATAATTTAAGGACCTGAGGTTTTTGAATTTCCTCAGGTCCTTTTTGTTATATATAATGTGTACCTTATAACTCTATCTTGGTCTTATCGTTTCCGTTCAGAATGTAGTAGTCAGGATTCCTTGTGTATATCATATAATGCTCGCATGTCTCGTTGTCCAGCCAGAAGTCCATATTCCAATAGTATTTCTTGTCTCTGTACAGGTGAATCTCCATGAACAACTGCTTGACTAGTTTACACTTTTCATCATCGCTCAGACTGTCTATGTCAGTATTAACATCAAAGACTGGAACTGATTCGAGTGCGGTTGTGAGCTCTTCTATCTGTTGCCGCTTGGCTGCAATCTGCTTCTCGATAACCTTTTCAAGTTGCTCAGCCTTATCAGCCTTGAGCTTGCCAAACACGATACGCTCCTCAATTCTCTGAACACTCTCATTAAGCTCATTAATCTCTTCTGTCAATACCTTAATCTTGTCCTGCATTGCATTCTTGTTCTGGTTCTTCGTATCGGCAGAAAGCTTCGGGAATGCAGATATAAACCTGCAGTAGTGCTTCTTCACAACGTACCATGTTAATGCATCAACAACACCGATCTTGATGTAGATTCTTGTTTCCTTATCATCTAAGTACGAGAAGTAATCGTTATTCTTAGTGTTCACATAGAACAGTTTTCTTTTTGTCTTGCAATAAGGGTTGAACAAGAAAGAACGACCAAGTGCCAGTCTCTTTGTTTTGACTCTTCTCTTCTTAACAGGGAACTTACTTTGAACGAGCTCAAACAAATCATCTGAAATGATTCTGGGCTTGTTGTGCTCACCGCAATAGTCTCTATTATGAAGAATGTTGTCGATGTGGGTGTGGCAATCAATAGCACTTTGGAAATTCAAGAAATAACCCCTTGACCTCATGATACGGGCGATTCCTAACTTACTTTCACCACCAGCGTACATGTTGAATATCTCACGAACAATATCAGCTTCTGTTTCATTGATGAGATAGTTCTTGTCCTTATCATGTGAATAACCGAACAAGTCTTTACCGCCAACAAATTTACCGCTGTCTCTATTCTTCAATTTACCTCTGAGGGTGCGCTCTTTCAACTGCCTTGCTTCTTGCTCTGCAAAAGAAGAATACAAAGCAAAGATGATGTTAGAACTTTCGTTCAGGTTCCCGTTATCATCAAGCAATTTGAAATAAGGATTAAGCACTATCAACTGGACTTTGTGCTCCAAGAAATAGTCTCTGAGACTGTAGAGAACTTTGGGACGGCGGGATAGGCGAGACAGCTCATAACAATAAACTGTCTGGATCTGACCGGTTCTGATGTACTCTTTCATCTCGTTAATACCAAGCAGCTCTTCTTCTGATTTCTTGACTGCCGATTCCTTATTCTCAATGACAATGATGTCTTTTTCTGAATAAGTCCTTAACGCTTCTTGTTTCAGCTTGTCGGTCTGAGACATAAGCTCCTGGCCGACCGTGGAAACTCTGCTTAATAGAATTACTTTCTTTGCCATATCGCTTAATTGATTTGATAATGATTATGGGACAAAGATAGACTGATAATTTGAAATCGGGAAATAATTTAGGAAAATTCAGCATAATTCAGAACTACTTTTAATGATAATTTGTCTTGATGAACTTTCATAAAAAGTAGTTTTGAGTTTCGGGGAAGAATGGATCGGTAACCGGGGTAGAATGGGACAGTTAGTTCATTCGATTCTTTTCTTTATAATGTCTTCAATATCAGAAATATAATTGTCGGTATGTTCGATTAATCTGTCTAGTGTCCGAACGATATTATCAATAGTGCAGATATAGCTTTTATCGTTAATCTTTATTTGATACCCGTCCTTGTGAATACCTATATCCACAATGCCTTTGTGCTTTAATCCATTTGCTTTGAATATAAGATTAGTGTCTGTGATCTGAATATCAGTAATACCCCAAGAAATGACTGTAATTTTTTCTTGAAGTAAGCAAATAATCATCGTCTTTAATTCTTCTTTCATAGTCGTACTTATTAAATCTAACAATTTTGTGACACAAAATTATTAAATAAAATAATACCAACAAATTATTATTTTATATTTAATATATTTTTAGTTAAAATTTGCTGAATTTAATAACCAATGCCGTAATTTTGTACACTCAACATTATTGCAGAAATGGAAATCAGATTAAAAGAAATACTATCACAAAGGGGTATTACCTTAAAAGATTTTGCGTTATCGTCTGGTATAAGTCAGTCTAACCTCAGCAACTATCTCAACGGTAATATATCTCCTACGTTAGACACTTTGAAAAAGATGGCAGCTTGTTTAAATGTGGAACTTGTCGAACTTTTCAAAGAAAAAGACGATGTGGAATTGTACGCAAAATATGATGGTGTACTTTATCCAATCTCGAAGACAGATATTATTAAAATCATTAAAGATAAGAAACAATTATGAATCTCATAGTATTACAAGGACTTCTGAGAAATGATAACATTATAGTATCAGAGATCATCGAGAATAACAAAGCCAGTGAAGTATATGTAAAGACCACTTTTGTACAAGATGATGGCTTTAAATGGGACACCTATGTGCCTTTTGTGGATCGACGTGCAGGTTTAGATATTCAAGATGAAGAGGAACTTGCAGATTACCTGCGAACTCTAAAGCCATATTTTACTGAGGAAGCTATGGAAAAATGGAAAGAAACGGAGTTAAAGCGTGGGCTCATTGGTGGTGATGTTACTCCTGTATTTTTTAATGTTCTGTTATCTTTCAAAGAAGAGTTTGAAAAGTTTCCCATGAATCCTAATTCTGCCCGAAGAATTCAAGATATTAAAGATGCAGGTTATACCATTGCATCGGTACCGAGACCAAAGGGTTTGAAGGGGTATAATCGAATATTACTTCCCATCCCTCTTCATGCTGAAATGGGGTATGAAACATTCACTCCACAGTTTAAGGCTAGGGTTATAAGACTTCTCAATGAGAGAAACGCATTTGAGGCTAGACCTACTGCCAAGAAAGCTCTTATTCCAGATCATAAATTTTCAGAAGTGAGATGGGATGATGAAACAAGGGCTGAGAATTCGATGGATATGTCTGATGATGAAATAAGAAATAAGTTTCAACTGCTAGACAACCAACGTAATCAACAAAAAAGAGAAATCTGTAGAAGATGTTTTCAAGAAGGAATAAGGGGTACTATCTATGGAATCAATTATTTCTATAAAGGCTCTGAACAATGGGATAAGTCTATACCAACAACAGGAAAAGCTGCTGAACAGGGCTGTGAAGGCTGTCCCTGGTATGATATAGAAAGATGGAGAACTATGCTTAATAATGAGATTAATAAACCTAAAAAATGACTATTAAAACTTTTGGCAGTTTGTGCTCTGGAATAGAAGCTGCAAGCTTTGTTCTGGAACCATTAGGCATACATTCTCTATGGCTTTCTGAAATAGCAGATTTTCAATCAAGATTTCTGTCTATAAGATACCCTGATGTGCCCAATCTGGGTGATATGAATGATTTACCTGAAATGATAAAAGATGACAAAGTAGAGGCACCAGATATGATATGTGGAGGAACACCTTGTCAAGCTTTTTCATTAGCTGGGTGGAGAAACGGCATAAACGATGATAGGGGACAGCTCACCTTGAAGTATATCGATATAGTTAATGCAATCGATGAGAAGAGATTGGCAAAAGGTCTGAACAGGACTGTATTTTTCTGGGAAAATGTTGAAGGAGCATTGACTGATAAAACAAATGCTTTTGGCTGTTTTTTGGCCGGCTTAATCGGATTAGATGAGCCAATAGTGTCGCCATTAGGCAAAGTAAAAGAGCACAAAAATAAGGATGGTGAAATTTCAGAGACATACCCTAAATGGTCAAACGCTGGTGTTATATATGGACATGACCGCAACATTGCTTGGCGAATACTTGATGCAAAGTATTTTGGATTACCTCAGCAAAGAAGAAGAATTTATGTTTTAGGTGGCGGTAAGGAGTTTCACCCTGAAAAAATATTGTTTGAGGAAGGTGAATTAATCCAAGACCCATATAAGGTAAATCCAAATAACAATCAACCTAATTTGTTTGATGATACACCTGTACAGAATGAGTTAGTCTTTGAATTAAGAAAGGTTGTTAATGGACACGATATAGAAGCATTCAGGAGTTATTCAGATTGTTTATATGCTGCGTATGGCACAAAATGGAATGGCAATGCGGCGGCATTTAATGGTTCATTATTCTTCGCGCAAGATGGTAGGTTAAGAAGATTAAGCCCGCTTGAGTGTGAAAGATTGATGGGATTTCCTGATAACTATACTTTAATTGACCAGTGTAAAGATACTCAAAGATATCAAGCAGTGGGGAATTCATGGGCTGTGCCTGTTATTAGATGGATTGCTGAACGCATAAAGGAATTACCAAAGAGTAATATCTCATTTAGCCATCCAACTATGAGAGTTAAAAATGCAGATATTTTTTTGTTAGATGATTTTAGTCGTCAACTAACAGGAAAGTACATAAATGCGTCCAAGATGCCTTATGATTACCATTTAGCCAATATGGTTGATATTGTTGATACAGACTGTCCGGAGAAGTTTTATATTACGGATAAAGGATGTACTGGTATCTTAAGGAGAAAACACGAGCATAATGCCGGAATGAATAAACGTTTAGAAGCGGTATTGAAAGATTGTTCAGATAAAGACGAATTAAAAAAATTAGGAATTATCGATAGTTAATATGGACACAAACGTTATTAATCAGCGAGAAACTGATTTCTATGCTCAGTTAAATTTGTCTAGCACAACTATACATAATTACAGGTCTGCTCTGAATAGTAACTTTCTTAAAGACCTGTTAAAGAAGTATGGTTTAAAACAACTGTTCTCTATTACAGACTTAGAATTGTTGTGGAAAATATATTCTGAAGTTAATCTTCATCCCCAAAACATTCGTGATCACAGAGTTTATTCTGCTGCCATTATGAAGTATATTAGATTCCTGAATAATGGTCAGAAATACGGCAAACGAATAGATTATCAATCTCATCGGTCTAATAAATGAAACTGGCTATTATCGGCAGCAGGACTTGTCCGCCAATTAACATAGAAGAGCATCTGAAGTATATTCCGGACACAATCGTTTCTGGTGGAGCCCGTGGTGCTGATACTTATGCCAGGGAATTCGCTAAGAAGAAAGGTCTTAAACTGATTGAGTTCTTTCCTAACTACGATAAGTATGGCAAGCGAGCACCGCTTGAAAGAAACAAACTCATAGTTGATGAGTGTGACTGTGTGCTCGCTTTTTGGGACGGTGCAAGCCATGGTACAAAGTTCACAATCGATTATGCCAAAGAGAAGGGCAAACCTGTTAAGATAGTTCAGATATAAAAAAGAAAGGGCGAAGATTTCAAAATCCTCGTCCTTTATTCTGATATGCGTTAAAGATCTTAAGCAGTAACTTTTTCAACGGTCCATCCTTCTGGAATACCACTTGTTCCTCTATATTCTTCTGGATCCCATGTAGCGTCTGCATTCATAACAAAAGTACCAGTTGAAGAAACATTTTTAACCCAGTCTGTATGATATAATGAAGTAAGTGGGGATGTACCTATATATTTAATATAATTTAAACTTGTACAACCTTCGAACATACTCCCAAATATATTTTGTTTATATGTTATCTGAGATATCACAGGAGCAGTTGTTAATGATGTACAATCCTTGAACATAGCATCATATACAAATTTGTCCGTATTAGTACTTGCTGGTAAAATGGATGGGGGTGTTGTTAATGATGTACAACCTTCGAACATACTACCATATGCTGACTGACCAAATGAAGTCGCTGGTAATTCTGGAGCAGTTATTAAACTCGTGCAATTCTCAAACATTCGGTAATATCCTCCTAAAGGTACACGGGTTGCAGGTAATACAGGTGTAGTAGTTAATGATGTACAATTAGCAAACATAGCCTAATAACAATAGTTTGTCAATGTAGTCGCTGGTAATACAGGAGCAGTTATTAAGCTCGTGCACCTTTCAAACATATTGGAATAACAATAGTTTGTCAATGTAGTTGCAGGTAATACAGGAGCTGTAGTTAAGGCCGAGCAGTTAAAGAACAAATTAGCAAAACAACTAATATTCGGTATAGTGTTATTATTCACGAAATTATCATCATATAATAAACTCTATACATTACCATGTGCTTTAACACGACCTGTTTTTAATACAAAGCTATTATACATACCAGAAGTTGTACTTGTTGAAAATCCAGTAGAGTTATCCCCTTTGAAATAAAGAGTCTCACCAGCAGGTAAATTTAAAGTTTCATTTGCGTAATCCCATTGAGTCCAGTTTTCACCGTCTGAAGAGTATTTCATATCAACAGTATTTTGTCCAGTTAAACCAACACTTGCATTTTGTACTGCTGTCAAGCCAAAATACTATGTTGAATAATCTATTTCTTCACCTTCAATCAAAATTTCCTAAGAAACCTCGTCCAAAACTCCTAAACTAGGATCAACAGATTTAACTGTAATCACATGAGAAGCATCTGCTGTGCCTGGTGTAAATGTATAAACGCTTGAATCGATTAAAGAAGAATCAACATAAAGCTCAACGTTATCACGTCCACTTGCTGTAACGGTCATTGTTGATGAGTCATAATCCATTGCTGCTAACGGCTGGATCCTGGTTGAAACGTTATCCCAGTTTCCACCCGCGTTCTTGTAAGTATCTACCGCTGTATTTTTAACATAAATCGGCCAATTATAACCGCTCCCACCGAAAATATTGTTACCTGTTTGTGATAAAGTAGGAGGCGTTGTTGGTAACATTGCCATACTCATTCCAAAGCTTACATCATAAAACGCGTTATTACCTATCTCAATCACAGATTCAGGTATAACTATTTTACTTAACTCATAACATTTTCTAAAAGCATCCGACCATATTTTAGTTATAGTCTAAGGTATATTTACAGTTCTCAATTCAGGACAATAATAACACATACCCTAAGGGATCTAAGTAAAATCAGCTGGCTCCTAAAAAGTAACTGATATAAGACTTGAATTATAACTAAAAACATCAACCGCTGTATTAAAATTTCCGTATGGTTGACTTATCGTATTTGGTATATACAGGTGTTGTATTTTGGTGTTTTTTAAACAACTACCACCCAAAAACCTAACAGAAGGTGGTAGATTAATACTTCTTAAACCTGAGCCTTCAAAAGCGCTATTATAGATATGGTCCACTGTATTCGGTATAGAAACATCTATTAAGTTTGTACAACCACGAAAAGCATGATCACCTATCTGGGTTATTCCATAAGGAATATCAATACTTGTAATATTTCTTTGGATTAAATCAATCAATACAGACGTATCCTAAGAACTTCCTCCACCTGTCTCCATTTCCTAAATCAGTCCAGGATATTCGTCCAAAGTTGAAGAATCTCCAATCGTCAAACCTTTTTCTTCCAAAGCCGATCTAATGCCGGCTTTCGCCTAAATAATTCTATTTAATTCATCTGAAATAGCCATAATTAAATCGTCTAAAGTATATTTTGAATATTGCCGATCTGAGCATCGACGTAATTTTTAATTGAAGAGTCCTAAGAATCAACGTAACTTGTTGTAGCATAAACACTTGCATCATTATCGGTCAGATAAACACTTGCATCATTTTTGCTTGTGTAATAAGTTTCAAGGTAGTTTTGAACAGTCCCGCCTTGTGCTGTAATCTGTCCTAAATCAGTGCCCATCATCCCATTAATTGCCTAATAAGCCTGATTAACCAATCCTTGCCCTTCTTGTTTAGTCAGATAAATTGAAACATCATTTTCAGTGATAAACGTGCTTATATCATTGGTTGTCAAATGGTTACTAACATCAATAATCTTTGCATATGTATCTTCTACCTGATCTGCCGTAACAAAAGTTTCCCAAACTTCATTAAATTCACTCTTAGTTGTATAATTAGTTGATAATGAACTATTTAGAACATAATCATTAAGGCTTGTATTCTTTACGAAATCACGGTTAATCATCTAAGCAGTGAGATAATCACGATCCAGTTTTGTTGAGACATTCAAGACATTAGTCGATAAATCAGGAATATCTTTAACTGCAGTGCTTGTGTTAATAACATCAATGACCTTATTCTGAAATGTGTAGTTATTATCCACAACATTACAAATGATCTCGTCAATATTTTCGAGGTCGCAATAGTTCTCATTTACCCAACGCTCTGTAGCAAACTAACTGACATCATTATCAGTTATGAACCCCTCTTCGCTTACCCAGAAACTAACATCAGCAATAGAAACGAACGTGCTAATATCATTCTTCTTCGCATAGTTTGCATTAACGCTTGCGTTGTTTGGATAGTTGTTTTCTAAGCTTGAATTGTTAGGATAGTTAGCTGTTAATGAAGAATTCTGAACATAGTCTGATAATTCACCTGCCAACTCTGATTTCTTAAGATAAGTCGCGTTAACTGAAGCGTTAGTCGGGTGATTATCGTCAACACTCTGTAATTCTGCTTTCGTAGCATAATTAGCAACCAAACTTGAGTTTGTTGGATAACCAGTCAAGTCAAAATCTCTGACTTTTGCTTTATCTTCATTGCTATAGTTATTATCGGTGTGAACATAATTAGCATCAACAACAACACCTGCTGGTAACTGTCCGTCTAATGCAGCATCAGCAATAGCTGTGTCAACCTCTGTCTTGGTGTAAGTTTCGTCAGTGGTGTAGTAATTACCTAAAACTGAAACATCAGCCTTATTTGCCAATGCGGATTCAAAACCATCAACACGAGTAGAAACATCGTTTACTGTATTGGTCACATTAGACAAGTTCTGGGACATTGTTTCTTGTTCGGTAGTCAAAGTATTAACTGAACTATTTAAAGCTGATACGTCGCTCTATAACGCGTTTACGGAAGTATCTAAACGGTCAATCGAGCCACTAGTTCCTCCGTCAATAGTTGAAATTATATCTTCAATCCTGTTGATAGAAGCATCTTGTACAGAATTGATTTCCTGGATAGAAATTATGGTAGTTGAAATTTCAGCAACATCTTCGCTTACTTCGTCTATTTCAGCTTCTAAATCATTAAACTTGCCGTCAATGGTCGATCCAAACATCGCTTGTACGTCTGCGATTTCAGTTTCACCGTTTCCCTTTACAAGTTCGATTTCAGTAGCGTAATACTGATGAATCTTCTTATAGAAATCAGGGTAAGTTGAGTCGGGGATCTGAAATTCGACAATATACTGCAAAACGCCTGGCTCTAAACAATGATTATTAAGAACAGCGGTAACAGTGTCGCCGTTGTTAATCAATGTGTTATTACCGAAGCAGCATTTATAAGTCGCCCCGTTCTTTCTCGTAAAAAACTAAATTGACTTAATCATTGAAGCGTCTATAGTCAAATCAGTCGTCACTGACTTAAGACTAATCTCCAAAGATATGTCGTTATGAAAATGGTAGTATTTCATAAATTAATCGATTAATTTTGTTAATTTTTATATTTATCGAGACAAAAAGAAAAGTCCCTGGTTAAGGGACTTTGTTTCATTTCGGACTGTCTGTTCTTTCAGCCGTAATACTTGTTGAACCATTAAATGTGTAGCCAAGATAAGAATATGAATAATTAACAGTCAATGGTAACTCACCTTCATCTTTCAAATCAGCAGCCACTGTTATTGTGTTTTTATAACTCCAGTTGTTCGTCAATGTTGTTGAACCGGCAGCTATTGTTCCGCCACCATTATAAACAGTTACAGGTGAAGCAGAGTTATTATATTTGATTTCAGCAGATACAGTTATTGGATAAGTTTTAGCCTCGCTTATACTGAAATCAAGTTCACCTTCAAGATTGGTAATCTCTGGGAATGTATAATCGAACATAACCCAAGGAATATCTACACTAAACGTAAATGCAGGTGTTGGTGTCCAGTTTTCATTCTTCAAATAAAGTTGGAAAACATTACTTGGGAACGGATACCACCATGAGCTCACAGTATCAGGGTTATTCAAACTGTGGTAACTGCAAGAACCGTCTGATGTCTGCATGTAACTCGATATAACTGGAACAAACTTATAAGTCTTATCATAAGCGTTTAAATCACTTGGGACTGTAAACGGCAATCTCTCTGAATCATAATCCAATATAGAGCAAATACGGTAGAAATAAACAGACATATCGTTACCAGTCCATTTGTCGTTCAATAAAAGACCTAAACAATAATTATCTCCACTCTGATTAGCTATTGCGTTGAAGAATTGAAAGTTGTTATATATCTGCTGCAAATTCATGCTACCATTATTTTCTATCAGTCTCGTTTCTCCTTTTCTTGCTTGAGAAGTATCCATAAAACTGAATGTCAGCCAAGGTCCGGCGTTATGCTCATAGTTTCGCCAATCGCCTAGTCTGTATGGAGCTTCAGCAGTCTGATGTGTCCAAGTTTCACCGTTGATTATCGCGTTCCAGCAATCAATGGCGTTGTTATAAGACTATGCCGTAAACCCGTCGTTAACCGCATAGAAGTCCGCATCCGTCAAGATTAACTTGTTACTGGTTATAGGTTTGTAAAAACTCCATTTGTTAATCTTGTTAGATGTACACAATTGACCAACGTCATTCTTGTTTTCACCTATTGTATTTCTCACTAATGATACTGTTATTCCTGTGTTAGGTAGTGCCATATTGTTTGTTTATTTAATTTTAATTATTCCATGCAGTTATCTCTTTGTCTGCCAGTATTCCGCCGTAAACTCTTAAAACTCTGTTACCGCTTGAGTCATAAGTAATGCCGAATATATCATTCATCCAAGTCATGTCCAAGACTATATCTTGCAAATCATCGAAATCAGACTTTAACTAATCTAATTCAGTCCTTAATTGTCCAACAGAAACATTTGTTGTGTTAAGTCTAGTCGATATATCAGATATCTTGTTAGTAGCGTTTGTTATTCTCGTGTTTACAGTATTAAAGTTATTGCTCATTCTTGTAGATGTGTTCTGAGCATAACTAGAAACATTAGCTATATTGCTTTCTGCAGTCATTACACGCTCATTCAGATCAGTAAAGTCACCGTTTAATGTTGAAATCTATGTTGAATAACCATCCCACTTATTAACCTTTGTAGCGGTGATTCCATCAAGAACTGATAAGTTGCTGTGAGTATGTTGGTTGTTGCTTGCATCAACAAAATTATCAAACGCTGTACTTGTCAGTTTATCTAACGTGGTTTTGTTACTATGTGTATGTCTCTAAGTGTAAGCTGTATTCCAGTTACTGATAGAAGAGTTATTTAAACCGTTTAATATACCAGAATTAGAGTGACTATGCTTGTTATTGCTTGCGTCATTCCAGTTAGT
>JAEEGL010444961.1_pt1 | contig 14313 bp, 16 predicted proteins | sample 9134231 | NCBI WGS metagenome assembly JAEEGL01 (sample SAMN16246548, study PRJNA631951) | gut metagenome | biome: gut microbiome; feature: rumen; material: fiber-attached | host: Bos | place: Iran: Karaj | collected 2018-10 | reverse complement strand
TCCACTATATTACCAAACTGAGCCCGTTCATCGGTGCGCTCTGCGTGCTGTCGGTCTTGTGGGTGGTCAACGAAGTGTTCAACCGCAAGCTGATGGACGTTGACAAAATGAGCCAACGGAGAATGCCAAGGGTGTTGCAATATGGTGTCATACAGATGATGCTCTTTGTGCTCGGCATCATGCTTGCCATCGGTGCCGTGCAAGAGACGGGAGCCATCAAATGGCTGGCAAACGCCTACGACGAACAACTCCACAGTCCTTGGATCCTCGGCGTGGTGGCCGGGGGCGTGAGCTGCGTGCTCGATAATTTTGCTACGGCCATGACGTTCTTCTCGTTCCATACCGTCAACGAACTCTCTGCCAACGGTGTTGTGGAGGCGTTCACCCAAAACGGGGAATATTGGAAGATTATCGCTTATGTCACTGCGCTCGGTGGCAATACGCTCGTCATTGGGTCGCTCAGTGGTATCGCGTGGATGAAGATGGAGAATGTGAGGATAGGATGGTACTTCCGAAATGTGGGGTGGAGGGCACTCGTGGGTGCTCTCATCGGACTGGCGGTCCTGTACTTCACCGCCGATTGGCACTTCACCTTATAGAAGGCAGCATGTCCCACCTCAAAACCTTAACACCTACCACCTTATCATTTCACCACGTTACGACCTTATCACATCATCCCTCATCACCTGAAAACCTCAAAACCTAAATAATTATGGCAAAAATCAAGACTATAGGCATCATGACCTCAGGAGGCGATGCACCCGGTATGAATGCTGCTATCAGAGCCGTCACCCGAGCCGGCATTAGCAACGGTTTTAATATCATGGGTATCTATCGTGGATACGACGGACTCATCAATGATGAAATCAAACCCTTCACCACAGAAAATGTCAGTGGTATCATTCTCAACGGCGGTACCATTCTCAAAACGGCAAGAAGCAAGGAGTTTATGACTCCCGAAGGCAAGGAGAAAGCCTATCAGAATATGGTGAAAAGGGGCATCGATGCCCTCATCGTCATCGGCGGAAACGGCTCGCTCACGGGTGCCATGCACTTCGCGCAGGAATATGACGTGTGTTGCATCGGTCTGCCGGGCACCATTGACAACGACCTCTATGGCACCGATTCGACCATTGGCTACGACACCACCATGAACACCATCATGGAATGTGTGGACCGCATTCGCGATACCGCGCAGAGCCATGAGCGAATCTTCTTCGTCGAGGTGATGGGACGTGATGCCGGATTCCTCGCACAAAACAGCGCCATCGCCTGTGGCGCCGAGGCGGCCATCATCCCCGAAGACTCTACCGACGTGGACCAGTTGGCACGGTTCATGGAGAGGGGTATCCGAAAATCCAAAAAAAGTTGTATTGTCATCGTCTCGGAAAGTCCTAAATGCGGCGCGCTCTATTATGCCGAACGTGTCAGAAAGGAGTTCCCCAACTTCGATGTGAGGGTGTCTATTCTGGGACACTTGCAGCGTGGCGGACGCCCCACGGCGCACGACCGTATCCTCGCTTCGCGTACTGGTGTGGGTGCCATCGAAGCCATCTTGCAAGGGCAACGCAACGTGATGATTGGCGTAAGAAACAACGAGGTGGTCTATGTACCGCTCAGCGAGGCCATCAGAAGCGATAAGCCTTTCGACAAAAAACTCATCAAGGTGCTCGACGAACTAAGCATCTAAGCGCGTTGTGCTCTCAGGTGTCTGTCTTCTCTGAAAAATAGTCCTTTTCTTCAAAAACTGTCAAAAAAACGATGTTTAATTTGTCCGTAAACAAGAAAATGACTATCTTTGCAAGTCAACAACTACAATTGCCTAAAGAGAAAATATAAAACTTAATAACAAAATCTATATCTTATGTCACAAATCAACGGACACATTTCACAGATTATCGGCCCGGTTATCGACGTATTCTATGATACGAAGGGTCAGGATGCTGAGAAAGTGCTTCCAAAAATCCACGATGCGCTCAAAGTGGTTAGACCTGACGGAAAAGAACTCGTCATCGAGGTGCAGCAACACATCGGTGAGGATACCGTCAGATGCGTCGCTATGGACAATACCGACGGACTGCAGCGTGGACTGGAGGCCATCTCAACGGGCTACCCCATCTTGATGCCGGCTGGAGACCAAATCAAAGGACGTATGCTCAACGTCATCGGACAGCCTATCGACGGTATGAAACAGCTCGATATGGAAGGAGCGTATCCCATTCACCGTGAAGCACCTAAGTTCGAAGAACTGTCAACGCAGAAAGAGGTGCTTTCCACGGGTATCAAGGTCATCGACCTGCTTGAACCCTATATGAAGGGTGGTAAAATCGGACTCTTCGGAGGCGCCGGCGTGGGTAAGACCGTGCTCATTATGGAGCTGATCAACAACATCGCTAAAGGACACAACGGATTCTCCGTCTTTGCTGGCGTGGGCGAACGCACACGTGAGGGTAATGACCTCATCCGTGAGATGATTGAGAGCGGTGTGGTTCGATACGGCGAGAAATTCCAAAAAGCGATGGAAGAGGGAAAATGGGACCTCTCTCTCGTTGACCCCGAAGAACTCAAAAAGAGTCAGGCCACCCTGGTCTATGGACAGATGAATGAGCCGCCGGGCGCACGTGCCTCTGTGGCACTCTCCGGACTGACCGTGGCTGAGACCTTCCGCGACAATGGCGGACAAGACGGGGCTGCTGCCGATATCCTCTTCTTCATCGACAACATCTTCCGTTTCACACAGGCCGGCTCTGAGGTGTCCGCTTTGCTCGGACGTATGCCCAGCGCCGTGGGTTATCAGCCCACACTGGCATCGGAGATGGGTACCATGCAGGAGCGTATCACCTCTACCAAGCGTGGCTCTATCACATCCGTACAGGCGGTGTATGTGCCTGCCGACGACCTCACCGACCCGGCACCGGCCACCACCTTCACGCACCTCGATGCTACCACCGTGCTCTCGCGTAAGATCACAGAGCTGGGTATCTATCCCGCCGTCGATCCGCTCGGTTCCACATCGCGTATCCTCGATCCGCTGATTGTCGGCAAGGAGCACTACGACTGCGCACAGCGTGTCATTCAGATTCTGCAACGCTACAACGAGCTGCAAGATATCATCGCCATCCTAGGTATGGACGAATTGTCCGACGAGGACAAGTTGACCGTGAACCGCGCTCGCCGTGTGCAGCGTTTCCTCTCGCAACCCTTCTCCGTGGCAGAACAGTTCACCGGTGTTCCCGGTGTCATGGTCTCCATCGAAGACACCATCAAGGGATTCAATATGATTCTCGACGGTGAGGTCGATGACCTGCCTGAACAGGCATTCCTCAATGTGGGTACCATCGACGACGCCATCGAGAAAGGTAAACGCTTGCTCGAACAGGCTAAAGGCTAACGCGTATGCTCAGATTGAAAATCGTCTCACCAGAGAATATCGTGTTCGACGGAGAGGTCAACAGCGTGCTCGTGCCCGGGACGATGGGCAGTTTCCAAATCCTCAACGACCATGCTCCCATCATCTCATCCCTACAACCCGGTAAGGTGGAATACGAGGCCGCCGACGGCAGGCACGAGATGATGATTGGCGGAGGATTCGTGGAAGTGCAGAAAAATGTCGTCTCACTCTGTGTCGAAATCGAAGAAGAATGAACAAAATAAACGATGATGACCGCATAGGGCGCTGGGCGAAAAGATACTACAAGTATTCGCTCTGGTTGGTGGCGGGGGCTACACTCCTCGGACTGCTCGCAGCCAATATCATGTTCAAGGATTCGCTTGTCGTGCCTATCGTCATCAGTGCTGTCTTCTCGCTGGTCGCCAGCTTCGCCTACGGCGCCGCATGGAAATCGGTGGCAAGGTCTGCTCCACAGACACTCACCAAATTCTATCTCGCCGCCCCCGCACTGCGCATGATCACCGCCGCTTTGGTGGTCGCCGTCTATTGCGTGGTCGTCAGACAGCCGGAGAAAATACGCACCTTCGCTATCGTTTTCTTCATCTTCTATATCGTTACGCTTATCTTCGACAGCGTATTTTTCGCACGTTTTGAAAAGCTTAATAAAAAACATACAGAATGAAATATTTCAAACAACTTCTATGCTTGATGATGATGGCTCTCGCCTTCATGCCTGCCTTCGCTAATGAGCAGCAGGAAGAGAAGGAGGGTGAGAAGAAGTCTATCGACTTGCAGGAGGTGTTGTGGGGACATATCAAGGATGCCTACTCATGGCATATCACCGACATCGGCGGAAAGCCCGTCGTCATCTACTTGCCGGTCATCATCAAGACCTCGACAGGATGGCATTTCTTCTGCAGCTCGAAATTCTCACACCATGAGGATGCCGAAGGCAGAAGATGGGCGCTCGACGAAAGCGGACAGCCTGACAAAAATCTCAACCTTTATATATCGTCGGTCAAAGACGATAATAAGATTTATGAGGTGGTCAACGGCGAACCGCAGAAGGTGACCCTTGATTTCTCCATCACAAAGACGGTGGTGGTGCTCTTCATCGACGCTATCCTCCTCTTGCTCTGTATCCTCATCCCGGCAAGATGGTGCAAGAAACATAAGGTGGACGACCCCGCTCCGAAGGGATTCACCGGACTGATGCACATGTTCGTCATGTATGTCTATGACGATGTCATCAAACCGTCGCTCGGAAAGGAGGCCGACAAATATGCGCCTTACCTCCTCACCTGTTTCTTCTTCATCTTCATCGCCAATATCATGGGCGTGGTTCCGTTCCCGCCCGGAGGAGGTAACCTCACAGGTAATATCACCTTCACGTTCCTCCTGGCTCTTTGCACGTTCATCATCACCAACGTCACAGGAACGAAGGCTTATTGGAAAGACATCTTCTGGCCGCATGTGCCCACGTGGCTCAAGGTGCCCGTACCCCTGATGCCTTTCATTGAGTTCTTCAGCATCTTCACTAAGCCCCTCGCGTTGATGATCCGACTTTTTGCCAATATGATGGCAGGACATGCAATCGCTATCTCACTCACATGCATCATCTTCATCATGTTTGCCATCAATGCCATTGCTGGCTCGGCCATGACGGTCGTCAGTGTGGGCATGAGCATTTTCATGATGTTGCTCGAGGTGCTGGTGTGCTTCATCCAGGCGCTGGTGTTCACCATGCTTAGCGCGGTGTTCATCTCTCTCGCCCATGTAAAAGAGGAACACGCCGAAGCCGCATAAGACATGATATCTCCGGAACACCGGAACCACAGGAAATTCTGAGGTCCGGCACCCGGAATCTCCGGTTCTCCGGAAAACCCTTTAAAAATCGAATAAACTCAATTAATAACTTAAAAACCAAAAAACTATGTTATCATTATTATTGGCCGCTGACGGCCTTGCAAAATTAGGTGCCGCTATTGGCGGTGGTTTGGCTGCAATTGGTGCAGGTATTGGTATCGGACGTATCGGTGGTAATGCTATGGACGCCATGGCACGCCAACCCGAAAAAATGGGTGACCTCCGGTCAAGTATGATTATTGCCGCAGCTCTCGTCGAGGGTGTCGCATTCTTCGCCGTTATTATCGCTCTGCTCGCTCTCTTCGTATAATTTAATAGCAGCTTATGTCGTTAATAACCCCTGATTTTGGTTTGCTGTTCTGGATGACAGTCGTCTTCCTGATCGTGCTCTTCATCTTGTGGAAGTACGGCTTCCCCGCCATCATCAAAATGGTCAACGGGAGAAAAGCCTACATCGATGAGAGCCTCAGAAAGGCACACGAGGCCAACGAACGTCTCGCCAACATCCAGAAAGAAGGTGAATCCATCCTGCAAGAGGCACGCGAACGACAGGCTCAAATACTTAAAGAGGCCCAACAGACGCGCGACGCCATTGTAGAAAAAGCACAGGAGAAAGCAAGGGGCGAAGGTGCTCGGCTGCTCAACGAGGCTAAAGCCGAAATAGAGAGCGAAAAGCAGAACGCTATCCGCGATATCCGTGCTCAGGTGGCAGAACTGTCGGTTCTGATCGCCGAAAAAATCCTGAAAAAGAACCTTGATTCTGACAGGAAACAGATGGATATGATCGAACGGCTGCTTGATGAGGTGTCTGCTGACAAAGGGAATAAACAAGAATAGCTATGGATTTAGGTGTCATTTCGGTCAGGTATGCGAGAGCGCTGCTAAAAAGCGCTGTCGAGATGAAACTTGAGCAACAGGTGTATCAAGAGATGCAAACGCTCGTCAGAGCGTACATCGATGTGCCCCAGCTCAGGACGACCATCGACAACCCTATGCTCGAAAAAGAGAAAAAAGCGCAACTGCTCAAAACAGCATGCGGAGGTGACGTGACACCGCTCACGGACAGATTCCTCGCTCTCGTGCTGGAGGAGGGTAGGGAGAGCACACTACAATTCATGGCAGCATCGTATATCACCCTTTACAGAAAACAGAAAAACATCACTCGCGGCAAACTCATCACCGCCGCTGCCGTCTCTCCCGAGACTGAGGAGAAGATGAAGCGGATGGTGGAGAGTAGAACTCAAGGCTCTGTGGAGTTCCAGACGGAGGTCAACCCTGATATCATCGGCGGGTTCATACTCGAGTATGATACATACAGGATGGATGCCAGCGTGCAGCGTAAACTGCGCGAAGTACTCACACAGTTGAAAAAATAATTTACTCAAACCGTTCAAGTAGTAAAGAGATTATCCCGGCTGCACGTTGTTTCGTCATTTCGTCATTTCGTTATCACGTTATCACGTTATTTCGTAATTCCGTTATCTCTTTAATAACTACCAAAACCTCAAAAAAGAATGTCAGACAAAATAAAACCAAGCGAAGTCTCTGAAGTGCTGTTGAAACAACTCAGAGGGCTCAATGATGCCGAGCGCTTCGACGAAGTGGGTACTGTGCTGCAGGTCAGCGATGGCGTGGCGCGTATCTACGGACTCCGTAACGCTGAGGCCAACGAGCTGCTCGAATTTGAAAACGGCACCATGGCTATCGTCATGAACCTCGAGGAGGACAACGTGGGTTGTATCTTGCTCGGCACAACCTCTGGTATCAAAGAGGGAATGGTCGTCAAGCGTACCAAACGTATCGCTTCCATCAGGGTCAATGACAATATGCTCGGACGCGTCATCAACCCGCTCGGACAACCCATCGACGGTAAAGGAGACATTGACCTCTCCGATGCCTTCGAGATGCCTCTTGACAGAAAGGCTCCCGGTGTGATTTACAGACAACCGGTGAAAGAACCGCTGCAGACGGGTTTGAAGGCCGTCGACTCCATGATTCCCATCGGAAGAGGACAGCGTGAGCTCATCATCGGTGACCGACAGACGGGTAAGACCGCTATCGCCGTCGATACCATCATCAACCAGAAGAGCTTCTACGAGGCGGGCAAACCTGTCTATTGTATCTATGTGGCCATCGGACAGAAAGCTTCTACTGTGGCTGCGCTCGTGCAAAACCTGAAGGAGCACGGAGCCATGCCTTATACCATCGTCGTTTCGGCTACGGCTGCCGACCCGGCTGCTATGCAGTATTATGCACCATTCGCCGGTGCCGCTATCGGTGAATATTTCCGCGACAGAGGCGAGTCGGCACTCGTCGTTTACGACGACCTCTCCAAACAGGCTGTCGCCTATCGTGAGGTGTCACTGATTCTCCGACGCCCCTCAGGACGTGAGGCTTATCCGGGCGATGTGTTCTATCTGCACAGCCGTCTGCTCGAGAGGGCTGCACGTATCAACGACCAGCAAGAGGTGGCTGAACAGATGAACGACCTGCCCGAATGTCTGAAAGGACATGTCAAGGGCGGCGGTTCGCTCACGGCTCTGCCTATCATCGAGACCCAGGCGGGCGACGTGTCGGCCTATATTCCTACCAACGTGATCTCCATCACCGACGGACAGATTTACCTCGAGACAGACCTCTTCAACCAAGGCTTCAGACCGGCTATCAATGTGGGTATCTCCGTGAGCCGTGTGGGTGGTTCGGCACAGGTCAAGAGTATGAAGAAAGTGGCAGGTACACTCAAAATCGATATGGCGCAGTACCGTGAACTGGAGGCCTTCTCTAAGTTCTCGAGTGATATGGACCGTGTCACAGCGATGACCCTCGACCGTGGACGTAAAAACAACCAACTGCTCATCCAACCGCAGTACAGCCCCATGAATGTGGGAGAGCAAATCGCTATCCTCTACTGCGGTACGCGTGGACTCATGCACGAGGTGCCTGTCGATAAGGTCAGAGACTGCCAGGATGCGTTCCTCGAAAAACTCCGCTCCACACACCAAGATGTCATCGACTTCCTGGGCAGCGGAAAGATCGACGACAATGCCACTAAGGTGGTCGAAGAGATCATGGCCGATATCGCAGGACAATATAAACACTAATTGCTTATGCCGTCACTAAAAGAGATAAAAAACCGCATCGCGTCGGTCAACAGCACACGCAAAATCACGTCGGCCATGAAGATGGTGGCTTCATCAAAGCTGCACCATGCTCAAGTGGCCATCGAGAACATGCTGCCATACGAGACGATGCTCGAACATATTCTCAAGGCGTTTCTCGCCGCGGAGGTTGATTCGCAGACCGTCTATGACCAAGAGAGACCTGTCAAAAAAGTCGCTCTGATTGTGTATGCGTCGAACAGCAGCCTCTGCGGAGGATTCAACTCCAACGTCCTTAAAATGATGCAACAGGCGGTGGCCGACTATCAGCATCTCGGGATGGAGAATATCCTCATTTATCCGATTGGCAGAAAAGTGGCTGAGAAAGTGACGAAGTTAGGACTGAGGTCGGCTGGCGACTTCACGGATCTTGCTGACAAACCAAACGTCGCAAAGTGTATTGATATCGCGGTAGAAGTAGGTGCGATGTTCAGAAACGGTGATGTGGACAAGGTGGAGATGATCTACCACCATTTCAAAAGCGCAGGCTCTCAGGTACTCACCAGAAAGACATTCCTGCCTTTCGACCTCACCGAAGAACTGGAACGCGACCATGAGCGTGACCTCTCATCCAACATTGCTACGAGAGAGGCGCAGGAGTATCTCAGAAAAAGGAAAAAGCAAGAGGAGGCGAGGGAGCATGAAGAGGTCAAACCTCTCAATGACAATTTCATCGTGGAACCCGATATGGACTCCGTGCTCAATGCCCTCATTCCGAAACTGCTGCATCTGATGCTCTATACGGCTCTGCTCGACAGCAATGCCTCTGAACACGCGGCACGTATGGTGGCCATGCAGACGGCGACAGACAACGCTGATGAGTTGCTCAGGCAACTCAACCTGCAATACAACAAAAGCAGACAGCAAGCCATCACCAACGAACTGCTCGATATCGTCGGAGGATCAGTCAACAACTAAAAGAAATCCCGCGCCACAGCGCGGGATTTCTTTTGGGGGTTAAGGTTTTAGGTTGAAGGTCTAAGGGCTTAAGGTTTAGGGCTAAAGGTCTTAAGGTTTAGTGTTTAGTGTTTAGTGTTCCCCAGCATATGTCTCCACTCCTCCACTCCTTCACTCCTCCACTCCTTTAAAGTTGATAATTATCAACTAAAAACATACCAAATGTTAAATATTAGAAATTCTACCTATAAAAATTAACAATTTTGTGTTAATGAATTAAGAATTGCATTAACTTTGCAGATATGAAAAAGAAAACCATCTGGACCATTGCCATCATCATGGGCATGTCGTTTCTCGCCTTGCTGTTCCTACAGCTCGAATATATCAAAGAAATGGCGAGAATGAAGAAGGAGCAATTCGACGAATCTGTCAAAAGCTCTCTCTCGCAGGCATCACGCAACCTTGAACTCAACGAGACGCTCCGCTATCTTGAAAAAGATATCAACGACCATAACAAGAAAAGCAAAAACAAAAACAAAAAAGACTCTGTCATGGTGGCCGTGAATGTCGATGACGGCACATCACAACAAGCGCATCATTTTGCTCAGACTTCAAAATCCGGTGGGGCTTATTCGTCGTTTGAGATGAAAACATCCCAGCTCAACCCGTCTAATGCGTCGAAGGCCATCATCCTCTTCAGTGATAAGAACAGCCTGTCGCAAGCCAGCAAGTCGATGCAGGAAATCGTCAGAAACAGATATGTCTATCAGAAGTCGCTGCTCGACCAGATTATCATGACGATTCTCTATTCCGCTTCGGAGAAACCGCTCAAAGAGAGGGTCAACTTCAAGCAGCTCGACCAAGACCTTAAGGCTGAACTCTATAGCAGGGGCATCAAACTGCCTTACCATTTCACGGTTCATTCTCAGGACGGAAGAGAAGTGTACCGGTGTCCGGACTATGATGAAAAGGGTGAGGATACTTTCTATGAGCAGGAACTGTTCCCCAACGACCCGGGAAACCAGGCTGGGGTTATCCACATCCATTTCCCCGACATGGACAGTTACATCTATTCCAGTGTCAAGTTCATCATCCCGTCTATCGTGTTCCTCGTTGTACTGCTGGTCACATTCATCTTCACCATCTTCGTCATCTTCCGGCAGAAGAAACTCTCTGAAATCAAGAACGATTTCATCAACAATATGACGCACGAGCTCAAAACACCCATCTCCAGCATCTCTCTCGCTGCGCAGATGCTCAACGACGATTCGCTCTCCAAAAGCCCGTCGATGCTCAAACATGTCTCGGGCGTCATCGCCGACGAATCGAAACGCCTCCGCTTCCTGGTCGAGAAAGTCTTGCAGATGTCGATGTTTGAAAAGCAGAACGCGGTGTTCAAGAAGAAAGAACTCGACCTCAACGAGATGCTCGAAAATGCAGCCCATTCCTTCCAACTCAGGGTGGAGCACACAGGAGGGAAAATTGATGTCGATATCGAGGCGATAGATTCCGCCATCTATGTCGATGAGGTGCATTTCACCAATATGATATTCAACCTCATGGACAATGCCATCAAATACAGGAAGCCCGACCACCCGCTCAATATCATGTTGCACACATGGAACGAGAAAGACCGCCTGTTCTTCTCCATCGAAGATGACGGCGTGGGCATCAAGAAAGACAATCTGAAAAAGATATTCGAAAAATTCTATCGCGTGCATACGGGCAACGTTCACGACGTGAAGGGCTTCGGGCTCGGTCTTGCATACGTCAAGAAAATCGTTGACCTCCACGGTGGCGAGATACGGGTGGAAAGTGAATACGGGAAAGGCACCAAATTCATTGTCTCCCTGCCCGCTATCACCGAAGAATGACACTCTATTATCATCAACTTAATTATTTAATTTTTAATCTATAAATATCTTCATCATGGACGAGAAATTGAAAATCTTATTGTGCGAAGACGACGAGAACCTCGGTATGCTGCTTCGCGAGTATCTGCAAGCAAAAGGATACATGGCAGAACTATGCCCTGACGGGGAAGCCGGTTACAAAGCATTCCTCAAGAGTAAATTCGATATCTGCGTGCTCGATGTCATGATGCCCAAAAAAGACGGTATCACGCTCGCACAGGAAATCAGGCAGGCGAACGCCGAAATACCTATCATCTTCCTCACGGCCAAACAACAGAAAGAGGATATCCTCGAAGGTTTCAAAGTGGGTGCTGACGACTATATCACCAAACCCTTCTCCATGGAGGAACTCGTGCTGCGCATCGAGGCCATCCTGCGCCGTGTGAGAGGGAAGAAGAACAAGGAGAGCACACTCTATAAAATCGGTAAGTTCACCTTCGACACCCAGAAACAGCTGCTCACCATCGGCGAGAAACAGACCAAACTCACGACCAAGGAGAACGAGCTGCTTGCCCTGCTCTGCAGCCACGCCAACGAAATCCTGCAGCGCGACTTCGCCCTCAAGACCATTTGGATTGATGACAACTATTTCAATGCACGTTCGATGGATGTTTACATCACCAAACTGCGCAAGCACCTCAAAGACGACGAGCAAATCGAGATCATCAACATCCACGGCAAGGGCTACAAACTCATCACTCCCGAAGAGGAATAATTGATTTCCCCGCACAAGAAAGGATGTGCATGCATTATCATTGCAGTACCAACTGAGAATTGCATGACTGCCCCAACATCAAGAAGAGGCCGGCAGACGCCAGCCTCTTCTTGATACTTACCTCGCACCTCTCATTTCCTACCTCTCATTTCCTACCTCTTACCTCTTACCTCTTACCCCTTACCCCCAACTATATACCCATAAACCCCTAATAGCATCAGCACCACAGGGATGGGCAAGAACCAGTTATGGTCGGTCCAACCGAACAAAAAACCGGCCAACAGCAACAATACACCCCCATAAACCGGCCAGATACCTAACTTTTTGAGTATTTTTTTCATGATTTTCAACTTTTAGCGGCGAAATTACAAAAAATATTTTGCTGCATCAAAAAAATGCAGTAATTTTGCACCGCATTTTGCGAAAATCTTTTTTATTAACATTTTTATAACCATTTAAAGTAGTATGAATCAATACGAAACCGTTTTCATTTTAACTCCCGTTTTGTCTGATGAACAGATGAAGGAAACGGTCGAAAAATTCAAGAAGATTCTCACTGACAAAGGTGCTGAAATCCTGAATGAAGAGACCTGGGGACTCAAGAAAATGGCTTATGCTATTCAGAAAAAGTCCACAGGATTCTATTGCCTGCTGGAGTTCAAAGCTGAGCCTGAGGTAATCAACACACTCGAAACTGGCTACCGCCGTGATGAGAGAGTCATCAGATTTATGACTGTGAAGCTCGACAAGTTTGCTGCACAGTATGCTGAGAAACGTCGTAACAAATTAGGTAAAAAACAGGAGGCATAAACATGGCTGAACAAGATCAAGAAATCCGCTATCTGACACCACCGTCAGTCGATACAAAGAAGAAAAAGTATTGCCGTTTCAAGAAGAGCGGTATCAAGTACATCGATTATAAGGATCCCGAGTTCCTCAAGAAGTTCCTTAACGAGCAGGGTAAGATTCTGCCTCGCCGTATCACCGGCACCTCGCTGAAATATCAGCGCCGTGTGGCTCAGGCCGTGAAACGCGCTCGCCAGATTGCTCTTCTCCCGTATGTAACCGATTTGATGAAATAATAAATAAGGAGGAAGCAATATGGAAATTATACTGAAAGAAGATATCATCGGATTAGGATATAAGAACGAGATTGTCAACGTGAAGCCCGGTTACGGACGTAACTACCTCATCCCCCAGGGTAAAGGTGTCATCGCATCGGCTTCCGCTAAGAAAGTGCTCGCTGAGAACCTGCGTCAGCAGGCTCATAAGATTGAGGCTCAAAAGGCTGCCGCACAGAAACGCGCCGACCAGCTCCAGGATGTCAAGGTGGAGATCGCCATGAAGGTCAGTGCCACTGGTGTCACCTATGGTTCGGTCAACGCTGGTGTTGTGGCTGAGCAACTCAAGAAGATGGGATTCGACATCGAGCGTAAGATTATCACCATGCGCGATGCCAAACACGTCGGTGAGTTCGAGGCTACCATCCATTTCTACAAAGATGTGGAAGTGAAACTCCCCGTTATCGTCGTAGCTGAGGCTGCTAAGGCTGAGGCTGCTGTCGAAGAGGCTCCCAAAGCTGAAGAGGCTCCCGTAGTTGAGGAGGCTCCTGTGGCAGAAGAGGCTGCTCCCGTCGAGGAGGAAGAGGCTCCCGCCGCTGAATAAAATCCATAAGGCATTTTTTGCACTGTAAAGCAGTTATATAAATCCCAATCAACATTTTGTTGATTGGGATTTTTTTTCATGCGATGCTTGGTCTCATCATTTTTTTTGATTACTTTTGCACACATTACTTTACCTATCATTCTTGAACCATATTGTTATGCAATTACCAAACGGTCATTTATTGTGCCAAGGCAAATATACCATCCGTCGCAAACTCGGGCAGGGAGGGTTTGGCATCACGTATCTCGCTACCACGACCGATGGCAGAGAGGTCGCCATCAAGGAGTTTTTCATGAGCGACGCCTGTGTGCGCGATGTCGCCACACAGATGGTCACCGTGCCGTCGGCTGGGGCCAGGGCCGAAGTGGAACGCTATAGGCGTAAGTTCATCAAAGAGGCCAACAACCTGATGCGGCTCCATCACCCCAATATCGTACAGGTGTATGAGGTGTTCGAGGAGAATGGCACCAGCTACTATGTCATGCAGTACGTGTCGGGCGGTTCCATGCGCGATAACGTGCTGCGCTTCGGATTCATGGACGAACAATCGTCGAAAAACTATATCCTGCAAGTGGCCTCGGCTCTCCAGTATATGCACGAGCAGTTCCACATCTGCCACTATGATGTGAAACCCGGTAATATTGTCATCGACACAAACGGGAAGGCGTTGCTCATCGACTTTGGACTCGCCAAGAACTACGACGGAAG
>JAEEGL014903276.1_pt1 | contig 14314 bp, 19 predicted proteins | sample 9134231 | NCBI WGS metagenome assembly JAEEGL01 (sample SAMN16246548, study PRJNA631951) | gut metagenome | biome: gut microbiome; feature: rumen; material: fiber-attached | host: Bos | place: Iran: Karaj | collected 2018-10 | reverse complement strand
TAGATTCTGTCTTTAATGTGTAATAACATAACTGAATGAATTAGTTTGGTGTGTCTTTATTAGAATAGGCATTGTGCCGTGTCTGGGTTTGCGAAAGTTGCGTTTTATTTCACCAAAACGAAACTTCTCGAAACACTGATGCCGAACATAGCCTTACTGGAATACGCATATCCGGCATACGGCTCTATCTTCCAGTCTCCGGCAGCGACAGCCACCCTTGCGAAAACATAGGGGTCAAGGTGCTGCCACTGATGATTGCCGATGCCGACATCCAATGTGAGCAATGGATGTTTTATCTCTGTAATCTTGTATGGCTTGTTGATAATCTCTGTAGTGTGATAAGCATAGAACAACACGGAGTCAATCTTCGGTTTTATGCCACTGTACCATATATCTATGGTGTCTTGTATGCTAAACAGCCTATGCTCGTATGGCAGGTACACAATAATCGTATCGTGTACGGTGTCACCTGGAAGATACACTGGGTAAGGGACGGGGTAAGGTACGCTGTCTGTGCGAATCAACGAGTCAGCGTCCGGCCTTACAGCCGTCCCTTGTATAGCCGAAGAGTCAATGCTCACCGTGGTCGTAGTGTCTGGCTGCGGCAATTCGACGCAAGTTGACCTGCCATAGTCATAGCCAATCTTGCCACCCAATAGGAAACTGACAAGCATCAGCAACAAGGCAGCAACAAGCAATGTCAATATGCGGTTCAGCAAATCTTTCATAGCAAGGCAATCAGCATGACAAGCGTTCCTACAGAGCCACCAATGACGGTTGCCACAAAGTCCTTATCCGACACAACACCGTTATGCTTGCTGTCCCACCTTTCTTTCAGGTAGCCAGCAATAACAGAAGCGACAAGGCCGGCAATAAGCGCATAAAGACGAGCAAAATGCGAAAATGCACCAGCAACGACCTCTGCAATAAGAAGTCCAGCAATGAAATGCAGCAGCTTGTCGGCCTTGATGCCGGAAAGCCATAGTATGATCTTGTTTACCATAGCGAGCACCACCCCCCTACAAGTCCGACCAAAATGGCGATGATGCCACCAATGACAAATCCAATGACAACAGGGAACCAATACCACGGGTTCCACTTCTCATGCTTCACGAGGGCCACGATACCTGCGACGACGGGTGGCACGACCGACCCGCCAAGGAACATTACAGCGCACAGCCATTCGAACGCCTTGCCGTTCCATCCAAGGATGCCGAACAAGGTCATTAGCACAAAAGACGCCACGATACACCACAGATGTACGACGCTTTCTCTTTCACCGTCGCCAAGCACTACTGCGTGCTCTGACAACCATCTTGCAATTTTCTTCATAGTTGTTTAGGTTTTAGTTTTGGATATATTCAAGCCCTGGAATGAACGCCCATTTTGTCCATGAACGATTGCAGAGCTTTGTTTTCACGACACCGTGTTTGTGACCACGCGCCTCAATCACGTCGCAGCCACCGACAAAAACGCCAACATGTCCCGGCATGAAAACAGCGAGACCAGGAATGCGTGGCATTTCATTCATGTTCGTGCCTTTGCGCTTGGCAAGATTGAATAGCATGTCTGCGGACACGTCGTTCATCCCATTTCCTTGATAGGTGTATTCCGTAGAGTCCGCACTCTTCGTCCAGAAATACCCCTTGATAAGCCCAACGCAATCATGGACTTTCTGGCCGTATTGGTTGGCGAAGTCCGTAGCCGTGTACATCTTTGGATAGGCTTTCTTTCTATTGGCGTACAACGCCGCAGACGCTTTTTGGCCGAAAGTACCGTACCAATAAGGTTTTCCTAACTGTTCCTCGCAGTATTCAACCAAACCGACATTAGTCTTCGAGTTGTTCATTTTCTTCTCCTCCTACATTTGTTTGCTGTTGATTTTGTGCCTTCATTGCGGCTGTAAATGCGTCCTTGAACGTCTTGCTCTCCAAGAATTTCGTTATCAGTTCTCCGGCTTCGCTGAAATCTTTCTTAGTCTTCTTGTCGCTCTTTTCGCGTATGCTCATAAACTCGACGACAAGCAAGAAGATTCCGATTAAGCATGTGACCACAGGAACACCTGTAATGGCATTGAGGTGAAACAGTTCAAAGAGTCGCGAGAGGTAGATTAGCATGTCAACGCCGAACGCGATAAGCATACCGCCTTCGTAGGTAATAAATTTCGTAAGGCTTCGCTTCAAACCCCATGAAGAGCGTATCTCTCCGCGTTGTTTCGCCTTGTGCAGGCCAGACACAAGGTCAATCGACATTGCAAAAAGCACGATGACACAAGCGATTACGGCCATAAACATCATTTCTTTCAATACAATCCAGTTCATTGTAATTCTTTTATTTAGTTCATTAGAAAAATTGATTCGTAAGGTATAAACCATTCTTTCTCTCCAAGGAAAGTCTCGTCAATCAATGTGGCCCAGCACCCAAGAATCCCACCGTCATTCGAAAAAACAGGCTCCATCACCTCCATCTTGTGGTTCACAAGCGGCTCCATGCGCATTTCCGAAAGCCTGCTTGACGGAATGACGATAATGAAGTCTTTCTCATTCATTGGCCAATCTCCTCTTTCTGCTTCGCACCAGCAGGAACTATGACATTGAAGGTAATGTTGCCGCCGCTTTCGTTCTTGATCTTCAACTCGGCATCATGGCTACCTCCTTTGAGACCGTTGATTTCCATCAACAGCCTGGCCGCTGCAACCGCAACACCTCTGCTTGACGAAGGGGTTGTGATATTGCCGTTCCTATCCGTAAAGCCTTTGCAATACGCCATTTCATCCATGATGTGCATAAGCGTCGCGTTCAAGTACGACTTCATGTACTTCGCCTTTTCGTAATCCAAGTCGCTGATTTCGGAAAGATATCGCTGCACGTCGCTCCTTGCCAAAAGCATGTGGGCCTTCATGCCCGATGTCGGGTCGTCGCAGCCGAACGCCTCCTCATAGCACTTTGCCGGATTGCCAGCATAAGGTGCGATGCCTACGGCATACAGTTCACAGAACTTCCGTTCCTGTTCTGTAAGACTGGCAGGATTGGGTAACATATTGCCACCATCTACCGAATCAACAACTTCGGCATCGCTCACTGGTATGATTTCATTGCTCGGCATACACTTTCCTTTCTATTCACGAATAGTGACGGACGGTGTTATCGGTTTTCTCTTGCCCAACAATTCCTCAAGCATCATCTGCTTGAACAGGTCGCCGATGGCCGCAGACGCAATCTCAACATCTTCCAATGATTTGAGGTACTTGAAGTTGAAACTGACCCGGAGGTCGTAGCCGGAAATCTCCGCAAGAGGCTCGTCAATATCTGGGTTTTTCACCTGCAATGCCATCACGTCGCTGATAGACTTGAATTGCACGATTGGTTCGTCCTTTAATTCGCTTTTTTCTTCCATAGTATTTGAGATTATTTGTTAATGATAAGATTTCCCTCCCTATCGACATGTTCTCGCAGGAACTTCCTGGCGTTGAACACCCGCGTCTTCACAGTGTTGATATTGTTCGAATCAAGCTCGCCAGCTTCGTTGAGTATTTTTGCAATCTCTTTGAGTGAATAGCCGGATATTTGCATTTCGAACGCCTTGCGGTGTATTTGTGGCATAAGTTCAAGGGCGACGGACAGCCCATCGTTGTAGCCGCTGTCGCAGCAGGGCATTTCGCAAGGCTTGTCTTCGCAGTCAGATCCGTTGCCACGAACAGTTTCAATGTCTTGCAAGAAATTGCCATGTTTTAGCCTTCGTTTGTTTACGCCAAACACATAGCGTTTCGTGACGATATGCAGCCAGTTCTTCAGGTCCCTGCTCTCGTCGTATGTTTCGATGTACATGTATAAATTGAGGAGAACATCGTTAAAGTTTTCATCGACATCATTACGCGATGCCGTGTAACGCTCGCACAATTTCCTTACGAAATCGTAGTTGGGCATCACATACTTGTCGAAAAGTTCTCTCTTTTTGTCGGAATTTGGCCTGATGTCACTCTCATGGCCGCAATTGTTCATTAAGTTTCCATTGCCGATTCAACAAAAAACTATACGAATCAAATTGAAAACTATACGAATCAAATTGTACGGCAAAAGTACAATTTTCCTTCGAATAGCAGTTGATCGGCAGAAACTTTTCTACATCAGGTCTTTACCTTTCCACGACACCCGAATGCAAGTTGACCGCGCAGGCCATTTTTACGATAGTCCATCAAGGCACGCCGAAAGCATACGGTCCTGAAGAATTTGTTGTCCGATACATAGCTCAACTTTTCGATAAGATCGGCCGAAGGTGTCTTGTATGGCCCGCAGGAATCAGCAATCAGCGCAAATTCGATGGGAGCATGATAGCGCATGAGATAGCCAAGTCTGACATACTCAAACCTCTTCTTTCTTGGCCTTCTTCTTTTTCCTTGGCTTTTCCTTGACGGCTTTTTTGGCTTCGCTTTCTGGAGATACGGCCTCGGTTTGCTCGACGGCTCCTTGTTCTGACTTGACTTCATGAGTCTCTGTTTTAACTGGCGCGTTGACATTCTGTTCCGCGTCATATAAGTTTCTGTGAATCTTAAGCATTAGGCTACCATATAAGTTAATGTTACTGTGACTATCGTGTTTATCATATTGCTTGGGCAATGGATTATCAAACCGTTCCGTTGTCCAGCTGCAATTTTCACTCTGAATGTCATATCCTCGCTTCTTGTTGCTTCATAGGCCACCAACACAACGTCATAGGCTGGCGGTGCAATGCCGGAAGGGATATAGAACGCTATGTTTCCTACGGCAGATGTAGCAATTGCCCCCTGAATAGAGACCATCTTACCCCATTGGCGTGCATAAATCATCCCACCGCGCAAATCAATCCATCCTGAATCATATATTGCGTTTTGTACTTGTGCCAATGACACGGCCCCGATGTTGTGTCGAATAAGATTCTTCTCTTGTTCGGTATGTGCCATGTCAGCCAAATAGCTGTTCAGTTTTGCGTATCTGCCATCCGCCGTTGTTGTGTTCATCGCTCCAATTTGGTTGCAAAGCGCCTGAGCAGTATTCGACCCTCGAATAAACTGAGACAGGCCGTTGGTCAAACGCGCATACCTGCCATCTGCAATCTCCTGTGTCATCCCGCTCGTTGGAGCATTGCCAAACACCCAAGAAGGAAGTTCTGACCTCTGCACATACTTGGTCGAAAGAGCAACCCCGTTCTCATAAATAGCGGGACCTATGTTCACATACCCAGTTCCAGCGATGTTGATACTTCCTATGTTGTTGATAATCGACAACACCTTGCCGTTGTGAACGGCGTTTGACTGCGGGTCGTCCGTTGCTGAATTGTACCCGAAGATGGCAGCAACATAGTTGCTCGAATCTTCGATGACGAGGGTCTTGAGGAAGTTCTCCTCGCTGGAACGCGGATATGTGCTTTTCAGGACAAACGCTTCCTTTACCGGGCTGCTTGAGACGACAGTTCCGTCAATCTGGACAAAAGAAGACGAGCCGTCAACGGTAATTATCGCAGCTCCCTTGCCGTTGCCAATCACGGTGTCACGGAATCTGCTGGAAGCGCTGTTATATCCGAGCATGTTGATTTTCAACACACCATCATCGCCATTGGTGGCGTGCTCGTAGATATTGTTGGATGCAATGGCCACATTGGTGTTCCTGATTTGAGGGGCCGACAACGAAACACTCGATGCCATAGAAGAACCTGTTATCGTCAATAGTGCCGTGTTGTTGGCAGAGAAAACGAAACTCGTCCCCAAAGTCAGCCCGTAGGTGGCCCCAGAACCGATTCTGTTCTGAATAACAAAATTTCCGTTTGACTGATGGAATATCCTGCCGACGGAATTGCCGGACACCAAGGTAAGAGAATCCAAATTCAAGGTACCGTCGATGGTGACATTGCCTCCAAAAACGACATTTCCACGCACGATTTGCTCATCGGCAGACAGCAACAGGCAATTGGTTCCAAAAAACGCCTCGCCCATTCTCAGGCAATTCCCTCTTTCGTCCAACAAGATATATTGTCTTGCGGCATTCGTCACAGGATCATCACCGGACGGAACCGAAGCGCCAAGCGCACAACCATATATCTTCCTTCCAACTTTGTCCTGTCCGTTCGCGTAAGCAAGTGTCTCAATGGCATTCTGTTCGTACAAATAGCACGGGAATGTGACATTCGTAGAACCATTGAAATATCGGATTTTTTTGTTGATGTAAACATAGCCTGGCGACACGGTTGAACCCGAAACCTCGCATCCAGAAACGACGAAATTGTCACATTCGTCAAAGATGTTCGCAAAAGATAGTGCCAAGTCCTGAAGGTTGATGAAGTCATCAACGTAGGTGTAGCGTCCGCCGGTTTGTGCGCTAAATTCTTTCATTAGTCGTGATATTGTATGTTGTAGGTCTTACTTGCAAGTCTATATCGGTCAATCCAGTAACGGAGTTGGCTGTCATAGGCCGATTGGGTAATCAAAGTAGTGTCTGGCCGAGGCGAGTGTACAACGAAGCTGAATCCGCTTCCTGTCAGTCTCTCATCGCTGTAATAATAGGCAGGATTATCCTCTATGCTTGTCTGGTCGTCGCCGTCCTGATGATAAAAAGCCGTATTCGGCATGTTCTCCGACTGCCAGTAAAGAGGAACGCCGAGCGAAGAACCATTGCTTATCGTTATTCTCGACTCTTGGTTCGCAAAGTATCTACGGAACTTCCTGTTCAGGAACCACTCGAATTTGAAGATTTGAGAAGTCATGGAAGCCTCGACTCGCGTTTCCTTGGCCCATTCAACAAAGGCTTCGTTCAGCGCCTGCAATGGGCTCACAAGGGCCTGTAGGTACAGTATCAGCCTCCTGCCGCCAATGTAGTGGGGAACAAGCTGATTCACCGTCTTGTCAAAATTGATTCTGTACCTCATTACGATTCGCTTTCTTGTCCTTCTACAACAAGTGTTATGGATTCGGCCCATTTCTGGAACCGTTCTTCGACATCTTCGCCTGTGCTTTGCTTTACAAAGCCAGCATTAGGAACAAACGAGCGGTTGACTCGCATTTCGTATATTGGCTCCTCGTTCAGGTCGGTGCCTTGAACGACGAGTTGGTTGTCGCTGTCATATTGTGCGACATAAATGCCTTGGTTCTCGCCAACGAACACATCGACCACATGATCGGCTTTCTGTATTGCGTCGATGATTTTCTGCACATACACCACGCCGTCAAACGGAAGGTTTTGAACGAAGTCGTTAAGCGAAGCCTCGATGTTGGCATACACTTCGTCTGGACCAACGGCACCATCATAATAGACGGTAAGACGGGGAATCAAGACATCACCGTTCCTGCTCACCACAATGCCGTGTGTACCAGCAAACGAAATCTGGTTGAGGTATGCTTGCACGGACAACAGCTCCATGTCACTAATACGCTCGTATGCGCCTGGTTCTCCTGTGGCAACCTTCAGATAAAGCATCTTGTCGTTGAATCCTTCCTCTTGAACCTCAGAATAACTCACCTTTGTGATGATGCGTTTCGACAAGTCAACGCTTGGGTAAGAGAAAGCGGTCCCCTCGTCGTTCATTTGAAGCGTATCGCCGCTCTGGTATTTCAACAAGGCGTTCGCATAGTATGCCGCATTGCCGTTGATACGATATTGCAAGTCCTTGGCCAAATCAACCTTGAACACATCAAGGATATTCTCAAACGTCCAAATGCAAGCCGACGCAACCCAGGTAAAAGCGTCCAATACAGACATCTTCGAACTGTTGTGAAATTCAGTCAGTTCCAAGTATTCATCGCGCTTTTCCTTTGCCGCGCTGTATATTTCAGTAAGCGTCCTTGCCATTATTCTCCAGTATATGTGTATATCGTTCCGTTGATGTTGAAGACCCAATGTCCGCTTTGGTTCCAACTCTCTTCGCCGATGATGGTCTGTATGGCTGCCATGCCGACTTCAGAAGGTTCCGTTGTCAATAGAACCGTGCAGTCGCGCCTGCTACCGTAATGCTCTACGATGTAAGTCAAGTAATCGTCAACCGCTTCGCTGCCGATGCTTGCTCCGCGCAGGTCGAGTGTTTGCAGGCTCATGTCGCCTATAGGCGTAAGGTCTTTCACCTTGGCTTCTCGCAAGTCAACCGAATAGGTTCCATCAAACAAGAATAGTCCGTCCAATGGGTATATGTTTTTGCGATATGAAAATTCGTCCACGGTAACTGTGCGCATCGTATAGATGGTTCCCGGTATGCCTTCAGCGTCAAAAGAAATGAGTTCAAAGTTGCCATAAACCCTTACGCGGCGCTTGTCAACCTTGTTGTCAAACCAATGCTCAACTCTGCTGACCGTGGTCGATAGTGGCACCTCTTGCAAGTCTGAATTGTCGCCCCAGTCAACGAGCATCGAGCCTCCATCGGCTGATACTCCAAACGACATCCGCTCAGTTTCGCTGTCGGCAATGGCAAAGACAAACACCAACGGCAAATCCGAACTCTTGTGATAGACATGCCTCTCGCCATTTGCAGCCAGATAGTCTTGGTCTTCTATTTCTGAAACGATACCCTCGTTCTTCTTATAGAAATCATGGTATTCCAGTTCCATGCCAGCCTTCAGGTCAGTCGTCATGTTCAACCATTCGTTGCTGATCAACAAGTCAAACAATCCTTCGACGCTGCCATGAAGCATGATGGCCACGTCGTAAATGTTCTGGTTCGGTTTTACAATATAGGTTGCCATTATTCCAAATCTACAAAAGTTGTATCAAGGTCAAGGTAAAGATCTTTTGTGTCGAAATCATAAGAAGCGTCCATCACAGTAACACCGTCGTCTTGGAACTCGCGTTGGAGAATTTCCGAGAGCTTGGTGTATTCGATGTTTGAGTTGGTCCATCGGATAAGTCCGACACCCGTAACAGGGTAACGGTAATTGTTGGTCGGCACGCATTTCAACAGCATGTGTCCGTTTTGGCGATTGGCCTTCACGATGTTGAAGTCCAATTCCTCGGCATCATACAAAACAACAGCTCCGCCATCCACTCTCACATGTAGCGAGCCTTCAGAAACGAGCAACAGTTGCGAGGCGTATGCGTTCTGCAATTCGGTTCCGTACATACCAACCTTTGCCACGAACCAATCAGAACCATCGACGGGATTCTGAAGGTAGGTGAACGAAGTCGCGCCAATCATACGCTTAATCCGTATCATGATTTCCTTGTATTTTGGCGTGTACGGAATGGTGATATACATTCCATTCTGTAGCAATGTGTTTTCCGGAACATAGGCAGGAACCGTGATTTCGCCGTAGATGTAACGTTGTAACCCAGTAGGGTTTGTTACCCATTCAAACGGATAGATGACAAACCTCCGTTCGTTCACAAGCGTCATATCGCATGTAAATGCCTTTACTTCTATATCTCGTCTCATTGCTGACTTGCTTTCATTGATGTCCAAACGTTATAATATGTAGTAGTGCTTCCGCTTAGTTCAGTTCCCGATCCCGACTCCCTCTCGTCTCCAGACGAATCACCAGCAGACGAACCACCCGATGTCGTCACCGGTATTTTGACCAAAATAAACACCCATGTTTCTCCGTTGGCAAGCATGATTCCGTTTGTGTTGCTTGTCGAGTTCAAATACGAACCGCTGCCAGGATAAACAACGGCTTCTCCCATATTGAGCAACTTGACGATAATTGTACGTCCCTCATGGGCACCTTCCGTTGGCAGGTATATATTCGCAGGAGCGCCGTTCACCTGTGGTAAAGCAATTACAAGGGTATCTTTTCCGTCGAGTTGATGACTTCCAGTAGATGTTATTACCTTCCTTCCAAGATAAAGTCCTCTCATCTTCAAACCCTCAAAGAAACCGCCGTAGCATGGCGCGGGCGACGATGCCCTTGTGTTCGTGGCAGAACCGTACACGCCAATAATGCAGTTTTCGTCACTACCATTATTGTGACTTGTAGCGACAAGCGTTGACTTTCCATCGCCGACGATAGCTGCCCGTTGAGAATATGTGTCATCGCTTGAAGGAGCAAGCATACCGGCCCTGTCAGCATATATTCCTGTAGGTGTAAGCAACACAGAGCCTATTCCGCCAGAAACATCACCGACTGTTCTGATTTTGATGATGCCAAGGTCGGCATCGAGTTTTATTTCAGAGCCTATTCCACGGGAATATCCCTCTCCTCCACAAATCATGTGCTCTATACAGGCTTCCATGCTGTTGATATACAACCTTATGCTTCCAGAGGCATCAAGCGTCACCTTGGGGGTGCCGCTGTTGTCAGACACAATAGTCCCTCCATTGGCCGCAGTATTGATAATCCAGTTGCCGATATAACCACTGCTTGCTGTAATCTGCCCAGAAATGACTGCGTTTGTTGATGTCAGTACACCATCTTCATCAACCCTGAAGGGTGCCGAAGACGGCGTGCTTGAGCCTGCAAAGAACCTTATACCAGAAGAACCGGATCCATCGGCAAGCATTCCTGCTTTTACAACACCGTTTTTCTTTACCTTAATTCCGCCAGTAAGAACCATGTCGTTCTGCAAAGTGGTTCCATTCGAGCCTCCAATAGTCAATGTGCCGTTTGTTGTCCAACTGACGAGCCCGTTTGCCACGTTCCCTGAACCATCAGCGTTAAACAGCACATTGCCGTTGGCGAAAGCGGCGACACCATTTGACTCGATGCGCCACTTATACCCCCTTATGCCGGTACTGCCGATGGTAATCGAACCAGACGAACCGGTGAACCCAGCCGTCGCCTTTGTTCCTTTGAAAATAGAATCTGCGTCGATGGTCCATCCGCCTATGGTGCCACTCGTAGAACTAATGCTTCCGGTAATGTTTGCGTTTGATGCGTAAAGCAACCCTGTCTCGTCAACACGGAATGGGGCGCTTGCTGGTGTTGAAGCTCCAGCAAAAAACCTGATGCCAGACGAGCCAGAGCCTGTTGCGAGCATACCAGCTTTGATGCTATTTCTTCCGTCCTTGACATAGATAGCGCCAGTTAATTCCATAGAAGACCCTGCAAACACGATGTTTCCTGATGAGTCCCATGTAATGTTTTGGTTGGCCACATATCCGCTCCCATCGGTATTGAAAGCCACCTTGCCGTTGCAAGCAGTAATCGCCCCAGCCACTGACCAACTCAAGTTTCCATCCGCCACATGACCAGACCCATCTGTGTTAAATACAACCTTGCCATTACAAGCCGTAACCGCGCCCGTCGTCGTCCAACTCAAATTTTGGTTTGCCACATACCCGCTGCCATTTGCGGCAAACGAAACGGCACCGCCTGCAAATACGGCTACACCATTAGACTCAAGTCTCCATTTATAGCCTCGGATTCCATTCGTGCCAATTGTAATGCTCGACGATGTTGAAGTCAGAGAATTAGACGTGTTTGATTTCGTGCCAATCCAAATGGAGTCGGTGTCGAAGCTCCAGCCTGCAATCAGATTTACATGACCAAGGCTGAATGTCTTCCTGTATGTTGTAGTTCCATTGTTGACAACCTTCGGCAGATAACCCTCAAGACCGTAGTCACTTGAACTGTTGTAAAACATGGCCACACCGCCTTCGTCATGCACAACATCCCTATGTGAGAAACCATTTGCAGTAACAATAGCTTCAGTCAAGGCTGACGGAGATACACCCACATAGGAGGTGTCGGCACCCAAAAGCACATGAGAGCTATACAGATACTCGGTTCCTATAGTCCAACCGCCAATAACACCGCCATCCTTGTTGATGCGGAATATTTCCTCGCCTTCATGCAGGCCGTACATGCCCACGGTTCCAATATTGGCATCGTCTGGACCAATATATACGCCACTGAGTGTACCAAGCCCTGTTCCGCTTGCAGTGCGATGGCCAACAAATAATTTGGGGGTAATGAGGTAGGTGCTGCCGATGGTTGTTTTGTTGTTCTCCCAATCTTGAATCCAATCGAACATGCTTGACTCACGCACAACGGCAAACTGGAAGTTCACTTGTGTAGAATATCCGTCTTGAGTGACAAGATCGAAAACCAATGCACCGGAAACGATATCGTTTGGTAACGATGTAATGGCAATACGTTTGTGGTAACTGTCCGTATTGGCTATGGAATAACCTATACCTTGGTTGCTTGACGAGGCAAATGACAATGTGAATCCAACGAGCGAGTTGCCACGCATCACTGAAACATCTGCATACGCATTGGAAAGGTCGGTATTTCCGCCGTCGAAATCAGTGCTGATGACGCAACTCGACGGAGATACAAGCACCGTGACAGAATCGGTCAGATTGTTTAGTGTTATTGTTCCTTTGGCTATAGCCATGTGTCCTATCTCTTTCCTACAAATAGGACAACAGTCATTCAAAAGGTTTTCAAAAAAGCATCAAGAATTGTTGTCGTTTTCAGGTATTCCAAACTCTCCTATTGGCTTTTTCGTTTTGTTGAAATCATGGAAAGTTTCTGCGGTTAATATCCCGTTCTCGTCCACAATTTGGAGCAAATTGTTTCCGCAGATGTAGCTTTCTATCATTGCAGAGCCTCCCTTGCGGCTGTCTTTGCGACAACCCTCCATTCCTGGAATGTATTGAACTCGGTTTCGTGCTCCCTGTTGTGTTCGGCTGCATAGTTGCTCAATATGGCCTCAACATCGTCGGCTGTGTACTTGCTTCTGACAATGGCAGCAACCATCTTTCCATAATCTTCTTCTGTAAGTGGATGTTCGTGGCGATAGACAACCGTATGGGCCGTCCACGCCTCCCTGGGCGTCTCGTTGCCCTGCTCGTCAACTACGGTGTCTTGTATCTCGTTGGCTTCGCGTTCCTCTTGCGTCAGTTCTCTTGCTTCAAGGCAGAAGTAGGTGACATATTCTTTCAACGTCTTGGTCGTTGCCGCGATGGGCGGCTGCTGTTCGTAGATATTCATTGTTGTCTTGCTTTTATGTTCTTTCGTGATCTAACTGTTTCATACCGTCCCTTGACATAGAAGTTGCGCCAAAAGTCGTGCCCCATGCCTTCAATGCCTTCTTTTCTGAATTTGTATGTCCTACGCCTCCGCGTAAAACCAAGATATGAATTGAACACCTGCTCTATGCGCTCCCGCTCATAAAACTCCAATTCGCGCTCCGCCATCATTTTTCCGTAGCCGTTGAAACGCTCCTTCATACGTGAAACGGTGCTGTTTGCAAGATAAATCCTGCCGGGCTTGATGAATGCGCCTACAAACTTGACGCCATGCGAAACCGGCTGCAAATACCTTTTGTCCTTATGCAACGACAGATGCAACTTGCAGAGAAAAGCCTCCAGTTTCGGGATGCTGTTCACAAGGAACGGCAAGTCGTCACACACTATTGTAAAATCATCGACAAATTGTGCAAAGCAGTAGTTCTTTCTTCTGTATAGCCATTGCACATAACTGACAAAGAACGACATGAGGAAATTGGCAAACAATTGCGTCGTCAGGTTCCCTATGGGCTCTCCTGTCGGGCTTGTGAACAGACTCTTGTTTGGTGCAAGATTAAGCCATTCCCTTGGATCCGTATTCAGCACGCAATCGAGTTCTGGATGGTGCATTACGATAACCTTTGTTGTCCTTGCCAAGATGTCCCAATACATTTCTGGCATACATTCCATGTTGAGCCTCGCAAGGATTGCCGTGTCGAGGGTTTTCCATCCGTTACGCTCGTAGCGTATGCGTTGACGGTGAATGAAACGGTCCAATAGATACCACAACAAATCCTTGTCGATAGACATGAAAAATCCAACGAGATCGCCTTTGAAAACCGATGCCGGCTTGCGATAGTTTTCGCTCACTCTCTTGATTCCGTCTGCCACATATTGCACGGCTTTTTCAGTTCCATATCCCTTTCTGCAATTGAAACTGACATTGCCTTGTTTCTCAAACCGTTCTTCAAAGAGCGGGTTGAGGCGCAGACAAACCCAATGGTGGACTATGCGGTCGCGGAAGTTGGCCGCAAACACTTCTCTCAACTTCGGGTAGTGGACGAGGAAACAGGTAGATGTTCCCGGTTTGTAAGTTCCGTGCCATAGCTCGTATGCCAACTTCGGTATGTCCTCGTCGGCTAACTCCATGTATTCCACGGCTTGCTTCGAGCGCATCTTACCGTGCAAACAATCAAAATAGGCTTCCCAAACCGATTCGACAAAAGCGGCAGGCACGTCATAATCCTGGGATGCTGCGACAGGCCGTACAACGTTACCGTTGTTCTTGTTGTTGTTGTTGGCGTTACCATTGTTGAAGTTCACGTTCCTCGCGTTGTTGCGATTGTTCTCCGTGCTACACCACTGGTTACTACTGTCGTCTTGCGGCTTTGCAACTTCGTAACTGAAG
>JAEEGL013745127.1_pt1 | contig 14314 bp, 13 predicted proteins | sample 9134231 | NCBI WGS metagenome assembly JAEEGL01 (sample SAMN16246548, study PRJNA631951) | gut metagenome | biome: gut microbiome; feature: rumen; material: fiber-attached | host: Bos | place: Iran: Karaj | collected 2018-10 | reverse complement strand
TGCAGTTAGGGGTCGAGACGGTGTAGGGGCGGTCAATCTCGATTCTGACGCTCTTCGTCGAATACTCCAACCAGACATTGAATCTGGCCGATTCGACGATGTCCCGGAGCTGCAGGTAATTGTGCCCGTCGATCAGGTAGGCCTCCACCTGGACTTCTTTGCCGTCGACAAAGATCCGCTGCGTACTCCGTTCCGCCAGGATGCCCGCGGCACAGGCAGCGCCTCCGCCGAACAGGATACTGCCGATGAGTAATCCGCAGATAAACGATATGCTTTTCTTCATGTTCAATACACCTCGTTTGAGTATTACCAGCCTTCTCCGGGGTCTGCGAAGCGGAGGAATCAGCGCTGTCAGGCACTCAGATCATCCAGGCCGACCCGGAAGATGTCCTCGCATCTGTACCTTCTGCTGCGCAGGATCTCATCCAGCCGTTCCCGATCCTTCTGAGTGATCGAGATGGTGATGATCAGGGGATCGTTCTTGTCGGGCCTGGTGCGGCGCTCTCTGCTGCGGTTTTTGCTCATGTTCCTGGTCACTTTTTTGTCCTCCATAATATTAGTTGATCTCCACCGCCTGCACGCAGAGGCGGAGAGTAGGCTGGTCAGCGATGCACGTGGTCAGGGTGATCCGGTTGTCGCCCATTTCGTTGAGATAGGTGTGGTCGGTATAGGAGATCGTGCCGACAAAGACGACCTGGTAGGTACGGGTACCTTCTTTGGTTTCATAGGTCACGATGTCCCCGACCTCAACGTCCTTCAGATGCTTGAAATGGGGATGGCTGCCCCGATTGTGCCCGAACAGGCCGACGTTGCCGTCCCAGAGAGAAGTGGAGTCAAAGTGTCCCGCTCCTTTGGCCATGGATTCCGTAGTCGCGCCTTCGTAGACTTTTGCTTCCAGGCCGACGGCCTCAATGAAAACGGTGCCGATACTGCCGTCTTCCCGGAGCAGGTCGTCCAGTATGACGGACGGCGTATACGTCACGGCAACAGGTTCATCTTCATAACTCACACTGAAGGAGCCCGCCTCCACGGGGTAGCTCACGGAGCCACCGCCGGTTTGACTGCCGCCGGAGTAGCTGAAACCGTACTGGACACCAGGGCCCATATAGGGGTTGTAAAGCGAGGACTCCAGGAATTCCTGGGCGAGGCCGTACCGGATCTCAGGGATGTCGTAGTCGATCTCGTTCATGCCGCCGTAGTTGTACGAGCTGTCGTAGTAGCTCTCATACTCCGTACTGCCGTAATACTCCGTATCGCCGGCAGTGGTGAATTCATAATCCGCCGCGTTGGCGCTCATGCACAGGGCGGCCAGCAGGGTGAGAGTGATAAAGAGTTTCTTCATGACATTGCCTCCTGGGTCGGTTCAGCCGCAGGCGCGAGGTCCAGTTTGAACCAGTAGGACGAAGCGTTCGCCGCGCCTACGGTGTGCTGTAACGTGTGATTGTAGTGGTGGATACTGAGCGTCTTCCCGAACAGACGCCTGGCTGTCGCTCCATCGATCTCGACGGCGATTAGGCCTTCGGGGATCTTCCGGAACCGGTCCACCCGGAAGTCGGGCTTTCTAGGGTCCAGGTGCAGACTGCCGATCTTGTCGAACTCGTTCTCATCGCCCGTCGATTCGTATACAGTAATATTCTTACGGAGCAGGAAGGCGTATAACAACAAACCGGCTGAAATAATTGCGATACCTCCGAAAATCCAGGGCAGCGGGCTGGGACCGGGCTCTTTTACGGGCTCATTGGGCTCAGGCTCGATTATGGATCTGTCGGGTTCGGGCTCAGGGGTCGCTTCAGGCTCGATCAGGGTGCCGATGTAGGTCACGGTGTACCGGATCCCGGATATACCGGAGGAGGTGACGGTCCCGTTGTACTCCGCGGTTGTAAGATAACCGGTCGCCTTGTTGTAATACGCGGTGCCGGTGTAGGTCGCAACGGCGGAGTAGGACGCGGGGATCAGTTCGTCACCGACGAGGGTGGTGCTCTCCACGGACCAGACGACGTTGCTCAGGCTAAGGGTCCTGCCGTCCTTTTCGGCGGTCTTGTCGATATACGAGGAGTCGTTCCGGTCGAGGCCGGTGTAGTTTTTGGTCGCGGTCACGGTATAGCTGCCGCTCTGGTAGCCGGCGACCTCCGTCTTCAGGGAATTGTGGTCCAGGGTCAGGGTACCCTCCGTATCGCCGTTCCTGTACTCGATCGTCGGCTCCAGTTCGGCGAGGATATCCTCCAGGTTCTTAGTGGCGGTCTCGACCGTGACGATCTCCTGGTGCTGGGTCTGGGTGCTGAATATGAGTTCCTCCTTCACGATGTCCGCGTAGGTGTAGAGCCAGCCGCCGTACTCGAAATCATCTTCGATGAGTTCAGCGGGATCCTGATCGGGCAGCAGCGTGAAGACCTTGATGGCGAATTGCGTTCCGTTCAGGTTCTGGTACGTGACGTCATCGGGGATGTACGGCACGGCGCCCGCGGAGATGCTGAGCGACAGGCTCAGGATCAGTACGAGCAGAAGAGGGATAATGCGTTTCTTCATCGTTTTTCCTTTCCAGTGATTATGCGGCCGGACCGGCCGGGTCATCACTTGTCATGATGCGGGTTTTGCCTTTCTTATACTCACTTACGCCCTCCTTCAGGATCGGGAAAAGGATCTCGTGAGAGAGGGCAGGGGAGAGCCGGATGCACTGCCGGTACATATACAGCACGGTGTCGTCGCTGAGACTGACGGCGTGCCAGCCGGTAATGCTGCTGAAATTCATCTCATTGACGGCGAGGAGGATCCCGGGATCGCTTCGGTCCCGGAACGCGAGCTCGTCCGCGTATATGACGGACAGAAGCGGAACGCTGCGCATGACCGTGACCAGGATAACGCATTCCGTATCGTCATCCCGGTGGATGGCCACGCTGGTATCGCCATAGCTTTCAATGATGTTCAGGCATTCGTGAATGACCTTCCGGCTGTGGTCATCCAGCCTGCCGCGGTACTCATCTCCTATGAACACAGGCGGTCACCTCAATCTGGTGTGCCGCTTGATGATCCGCGTAATGAGCCCGTGGGCGATCATGTGCTCTTCATCGAGCCGGGCGACCTTGAAACTGACCGTGTCCATCTTGCTGGGGTACTCGCTGCTCCGGTAGATCCTCGTCCTCGCGTTGACTCCGCACTGGAGCCGGACGTAGAAGGTGCCGTCATTGACGCCGGTCACTACACCGAAGTAGTTGGAGTTCGGGATGAGCTTCATGAACGCGGTTTTGTCCGAATTCTCCGTGGCGTCCTTGATGGACAGGTCAACGGAATAGCGGCCGGTCGTCTCGTCACGCTTTACGTCCATGACCTTGGCTACGACCAGTTCACCGGTCGAGTGCAGGTCGCCGATCTCCGAGAACCAGCCCCAGGATATATTCCGGGCGGGGATCTCGGAGTCCACGCCGAGGGCTTCCACCGTCATGACGAATGAGGTGACGGACAGGACCCGGCACGAGACGAGGATTCCGGGCTTGACGCGTCCGCGGTCGTAGTACTGCTTCTGACGGAGCAGCATGGCAGCTTTGCGGCTGCCGACCGCCGCACGATTCCTGACGTCCACGCCGACGGGCAGGAAGTCCACAGTCGCGCCGAGCATCCGTTCCATGAGGCTCCGGATGGGCTGCGGTTCGATTTCGGCCTCCGGCCACTCCTGCAGGACCATCTCGCGGAACGGGATAAGGACCCGCATCCCTTCAAAATCCACAGCGCAGGCGGGAGTGCCCGCTTCCGAGGGAATGACACTGCTGACGGTGCCGGTCAGGATCTGTTCGCGGCGGGCAGCGCCGGCGAGGTAGTTCCATTTGGCGTCTTCCGAGTCCTCGGCGGTGATCCCGATCTCTTCATCGTTCAGATAAAGGATATTGCCGTCGAAGGCCGGCCTGCGCCGTTCCCGCGCGGGGGCGGGCGGAGCTTTCGCTTCCGGCTCGGCTGCGGCAGTCCCGGCGGCAGTTCCGGCGGGGTTCTCAGAAGCCTGTACGGATTCGGGTTCTGCTTTCTTTCTGGGCATTGTGCGTTACTCCTTTCTAAAAGATGTCGCTTTCATCGACGCAGCGCAGCTTGTCGATCTGCAGTGCCGGCTCAGGCGGTTCCTTCTGGCCGGATGCGGCTTTCGGCTGTTTCTGCGGTAGTGTAGGCTCTGAACGCGGTCCGGCGGGCGTGGAAAAAGCCCGCCTGGTTTCCCAGTCGGGCTCATACGCGATCGCCTTCTCGCTTTTCAGTCGTTTGTATTCCGGATGGAGGGAGTAGTCAAAGCGCCTTGCGCGCATGACCTTCTGACCTCGGATAAAGATCAGTTCCCGGTCCGGGGGCATGCGCAGGACCTCGTCCGGGGTGAGCAGCTGACGCCTGCCCAGGGAATTGGTCCTGCGGAAGCGCGGGGTATAGTTGGATATGCGCATCGTGTTCATCTCGCGTGTGGTGCCTTCTACCTCGACGGAGGCGACGCCCACACGGTCGCTGATGTACTCAGCTGTCAGGATATCCGTACAGCCGAGGAATACGGTCGAGTCGCAGGCACCGAGGATCTCCTGCCACTGGTCGTCGGGATAGCGGTTTTTCATCTGGCCGACGTTCTGGAAGAAGACCGCGACGCTGCAGCCGCGGGACCGGATCGTACTGCACTTCTTCGTGAAGTCCGGGATCAGGCAGCAGTTCGGGAACTCGTCCAGGATGAACTTGACCTTGGGATTCAGGACGCCGCCTTCACAGTATCCGTCCGCGTACCGGATGAGCTTGATGAACAGGAAGCTGAAGAACAGCGAGCTGAGGAAATCGAAGGTGCTGTCCTGGTCGGATACGATGCAGAAGTACGCGCATTTCTTCTTTCCGGGAAGCTCAAGGTCAATCTCATGGTACGAGGTGATGTCCCGGACCTGCTTCGACTGCATGATGGACAGCTTGCTGCCCAGACCGATGATCACGCTGGTGCGGACTGTTTCGGAAGACTGTTTGAAGATCGAAAAGGGCGCGGCGGCGGGGGAGGGCGGAAGCACTTCCCCGGTAAAGGAGTTCGTGTGCTCGTGGCGGATACTTTCCATGATCTTGGACAGGCTGCGTTCGCTTTCATTGCAGAGCAGGTCGTATACCGTGCCGAGATTCCGCTGCTTGGGCGGGAGCTCCAGAGCCACGTACAGGACCAGGGCCTTCAGCAGGTTCAGCTCGGCGTTGTACCAGAACGGATCACGCACCTCCCCGCTGATGTTTTTCAGGACCACGTCGGCGAACGTCTGCGCCAGCAGTTCGCTGTTCCCGACCTCGTCCAGGCAGTTCCAGCTGTCACTGTGGTCCATCTGGACCAGATTGAAGACCCGGACCTCGTAGCCCTGGTCCCTGAGATATCTGCTCATGGATTCGTAAAGCTCGCTCTTCGGATCGGTAACGATGATCGACTCACCGCGCCTGGCGGCCTGGAAGATCAGGTTCCGGGATATGGACCGGGATTTGCCCGTGCCGCTCGCACCGCAGACCGCCAGGTTGCTGTTCAGGCGCGTGTTCGCCGGCAGGGTCAGGATCTTGCCGTCTTCCGTCATACCCAGAATATCCTGCGTGGTCCTGCGGGCGGTCGTGATGTCGAAGCAGCTCTCGCTTTCCTTGCTGCTCATGAAGCTGGCCGTACCGTAGCTGCCGAATCCGGAAACGGTCAGGTTCCGATCCGGATCGATTATGCCGTTCCTGCCCCAGCCGATTCTCAGGCCGAATACGAAGAACACGAACAGACCCACGGCGATTATGCCGAAGGCGATGAGATTCTCCGGGAATCTTGCCAGGGCCTTCAGATTCATAATCAATCCCAGCGAGGGCAGACCCGGGGAGACCCGGTAATTGCTGCCGGCCGCCTTCCATGCGTTGATATTGATTATGAACTGAGCGAGCAGGCCGGTCGCGTAAAGAATAATCGGCAGCGCGACCGCCAGACTGATAATTGCTTTCAGATGCTTCTTCATAAATCGACCTCCTGCGGGATTATCCGGACCTCCATTTCCGCACCGAGAATATGCTGTATCGTCCGGGCCTGGTAATCAAAGCAGAGCACGATCGGTCCGCCGTCGAATCCGATCATGGACGGGCCGGTATTCGAAAGCTGGAGCAGATCGCAGGTGTAATTCAGGATCACCGGACGGTTGCTGCTCACCTCCACAGCGTCGTATTCACGGGTATTCGCCATGGGCGGCGCGTAGGGCGTCAGGACTTTCCGATTGAACTCGAGCGCCTGGACCGGGTCGATGATCAGACGGAGCAGTTTCTCGCCGTCCGGGTCGTCTGTGATGAAATAGCATTTGTCGAAGTAAGGGGAGACGGTGTAGTATCTGTCGCCGAACGGGTGTGTCTTGCGGCACAGTTTTTCCGCTACGTCCATACTGTGGCCGATAACGACCTGGAATACGGTACTGACCTGAAAGCCGCGCGAGTTCAGAAGCGTCTGAGCCGCATTGGCGTTGTTCTCCTCCGTGAACCGAAGCCAGAACATGCGCGTCCGGCCTGCGTAATACAGGCAATAGAGGCGATGACCGCGGACGATTATGCCGATGAGTCGGGAGGTTTTCGCGACCGTCCTTTCGTCGGCTTCTTCCAGTGCCGCGCGGATCTCCTGGGAAGTGTAATAGTATGCCGTATCCGGATCAGGCGTTATCTCACCTGGGTACCCGCCGGGAGATACCAGCAGGGACGGCTTTTCTTCCGGAGGAACTACCGCGCCCGTGTTCATGGCTATAATCATTCCAGCCGCGATCGAATGCAGACGGATGATCCTGTCATGCATGGACGGATAGAGAGGCGGCATTGAACCGAGCCGGCCGTAGATCATAGCCAGAGCTCCGGAATCCCTCTGCGCGATATAGTCGTATCCTTTCTGCGTCAGCTGAAGGGATTTGATCACGTAAAGATTCTCGTGCCATTTCTGGAGTTTCACGTAATTCTCCCGGATCGCCTGATACACAACATGCCTGTTGTACTCCGGATGACCGCCGATCCTCTGCGCCAGATACACCGGAAAGGCAACACTGTACCCGACCAGGATCAGCAGCTTCAGCAGCCGTTTTTCATTGTCCGCCATGATGATCGTCACTCCTTTTTCTTTTTGGGTTCAGACGTGCGCCGGCTGCCTTGGCTGCCTTGGCTGCGGGTACGGTCACATACAGAGAAATAGCCGAAACTGTATTGACCGAGCCCACCCCGCTAGTCGAAGGGGCCCGTTTTGATACCTAAATCTTGCGTTCCATTACTTAGTTAGTGAAAACCCGGAAAACCGATACCGTTTTTGCCCTTTTTCAGGACAAAGATTCCGGTATACCTTTTTCCCGGGTTTCCAGCCATTTTCGCAGCTTGTCCGGGGTCATGATGTAGAACTCCGTCGAGTCCATTGTCGTCATCTCCGTGCACTGGAGCACGCTGCAGAGCAGTCCGGAATCGTTGGTCAGCAGCTGCGACTCGATCACATCGAGATAGCGTTTGGTCTCTATATTGTCGTAGTCCCGGACCCGCAAAGTTCCCAGTGCCACATCGTACTTGTGCACGATGCAGATAACGCACGCTCCGAACTTTTCCATCGGGTTCTCACGCTGAAATCTGACCAGAGCCTGTCTCAGCGGCGTGAGCAGGTATGGTGGCTGGACACCCTTCTGGCTCCGCTTGGGGAGAATGCCCGGAGCCGTGATTTTGATCCAGTCGTGGAACTCTTCCACTTTGATCCCGAGCACCGACGCCGTTTCCGCGTAGAAAGTGGCTTTGTCGCTGTATACTGTCCGGGCAGCCAGATTGCGTATGCTGATCGTTCCTATTTCCGCCAGCTGGTTCAGACTGAACAGTTCCGACTGCGGGTTGTATCGCTCTGCCTTCTCGAGTTTGTTGGCGATTTTGAACAGCCCCTGACCGATTCCCTCAAAATCTGAAGCGGTCTGCCGCATGACTTGGATATATTTTGGATTTTCCATGATGCCTCCTGTTATAGCTGGTAGATCTGTTTCACGCCGTCAGAACCGACCAGGACCAGATAGTCGTTCTTCAGCCTGGGCACAAGGGCTCTGGCGTCGCCCTTATCTTTTACGACGATGAACCGGACGGTATCTTCGTGAACAGTATCCGCCTGTGTATTGATCGCCGGGATATTGTCGGGGCTTCCCGGGATCAGGTCGTAGTTTTTGTCCTCCGCGGAAAAAGTAAGGATAGACGGCGGGTCGCTCGCACAGAAGTCCCCGATCTTGTTCCGGAAATAGATAAATACCCAGAAAGCCAGCGCCGTATCCGAGCATGTTTTGAAGTCCATGGAATACCTGCTGTTCGAAATGTACTTGCCGTCGGCGGACAAGTAGGCAAGGCCTTCTCTCTGGAGAACCGAGAGGACCTTGCCGTATTTGTAGTCGCTCAAGTACCCGAACAGCTTCCGCAGCTGGCGCTGTTCCACAGTCCCGAAGACTGCGAGGATCTGGATGATCGTTGCCAGTTCCCGGCCCCTGTGTGCTTTTGCGAATGTCATATTATCCTCCTTGCCCGGTCTGCGGATTCTGCTGCTCCGGAGCCTGTTTTGACCGTTCCGAAACAAGCTGGTTCAGTTCCAGCCTGTCCGTCGTGATCAGCTGTTTCTCAAGGGGCGAGGACTGGAACGCGACCGTGATGTGGTTTGAGTTCGTGGAGATCAGGCCGTGACCGCGCTCAAATCTGGTGATCGAGGAGATCTCCGCATCGGTCAGATGCAGGTTCTCCTGAACGCGTCTGGCCTCATCGTCTTCAAGATTCAGAATGATTTTCGTTTTCGCCACATTGAGGATGCCTTTGCCTGTCCGGCTCCGGTCGAGATCGCCTATATCCTGCGTGGCAGCGATTGCAGCGCCGCCGTAACCCCGGATCGTCTTGAATATCTCCTGGACCCATTCGCCGGCAAGTGCTCTGCCGTTGCTGGTCGGGGACGCGGCGTTGACCTCGTCCGCACCGATCAGTTCCCACGCCTCGTCGATGAAGATCGCCTTCTCTTTCGTGCGGTCCTCTTTCGCTTTATCCCAGACGTAGTCCAGGGCGACGAACATGCCGACCGGGAGCAGTTCCCCGGTGAGTTCGGAAATGTCCAGGACAGTGTACAGATTATTCAGGTTCACATTCGTCGGCTGATTGAACGTGCGGGCGGAGCCGTTGACGAGCCGGTTCAGGATATTGCCCATCCGCCTCGTATCGGGCGCCTCCATGAGGATGTCGTAAACGTCTCCGAGCAGCGGCATTTCCCGGTATTTGTCAGGGTGCTCCGGATCGGCGAGAGAGTCATTGCTGTGCGTGATTCCTTTCTTTGCGTAGGCTTTGATTAGCGCTTCATCGAGCAGCTGACGCTCCTCGTGCGTAATGTCCGGGATCAGCAGTGAAAAGAAGATGTGGAGCTGCTGTATTTTCCGGGCCAGGATCGAATTGTCGTTTGCCACGCCGTCGATGATCTCGTTCGCCCTGAGGTCCTGCTTCCGGATCTGCATGATATTGATGCACTGCCGGGAGCCGGGACTGATGGAGATATATTCGCCTCCGATATTCCGGCACGCGCGCAGGAACTCGTGGCCCTTCAGAGGTGCGATAATAAAGACCTGAGTACCCTTGCGGCGCATCCGGAGCGCTATGAGCTGGAGGGTGAACGTCTTACCGGCCCCGCTGGTCCCGAGCAGGACCATGTTCGCGTTCTTGTAAGCCCTGCTGTCGAAGATGTCTACGATCACCAGACTGTTGTTGTGCTGGTTCACGCCCAGCAGGATGCCGTTTTCATCGGACATCTCATAACTGGTGAAGGGGTAGGCGCTGGCGGCTGCCGAAGTGAGCAGGTTCCGTTTGCTGCCCTCGAAAATGCGCTTGTCCAGCCGGCACAGAGGCAGAATGGACAAAAGCGCCTGTTCCTGATTGAACCGGCATAGCCGGAGGTCCATATCCTGGGATACAGCCAGCCGATGCAGTTCCGCGATCCGCCATTCCAGGTTCTCAAGGGTATCGGCAGTGATCGTCACAAGCGTGTTCATATAGTAAAAATCCTCATAATTCGCCAGGCCTTCCTTGAGGAAATAGCCAGACTGGATCGCGTTTTCAAAGTCATCGAAGTCCGTATTCGTGTCCGAGGCGTCTTTGATGCGGCTGCGATTGATCCTGATCTGCTGACCGAGTTTCGACTGGATCCGCTCTTTCGGTTGTCGTTCAAAGAAGAAGTCCACGTCGATCCCTTCGCCGGCATTTACAAGGATACTTGTCCAGCCTGCTGTGACCCGGGGATTGTACCCGCCGGAAGGGATCATGAGATACGCATGGTAAACGCCGTCCATAACGACGTAGGTACCGTGAGTCAGGTCGATGCTTTCCGGGGCAAGCGCCCGCCTGAGACTGACCGGCTTTGAGGGGTCTTCCGACACCGCCTGCAGTTCCCGGATCCGGTCCTCGACGGACTGAATCTCACTGGTGGCGCGCCGGAACATCGTATAGAGTATCTCAACCAGGAAAGCGTCCTCGTCATCGTGTGTAACGATCGCGTTGTCGCAGTGGAGAAGGTATTGTCTGGCAGCCTGAGCCGCCGTTTCCAGGGCGGAGATGATCTCTGTGTATTCCGGTTTCCTGTTGCTGATCGCTTCGTACTCGAAAACGAGAAGGAACCGCCGTGTGATCGCTTCCCGTGATCCGATCGTCTGGATCAGGCGGTAGTAATCCTGCTGGAGTTCACGGCATTTTTCGTTGGTTTCCGCTTCCATATCCCGTTCGATCGCGCGCAGATGCTTGCCGATATCCGCTTTCTTCGTAAGTACTTTCATCTGGACTTTGACCGGGGAGATCTTCATCCAACTGGCGAAGGAGAGAATGATGTTCTTCTGTTCGCGTTCGCTCCGTAAAAGGAAATTGATCGGCTCCACCTCCAGAATCTTGATGTAACGGCCGTCGGTCGTTTCAATGATCCCGTTCCGGATGTCCTTCACAGGGATGAAATCGTCCGCTGTCTGGGGAGCCTTTTTCCCGGTCGCGGCATGGCCGTCTGGCGATCTGTCCGAAGACTTGCGCTCGAACGGCGTTTTGAACCGGCGTGGCTGCGTCTTCACTTTGATTCCCAGATCCTGAGGCGGCGAATGCGGCTCCGTTTGCGGTCCCGGCCTGGCAAACCTGCGTTTCGCAGTCCTGATCCTGATCGTAGGGCCCATATCTGAGCGATACAGGATCCGCCTGTGGGCGAGCCATTTTGCCCAGTTCATGGCGAACTCGGAAAGAGAATCGCCTTCGAAACCTACAATACCGAAGATGCCGAGCGGCAGTGTGATCAGGCACAGCAGGATGATCCGTGTCATAAGAGGTAAGTGGGAACGAAAAAGCGGAACGCCCGTGCAGAGAACGAGGATCCCCGCCTCTATGGCATTCCGCATCCGTATGCTGCCGCCGAAAAGACGGCCGCCTGTCAGGAAGTTAGGCGGGATGAAATAGACATCCCGTTCTTCAGTTTTGCCTGCCATCTCTCCCTCCGCTCCCCGTGGTAGTATTTGCCTGTTTTCCTTCCAGGCTGTCGAAGTATTCCTGTTCTCTGCGCGCGACCGTGCCGCTCAGCTGGAGCATGCACGTGACGGCGATACCCAGCATGCAGCCGGCGAATGCGCCGATAAGGAACAACACCATTTTATCTTCACCTCAGTTTCCAATTATCCAGAAAGGGGACCGGTTGGCCGCGTAGCGGCTGGCCTCGTCCAGGAATATGGACAGGTCCCACTCCGCGTCCGACCGACTGTAACTGTACGGGTCGGCGACCAGGATCCTGCCCTCCGACGTCACGCCGCGCAGGACGATGAAGTGCCCGCTGCTGGTGAAATGACCCGGCCCCATTATTGCAACGACCAGCTTTCCGGAAGACAGGGCGTCGACTAGCTTCTGCGGCTCATCGCGGGAACAGGGATCACAGCTGAGCCCCCAGGCTTCCGCAGCACCGGGCACGATGGAATGGTAGGAGCCGCTCTTGCTGCACCAGTGTCCGTTCTCATATGCCCACTGCGCCATATGCGGCGGATCGACGGTTTCGCCCGTCAGACTGGAGACGACGATCGCCATGGAAGAGGGCCCGCAGGCGTAGTGGCCGATGTCGTCCGTACCGTAGGGAAGATCCTTCCAGCGCTCGTCCATCTGGTTATAGTAGACGACCTGCGTCTCCCCGTCGGTGAAAACGATACCTTCATAGGAGACGCCAAGGTCGGTGAATTCCGAAGCAGACAGGACCTGGTAGCTCCCGTCATGCAGCAGGAGAGACAGGTTCTGCGCGTACTGAGCAGCGAGATCCTTTTGCTCGTCGGTCACGCCGAACACTTCGTCGCCGAAGCAGGCTTCGCCGTTATAGGAGATCGTATAAGTGCGGGTCGTGACCGTGACGTATTCCGGCTCCGGCGGTTCAGCATCAGTGTCAGGATCGGAATCGTCTTCCGATTCGTCCGGTTCGGGAGTGACTTCCTCCTGACGGGACGAGTCGGAATACGTGAATGTGTAGAGCTTGCCTTTGTTCTCTTCCAGCGTTGCGATCAGGTCGTCAACGGAGATCGACATGACATCCTCGCTTTTGCTCGCGCAATAAAGGGAAATGAGATAGTTCGCGTTGAACCTCACATCGGACCCGTAGGGGTTGTTCACTTCCTTCTCGTCACAGCCGGAAGCCGCGAAGTCTTCGCTGATCCTTGCCAGTGTGTCTTCAAGACCGTCAGAAAGGGCTGCGCTGATCCGGTCGTTCAGATCCATCATGGTCTGCGTCAACACCTCGTCGCTGACAATGCCGCTCGGTGCGGTGCTTTCGGGATCCGTCGTCAGCGGTGAACCGAATATGATGGAAGGCAGCATGGCAACGAGGACGATCGGCAGGAACAGCAGCGCGATTACCGGAACCAGCCATTTCTTCGAAGATCTGGCTGCACTAAGGGCTGCCCCGTACAGTCCGCCGTGGGCAGCCCCTTTCGCAATATTCGCGATAGCCTTTCCGGTCTTTGCCGCGGCAGCCGCTGTCGACGCCGCGGAGCTCTTTTGCTCATTGTTCCTGCCGTCCATTAGACCTTGTCCTTTCTTTTCGGGATCTGAGGCATCTGCTGCACGATCCGTTCATCGTACGTGATTTTGCCGTTGCCCTCCTTGTGTGGCGTTTTCTTGACGACTGGCTCCGCGTACTGCTTGTACCAGCTGGCCCCGTCAACGGTCGTCACGACCGAGTGGTCACCGGACGGTTCCATATACTGATCCGTACTGTACATGGCGAACTGGCGCTCCCCGGAAGATCCGGGTGCGGTCTCATAACCGGTGATCCGGCCGCCGCCGATCTCCACGTTCCGGTATTTCGGAATGCCTGCCGGTGTTTCTGTCCCGGCAGCAGGTGAGCCGTCTGCCGGGGTGCCTGCGTTTGAGCCCTGGCTGAAACCAAGGTAACTGTTCAGCGCATCAGACGCACGGGCCCCGGTAATAGACCCGTTATTCGCAATACTGCCCAGTGCTATCGAACTGATCACTCCGGCAGCGAGCGCACCGCCTCTGTTCATGCTGGAGTCGAAGATCGCTTCGCCTACACGGCCTCCGATACCGCGCCCGGCACCGGTCGCACCGGCAGCGGCTGCCCGGCTGATTGTGCGGCTTGCTGCCCCGATCAGCCCGTGGCCGCCTGCGGGTGCCGTTCCACTTCCGCTGTTCACAGAGTTTCGGTTATTAACGGTAGTCCGTGAACTGGCTGTGCCGCCGAAAATGCTCGCAGCGCCTTTGACGGCTCGTCCGGCCAGCAGAAGCTCGGTCAGCATACTGCCGCCGGTCCTGCCTACATTGATTCCCAGGGAGGCCATGAAACTGTCGATTTTCTGGCTGACTTTCAAAAAGCCGATGGCGCAGAGGAACCAGATGAAGATGTTCCCGGCGACCTCTTCCTTGCTTGAGGCCGAGATCGCGCTCTGCACGTCGCCCTCGTCTATGGCTGCGGCAGGAACGGCCAGGATAGTCATCAGCACCAGCGCGACGGCAATAGTCGTAAATATACTGTGTCTTCTCATGTCTTTCCTCCTATACGGACAACGGATTGGCCAGGAATGTACCGACCATACTGACGAAGAGCCTGAGGCACCATGCGTTCATGATAAGCAGCACAAGCTGTCCGCCTAGCATCCTGCACCAGGAATTGAAGATGTTCGATGTGCTCTCGGACGCACCGGCAGCGAAAGCCAGCGGCGCTGTGAATATGAGTACGCCGAGCAGGATATAGCGCTCCGCTGCTTCAAACAGGAGCTTGATGTAATTCCAGGCGATCAACAGGACCAGAATGATGACGATCAGGCCGACGGAGCCGGATGCGATACAGCCG
>JAEEGL013377341.1_pt1 | contig 14314 bp, 10 predicted proteins | sample 9134231 | NCBI WGS metagenome assembly JAEEGL01 (sample SAMN16246548, study PRJNA631951) | gut metagenome | biome: gut microbiome; feature: rumen; material: fiber-attached | host: Bos | place: Iran: Karaj | collected 2018-10 | reverse complement strand
TGTTCATCGTCACGAACAAGCCGGACGAAGTGAGCGAGCAGATATCGCAGCTGAGCCATCACGGCGCCACGATCATAGACTGCGAGGGTTCGTACAAGCACGCCGAGCACACCGTGGTATATTCGGTAGTCTCGCGCGCCGAAGCGGGGCGCGTGGTCAGCGCGGTAAAGGAAGCGGATCCCGCGGCCTTCGTGAATGTCATCAAAACGGACCGCGTGATCGGACAGTTCTACCGGCGACCGACCGACTGAGGGTTAACACGTGTTAGTTTGCTTGACGGAAATGCGCCGGATATAGTAGAATATCCTTACTTTCTTACTGTAAAGGTTTGTTAAAACGGATTCGGAGAGCAAAGCGTATGACGACAGAAGAACTGGCAAAAATAATAGGCGTGTCCAGGGTCACACTCTCGAAGGTTATCAACGGAGTCGGCGGGGTATCGCCCAAGACCGAAGAAAAGATCAGGAAGTACATCGAGGAATACAATTTCGAGCCCAATTCCAAGGCGAGGAGCCTTGTAGGCAAGGAAGAACAGATAATAGGCCTTATATCGGCTTATTCGGGCAGCTATTCGGGCGCGAGCAAGAACATCACGTCGCACTTCGCTACCGAGCTGATCAACCTTGCGGTCAACAGCGCTCAGCAGCGCGGATATAAGACGCTGGTCAGCCTGACAGATGTCGAGAAGGATGTAAAATCGATCGAGAGGCTCTTTAACAGCAAGCTGATCCGCGGCGCGATCCTGCTCGGCTACAATACCGGCGACGAGGACATCGAGCGCATCGGAAAGCACGGTTATCCGAACGTTCTGGTGAACCAGGAGCGCGATTCGAGATATAAAAATACCGTGGTAGTGAACATGGACGACCAGGTTTCGGCGTATTTCGCGATAGAGAAGCTCGTGGAGCGCGGACATAAGAGGATACTCTACATCGGCTGCAACAGGCACCGCCTGCCCGCGATGAGGCGTCACGAGGGCGTTATGTCGGCCCTTCAGAAGCATAAGGACGAGATAGAGTCGCTGACGGAGATCGACTGCGATTTCAGCGAGGAGAAGGCGTATAACGAGACAAAGCGCATCTTCGGCGATAAGAAAGGCAAAAAGCCCACGGGTATCTTCGCGGCGAACGACGTTATGGCTATCGGCGCGATGAATGCGCTGAAGGAGCTTGGCTATGTGATCCCCGACGATGTTTCGATCATCGGTTTTGACGATATCCCTATGTCAAAATACCTGACGCCCGGACTTACGACCATGAGCTGCAATTTCGAACAGATCGCGTCCACGGCGGTCAATTCCCTGATCGATATGATCGAGGGCAAGGAAGTCATTAACCACATCGAGATTCCCGCCGAATACAGGGAGCGCGGTTCTCTGTCGGAACCGAAAAAGGACAAATAAACACGAGTAAAAGACTATCAGAGAGCACGGACCCCAAACCGTGCTCTTTTCGGAATTCATGAAGAAAGACCTGTGGAAAACGTCAAAATCTGTTGCAAAAAAAGTCCCGCGCGAGTATAATGATAGACAGGAAATGTTAACACGTGTTAAAGCAGGCAGAATGATCATTTTCAGCCTGTTGTCTATCGGAGAACAGGATAATGACGAGAGAAGAGTATATTAAAGTATTTGAGGCAGTATGCGGCAATCTTAACGGATTCCTTCACAGCATTGACGAGAAGTATATCGATAACCTGGTGAAAAGGCTCGGCCGCACACAGAAGGATGCGAGGAGCCTGGGAGCATGGGACTGGACGCACGGCATAGGCCTGTACGGACTTCACAAGATATACGAATTTACCGGGGATGAGAAATACCTCGATATGATCGAGGAGTGGTTCGCGGACAGGATGGAGATAGGTCTTCCGGACAAGAACGTGAATACCGTATGCCCGCTGCTGACTATGGCTTTTCTCCATGAGAAGAGGCCGAAGGAAGAATATAGGGCCATCATGGACGAGTGGGCTGAGTGGATCATGCATGACATGAAGCGCACCGAAGAAGGCGGCATACAGCATGAGCACGCGGAGCTTGAGAACGACCAGCAGCTTTGGGACGATACGCTGATCATGACCGTGCTGTTCCTTTCCAAATACGGAACGATGACAGGCAGGAAAGAGTATCTCGACGAAGCGAAGTATCAGTTCCTGCTGCATGCGAAGTATCTCTATGACAGCTTTACAGGCCTCTGGTATCACGGTTGGAGCTTTCTGGACAGAGGACATTTCGCGGGCGCGCTCTGGGGCAGGGGGAACTGCTGGATCACGGTATTTATCCCGGATTTCATCGATATCATGGAACTGGAGGACGCAGAGAAGAGATTCGCGCTCGGCCTGCTGCAGAATCAGGCGGCGGCACTTAGGAAGTATCAGAGCCCCGAAGGACTCTGGCACACGCTTATCACCGATGAGAGCTCGTATCTTGAGGCTTCCGCCACGGCAGGCTTCTGTTACGGGATCCTTAAAGGCATCAGGCTGGGGTACCTCGATGATTCATTTAAGGAGTGCGGACGAAGGGCGCTCGACGCCATTGTCGCGAATATCAATGAGCAGGGCGAGCTGGCGCGCGTGTCATACGGGACGAACGTGGGCAGGACGCTGCAGCATTATCGCGATATACCGCTGGTTAAGATGCATTACGGGCAGGCGCTCGCATTGCTCGCTTTGATAGAAGGTTTTTTGACGCAGAACATGAAGCTGTAAGCCGGACGGGGTGCGAAGGCTGTACGGCAGATGAGGGGTGAAGCATGAGCGAAGAGAACGGAGCGAAGAAAACATCAAAGTTCAGGGCGGCCTGGAGCAAGGTCGTCCACAATCCTACCTTTACGATCAAAGAACAGTTCGGCTATTCCGCCGGCATCATGGGCAATTCCATGGCGCAGGACGTTGAGGCTTACGCCCTTACGCTGTTTCTGACGCGTTTCATGGGCATTGCGGCATCTTACGTTCTCATCCTCGAGATGGTCGCGAAGATAGCAAATATCATCGTGGATCCCGTAGCGGGCATAATCCTTGACAGGAAGGGCAAGAACGGCAGAAGCCGCGCGAAGATGTTCTCGCTCGTCATGCCTTTGCCGCTGGCGGTTTCTTCGATACTGCTCTTCGTGGTGCCGGGCATAGGTCTCTCGGCCAGGATAGTCTATGTATTTGTATTCTATCTGATCTACTGCATTTCGGACGGATTCTACGATATGGCCCTCTCGACCATATCGGCCAGAATGACCACGAATCCCAAGGACAGAAAGAATTTCTATACCGTGGCGCAGTTCGCTTCGACTCTCGGAGGCATGCTGCCGAGCGGTCTCATTCCCATCTTCGTTGCGATCTGGATGGAGAAGGAAGCCCTGATCTATCTGCTGTTCGCGATATTCTTCGGAGTGGTGGGCTTCGCGATGATGGTCGTGCCTTATTTCACCCTTACCGAGAAGACAGCGGCTGCATGGAGAAAGGAAGCGCCTGTCGTGATGAACTTCAAGGCGCTGATGCTCAACCGTCCGATGTGGTGCCTCATTTTCTCGCAGATCGTTGATTCGGTTCGACAGGTCTGCTACTCGGGACTTGCTTACTTTTATCTCGAGACTCTTGGATCGTTCTGGATGGCTTCGGTTGCGGGCACGATCTCGGCTACGCTTTCGTATCTCGGTATCGCTGCTGTACCCTTTATCGGCAATAAGCTGTCCTCGAGAGACATCATCATGTACGGTTATTTCTGGACCGGACTGCTCTATGTGCTGTTCATAATCGTCGGTTACAATTCGCTGATCGTTGTGGCTCTGATAGTAGGTTTTGCGGGACTGCCGAACGGCGCGATGAGCTCTTCGAGAAATATCCTGCTCGCGGATTCGACCGATTACATGGAATACATGACCTGGAAGAAGTATGGCGAACCGGTGAGATCCGAGGCTATGGTATTCGCGGTGCGCTCGACCGCGACGAGGCTCGGCGGACTGTGGAAGAGTCTTCTCTTCCCTGCAGCGCTTGTTATCATCGGTTACGTCAGCGCAAAGTCCTTCGGATCGACCACCATCAGCGTGGTTCAGTCCACAAAGACACTGAACGGCATTTTCTATATGATCACGATCTCGGGCATCGTGGGCAATATCGTTCCCGGAATCATAATGTCCTTCGACAATTACACGGGCAAGCGCAAGGAGAAGATCCTCGAGGAGCTCTATGAGATGAGGGCGAAGCGTCAGGCCGAATGGGATGCGGAACATAAAACGGAAGGAGGCGCGAACGCATGAAGATGATGACCGAACGCGGAAATGGTGCGGACAGCCTCCTAAACGAGAAAATATGCGGACAGGAGACTGGTCGTGAGATGACTGTGCGTAAGTGCCTGCACGGAAAGAGAGTGGGGAGGATCACGGCGCTGTGCGTCGTTTTGGCCATGACCGTATTGCTCTGCGCGGGCTGCGCAAAGGAGAACAAATACGTGAACCTCGGCGTGGAGATGTCGACGGCGGGCATGAGCCTTTATCTGACCAATACGGTTCAGAATTTCCAGAAGATATCGAACTATGTGTATTTTGCGGAATCCTCGCAGGATGCGCTCGACAAGATCAGACTGGACAAGCAGGGAATCGATATCACCTATCTGCCCGCGAAGGATCTGGGGCTTATAGGGCCCGACGACGGTCTCACGGTCGTATTCCCTGACTGCTTTGAACAGGACGGCAGCTTAAAGGGCGTATGGGTGGCAAAGGACAGGTGGCTTCAGAACGCGCCCAATTATTCATACAGATTTCTGCTCGGACTCGCAAAGAGTGAGGATTATAGGTCTAGTTGGATCGATATGAGCTATTCCGAGGCACTCGAATCGGTAAGAGGCGTCAGGGACATTGACTGGGAGAAGTATCCCGATGTTCTGCAGTACTGCGCGGTATATGCCCTTTCCAACAAGGAAGAGCTGGCGGACGAGCCTTTCGTTTCGCCTGATACGCCGACGCTGCTTGAGATGTTCAATGATTTTGAGCTCGGCAGCGGAGCGGGCTACGACGCCTGCAAAGCGGCGTACGATAAGTACTGCGGACCGTCATCTGCATCTTTTGAGAAGATGTTCGATTTCACTCTTGCGATAAAGGCGTTTAAGGAAGCAAGCGGGAAAGAGTGAGACTGGGGGCGCGGGGGCGCCCGGGAGACAGACATGGGGAAGAGACATCTTGTGGTGATCAGCGTGGACGCGCTGGTGTATGAAGACATAGAAGATACAAGCGGCCTTCCGCTTTTTGCGGAGCTGATCCGAGGGGGAAGTCTTACCAAAAACGTTCTTACGGTGTATCCGTCGCTTACGCACACGGTGCATGCCTCGATCATTACGGGGCAGCCCGCGGGCGTTACGGGTATTGTCGCAAACACCGTATTTACACCCGGAGAAGTGGATATGCCCTGGTACAACAGGCTTTCCGAGATCAAATGCGGGACGATATTCGATCTTACCCACGCAGCTGGGATGACTGCGGCCGTCTGCCACTGGCCTGTCACCGCAGGTGCGGGGGATAAGATCGATTTTCTTTTGCCGGAGCTTATGGAGAGGGACCTCGAGGAGGCAGGCGGGGATATCGTTCAAGGGTATCTGAACATAGGAATGAGCGACTGCCTGAAGGAGATGCTCGCGGAAGTCCTGAAAGAGCATGGATATGCGAACTATCTTTCGCATCCGGATTACGATGAAGTGCAGATCGACTGCGCATGTGAAATATTGCGCAGGTTTAAGCCCGATCTTCTGCTGACGCATCCGGGGACTGTTGACTCTGAGAGGCACAGAACAGGCCTTTTCTCGGAGCACGTAAAGGCGGCGGTAAAGAAGAGTGAGGAGTGGATAGGAAAGATTATCGGGGCGGCGAAGGACGCCGGGATCTATGAGGATACGGATTTCGTGATCCTGAGCGATCACGGACATCTGCCGTACTCGAAGATCGTAAGACTGAACCGGCTTTTTGCGGACGAGGGGCTTATCACGATCGACGATGAGGGAAAAGTGACCGATTGGGAAGCCTATGCGCACAGCTGCGATCTGTCGGCACAGATCTGCTTAAAGAGACCTTTTGATGAGGAACTGACAGGGAGAGTCGGGGAACTCATTGAGAAGTGGATAAGCGCGGGAGATTTTGGTATAGAGGGGTGGATGCCCGCGCGTGAGGCGGAGCTGGTCTACGGACTAAAGGGAGACTTTTCGTTTGTGCTCGAGGCTGCGGAGGGCTTTCACTTCTCGGACGAATGGATTGGTGAGGCTGTTTATGCGGAGGAGCCTGAGGCAGAGGGGCTCGGGCACTCCGCGCACGGTCACCGGCCCGAAAAAGGACCGCAGCCCGTATGCATCGGCTTCGGACCGGATTTTGAACCGGGGAAGGTCACGGACTGCGGGAATGTACTGGAGTATTTCGGGCTGTTTAAACGAATTCTGGGGTTACCGGCCGAGTGACAGTGCGGTCGGCGCCGGGTAAAACTTCCGGAGACACGCTCAGTTGAACAGCAGCGCTACATACTCCGCGAAGAGTGAGTCAGCCCACGCGAACCATGAGCGCGTGAAACGGGTGGGATCGTCAACGTCGAAAGATTCATGCATGGAGAAGGTTCCTGCATCTGTATTTACCAGTGTTTTTAGCAGTGAAAAACGTTCGTCGGCGTCGGTTGTGGTCATGCCCTGTATGATGAGACCTATGGGCCAGATATAGTTCTCGGGAGTGTGTGGGCTGCCCACGCCCTGAGCCGCGGAACCCTTGAAATACCAGGGATTGGCTTTGCTCAGGATGAAGCGGCGGGTGTTCAGATATATTTCGTCATCGGGCGCGCAGACGCCGAGATAGGGCAGAGCCAGAAGGCTCGGGACATTCGGGTCGTCCATCATCAGGTGATTGCCGAGACCGTCGGTCTCGTAGGCATATATATTTCCGAAGTCGGGGTGGGTGACGATTCCGTAATTGCGTACGCCGGCTTCGATCGAAAGACGCAGTGTTTCGGCGCGGGATACGATGCCGGAAAGTTTGTCTGCAGTACCGGGAGCCGTGTGATTATCGCCGGTTACGACAGCGCCGAGTTCTTCGATATATTTCAGCGCAGCCGCCGCGAAGAGATTCTCCGGGATATTGAAACCGTAGGTGCAGGGATCGTCGCTGGGTCTGAAGCCCGACCAGGTCATGCCCGTATGCCCAAGCGCAGTGCCGCGTCCCTCACGTGCCAGACCGGCGTAGCTGCCGTTCCTGCGTGTGCGTTCAAAGGTATACGATGAGCGGCCTTCGTGGTCGGTCTCGAGCTCCCAGAGCGATATGATCCTGTCGAGGACTTCGAGTTCGCGCGCGTCGAGTATCGAGATATCGCCGGTGTATCTGATGTAGTTTTTTACGAGAAGAATATGATAGCTTAACGAATCGGTCTCATACTTGCGTTCCCAGTCGCCCGCGACCATTCCGCAGCGGTCATTGGTCCATTCGGATACCGCACCGGTCCATTCGAGATATGCGTTGGCGTAAGGGTCGCGCATGATACAGATCTGCTGTCTGCGGATCAGGCTTGCGATTAGTTCCGCGATCCCGGGATATTTGCCGGCGAACGGCATATAATGGCAGACCTGGGCGGTGCTGTCGCGCAGCCACATCGCATTGATATCGCCGGTGATGATGAATACCTCATCGCTCACCGTATGCGCGGTACCTTCGTTATCGGTCGATTCCATGCCGGGAAACAGCAGGGTACGCTCCGCAGTGTCCATGAAGCATTTTTTATACATGGCGCGAAGCTTCTCGTCGAATTCGGAGTCATTCGTCGATATGCGTTTGGCGACCGAATCCGCAGCCTCTTCGAGCTCGCGAAGGAGCGCTGAACGGACGGGAAGATTACCGGTTTTATCTGTGGCAGAATTTTTACTCATCACTTACCTCGTTTCTTCTCCGATAGAGCGGCGGAGCATAAGGCACAGCGTCCGATATCGGGAGATTGATAGAAAAAAGATGATCGCTCTTGTATAATACAATATAAGGAGGCACTATGAAAAGAACTACTTTTCTGCAGGACGAAAATGCCCTCTGGCTGAAGGGTAACTTACACAGCCATACGGTCAATTCCGACGGCTGTCTTACGCCGGAGGAGATGAAGGAGGCGTATAAGCATCACGGCTATGACTTTCTGTGCATTTCCGACCATCAATTTTATACGGATACCCGGGCCATGACAGACAAGGATTTTACGATGATCCAGGGCTTTGAGCTGTATTCGAACGCCACGGACGGCAAGGATATCCATGTTCATTACCTCTGGGAGGACTCGATAGAGGCGATAAAGCCCAATACCCGCTGCGACCTGCCCGAAAGGACCGGAGAGGCATCAAGCAAATTCGCATACGAAATGCGTGAGAAGGGCTGTTTTGTGCAGTTGAACCACCCTCACTGGTCTTTCTTATGGAGCTCTGAGATAGAGGATGAGAATCCTTATCACGCCGTAGAGATCATGAATTACGCGACCGAATGGCTCGAGAATACGGGTGACGGAAGTGTATTTTGGTCGGAAATGCTATATCGCGGTGTAAAGCTGTGGGGCACGGGCTCCGACGACAATCATAATCATGCGCCGATCGATGACCAGTACAGTGATTCGTTCGGAGGATTTACCGTGGTCAAGGCGAGGGACAGATCCTCAAAGGCAATCATGGAGGCGCTGTTTACCGGCAGTTTCTACACTTCCACCGGGCCGCAGATATATGATTTTTATGTGGAGGACGATGAGGTGCACGTGGTCTGCTCTCCGTGCGAGAGGATATGGATCATGGGGCATTTCAGGCAGTACCAGCGCAAGCTCGGACGTCACGTGACTGAGTTCGTGACCAAGCTAAAAGGTACGGAAAAGCTGGTCCGCGCAGAGGTTATGGACGCTGCGGGGCGGTCGGCATACACGAATCCGATCTTTCTTGATTGAAGTACACTTGGTGACAGGCACACAGTGAGGGTGACAGGCACCCCAAAAAGTATCTATCCCGGGAAATACGGGAGAAGGGGATAATATGAATATTACATGCTTAAAGGAATACGATATGAACACTAAACTTGGCCAGATCAGGTCCGTGCCCGTAGCACTGGGAGAGGGCATGCCTAAGGCCGTGCTGTTTGCTTATTCCACACAGGGGAATTTGGACCCCTGGCCCGAGGAGTTTAACTATCCGAAGGACACGCTGAAGATGTCATTATACACGGAGGACGGCGTGCCTATGTGGACCAGGGATCTGGGATGGGGCGTAATCCCGGGAGTCTGGTACACTCCTTTTATCTCATTTGATCTGGACGGCGACGGAGTGGATGAGATCTGGTTCCTGAACAATCTGAACCCGAACCTCCCCTTCAGCCTTAATGCGAGGGTACTCGAGCGCATCGATCCAATCAGCGGCAAGACCACCGGACAGTGGAAATGGCCCGACAATACGATCGACGACACGATGTCGCATTCCTACCGCTTCTACATCACGGGCGGATACGCGCATGGTACGCCTGTGCTTGTTACGGCGCAGGGAACCTACCGCGACATGTATCTGCAGGGCTACAATCCCGACATGGAAAAGCGCTGGGACATCAAGATACCTTACGGCGACGGCGGCGCGAGGGCCAGCCATCTCTGCCCGATTCTAGATTTTGACGAGGACGGCGTGGATGAGATGTTCTGGGGAGAGCGCCTGATCAGCCTTGATGACGGACACGAGCTGTTCTGCGGGGACAAGGGCAAATACTTTGGCCATTCGGACATCGTTATGCCTTTTGTCGACAGGGCTTCGGGCAGGAAATTCATTTTCACCTGCCGCGAGGATGACGAGCGCGAGGGTGTTCCGAGGGTAGTAACCTATAACGAAAAGGGCGAACGCGCGTGGACAGGCGTTCCCGACATCGGACACATGCACAGCGGCTGGCTCGCTAACATCGGACCCGAATGCCGCAAGGTTGCGATGGCGATGCGTATCAACCGCAAGGTCATCAACAATGCGATCGTGGATACCGAGCCCACCGATTTCTACTTTGACGCTGTAACGGGCGAGCCTCTCGACGATCCGCTCCCGTTCAAAGGGGATGAAGCGACACCGATCGATTTCAACGGCGACGGACAGCACGAATTCTATTGCACCGACGGAGAGAAGAACGGCTTCGTTCTCGACGCGAAGGGCAATGTGCTCGGCTATATCGGAGGCCATACCGTGCGCAGCGGCAAGGTCATCGACCATCCCGGCGAAACAGTTATGGTCTACTATCCCGAGGAGGGCAAGGTAAGGATATGGGGCGATGCTGACGCCTGCGAGAATGAATTTACAAAAGAACGCTTCTCGAATCCTTATCACTTCAGGATGCAGCATTTTATGGGGACCGGATACAACCATATCCACGGACATGTATCGTGCGGCATGTGATCTTTAAGCGAGAAATGTAATCAGCCATGGCAAGCTTGCTTGCCGATGGGTGGTTACATTCGAGCGACCTCTTCATGAGCAAGTAACGGGGAAGGGGCCCCGTGGATTGCGAATGAAGGGAGGATTGCGAGAGTGCGCAGCACGGAGCAATCCGTAAAGATCACAGGAGATTACAGGAAAAAGAAAGGACCATCGGATGAAAGACAGGAGCGCATCATACCGCTACGAGAGCGCGAACGGCCTCAAGGCCTCCAACCTGCTCGAGTTCCTTGCGCAGGGCGGGACCGATGAGACGAGCATCAGGGAACTGGCCGCAAGACTCCTTGACTATGTGCAGGCAAGGAAGGACTGCGCCGATTTCCGTGCGGCGTATCTCATCAGGATCCTGTATTCGTTCGGAGACTGCATTCCGCGCGATCTGTACGACGAGATCGCGCAGGCGCTGCTTGATTTCCCTTACGAGGACTGCGGCGGGCACAACATGTGTACCTGGACCGAGAACCACAGGCTTTATGCGGCGGGCACCGAGTATCTGCTCGCGCAGCTGTTTCCCGATGCGATATTTGCGGACGGAAAGGGCTACGCCTATCATAACCTGCATGCGGCGAAGGAATTGATCGCGGGTCTTTCGGAAATTCTTAAATACGGTTTCTCGGAGTGGGGCAGCAACAATTATTATTCCGAAACCATGGCGGGGCTCGCGAATCTCGTGCAGTTCGTCGAGACGGAAACGATCAAAGAGCTCGCGCGCAAAGCCCTGCTGATGATGTGCTACGACATTTTCTCACAGACCTTTTACAGCGGAGGCTATGTGTACAATCCCGCCTGCGGACGCGCTTACGCCGACAATAAGGTATCGTCGGACATCGGCAGTTATATCGAGCCGCAGACGATGGCCATGCGCGGCGAGACGGTGCAGAAGTTCAAGGAGAAAGAGGGCTGCATGATCCTTCTGCTTAAGGCGAAGAACAAGGACGGCTCGCCCGTATTTACGATACCTAAAGAATGGCTCGCACTGCCCGACAAGGAAGACCGCGAGATCGCATTTATGCAGGGCGTGGACATTGACGAGTACGGGAAAGAGGGACTTGCGAAGTATTCCCGGAGAAATGTGAAGTTCGCCTTCAAAGCAGGAGCGATCTCGGACTACAGGGTAATAGACCACAGCCTGCGTTATATGCATGAAACGGGGCTTGTGGACAATGGGATGATAAAACCTCTCAAGCCTTTTGCGAAACCGTTCCTTTACCGGACAGGACTCTTGAAACTCATGAAGCGGTGCGTGCCTTCGGGCTTTGACGGAGCCGCGATGGAAAAGGGCAGGGTATATACCTACCTGCGGCGTGATTATTCGGTTTCGGCCGCTTTTGACTACCGCGTGGGGCAGGTGCTCTTCCAGCAGAATGTCCTGGCGGTGAACCTTTCTTACAAGATCAGCTTGTGCGTTACGAATCCTTATTCCGAATGCGGCAAGAAGGGCTCACCCGGATACTGGATCGGAAGCGGGATAGCGCCGCGAGCTGCAGCTTACAGGAACTTCGCGGCCTGCATTTTCGACATGGGCCGCGCGGACAGGAAGTTTAAGTATACGCATCTGTTCTTCCCGGTGAGGCTGTTTGACGAGACCGATCTGGACAGGGCGGACGAGGGGATCTTCCTCGGAAGGACCGGAAATGTGAATGTGTGTGTAAGGACCAATCCCGGAGCGGATTTCGTCTCACCGGTCGAAAGCCTGGAAAAGGATGTCGCGATGTATCAGGACGAAAAGGTCCCCGAAGGGTATTTCGGCGGGGAATACGACCTGATCAACAGGGCGAAAGGACCTCATTACTATGTGTTTGAGGTCGACGATACATTGAGCTTTGAGGATTTTAAGAAGCAGATGAGCGAGAGGCAGTTGGTATTTTCAAGTGAGAAAAAAGCCGTCTCATACAGCCTGTACGATTGCAGTCTGGAATACGGCGGAGCATTTACGGTCGGAGGCAAGGAATTTGTTCCTGATTTCAAGCGGCCGGCGGAAGGGGGCAGAATATGACAAAAAAGAAAAAGATACTGATCGGAGTTCTTGTATTCTTACTGTGCGCGATGATCATCGCGGCGGTATATGTGCAGTGGATCATGCCTCCCGTGCAGACTATCGACAAGTCGCTGCTCGTGAAGAATCCCGATTACAATGTATTCGTCGAGGAGAGGAACGGCGTAAAAACGCTGGTGAAGAAGGACTCCGCAGGCAATATCCTCGATGCGGATTTCAAGGTCATCGGATTTACCGATACGCACCTGGATATGAAAAAGCAAAAGAGCGACGTGACGATGGAGTACATCATCAGGAATGTCGTGAATGAGAAGCCCGATCTGGTAGTCTTTGTCGGCGACAATATCACGGGCGGCCTCAACTGGCGCAGAGTCAGACAGCTCGCCAGAGTGATGGAAAAGCTCGGAGTCTACTGGGATCTCGTGCTCGGAAACCATGAGGGAGACAATTTCTGGAGCGACACACGTCCGTACATGGTGAGGGTATTCGCATCCTACGATCATTGCCTGATCGAAGCGGGGACGAAGCGCACCGCTGACGGCGAGAAGGTCTGGGGTTCCGGCAATCACGTCATTAACCTTGCGAATTCGAAGGGCGTGACACGTTCGCTCTACTTTATCGACGGCGGCGCGTACATGACCGAAGAGGACATGAAAAAGTATGACGCCGAGTTCGACGATAAGGACCACAACGACTATGACTATGTCAAAGACAGCCAGATAAAGTGGTACAGCGAGACTGTAGCCGCGATCAACGCTGCGGAGGGCAGGCAGATAAAGTCGACGGTATTTGACCACATCGCGCTGCCCGAGTACACTATCGCATACAATGAGCTGACCGGAGAGACCGAGCCCACGATGGATGTGCCGGCCTACAATGTGAAAAACGCGAACGGCGACTATATCATCATGGGCCAGCGCCGCGAGACGATCTGCTGCTCAGGCCACAACAGTCATTTCTTTGACGCGATCCTCGATGCCGGCTCGACCGATCTGTTCGTCTGCGGCCACGACCACGTCAACGATTTTGTCCTGAGCTACAAAGGCGTGATCCTGTCCTACAATGTGCCCTCGGGCTATTCGAGCTACAACATGGTCACCACGAAGCGGGACACTAAGCTGATCCGCGGATTTACCAGGTATTACTTCAAGGGCGACGGAAGCTTTGAGATTGAGCAGGTCCACAACGCGGATCTGTACCCGGATGCGCAGGCCGAGATACTGAAGCTGTATGCGGAGTAAGGGAGGAGATTGGAAAACAGTGTGGAATTTGCGTTAATTTGAGTGTGTGAAAGTTTTTCTGTAAATAAGATATCCTAAGATAATTGACGAGCTTTATGGCGGTAAGATTACCGTTGTCCAGCTCGTTTTGACTATACCTAATCCCATTGATTTCGTCAAGAAATATGATAAAATTGGTACATAATTATATTTCAGTTTTATAGACGATGACAAATCGGGATTTTATGAGGAGAATAATCTTATGAACAATGAAGGATACAACACTATCGGCATAGATGGAAATCTTGACTGGAAAAGAATTCGCAAATTATTTATTATTGGTCTGATTGCGGGCATTATGGTCTTTATAGGTGACTGGCTTTTTGGATATGGTGTCGCTGACGAAACTCTGACCGGAAACGAGCGAATGCTCTCGGCGTATCTGGGCCTTTCTGATACCAGAATATTCTGGTCTGCTTTTCTGGGCCTGATCGGGATCCCGCTGGAGGGGCTGTGTTTTTTTGGCATCTATCGTCTCATGGCAGAACGTGCTCCACGGCTTGCTCATTCTTTCCGAAGCGGGGTTTTGGGATATTTGATTTTTGGTGCCTGTGGTGTACATGTGCCGTGTCTGGCTGCCGTATATGTTTACAGTCATCTGATGGAAGTAAGACCGGA
>JAEEGL010354617.1_pt1 | contig 14314 bp, 16 predicted proteins | sample 9134231 | NCBI WGS metagenome assembly JAEEGL01 (sample SAMN16246548, study PRJNA631951) | gut metagenome | biome: gut microbiome; feature: rumen; material: fiber-attached | host: Bos | place: Iran: Karaj | collected 2018-10 | reverse complement strand
ATACCAGGCAGGTATTCTATGTCCCCACCATAATTGACGAGATATACACCAATCTTGAATATCAGTTAGCCAATGCTCTAGAGTTTGCTTAAATCTTTCAGGTACGAATCTATATTCATCATTTTCTAATACTTGTTTTGCTAAAATATCCATTTTAACAAACCATTGCTTAGATAATCTAGGCTCTACTACTACGCCTGTTCTTTCACTATGACCTACTGAGTGGATCATCTTTTCTTCTTTAATGAATAAGCCTTCTGCCTTTAGGTCATTAATTAATGCCTTACGACATTCGAATCTATCCATTCCTTGGTATTTGCCTGCCATTTCATTCATTGTACCATCATCATTCATACAAAGTGGCATAGCTAAATTATGACGTTTACCAACCTCAAAGTCGTTAGGGTCATGTGCTGGTGTAACCTTAACACAGCCTGTACCAAATTCAATATCTACATATTCATCTGCAATAACTGGAATTATTGTATTAGTTCCAGGAATTATTACATTTTTACCAATAATTGATTTATATCTTTCATCATTAGGATTAACCATTACTGCTTGGTCTGCAAACATTGTTTCAGGTCTTGTTGTAGCAATTGTTACATAACCATTACCATCAACAAATGGATAATTGAAATAATAGAATGCACCTTCATCATCTTGATGCTCTACCTCAATATTTGATAATGCTGTCTTAGCTTGGCAGTCCCAGTTAATTATTCTTTCGCCTTGATAAATTAATCCTTTATTATATAAAGTGATAAAAACATAATTAACAGCCTTATTTAAACCTTCATCTAAAGTAAATCTTTCTTTTGTATAATCTAAAGATAAGCCTAATGCTGCCCATTGGCTTCTAATAATTTTAGCGTATTCGGCTTTCCACTGCCACGCAACCTTTAGGAATTCTTCTCTTCCGATATCATATCTAGAAATACCTTGTTCCTTTAGCTTAGCATCAACTTTAGCTTGAGTTGCGATACCTGCATGGTCCATACCAGGAAGCCATAAAGCATCATAGCCTTGCATTCTTTTTCTTCTAATAATAATATCTTGTAAAGTTGTATCCCAAGAATGTCCTAAATGTAATTTACCAGTTACATTTGGTGGTGGAATAACTATAGAATATGGCTTTTTAGATAGATCACCCGCTTCAAAGAAACCACCTTTAAGCCAAAAATCATATTTTCCTTCTTCAACTTCTTTAAAATCATATTTTGGTTTTAAATTTTTCATTTTCTTGTCATCCTTTCATAATCCTCTTTGGTCATTGAATAGAAATCAGCATCAACAACTCTTCCATCATATAATGCTTTAAATTTTTCTAATCGACCATTATAATAAAATCCACATTTTTCAATAACTCTTTTCGATGCATAATTATCGACGTGATGTCCTACCTCTAAGACCTCACAGTCAGTTTTAGTAAAAATATAATTTATTACAAGCTTAACTGCTTCAGTCATATAGCCTTTATTATGATACTCTTCAGCTAAAGAAAAGCCTAAGCTTTTAACATATTTATATTTCCTAATTCCATTATTATAAATAGATATAGTACCTATAAGCTTTTTGGAATTAGATTCCGTTATAGCATATGTTTCCTTATTTAAAATAAGGCTTGATAGCATACGCCTTGCCACCTCCTTATTAGGGAATGGCTTCCATCCTGCCATAGGACCAATATTAGGATTTTTACCAAATTCATAAAAATCTTCGACATCGTTAAAGCTTAAGTCTCTGATCTTTATTTTTTGACCAATTAAATGCATAAAAAAAGTCCTCAAAAAATAAATTTTTAAGGACGAATAAATCCGCGGTACCACCTTTATTCTAAATTATAAATAATTTAGCTCTTCATTATCATTAACGCTGATTAACGTTATAAGCTACTACTATTTCACCTATAAAGCTCCCTGGCTACCTTCTTTTACTTACCTTTAGATATTTCCACCAACCATATCCTCTCTATAAAAGTAAAATAAAATACTCCTCCAGCTCATCGCCTTTAGGAGTATTATAATCTTTTATTTTATTAAACTCAACATTTTTTTAATTAATTCATTATATTATTTAAATTAATTGACATATGAATATTATAATATGCAAAAATTTCATTTAATAATTGATCAAAATCGGTATCTGAATATTCTTCAAATTCTTTTTTATCATAATAATATTCCTTCCAAATATTAAGTCTATCTATATTTGAATTCATAGAATGATTATTACAATAACAGCCACCTTCTTTTAAATCAAAAAAGACTAAATTATTTTTAGATTTACATATTACACATTCATTTAGACTTGGATTAATACCAAATACATAAAGCATCTTAATTAAATATAGAGCTAATACCTTCTTATAATTATCATATTCATCTAAATAATTTATGATTTTTATAACAAAGTTATAAATTTTGTTATGATAATTGTCATTTTGAATTTGTTTTAATAAATATAAAATAACCTTTATAGCCTTTATTTTATTAATATTGGTAGTCAAATTAAAATGACTTTTAATTAGCCTAAACTCAATTAATGAAGGTAATTTAGAATTAGTTTTAATGTATTTAACCTCATTTAAGGTAGTTGTAAAATCAAGCTGTGATTGATTATATTTTTTAGCACCCTTAACAAGTATTGAATCAGTACCATAGGGTGTATATAAATATACAATTTTTGATTTTTCTTTATAATCAATAGATGATATTACAATACCTTCAAATTCGTCCATTAAAAGTCGTCCTTACTATACCCTAGCTTCTTTAGAGTATCTTCTTTTTCCTTCCAATCCTTTTGAATCTTTACCCATAAATCAAGATGAACCTTTTTACCAATTAGCTTCTTTATATCCGCAATTGATTTATTCTTAATTTCTTTAATTAACGCTCCATCTTTTCCAATAATAATCTTTTTTTGAGAAGATCTTTCAACATAGATTGTTGCGTAAATATCAATATAATTTTCATTTTCCTCATTTTGCTTAAATAAATCTACTACAACCGCGATTGAATGAGGTATTTCTTCTTTTGTTAAATTTAAGATTTTTTCTCTAATTAGCTCACCAACTAAGAATCTTTCAGAATGATCTGATATTTCATCTTCTGGATATAATTTAGGTCCAAATGGTAGAGCTTTTTTAATTTCTTCAATTAAAACATCTACATTTTTATCTTCTAAAACAGAAATAGGAAATATTCCTGCAAAAGGATATAAATCCATGTATTTAGCAATAGTTAAATCAATGTCATTAAATTTCTTTAATTGATCAACCTTATTAATTACTAAAAATACTGGATTTTTATATTTTTTTAAATTACCTAAAATTATCTTATCGCCCTCTAATACTTCCTTAACTGGGGTAGTCATAAATATAACTGCATCTACATCATTAATAGAGTTATATGAGGCATCAACCATTCTTTTGCCAAGTAGAGTTTTTGCCTTATGAATACCTGGTGTATCAGTAAATATTAATTGAGCATCATCATATGTTTTAATGCCTAAAACATTATTTCTTGTTGTTTGAGGCTTATCAGATGTTATAGCTATTTTTTTACCAATAATTTTATTTAAAAATGTTGATTTACCAACATTTGGTCTACCAATTATTGATATAAAACCAGATTTATAATTATCCATTATAAATCACCATCATTAAATGAATATGGTAGTAGCTTTTCCACTGTTGTAAAAACATATTCCTTTGCAAGTGTAGATAGTACCACTGGAGTATCTTGAGGAAGTAATTCACTCATAACCTGTCTACAAAGTCCACATGGTGAAATTGGTCTTTTTGCCTGACCAACTATAGCAAAAGCCACTGCATCTTCCTTCTTATATCCTTCAGATATCATTTTATTTAAGGTTGTAGTTTCAGCACAAGACCCATTTGGATAGCTTGCGTTTTCAACATTACAACCAAATATAATATTACCATCCTTTAGTAAAACTGCCGCACCAACCTTAAAGTTTGAATATGGTGCATGAGCAAAATCTCTACCATGGATAGCCTTATTTACTAATTTATCCCAATCTATATTCATCTAGTTAAACCTGCCTTAGTTAAAATCTCTTCTTGAAGGCTAAACATTTCCTTTTCCTCTGCCTCTGTTTGATGATCATATCCGCATAAATGAAGATAGCCATGAACTGCTAGAAATGCAAATTCCCTATCTGTTGAATGGCCATATTCTTCAGCCTGTGCTTTAGCCTTTTCTACACAGATAAATATATCGCCTAATTCATTTGTTTGAACAAGGTCCTTATCATCACATAAAGCAAAAGAAATTACATCTGTTACCTTATCTATTTTTCTAAACTCATTATTTATTCTTCTTATTTCAGCTTCATCAACAAAAATAATATTAAATGTTTTTTTAGAATTTATTGTTTTAAAAACTGAATCAATCACTTTTTGATATTCTCTAATTTTATACTCTGTTTGATTAAAAAAATTAATTTTCATCAACGTTCTCCATAGATTTCTTTAATTTCTCAATTTGTTTTTCTTCTTTTTCTTTTAATGTAGAAATATTTACGATATTATCAATAATTAATTTTACGCTCTTATCAAATGTTGAACCATTTGAATAATCAGCTAAGCAAGCAAAATTAACTCTATTATCCATAATTAAATCAAGTACTGATGATTTTTCATTTGTAGATGGATATAAAGCAATAGTCTTTCCACCCTTTTCCTTGATGAATTTCATACAAGGAACATCAGTTTGTCCATCACCAACATAGATCATGTTTTGGAATGGAATTCTTCTTGTTGATTTATGCTTATTTAAATCATAATCATTTGTAATATCTAATACATTTTTAGAAACACGATGAATAAATTGTGTTTTTAATGTGTAGTTAATCGCAACACCTGGCCAGCAAGCCTCACCATTTTCATCAAATACAAATTTACAGCCATAAATTTCTTTAAAATTTTTAGCTATAGATGTACCTTCAATGATTTCAGTATTTCCGCTTGATAAAATGTAATGCTCTACATCTGCCCCAGCTTCCTTACCATATTCATTGATACGATCAAACCAACCAGCAACACCCTTATAAAATTCAATATTTGCTGCGCAGCTCTTTAAATATTCCTTAGTTAGTTTAATACCTTTTTTCTTACATTCTAAAACCATGACATACATATATGCTAAAATTCTATCCATCTTATATTCTTGTGCTACCTTTCCAGCCTCACCCCAGAATTCAGATGCAGTCATACCAAGATTTGTTATGAAATCATATTCTTGCATATCCTTTGTGCATAAAGTTTTATCGAAATCATATAATATCGCAATTTTAGGTCTAGCCATAAAAACACCTCACTATTCCTGATAAGTTCTCATTGAAAATTCTTGATTCATTCTTTGCATTAATTGATACATATAATTTAGATAATCTGCATATAATGTAAAATTATATTCATTTTCAACAAAAACTTCCTTATAAGCCTTCATATCGGCTAGTGTTAATTCATTTCCTTCATCATCAGATAAATAAATACCATATTTATCCTTTAATTCATTTAGCTTTAATCCTGTAAGTCTAGGTAAGTAATTTAATACCTTATCTAAGCCAAAGCAAGCCTCCTCGAAGGTTTCAAAGCTTCCAATAGAATTATAAATACCCTTAAAATTATTATCCATGTATTTATTTAACTTATCCTTAGCTTCAAATTCTTCATCATTATTTAGAGCTTCAAACATATTTAAAACATATGTTAGAATTGGTGAACCAATAACCTGTGACAAATAGCTCTTTAAAGCATCAATAGCCTCAAAATCAATTTGAGCAATTATATCATCATAAACAACCTCGCTTATTAATGATCTTTGATATTGAGCTAAATATTTACCCTTTAATTCATCAAATATATTAAATTTAAATTCAGAATTTGGATTTGCATTACCAAAACAAGATAGGTCACATCTTACTACCAAGAAATAAATATTTCCTCTATCTTCTTTAGTAATAATATCTTCAATAATAAATTTAGCATCCTCTAAATATGGTGTTTTAATTGTTTGTTCGCCTAGATTTTCATCACCTGCATAAACATTAAATGTAATTGGTAAAAAGTCTGGATCAGAATATTCATAAAGTCCCATCTTTTTACGAGAAGCACCAGTTACTTCAATTTTAAAATTCTTCTTTTCTGCTGGAGAATAAATTGCTAAAATAATTTTTTCTCCATCAAAGGCAAATGGAATATCAAGCTTATCTAGTGTAACTGTTCCACCTTCATAGGCATCAATTTGACCATAGTGATATTTAGAACGGTCCTGAATAATATCATTTGAAATATTTTCAACACTTTCTAATAGTCCAATTGGGAAGATAGTCATATTATTTCTTCTACCTTCCATTCTGTTTCTAGTCTTTTTAATGCTTATAATATAGTCATCAATATAAGGCTTAACAACGTTACCCATAAAAGCATTTTCGCCAATGTTTTTAATTGTTGTAGGTAAAGTTAATTCTTCGATAGCACAAGAAATAAATGCCCAGTCCTCAATTGTTTCTAAGCCTTCTGAAAAGAATATTTCCTTTAAATTCTTACAAGCTGAAAAGGCATAGGAACCTATTAATCTCATTGTTCTTGGGAAAGTAATTTTTCTTAATCTTGAAGCACCACTAAAAGCACCTTCTTTTACTTTACCAACTGGGTTTCCTTCCCAATATTCAGGAATTTCAAGTTCTGTATCAGTCGCACTACAACCTGTAACTACAGCAATTTTTCCTTCAATTTCGTATTGTAGCATTATTAAACATCTCCTATCTATTCTTTAATTCATTTTCAACATCTGACCAAGATACACCCTTTAACTGCATCTCAACTGTTAAATGATAAACTAAATCTGCTACTTCAAAAATAATATCTTCCTTTTTTCCATCCTTCATTGCTAAGATAGCTTCAGTTGCCTCTTCTCCAACCTTCTTTAATATCTTGTTATCACCCTTAGACATTAAATAATTTGTATAAGAGCCTTCAACTGGATTTTTAATTCTATCTTTTATTGTATTTTCTAAATTAGTAAATTCATTATCTGAATCACTAAATCTTTGTCTATTTAATTTAACCTCTACATCCTCATCTAAGTCTCTATAGAAGCATGTAACATTACCTGTATGACAGCTAATTCCACCTTTTTGTTCTACTTGGAAAAGTAGTGCATCACCATCACAGTCTATAGCAAGACCTTTCATATATTGGAAGTATCCGCTTGTTTCACCTTTAACCCATAGCATATTTCTGCTTCTAGAAAAGTAAGTCATCTGTTTAGTTTCTAAAGTCTTTTCTAAAGCCTCCTTATTCATGTAAGCAACCATTCTAACATGCTTATTATGATAATCTTGAATTACACAAGTAACTAATCCATTCTTATCAAATTTGACTTCATTTAAGATTTCTTCTTTTGTCATTTTCTAACACAAACTCCTTTTCCATTTAAATAATCCTTTAAGGCTTTAATTTCTATTTCCTTATAATGGAATATTGAAGCAGCAAGTGCTGCATCAGCTCCTGCCTTTTCAAACACATCATAGAAATGCTCCATAGTTCCAGCACCACCTGAGGCGATAACTGGAATATTTACCTCATCGGCTATCTTTTTAGTTAAATTTAGCTCAAAGCCACTCTTAGCTCCATCTGTATCCATAGATGTAACAAGTAGCTCACCAGCTCCTAACTTTTCCGCTTCCTTTGCCCATTTAATTGCATCGATACCTGTTGGAATTCTTCCTCCATTTAAATATACTTCATAAAATCTAGAATTCCATTTAGCATCTATAGCAACAACTATACATTGGCTTCCATACTTAAGTGCACCTTCCTTAATTAAATTAGGATTTTTAACTGCACTTGAATTTATAGAAACCTTATCAGCGCCAGCATCTAAAATCTTTTTCATATCATCAAGGGTTCTAATTCCACCACCAACAGTAAGAGGAACAAAGACAACCTCTGCTGTTTTTTTAACAACATCAATTATTGTATCACGCTGTTCGTGGCTTGCTGTAATATCTAAAAATACTATTTCATCAGCACCTAAATCAGAATAGCCTTTTGCTATTTCTACTGGATCACCTGCATCCTTTAAATTTATGAAATTTACACCCTTAACAACTCTTCCATCCTTAATATCTAAGCATGGAACGATTCTTTTAGCTAGCATATTAATCCTCAAATTCTTTTATAGCTTCTTTTAAATCAATTGAGCCAGAATAGATAGATTTACCTAATATTATTCCATAAGCTCCAATTTCTTTGGCATTTTTTATATCTAAATTCGTTTTTGCACCACCTGATGCAATTATATCTAATTTAGTCTCATCAATTAATTTTTTGGTCTGCTCAAGGTTTATACCTTCTAAGGTACCATCCTTTGCAATATCAGTAAATATGATTGTCTTAACACCAATTTCTTTTAACATTTTGGCAAAATCAATTGCGTTAATATTTGATACATTAAGCCATCCATGAGTAGCTACCATCATATTTTTACAATCAATACCAATTACTATTTTTTCACTTCCAAATTTATTAATTGCTTGTTTAACAAATTCTAAATTCAAAGCACTTGAGCCCAAAATTACTCTTTTAACGCCTAAATTTAGAATGTTTTCTATTTGATCTAAGCTTCTTATTCCTCCGCCTAGCTCAACATCAATTTTAGCCTCATCTATTATTTTTTTAACAGATTCTAAATTGATACTATATCCATCCTTTGCACCATCTAAATCTACCAAATGTAAAAATTTAGCTCCTAAGCTTTTCCATTTAAGAGCCATTTCTAAAGGCTCACCATATTCAGTTACTTCGTTATAATCACCTTTATATAATCTTACACATTTTCCATTATGTAGATCGATTGCCGGATATAATTTCATTATAATTCTCCAAAATTCTTTAAAATCTTTAAACCAACCTCACCTGATTTTTCAGGATGAAATTGTGTTGCATAAATATTTTTATAGTGGATTGCAGATGGATAAGTCACATCAGCATATGTAGTTTCAGCAATTGAACAATCTGAAGAATCTACATGATATGAATGTACAAAATATACATATTTTCCATCTACACCATCTAAAAGCTTATTTTCCTTTAAAACCTTAATTTCATTCCAACCAATTTGAGGAACCTTATCAATCTTTTCATCAAATTTGATAATATTTCCCTTTAATATGCCTAAGCCCTTATGCTTACCATATTCATATGAATATTCAAAAAGCATCTGCATACCAACACATATACCTAAAATTGGTGTATTTTTTTCAAGTAGTTTATCCATAACCTTATCGAAGCCTTGTTCAATGAACTTCTTCATCGCATGCTCAAAGGCTCCAACACCAGGAAGTATTACCTTATCAGCATTTATTATTTCATTAACATCTGAAGTTATTTTAGCATCGTAGCCTAGATATTTAAAAGCATTTAAAACACTTCCTAGGTTACCAACACCATAATCCATTATAGCTATCATAAAACACCCTTTGTAGTTAATGATCCTTCTAAATCCTTATTGATTCTTGTAGCATCCCTTAAGCATTTAGCAAGTGATTTAAACATTGCCTCAATTATATGATGTGCATTTTCGCCTCTTAAAATTACAAAATGTAAATTTAAATTAGCATTATCTGCAAAGCTTCTAAAGAATTCATCAACGGTTTGAGTTTCAAATTCACCAACTAAATCTCTTTCAAATTTAGTATTAGATTCATAATAGCTTCTGTTGCAGATATCTATAGCACACATAACTAAAGCATCATCCATAGCCATTGTGAAGCTTTGATATCTATTGATACCCTTTCTATCACCTAAAGCTTTATAAAGTGCCTCGCCTAAAACAATTCCTGAATCTTCAACTGTATGATGCATATCAACATTGATATCACCATCACAGTTAAATTCTAAATCAAAACCTGCATGCTTAGCTAAGGTATTTAGCATATGGTCAAAGAAGCCTATCTTTGTATTAACAACTGCATTACCTTTACCATCAATATTTAATTTACAACTAATTTTAGTTTCAAATGTATTTCTTGTTATTTCACTTGTACGCATCCTAATACCTCTAAAAGCTTCTTATTTTCTTCTTCAGTTCCAACTGTAATTCTATAAATAGTGCTTGCAAACTTTCTAATATAAATTTTATTTTTTAAAAGCTCTTCATAATATTTGTTATCCATCAATACATAGATGAAATTAGCTTCACTTTTATAAGCCTTTATACCTAATCTAATTAATTCCTTAAATAAGAATTCTCTTTGGCTCTTTATTAATTCAATTTGATCGTTATATGAATCATAATTTTCAATTGCAATTTTAGCAATTATTTGTGAAATTGAATTAATTGAGTAAGGTGCCTTAACTGAATTAATTAAATCAATATTGTCCTTTTTAGAAATAGCATATCCAACTCTAATAGATGGTAGTGCTAAAGCCTTAGAAAATGTTCTAAAGGCAATTACATTATCATATTCTAAAGCAATCTTTGTATAATCTTCTTTAGCAAAATCAATATAAGCTAAATCTAAAATAATTAAAGTGTTTTTACTTGCTTCAATTAGCTTTCTTACATCATCTTTAGAAAAATACTGTCCTGTAGGATTATTTGGTGAACAGATAATTGCCATCTTAGGTTGATAAGTTTTCATCTTATCAATCATCTTATCAACATCAAATAGCATATTATCATCAGGCTCAACCTGAATAAATTTAGCTAAAGATAATTTTGTAAATACTTTATACATTGAAAATGAGGGCATAAATCCTAAAACTAAATCATTAGGACTTAATACAGCTCTAAATGTTGTATCAAGTAGTTCATCAGAACCAACACCACAAGTAACATTTTCTTCTTCGATTTGATAATGCTTAGCAATAGCCTTATTTAATAGTCTTTCATCCATATCTGGATATCTATTAAACTCAATATTACTTAAGCTTTTATAAATTTTATCTAATACCTTCTTTGGAGGTAGATAGCCAGATTCATTCGCATTTAAAATTATACCATCAGTAATTAAAGGTGATGAATAAGGCTCAAAATCTTTAAATTCTTCCTTTAAAAATTTCATTATTTTTCACCTCTTAATCTAGCTGAATAAGCATGCATTTCTAAGCTTTCTGCTTGAGCGAACGTATCAACGTCATCAACTAGATCAGCTACAGAGGCTTTATCAAATTCAATAATTGAAGATTTTTTAATAAAATCATCTACACCAAGTGGTGAGAAAAATCTAGCTGTACCAACCGTAGGTAAAACGTGGTTTGGACCAGCCATATAATCACCAAATGATTCAGCTGAATAATGACCTACAAATATTGCACCCGCATTTTGTATCTTATCGATATATCTTCTTGCATCATCAAATGCTAATTCTAAATGCTCAGGAGCTATTCTATTTGCATATTCAAAAGCTTCATCTAAATTCTTAACTACAATTATTCTAGAATAATTTTTCAAAGATACAGCTAATATATTTTGTCTTAATGCTGTTTCAAAATTAAAATTAACATATTTTCTAATTTGAGTAGCTTTTGATTCATCTGTTACAAATACAACAGCTGATGCAATTTCATCATGTTCTGCTTGAGCCATCAAATCAGCAGCAACCCATTGTGGATTAGCTGAGCTATCAGCAATAATACAAATTTCAGATGGACCAGCTATAGAATCGATACCAACTCTTCCATATACTTCCTTTTTAGCAAGTGCTACAAATATATTTCCGGGTCCAACAATTTTATTAACTGGCTTTATTGTTTCAGTTCCATAAGCCATAGCTGCAATAGCTTGTGCTCCACCAATTTTATATATATGGTCAACTTCACAAATATATGCACAAGCAAGTGTTAAAGGATTAATGTAACCTTTAACTGCTGGTGTACACATTGTTACATTTTTAACTCCAGCAACCTTTGCAGGAATAACATTCATTAAAACTGATGATGGATAAGATGCCTTACCACCTGGAACATATACACCAACATTTTCAATCGGAGTAATTTTTTGTCCTAATATTTCACCTGACTTATTTTTATAAGTCCAAGTTTCTCTTTTTTGATGCATATGATAATCATAAATTCTATCTTTAGCTTTCTTTATAACTCTTTGCATATTAGGATCTAGCGAGTCATAGGCAGCCTTTTGTTCTTCCTTTGAAACTTCCATAGTTTCAATTGCAAAATTAGGATCATCTAATTTTTGAGTGTAAAGCTTTAAGGCTAAATCCTTATTTTCTTTAATGTCTTTAACAATTTGCTTAACTGCAGATATATAATTACCTTCATCAACAGTTCCTCTTTGTTCTAACACCTTAAAGAAGTTTTCGATATCGTTTTTGTTTTTTATAATATCAATTACGCTTGTCATATGATCACCCCTTAATTATATTTTTTAAATTATTTACGATGTAATTAATTTCGTCATACTTTGTCTTTAAAGAAGCATTATTAACAATTAATCTTGCAGATAGTGGTACAATTGGAACCTTTACCTCAAGACCATTTTCTTTTAATGTTCTTCCTGATTCTACTATATCAACTATAACATCACTTAAATTAGTTATAGGAGCAAGTTCTACAGAACCATTTAATTTAATTACAATTGCATTTTGATTAATTGATTCAAAATAATTTTTAGCTATATTAGGATATTTAGTAGCAACTCTTAGAGTTGTTTTATTCTTATATGAATCATCACCTTTAATACCACATACACACATTGTGCATTTTCCAAATCCTAAATCTAGCATTTCAGATATATCTCTATTTTCTTCTAAAATAGTATCTTTTCCAACTACACCTAAATCAGCAACACCATAATCTACAAATGTTGGTACATCAGATGGCTTTGCTAAAAAGAAACGATATTTTCCATCACTTGATTCAATTATTAATCTTCTATCATCATCTGCAATAGAAACATCACATATATTTAATTCCTTTAGCATTTTAAAAATACTATCGGCAAGTCTACCCTTTGATAAAGCAAATGTTAGCATATTATACCTCAATTAATTTAAAGCTATTATTTGAATATGAAATTAATTTATCATATTCATTTTCTTTAGCAAATTTTAATGCAGCATCTATAGATTCAAATTCTAAATTATTTACTATAATATCTTTATTTCTAAATTCTTCATTTGTCTTATTGGCAAATTCAAATGAATCATCTAATACATAGCTTAAATATTTAGATTTCTTAAAGCTATATAAATTATGCTCTAGACAATATGTTGTTAAAACATCAACATCTATACCAAAGCCTATATCTGTTAAATCCTTATCAAAATGCTTAAATATATCACATCTACCACCAGTAGCTACTGATTTTTTAGCTTCATCAACATATATTTCAAATATTAAACCAGAATAATAATTTGCATATGGGAAGATTGAAAAATCAAATATTATATTTTCTACATTAAATTCTTTTAATAATGAATATACATTTTTTAAGTAATTAAGCTCTTCACAAGACTTTTTACCATTTAGAGTATTAATTAGCTTTTCAATGTAATTTAATCTTCCACCCTTTAAAATTATTTCTAATATGAATTTAGCATCATCTTCTGATAAAGAATTTAATAATGCATTTTCCAATTCAACATAATTTTTATTTTCAATTATCGAATAGATATTTTTTATTTGTTCATCATTCAAATTAAAATCTTTAAACAATTGATCTAAGAATAAAGCTGAACCAATGTGAATTGTGAAATCATTAATATTTAATTCTTTTAAAACTTTATTAGCTAAATAAATTATTTCAGAATCAGCATTTAAACCTTTACCATCAACATATTCAACACCAGCTTGAGTAAATTCATGACTCTTACCTTGATATAATCTTGGATATCTAAATGTATCAGCTAAATAACAATATTTAGATGGTTCATTAATATTTGAAGCACTAACATATCTTGCAATTGATGATGTCATATCATTACATAAAGCTAATACTTCACCTTGATGATTAATTAAATTATATAAATTTGGCTTTTGAGCACCATTTTGTAAATATACATCAATATATTCAACAGTTGGTGTTTTTATATATTCATAACCAAATGATTTAAATGTTTTTAGGCATACATTTCCTATATGCTCTTTTATAAGCATCCTTATGCCATATGTATCGTTAAAACCTTCAGAAGTGTGTAATTTATAATTTTTCATAAGCCGCTCCTAAAATTTAATATATAAATATATTAAAATTATTCATTATATTATAGCATAATTATTTTTGAAAATCTACTAACCACATAAAAGAAAAAAAGCATT
>JAEEGL016403959.1_pt1 | contig 14315 bp, 12 predicted proteins | sample 9134231 | NCBI WGS metagenome assembly JAEEGL01 (sample SAMN16246548, study PRJNA631951) | gut metagenome | biome: gut microbiome; feature: rumen; material: fiber-attached | host: Bos | place: Iran: Karaj | collected 2018-10 | reverse complement strand
AGCGTTCATCCTGAGCCAGGATCAAACTCTCATTAAAAAAGAAATTTATAATAATTTCTTATAATTTGAATTTTGATCACAAAGCTACTCAATTTGACTTTTTTACTTAGTTTTCAAAGATCATTTTCGCAACTTTTTTTGCGTTGCATAAGTAATATATCAAATCCCAAATCCTTTTGTCAACTTCTTTTGACATTTTTTTGAAAAAAAATCTTGACTTGACAAGATACCATAAAATCTAGGATTGATATCTGATGTTTACACTCTTTCGAAAACATCTAGTCCATTGTATAACAAATAAAATGTAAATGCAACAAAAAAAATCAAAAATTTTAATTATTTTTGATTTTTTCGTAAATATCATAATACTTTTCAACAACTCCACTTTCGAATGGCCCCTCATTGTTCCTTTTCTTCTCAATAAGATTAGATAATTCGTCTTTAACTATCTTATCTATTTCGGCAGGATACTTCATTATCTTCTTATGATAATTGTATTCGTTACGATCTAGAATCTTAAATCCTCCATCTGGAAAAACTCTTAAATCTAAATCATAATCAATATACTTAATGGATTTACCATCTATAATATAAGGAGACGCTATATTACAATAGTAAAATAAACCAAACTTTTTAAGTTGCCCAATGATATTAAACCAGTGGTCTTTATAAAAGAATAATACAGCAGGTTCATTAGTCATATGACTGCGACCATCTTTTTCTGTAATCTTTGTTCTTCCATTACCACATACTAAATATTCTTGAGTATTTTCTAACACAACAGCTTCTTCTGAAGTATGTTCTAATGTCCCATCGTGTTTATAACAGAATATTTTTAGTTTGTCTCCTACTGACAATTCATTCATTATAATCACGCATCCGTTACCTATTATATATTATTCTTTGAAAAAAGACAAACAAAAAAGACGCAACACTTTTGCGTCTTATCTTAATAACTCTAAAGCTTTATCATATTGTTTATCGTAAACAACACCATTTTTATATTCAATACTTACTTTAATATCAGGTGATATTCCAACGCCATCAACACATTCACCATTAGGTCTTAACCATTTAGCTGCTGTGTACTTAATAAGTTTATTATTAAATGATTTAACATTTTGAACCTTACCTTTTCCAAAAGTCTTTTCACCAACAACAGTTGCACCATAACTATCGTGTAATGCTGCTGTTAATATTTCAGCAGCTGATGCTGTATTTCCATTGACTAAGACTACTACTTTATAATTTCTTGAGTCTCTAGTTTCATCTTTAACTACTTTTTTATCATCTTGAGTTTCTAAAGTATAAATAGTTTTTCCTTTCTCTAAGAATAAATTAGCAATATTAGCAGCTGATGCTACATATCCTCCACTATTACTTCTTAAATCTATTATTAAAGATTGAATGTTACTATCTTTTTCCAACTTCATTAACTCTTCTTCAAATTCTTCAAATGATAAACGAGAGAATGTACTTAAACCAATATAGCCAATATTAGCTGAAGCATCTTTTGTCTTTATAATAGTAGAAGTTGCTGATGGAATTACAATAGTATCAAAAGATACTTTAAACTCTTTTTCTTTTCCATCTCTTTTAACTACTATTACATTTTCTTTATCTTTATATAGATATTCAGAAATCTTATTATAGTTTTTATTATTTATTTCCTTCTCATTTACTTTAACTATTTCATCATTTGGTTTAATGCCAGCTTTCTCTGCAGGCGAGTCTTTATAAACATTAAATACTACATTGCCTATTTCTACAATACCGATTCCTTCATAAGTTCCATCTAATGTCTCTGATAAAGATTCAGCGTCATTATCTTTTAAGAAAATTGAATAATTATCTTGTAGATAATTTAACATACCTTTAGTAGCAGCATCAAGCATTCCTTCTTTATCTACTTCTTCATAATAATTATTAACAATTTCTTCATATGTATTTAAAAACTCTTGGATACTCTTATCCGCTTGTAGAGATGAATCTAATAAAACTCCACTCTTTCTATATTGCTTATTAAGAATAATACCTGTTAATAAACAAGATACAATTGCTGTAACTACTATCATTATTAATATATCTAAAAGATCTAAACTAAAACGACCATTTAAAAATTTCTTTTTTCTTTTTTGTTCTTTTTTCTTTTCATACTTCTCTTTTGGTGTTTTACCTTTTTTTACTACACTAGTCTTTTTGTTATTTGATTTAGAAACTTTCTTTTTAGTCTCCTTTTCACTTTTACGTGCCATACTAGTCACCTCAAAACTAATAATAACATAAAATAAAAAAAGTTTATACTATGATAAACCTTTTTTTATTGTAATTCTTTTTTAATCTTTGTTAGATCTGTTATAGCTTTAACAATCTTTCCTTTTTCAACTTTCAATAAAGTAACATCACCAAATCTTAAATCTTCAACTTTATTAGTATTCAACTTAACATTCTTTGGATCATAATATCCTTTATTATATTCGTTTGATAAATCAACTGTATAAACATGAAGATGTTTCTTCTTAGCAACATATGTTGTTACAGCTGCTTGCATGTCTCCAGCAAACTTAGTATTTTCACTATCGTATACAGCTACATAATATTCTTTATATTGATCATAACTTAAGATTGTTCCAACTATTGCTACATCATAATTAATTTCACCAGGAATAACTGTCTTTTCTTCTTGGTTATCTTTAGTAAATAAATCTTTTGTTACAAATGCTCTAGTAATTAGATAAGCACCAACTACGAAAATTGTAACTATTACGATAATTGCAATTAGTTTTCCCATTTCTTTTTGTTCTTCTGTTTTATAGCTGATTCTATTTTTATTTCCTTTTCCCATTAAAACCACCTAGAAGTATTATAACATAGTGGAACTTTAAATCAAGAAAACTTTACATTTTCTTACATAAAAAAAGATCCAAAAGGATCTTTTTACTAATTACTCTTAGAAATTACAATCTTAACATTCTTAGTAACAATATATTGTAATCTAGAATCTCCACCTTGTACTTGAACTGGTACCGAATATTCACCAGTAGTCATACCAGTAAGATCTACATAAGCATAAATGTTAGCATTATTTTCATCTAATGAATTAATAATTGATTCAGTACCAATAACTTGTACTTCAACTACTTTATCTTTTGCATCAGATAAGTTAGCAATTAATCCATTAGGAGTATTAGCAGTTCTAATACCATTAATTGTAATAGTCTTTTGTTTAGCTTCAGCGAAATTCATTACTACTGTAATACTTTCATCAGCTATACTTCTTACACCAGCTGGTCTAGATATTGTAACATTTAATACTTTTTGTCCATTATTACCTTGACCTTCAACATCAATTGATACTGGTATCTTATCAATTCCTTCTAAGGCAACCTCATCACCATAGATAGTTGTTTCAAATTCATTAGCATCTACGCCATTAATTGTAATAGAACTAATAGCTTTACCACTTACTAATGATCCAGTTGTATTAACTTGAACAGCTACCTTCTTAGAATAAGAATTTAATTCTACTTTAGCACTAATATTAGTACCTACTATTTCAACATCTTTAACAACTGTTCCATCAGCAGCATATGCTACTAAATTTAAGTTATCAATAGTATAAGTACCAGCTTTAGTAAACTCAGGATTATTTAAATCTATTAAAGCTTTAATACTTGCAATAGAATCAATAGTTTCTTGAGAACCCCTTACTTTAATATTAGATCTAGATAACTCAACAGATTTAACACTTAACTTAGGATCTAAACGATCTTCATTCATTAAGTCATATCCAATTGACTTACTATCACTAACTTTTTCTTTAATAGTTACAGTTGCATATGTAGGATCAATTTTATATTCTACATTTTTAACTGCCTTATTATAATTTAATTTAACTCTAACAGGTGTATTACTAGCTTGATAATCAGTTAAATCAACTACTACCTTACTATCACCTAATTGTTTAGCTAAATAAATCTCTAATCTTTTACCTACTAATGTTACATCAACTGTTTCTGGAACACCTTCAATAACATAAGCACTACTATTATATTTAACTTCAACAGGGATGTTAGTTAAGAACTCAGCATCTCTACCTACAAATGATACTGCATTTCTATCTACTATAAAGAATAGAATAATTGCAATAGATAATGCTAAATACAATAATACATTAGGTTGATTTAAAACCTTTTCAATTTTACTATCTTTACCAATCTTACTTTGTATCTTATATACTAAAGTACTTATTGGTGTAACAATTATTTTATCAATAACATTATAAATTCCTTTAAAGAATTTAGTGAATGGTTTAAATGCTTTCTTATTCTTCATCTAAATCACCATCGCTTCCTTCTTCATCGGCATCATAGAATAATTCAGTTTTAGGTTTTAACTCATCAACTAACATCATTCTAAATTCATCTAAACTTAGATTATAATGAAGTTCATGATCAACAGCAATACTGATACGACCAGTTTCTTCAGATACTATTAATGCAACAGCATCACTTTCTTCAGCTATACCTAAAGCTGCTCTATGACGAGTACCTAACTTTTTATTTAAGTTGGGATCCATACTTGTTTTAAATACGGCACCAGCACATGTAATTCTATCTCCTTGGATAATAACACCACCATCGTGAAGTGGACTATTAGGGAAGAAGATAGTTCCTAATAATGGACTTGAAACATCAGCATATATTTTTGTTGCTGGTTCAATGTAATCACGAAGTGATACATCTCTTTCAATAACCATTAATGCACCAATCTTGTTCTTACGTAAATAATCAACCGCATCCATTATTTCGAATACTACTTTTTCACGTTCTTCAACAGTTAATACTTTATGACGACCTAATAGTTTAGTACGTCCAATTGATTCTAAGAAACTTCTTATCTCTGGTTGGAACAATACAATAACTGCTAAAGGCCCCCATTCAAATACGTATTCTAATAATAAACCAACTGTATATAAATTTAATAAATCACTTAATATCTTAACGGCAAGTATAATAACTATACCTTTAACTATCATGATCATCTTAACGTTATTTTTAACATTCTTTAATATGTAGTAGACAAGCATCCATACTACACAGACATCTATAATTCTAGTGAATATAGACCATAATGTAGAAATAGTCATCTAACCATCCTCTCTTCTATCGTTAATTATAACATTTTATACTTCTAAAAAACAACCTTGCTAACCAAATTTATATAAACAAATTTGGAATAGACATTTACTAGTATCTATCATTTCCATTATATTTGTCAACCTTTTGAGTTTCTTTTACATGGAAAGAAATGTCTACTTTCTTCTCTTAGCAACCGGTTTCTTTTTCACTACTTTTTTCTTAACAACTTTTTTAGTAACCGGTCTTCTCTGAACTGGTTTTTTAGTTTGTCTTTTTTTGGCTTCTAACATCGCCTTACGTTTTTTATATCTTCTAATTCTTCTTCTAATCTTTTTATAGAAATAAACTGTATAAGCAAAGATATATAATCCTATATATAAAGCTAATAACACTAAAGCAATTTTAATTATTATTTTAATTACCTTAATTACTTTATGATCTGATTTTTTAACTTTTAATTTATTGATAATACCCTTTTGATTGTATTCTTCTTCATACTCTTTTAATAATTCTTCTGCTCTAGCATTTCTATTATCTAACTTATTATAATTAAGATAGAAATCTTTAACTTCCTCAATCCATACTTTAGCATGTTTTTCTTCTAGGTTTTCTTCGTATAGTTTATTTAATTTAACTACATTCTCAGGAACGGTATATAAACTAGGAGTTAATGGTGAAGGATTAACTTTATTACCATTAATGCTTTCAAACCCCGCAGCCACATTATAAAGTACATCTTCTTGATTAGCTTTACTTAAGAATTCCAAACTATAACTAAATCCATCATCCCCCATAGCCATTGGTAACGTAATAGATGGATAGCCGATAACACTACCAAATGTAGAACCTGGACTACTAGTTTTTTTAGGATCTCCAATTTTAAACACTTTACTTTTAATACTAGGATATAGTATTACATCCAATCTATTTTCTTCAAATACTTTATCAACGTATTCTCTATATACTGCTTTCTTACTATTTCTAGAATTTACTCTTGCATCACTTGGAGCACTACAACCAGCTAGATAACCACCTAACGCTTGAACGTGTCCGCTTGAATTAGCCAATTGTCTAAAACTTCTAATAGTACCAGTTGTTCCTTTAATATATTGATCAAAGTAATAACACATTGTAATTCCAGACATTGTATTATTAGCAATAGTTAAATTCGAATCTTTAACAAATGTAGGTAACTCTACTATTGTAGCTCCTGCTTCTTTTAATTTATTAACACTAGTTTCCATCATTGAAACGATTTCCACATCAGTTAAACTTTTAGGTCCAGACTTATAGTCTTTATGACCTTTCATATACTGAGTTGGAACACCGATAACAACACCTTTTAAAGAACTAGAGTTTTCACTTCTATATTTACCATCTGAAATAATAGAAAGAATAAGTGAATTATCTTCAACTGTATTAGTTAAAACTCCTACTGTATCTCTTTCATAATCATAAGGTATAACGCCTTTACTTGATAGCAATCCATAAGTTGGACGAAGACCTACTAAACCAGCACCAGCTGCAGGTAATCTTACAGATGAATTAGTATCAGTACCTAAAGCAGCAGCAGCAAATCCTGCTTTAACACTAACAGCAGATCCTCCACTACTACCAAAAGGTGTATATTTTTCGTTATTAAAAACATTCCATACGTGACCATATGAACTATATGAATCCATTGCTGAAAAAGCCAACTCACTCATATTAGCAGATGCTATAACAATAGCACCTTCATCGATTAGTAATTCTACTACATCAGAGTTTTGTTTAGGCATATTATCTTTTAATGTCTTAGTTCCAGCAGTAGTAGGCATCCCATAAGCATCAATATTACATTTAACAATAATAGGTATACCATGTAATTTACCTTTTATATTACCTTCTCTACGCATAGAATCTAATTGCTTAGCTTGTTCAACAGCATGTTCATTTAATTGATTAATAGCGTTAAACTTTTCATCGTACTTTTCAATTCTTTCAAGATATATATTAACCAGTTGTTCACTAGTAATATATCCTTTGTCCATAGCTTCTTCTATCTCTATTAAACTCATTCGTGTTACATCAACAGGGGCTTCTGTTAATGCTAATACACTACTTAATAAAAGAAAAAAAGAAGCAACGAATAAAATAAAATATCTTTTCATATTTCACCTACTTTACTCTTTGTGCTTCCCTTTTTAAGTCACGTTCCTTTATTGTTTCACGTTTATCATATAATTTCTTACCTCTACCTACACCTAATAAGATCTTAACTTTATTCTTATCATTTAAATAAGCTTTAAGAGGTACCAAACTATATCCTTCACGTTCAACCTTTTCTTTTAATTTCTTAATTTCTTTTTTATGAAGAAGAAGTTTTCTTGTTCTTCTTTCTTCGTGATTAAATCTATTGCCTTCTTCATACTTAGCAATATACATATTAAGTAAATACACTTCACCTTTTTTAATAATTGCAAAAGTATCTTTTAAATCTCCAGAACCTCTTCTCAAAGATTTTATTTCTGTACCTTTAAGTTCGATTCCACATTCAATAGATTCCTCTATAAAATAATCGAAATTAGCTTTCTTGTTCTTTATCTCCATTTTCATCAACCTTTACTATTTCAAAGTCAATCATTGAATTTTCCTTAGAAGCTCCAACACATTTAACTCTTACTTTATCCCCTAAACGATACATCTTCTTTGTTGATTTACCAATCATTGCTAATAACTCAGGTACATAATTAAAATAGTCTCCTTTTAATGTTTGTACATGAACTAAACCTTCAATTAAATTTGGTAATTGAACAAAGAAACCAAAATTAGTAATTGTATCAATTATACCTTCAAATTCTTCTCCAATATGATCTTCCATATATTCAGCCATTTTCATATCATCAACATCACGTTCTGCATCAACAGCAGCAACTTCTCTTTCAGAAGAATGACTAGCTATCTCTACTAGTTGATTATCTAAAGCTTGAATAGTTGTCATCGACATATCTTGTTCAATAAGATATTTCTTTAATAATCTATGAACAGTTAAATCTGGGAAACGTCTTATTGGACTAGTAAAATGTGTATATGCTCTACTTGCTAAACCAAAGTGTCCAATATTATCTTTACTATATTCTGCTTTTCTCATACTACGTAATAATAAACTAGATAATATTTCAAATTCTGGTTTATCTTGTAATTGATCTAGAATATTTTGCATAGCTTTTGGAGTTAAATCTCTAATATTACCAGTCAATTTATATCCTAAGATATTAACCAATGTCATAAAGTCTTCAATCTTATCAGGATTTGGAATATCATGGACACGATAGATAAATGGTAAATCCATATTAGCAATATGTGTAGCAACCGTTTCATTAGCTGCTATCATAAAGTCTTCAATAAGCATTTCGCCTTCTTCTCTAACTCTCTTAACAACATCTATGGCTTTTCCGTTTTCATCTTGAACAATCTTAGCTTCATCTAAATCAAAATTGATATAACCTCTACTATTCTTTTCCTTACGAAGAATTAAATGTAACTCATTCATTAATTTTAAATCATCCACAAATGGTTCATAACCTTCTGGAACAATTCCACGAACTATAATATCATTTACTTTCTTATAAGTCATCTTTTTTCTACTCTTAATATAACTCTCGAAAATATCATAATCTACTACTTTACCTTTATGATCTATTTCCATTACACAAGACATAGATAAACGAATAACACCTTCATTTAATGAACAAATACCATTAGACAACTTATGAGGAATCATTGGTATAACAGTATCTGCTAAATATGAAGAAGTTCCTCTATCATATGCAGCATCACCTAATGCTGTATTTTCTTTAACATAGTTTGAAACATCAGCGATATGAACACCTAATTCATAATTACCATTTTCTAGCCTTTTAATACTAATAGCATCATCGATATCTTTAGTATCATCACCATCAATAGTAAATATTACTTGATCAGTTAAATCTCTTCTACCTTTTAATTCTTTTTCAGATACTTCAGTAGGAATAAATTCTAATTCATCTTCTACAGCTGAACCAAACTCTTCATATATACCATGTTTATAAGCAATACTTAAAATATCTATTCCTGGGTCATCTTTATGCCCTATGATCTTAGTTACTTCAGCAAGATATCTTTTTTTACCAAGTTCCTTAATAACTTTAACCATAACTTTATGACCAGCAACGCAATTCTTAACTGAATCTTTAGTTAAATGAATACTAATATCCCTTTTATCATCATCTAGTTTAATGAAAGCATCTCCATTATCAAAATATACTTCCCCAACTAAATTCTTAAACTCTCTTTTAATAATTTTAATAACTTTAGCTTCTTTTCTAACACCTTTAGTAAAAACTTCTACTAAAACAATGTCATCATGAATAGCTCCATTCATATTAGAATCATCAACATATATATCATCTTCACGATCTAATAAAACAAAACCAAAACCTTTTTTACTAACAGAAAGTTTTCCAATCTTTAATCCAGGACAGTTCTTTAGTAATATGTATTTACCTTTTTTCGTACAAAAAAGAACATACTCATCTACTAGTTCATTAACAACATCCTGTAAATCCTTTAATTCGTCAGCAGTTTTAAGTCCAAGCAAATCATTAATTTCCATTAATTCTTTAGCTTCATGTATATTAGATAATAAATCTACAAGTTTTTCTTTCATACTCTTCACTGTCCCTTTTTATTATATAAAATACTACTATTAAGTTTACCATATATACCAATTATCTTCAATAATCGGAGCAAAAAAAAATAGTCAATCGACTACTTCTGTATAAATATTATAAATGAAATAATAAAGAACAATGCAGATAGTAAAATTGTTAATCTAGTAATAAACAATTCTACACCACGTTCTTTTTGGTTTTGGAATAACATTTCATTTCCACCACCAATGATTTGACTTGCATCACTAGCTTTATTACTTTGTAATAAAACTATAGCAATTAATAAAACTGATACTACTAAAAGTGCTATTTCCATATTCTTCACTTCCTCGTCTGCTTAATAATTTATCATATTATAGCACATAAATCAAGAAAAAAAGGACCAAAGTCCTAATTAAAACATTTTTAAAAGTACATCTGCTTTATCGAAGAACAACTTGCAAATCATTGCTTCAAATACACCAGAACATATCATGAATAATCCTGCTAGCTTAGTTGATAACATAAATCCAGAGAATGGATTAAACATAACTATAACTGCCATTAATATTAATAATATTGACAATACACATATTAATGGATAAGATGCATCTTCTTTCTTTCTAAGTTTTAAACCATAGAAACCTTTTTCATAAGCATTACCTAATAAATAGAATGCAAATATAATACCTAAATGATTAATAGATGTAAACGGATATACCATTGTAAAGATACCTAAGATAACATTAATAACTGCTGTAATTAAATTAACTGCAAATACCTTTTTACCTAATCCATCATAGATATATCTTATTAAATGGAACATTCCATGTAATAAAATAACAGTACCAATAATAACAGCTGATAACTTAGTTGAAAACTTCAAATAGAATGTTAATAAACAACCAACAGAAATATCTACAACAGCTAAAATTACAGATATCATCATTAAACCTTTTAATCTTAATTCTACTTTATTCATTAGACAACACCTCTATTATAATTTTAAATCATAAACAAATTTATTGCAATAATTTTTAGATATGATATAATACTCTCTCATATTAAAGGAGAGTGCATTATGAAACTTAAAAATTTATCAATTTTAGAGTTCGATAAATTTGCGGAATCACATCAACTAAGTAATTATCATCAATCTTCTAAATATGCCTTGATAGCAGCAGAAAAAGGATATGATTATGATCTACTTGGTTTAGTAGACGATAACGGAAATATTCAAGCTGGAGCTCTAATCCTAACAAAGAAAATCGGTTTATTTAATCGTTATGGTTACTCGCCTAAAGGTTTTCTAATTGATTATTACAATACAAAACTATTAAAAGAATTCTTAGACAAAATAAAAAAACATTACTATAAGAAGAACTTTGCTTTTATCAAGAGTAATCCTGAAATAGCTATTGGAACAGTTGATTACAAAAATAAAAAAACAACTTATAATCAAAATCAAATAATTGAAAACACTTTAAGAGAATTAAACTTTAGAAAACTAAATGGTAATAAAAGATTTGAAACTCAATTACCAGTCTTCAATGCTATTCAAGTATTAAAAAATACAAACCTAAAAACAATAACAAAAAATACAAGAAATAAAATAAACAAATCTAATTCAATTGGTCTTAAATTAATAAAAGGGAAAAGAGAAGATATTGAAATACTATATAAATTCATCCAAAGAAAGAGAGGTAATTCTCTTACCCATTATTATAACTATTACAATGCCTTTTCTAAAGACGATTCAATTGATGTCTTCTTAGTTGAAATAAACTTTGAAGAATGTTTAATTAAACTAAGAGAACGCTTTGAAGAAGAATCTAATAAAAATGAAAAAATAGTTGATATTGTTATGAAGAATCCAACAAAAGAAAACTTAAAAAGAAAACTAGATTCCGATAATGTATTAAATACTATTAAAGATAATATTGCAACTGCAACTAACGAAATTGCAAATCATCGTACTAAATATATTGCAGGTGCCCTAACAATTAAGTATAAAAACAGAGTTAGTATCTTAATAAGTGGTTATGATAAAGAATACAGTCGTTTCTGTCCTAATTATTTTTTACACTATTCATTAATAAAATACTATAAAGATGATTATGATTACATGGATTTAAATGGTATAACTGGTGATTTCTCAAATGATAATCCTTACAAAGGCCTAGATGAATTCAAACTAGGATTTAATCCTTTAACATTTGAATATATTGGTGAATACGACTATATAATTAATGATGGATTATATAAAAGTATGGAACAAAGTGGTCAACTAGCCAAAGAATTTAACAAAGAAGAAAAGAGTATTAAATAATACTCTTTTTATTGTTCATAAATTTCTGCCTTACAAATATTAACACGGTTTTCATAATATTTTAGATGTAATTCATAGATATGCGAATTAATATCTTTTATCTTATTTTGCATCGTTCTACCATATTCTCTTGTTAATATTGCAACTATATATGGATGTTCTGAGAATACAATACCTAAATCATGATAGTTAGGACTATATTCTCCATACTTATGTGCAGCTTGAATACCATACTGTGGTAATGACAATCCATTTTGATCAGCACTTAAGACATAACTCTTAAATTCTTTAGCATACTCATTATCTTGATTTATAAAATCATAGATAGCTTCCCAATAAGCAATACCATCACTTACCGTAATATTACCAAAATTATCGCCACCGGTTAAAGTATACTTTCCGCCTAAGCTTTTACCAAATTCTCTAATCTTACTTTTACCAATGTATCTAACCAACATTTGATAAGCAGTATTATCACTTACTGTAACAGTATATTTTGATAAATCTCTTAACTTAACATAGGTATTTAATTTAACATTTTTCATAGCAGGACTAGCTGACCATTTACTTGAAGCAGTATACTTAATAGCTTTATTTAAATCAACATTTCCTTTAGCAGCTTCTTGATATAAATATAAAACACTAAGTACTTTTACTGAACTAGCAGCATAATATACAGGTTTTTCATTATAACTAAATGTATATCCAAAATCGACATCCTTATAACTAACTGAAGTTCTATACTTTTTAAGATAATTCTTTAAATCGATTTCGGCTTTCTCTATTTCTTCAGTACGATCTCGCTCATCTATTTCTCTAGATAAACATTCTTTATATAAATTTAACAATCTTTCTTCTTCAGATTCTTTTTCATCTTCTTTGTTAACAACTTTCTCGTTATTAACATCTAATTTAACTTTGTTAGTAGATTTATAAAAAACAAATCCTAATAGAATTCCAATAACAAAAGCTAAAATTGCAAAATATCCAAAACTAATCTTTTTCTTCTTTGGTTTTTCTATTGCTGGCTGTTCTTTTTCTTTAACAATTAGTCCAGGAGTAATTTCTATCGGTTCTTCAGGTTTCTCAACTATCTTCTTTGGTACTTGAGGTTTCTTTTGAATCGGTTTTTTTTGTACCTTTTTTTGGATCGGTTTCTTTTTTTGAACCGTTGTCTTTTTAGTTTGTGTTTTTTTAACAGTAGTCTTCTTTACTGTGCCCTTCTTAGCTATAGTCTTTTTTACTGTCGGCTTCTTTGCAACTGTCTTCTTGGTTGTAGTCTTCTTAGTCGTTGGTTTCTTCGTTGTGGTTTTTTTAGTTGTTGTTTTAGGTTTAGCAACAGACGTTGCTTGTTTCTTAGTTGTAGTTTTAGGTTTAGCAACAGACGTTGCTTGTTTCTTGGTTGTAGTTTTTTTAGTTACCGGCTTTTTAGTAGTGGTTGTCTTCTTTGCTGTACTCTTCTTAGTTGTTGTTGTCTTTTTAGCAGAAGCAGTTTTCTTAACTGTCGGTTTCTTAACAGCATTCTTCTTAGTAACTGTTTTTTTTGTTCCAGTTCCTTTTTTAGAAGCAACACTTTTTTTGGTTGTCGGTTTCTTAATTGTAGCTTTTTTTGTAACAGTTTTCTTTGTTGTACCATTATTTTTATCAACACTCTGTTTATTAACTTTTGGCTTATTTACCTTGTTATTTACAGATTTCTTTGTTTTTTTCTTGTTTAAGATCTTATCCATTAATTCATCATTGCTTAATGTTGTTTTCTTACTCTTCACGGATTTCACGGAAGATTTTTTTGTATTATATTTTTTCTTTTTCCCTTCCATAAAATCACCTATTCTAATTATAACTATTTTAAAATACAAAAAAAAGTGAAATATATAATTTCACTCTTTTCATTTACATTAATTATTCAATAATTTCAGTAACAACACCAGCACCAACAGTACGTCCACCTTCACGGATAGAGAACTTAGTACCGTTTTCTAATGCAACTGGAGCGATTAACTCAACAGACATATCAACGTTGTCACCTGGCATAACCATTTCTACACCGTCTGGTAATGTAATAACACCAGTAACGTCAGTTGTACGGAAATAGAATTGTGGTCTGTAGTTTGCGAAGAATGGAGTATGACGTCCGCCTTCTTCTTTACTTAATACGTAAACAGAACCTTT
>JAEEGL016057670.1_pt1 | contig 14315 bp, 5 predicted proteins | sample 9134231 | NCBI WGS metagenome assembly JAEEGL01 (sample SAMN16246548, study PRJNA631951) | gut metagenome | biome: gut microbiome; feature: rumen; material: fiber-attached | host: Bos | place: Iran: Karaj | collected 2018-10 | reverse complement strand
GTAAAGCATCCCGGGCTGAGATGATATCGGGCTCCGGCGCTTATGGTTGACAAGCCGGGGGTAAAAAGATATACTAATACAGCCGTGCAGCCGGGGCGTTAGCGGTGTCCTGTACCTACAATCCGCTTTAGTGGGGGTCATGGCTTTTCTGAGGGCGCATGTTGATGTGGCCGCCCTGTATAAGTAATGTTGAAATCCGGGTCTTGCGCAATGCGTGCCTGTGAACCGTGTCAGGGTGGGAACACAGCAGCACTAAGCAGGAATTCGTGTGTGCCGCGAGGGTGCCTGGGTGGAGTTGGCTGTACAGGTAGCGCATGTTGGCTTAGTTCGAAGAGAGCCGCACGGTTTTTTTTATAGCCATGCTTGGAATACTGTTTATTATTATAAGTATGATAACAGGCAGGCAGCTTTTAGACAGGATCTATCCGGACTACAGACTGCTGGCCAAAAAGAGTTACAGCGGGAAAGAAATTGATCTCCCCGCTGTATTTGTATTGTTACCCTTCTGGTTTTTTTGCGGCACCCTGGTTACGGGCTGGCTCACCTACATAGCAGCCTGTGCAGTGAGCGCGGCCAGTCCCGGCATCCGCCATCCGCTCACTCCCGCAAACATCATATCCCTGACCGTATGTGTGATCATTGATATTATCCTGGAACTGTTAAAGCGCAGGTCAAAGCAGCAGGATACCGTTACGGAGCAAAAGAAAACATCGTTCTTAAGCACTGTTTTGATATTTGCATTCTTCATCATCCTTGCAGTTTTCGTCTGCAGCATGATCTACCGCAGCTTCAGTATCAGCCGGGGCACAGTCCGTGTGGGCTTTTCGGTCTTCAGCGATTTTGCGGTGCATCTGGGCATGATCCGTTCATTTTCCTTCGGAAACAATTTCCCCACGCAGTATTCCCATTTTGCGGGGCAGGATATCCGTTATCATTTTATGTTTGAGTTTCTGGCGGGGAATCTGGAATATCTGGGACTGCCTGTCGATCACGCGCTGAATGTTCCCAGCATCCTTTCCTTTATGGGAATGTCCATGCTGCTCTTTGTATTTGGCACCAAATTGTGCGGCAGCAGTATTGCCGGAGTTATCTCCGTACTGTTGATGGTTTTCCATTCATCTCCCAGTCTTTTCCGTTATCTGGGCAGCATCGCCAAGGGATCTGTCTCAGCAAGGGAGCTGCTGGACCGTAATTACTTTTTTTCCTATACGCCCAAGGAGGACTGGGGACTCTGGAATTTCAAAGTATATCTTAACCAGCGCCATCTGGCCTTTGGCATAGGCGTGGTGCTGATGGTGCTTATCATTTATGCCCCACTGTTTTATGAGGGACTGGTAAAACTTGGGGAGTTAGTGAAGATGGCTTTCCGCCCGAAGCCGGAAAACTTCGTGGAGGAGCCGGAAAGCGCAGAGCCGGAAACTCCGGAAAAGCAGGAAAAATCCGGTAATACCGCCGCAGCAATAGTTGCGGATCATGTTATGGTGGGATCCGCAGCGCGCCCCATATTATGCGGCCTGCTTCTGGGAATGTGTGCATTCTGGAACGGCGCCATGGTAATAGGCGGCCTGTGCGTGCTCTTTGTAATGGCGCTGCTTTCTTCCCACCGGTTGGAGCATCTGCTCACAGCCATCATAGCAGTGACGCTTTCGTCCCTGCAGACATCGGTATTTATACGGGGTGAGGCCTTAAAACCCGCGTACCAGTACGGTTTCATCGCAGATAACCCCACCTTCTGGGGCAGCATAAATTATCTGCTGGCATTGAGCGGAGCGCTGCTGATAGTTGCTGCCGTATATTTTGTTGCGGCAAGGGGGGCGCTGCGCTGGATACTGCTTGCGTTTGCGGCTCCGCTGGTATTTGCTTTCACCATGTCGCTTACTCCGGATATTACAGTGAATCATAAATATGTGATGCTGGCGTTCATACTCATCGGCATACCCGTAGCGGGCCTTATCACATCTTTATTAAAGAGCTGCCATATAACACGCTTCATTGCAGGATTTATCCTGCTTTTGATGCTGACGCTCACCGGTATCTACGAATGCCGGATTGTAAGAAATATCGACAGGGATTACCTGGCTTTTAAAGAAGATGATAAGCTTACCATGTGGATCAGGGAAAACAGTGATTCAAAGGACATCTGGCTTACCGATATGATATCCATCAACGAGGCGGTGATGGGCGGGGCCATGCTCTATTACGGCTGGCCTTATTATGCCTGGAGTGCGGGGTATGATACCGACGGCCGTCAGGCTATAGTCGAAGAGATCTTCATCACGCCGGATAAAGAGCGCCTTAAGGAACTGGTGGAGCAGGAGGGTATAAGCTTTATCATGGTGGATCCCGCCATCAGGGACCAGGAGCATTATGCTTTCAGGGAAGACGTGATCGCAGCGGTATACCCGCTGGTTTATCAGGATGGGGATATAAGTATATATAAAGTAGCAGTAGAATAATAAGATCCTTCGCTTCGCTCAGGATCTTTATGAGGAGGAATACAATGAAAATAAAAGGTTTGATAGCCACGATCATAATATTGGCGGAGCTGGCAGCAGGCTTCATCCTTATGGGCAGCGATATGACGCCCGTTATAAAGTGGTGGCTTATGATGCTGGCGCTTGGGCTTGCAGCCTATCCGCTGTGTGCAAAGCTTTTTTCCTCATATAAGGATAAGGGTTATCTTTTCGGAAAGATACTGGGTGGTCTTTTTCCCGCCTGGCTTTTATGGCTGTTTGCCTCTTTAAGGCTGGTAAGATTCACCACCGGGGCTGTTATTATCTTTACCCTTTTTACCTTCGTTTTCTGGTGGGTCTTAAGCCGTTATGTATTTAAAAAGAATACGGCAGAGCTGTTAAAAGAGATCCCCTTAGATTCCGTAATGGTCCGCGAAGCCATATTTACCGGAGCCTTCCTGCTGTTCTGTTATATCAAATGCTTTAATCCCGACGCTTTCGGTACGGAGCGTATGATGGATTACGGCTTTATGCAGAGCATCTACCGTACGGATTATTTCCCTCCGGAGGATTTCTGGTTTGCCGGTGAGTCCCTGAATTATTACTATTTCGGCCAGTATTTCTGTACTTTCCTGACAAAGCTTTCCGTAAACAGTGTGAGCTACGGATACAATCTGGCGCTTTCGATGTGCTTTGCCCTTTGCCTGGGCTTTGCATATTCGTTGGTATACCAGTTTATGCTGGGACGCAGCGGGGATAAGAGAAAGGCAGCAGTTGCCGGGATCCTTGCAGCCATGGTACTGCCCGGTGCTGCCAGTGTGCATTACCTGATATTCAATTTCCTGGTGCCCTGGGCATGGGATATCCTGGCTATCCAGGGCGAAAAGCCTTCCTACTGGTACGCGGATTCCACCCGCTATATAGGTTATCATCCGGAGACCGATGACCGCACCGCCCATGAATATCCCGCATATTCCTTCCTTCTGGGAGACCTGCATGCCCATGTTATCAACATATTTGTGGTGCTCACTATCCTTGCCATTCTGTATGCATGGATCACGGATAACGAGGAGGAGAGAGAAGGCTCCGTGTTTGCGGTAGAGCTGAAGAAGCCCAGACTGTGGGTGATAGCTTTCCTTACGGGCATCTGCGTGATGGAGAATTTCTGGGATTTCCCCATTTATTTCGTAGTAAGCGGAGCCGTGCTGCTGGCGCTCAATCTGCGCAGGGAGATCAACGGGCTGCGTGTATTCTCAACGACAGTCCTGCAGGGTACCGTTGTGATCCTTACAAGTCTGATAGTCAGCCTTCCCTTCCAGCTCACTTTCAAGGCGATGGCAAACGGCATAGCTTTAGCGGAAAACCATACCCCCATATATCAGCTGGCTATTTTATGGGCTCTGCCCTTAAGCCTGCTTGTGGGTCTGATGGTGGCTGTGATCAAAAACTGCAAGGGCGACAGCGTGGTCCCGGGCGTAAGGAACTGGCTGCGTTCCTTTGATAAGACGGATCTTTATATGATCCTCATCGGCCTCTGCGCCGCAGGCCTGATACTGATACCGGAGATCATTTATATAGAGGATATCTATTCCGGCAGTTTCAAGCGTTTCAACACCATGTTCAAGTTAAGCTATCAGGCTTTTATAATGCTCAACCTGATGATGTGCTATGTAGTGAGCCGTTTTGTGATGAAAGCCGAGACCGCTGCCCAGAAGAAATGGGGCATTATCGCAGGGGTGATCCTGATCCTCTGCTGCGGTTATTTCATTACGGCACTCCGCATGAGCGCAGGGGATATCAAGGACAGGGAGAATTATGAAGGACTCCGTGCAGACGCATATATCGAAGACCAGGTTCCGGCGGACAGCGACGCCATCTACTGGGCGCGGGATAACATACCCTCCGGCAGCGTGGTACTTGAGGCCAACGGCAGCAGTTATACCATATATAACCGTGTATCCGTGATCACCGGTCTGCCCACCGTCCTTGGCTGGCATACCCATGAATGGCTCTGGCATAACGATCTGTCTCCCGTAGAGGACAGGGTGGAGATAGTGCGCCGCATGTATGTGGATGCCGACAGGGCTCTTATGGAGCAGTACGGGGTGGATTACATCTTCGTGGGTTACTGCGAATATGAAAAATATTCCGATCAGGGCATGAACATTGACAATATTCGTGAACTTGGTCAAGTGGTATATTCCTCGCCTGTGCAAGATGACGGAAGATACACCTTTATTGTAAAATTGTGATTTATGTAAACCCTAGATATAGTAGGAATGTAAGCGTTTTCACAACAAGTCCTCAAAAAATGTCGTAATAGTGACGAAATTATATCGTTTCGTGTCAAAACTCTGGTAAAACAGAGTTTTTTTGATTATAATTTTCATTAAATTTGCATGCATTATGGCATGTTAACCATTAACACACACACAGCAGCATGGAAGGGGCAGAAAAATGAGGGTAAATAAACTGATAAAAAGAATTGTATCAGGTGCTATGGCAGGCATAATGCTCGTAAGCACCCTGTCGGTAATGCCCGCTGATAAAGTCAGCGCGGCAGCTCCGGAAAAACAGGATGCAGCGAGTGCAGTCAATTATGCTACGGTTCTGGGAAGAGCAGTTGATTTCGGTGTGGTAGCCGGGGAGTTTTCCCAGGAAGGCCATATGGAAACGACCTATGCGACCAACAAGTTCCGTAATGACAAAAACAGTAATAACGATGTTGATTTCATCACCGGTACTGCACAGTTCCTTATAGGTGATACGACAGTAAACGGATCCACCAATTATATCAGGTTCGGACAGCAGCAGAGCGCATCTAATTTCAATATAGAAGCGACTGCAAACGTGCTGTCCGGTTTTAATATCGTGGCTAACGGAAATACCGTACCTGCCGGCTATTACGGCAAGTTCAGATTTGACGGCACATCTCCCAAGCTGGTGGTAACAAAGAGCAGCAATACGGTTGACAACATAAACAGGATAATAAATAACGTAACCGAGTCAAAAAACGGCTGGTCCGATAAGTTTTCGGAGAAGGCAAAAAGCGGCAGCGGTTATGTATTGAATTACAAGTCCTACATGAAGGACGGCTGGCTTGATGTTACCGGCAGCGAATTTGAAAATAAGGTCATATATATAAATGTTGATAAGGATCTTGCAGATAAGATCGGTGGTACGGCAGAGCTTAAGATAAAGAAAGAAGCATCCACCGTTATCGTATTTAATGTTGAAGACGGTATCTACAATTCAACCGGAAATTATAAGGACGGAACGGCAGCCAATGTCTTCAAGATCGCAAAGACAGTGCTGGTTTATGATGTTGCAAATAATAAAGGTGTTACTTCCGAAAGTGCATCTATGGGTAAATCTAATGATGATATCACCCAGGATGGATATACCTATAAGAATGGAGATCTGGATGCCCAGCTCTGCCAGAAGGTCATTTGGAACGTCAGATCTTCCGGAAAGATAGATCTGCAGACAGCTGCGGGCGTTTTCCTTTTCCCTAACGCAAAGGAAACAGAGATCACCGGATCCAGTGCAGGCTGGATACTTGCAAAGAACCTGGTACGTGTAACCGATGGTGAGTTCCATTATATCTTCCAGAGAGGAAGCCAGGATACTATTGCCGACGGTAACGGACAAATTCACTTTGCAGCAAGAAAGACCTTTACATCCGACTATACTTCCGCAGGTACTCCCACAGAGGATACATCTGTTTATGCAAAGGGCGGAGATTTTAAATTCAACTGGTATGAATCCGACAGCAGTTACAGTTTAAAGAAGCTGGTTGCAACGGTTTCAACCCAGGATACCAGTAAGATACATTTCCCGATGCTTACTTTTAAACCGTCAGACAATAATAAAACATTCTATTATGTCATAACCGAGGTTGATGCAGGAAAAGTAGTAGAAAAGAACGGACAGAAGATCAAGATATCCGACGGACGTATCAATATAGCCGTTAAAGTAAGTTATGACAGCAGCAAAGCATCCTATTCGTACACTGTTACCACCAAGACGATCCTTGGTAACGGTAAAGAATATAAGAACAATAACGAAATCGGTATGTCAGGTGTTGAGTTTTCACTTGGAGCTTTCTTCAATCTTCTGACGACCGAAAATCCTCTTACCGATATGTGGATCAGTAAGGTTGATACCGAAGGCAAAGAGCTTGCCGGTGCAACACTTAAACTGACCGGAACAGATACGAATGGAAATGCCGTAGTATTCGATGCAGACACCATGCTTGAGCTGGGTTCCGGTGCAAAGCACGGAACAAAGAACAGCGGATACCTTGAGTTTGTATCAGGAACCACGCCTACAAAGATAAAGAACCTGCCCGACGGAGAATACAAACTTGTAGAGACCGTTGCTCCCGATGGCTATAAGCTGGCAACAGAGATAACCTTTACCGTAAAGGACGGAAAGGTAGTTGCCAGCGGCACCACTTCCGCCAAGGTCATCAGCGAGGGCAGCGACGGTTTATATAAAGTTACCATGGTTGACGAGGCAGCTCCCAAGACCAATGTAAGCATAAGCAAAAAGAATACCGGAAATGATGAACTTCCCGGCGCAATCCTTAAGCTTACCGGTAAAGATGCAAAGGGAAATGTAATAAGCTTTGATCTTTCCAAAGTAAAGCTAGGCACCGGCGCAAAGATGGATAAGACCACCGGTAAGGCAACAGAGATAATCTACACCACCGGTTCAACAGAGACCCTTATACAGGATCTGCCCGACGGCGAATATACGCTGGAAGAGACCTTTGCTCCCAAGGGCTATAAGGTAGCTACAAAGATCACCTTCACCATCAAGGACGGAAAGGTTACCGCCAGCGGTACCACCGATTCTAAGGTTATCAGTACCAACGGCGACGGATACAGGGTGACCATGATCGATGAGGCTGCTCCCACAGCAAACCTTAAGATAAGCAAGCAGACTGTTGACAGCAAAGAGCTTCCCGGAGCAACCCTCAGCCTTACAGGTAAGGATGCCGAAGGTAAAGATATCGAATTTAATCTTTCCGATGTTGTACTGGGCACAGATGCTGATATGACACAGAAGACCGGAACCGCAAAAGAGATAGTATTTACTTCCGGTTCCACACCTACTTATGTAAAGAATCTTCCCGACGGCAGTTATACTCTTAAAGAAACAAGCGCACCCGAGGGATATGTGGTAGCTACAGAGATCACCTTTACCGTAAAGGAAGGAAAGATCACTGTTACAAGCTCTGATGCAAAGGTACTTTCCAAGGACGGTTCCGACTACAAGATCACCATGGTTGATGAGGCAAAGCCCATCACCGGCAAGGCAGAAGCAACCATTCAGATCGAAAAGACCGTTACCAACAAGACCACCGGAAGCACTGCCGAGCTTTCAAAGGCAGGATACGAATTTACACTTACAGGTACCTCCGCCAACGCAAAGGGTAAGGTTTATAAGGGAACTACCGATGCAGACGGAAAGCTTACCATAAAGATCGATGATTATAAGGAAGCCGGCACCTATGAGTATGTGCTTAAGGAAAGCGAAGGACTTCAGGATGGTATAACTTACGATAAGACTTCATACAAGGTTGTTGTTACCGTAGAAGTTAAGAATTATGCATTTGTAAGTCCCGCAAAAGTGGTCATTACAAAGAGCAGCGATTCATCTGCAGTGACCCAGCCCGTTAAGTTCGAAAACACCTATAAGGCTGCTTCCACCAAAGCAGAGATACCCGCACTGAAGACCTACACCGGTGAGGGCGCAGTACTTAAGGACGGCCAGTTTGGTTTCACTCTTTCAAAGAAGGGCGAGACCGCAGTTCTGGCAAACGCACGTAACAAGGCAGACGGAAGCGTTATCTTCAAGCTTGAGTATGACGAGCCCGGAACCTATGAGTATGTTATCCGCGAGGTTAAGGGCAACGCTCCCGGCGTTACCTATTCCGAATCCGAATTCGAAGTGACCGTTACCGTAACAGATGACGGAAGCGGTACCCTGAAGGCTGTTGTAAGCGGCAGCGCAGCAGAGCGTGAGTTCAAGAACACCTACGAGACCACCACGGTTTCCGAGAATGATGCTAAATTCTCACTTTCACTTAAGAAGGTATTAAGCGGTGACTGGTCAAATGAAAAGGATCTGAAGGCCGGCGATTACAGCTTTGCACTGACCATTCAGGATAAGACTTATTACGAAGCAAACAAGGCAGACGGAACCGTTGAATTTACCGATATAGTAATAAGCGGCGGTGACGGCGAATACAGCTTCACCCTGAAGGAAGTTATACCTGAGCCTAAGGTAAAGGGTATGACCTATGATGAGAAGACTGTTGAAGGTACTGTAAGCGTTAAGGACGGAAAGGCAACCGTAACTGCTCCCACGGGTGAAATAGTATTCACCAACAAGTTCAGCTACCAGCCTACCAGATTCGGCGTATCCGTGAACAAGGTTATCAGTAAGATAGACGGCGAATCACTTGCAGGCGCAGTCATCAAGTTCACAAGGGATGACGGAAACTTCGACATGAGAGACAGCCGCGTTTCTGCAACCCAGGCAGGCGCTACTGCAAAGAATCTGGTAAAGACAAAGAATTACATTTCCTTTACCACCACAGGAGACATCACCGTTATTACCGGTATTGCTTCCGGTGATTATACCATGAGTGAGGTTACAGCTCCCGAAGGTTATCAGAAGGCTGCGGACATAAAGATAAACGTGGATGACGAAGGTAATGTTACGGCAGGCGGAAACATGAAGGGTGCGATAGTGGTAATGATCGACGATCCTTTCCCTGTAACTCCCACACCCGAGCCTACACCTACCGCCGGAGATGTAACACCTACACCCGAGCCTACACCTACCACCGGAGATATAACACCTACACCCGGTGATGATGACGATTCAACACCTACTCCTACAAAGGGCGGAAAGAAGAAAACCACTCCTACACCTACCAATGGAAGTACGCCTACACCCACACCCGGTGGCGGTGACGGAAGCGGCGGACCTACACCTACACCCGGCGGCGGTGATGGAAGCGGTGCACCTACTCCTACACCCGGCTCAAAAGGAAAGCCCAGCCCTACACCTGCAGGTGGCGGCAACGGCGGAAATGGTGGTAATGGTGGTAATGGTGGTAACGGCGGTAACGGCGGAAGAGGAGGCAGACTTGACCGTTCACCCCAGACCGGAGATCACAACACACCCGTAGTATTTGCGGTGGCAGGCCTGATCTCACTGGCATGCCTGGGCGTAGTAACCGTGATAGAGAAAAAGAAAAAAGAAGAAGAGTAAATGATAAGATCCTTCCCGCCCTCAGGATGACATGAAAAAAGTCGTCCTGAGCAAAGCGAAGGATCTTTTTACGGGATAACATATGCATTATTTAATGTTCACCGGTGGAGAGAGCAACGAGCTTTTCGACATCATGTTTTCCGATCTGAATAAAGATGCGCGGGTGACTGTGGAGAGCGGTCTGCCGCAGCATGACCTGAAGGGGCTGTATAAGCTCCATCACGCCCGCAGCTTAAACAGGCGCCGGCCGGCACCCTTCCGTTATGTCTGGGAGAGCAGCAAAATGGAAGCCCTGCTCCGCCGCACTTCCGAAGAGCATAAGGAGCTCTGTCTGATATTCAACAATTTCTCCCTGCCTTATTTTGAGCCTTCACAGATAAAGGCCTGGCAGCGAAGATACGGGGTTAAGCTGGTGCTCTGCTTTATAGACAGACTCAGTTCCTACTTTGCGGCAGAGGCGCGCATGTATGCGGACAATATCCGCTTTGATGCGGTATACAGCTATTACAAAAAAGATGCGCAGAGCGCAGGCTATGACTATTTCGACTGCTATTATTCAAAGCAGGATCTGCCGGAGGGCGGGGATAAAGCCGCCGCATATTTCTGGGGATCCGATACGGGACGGCGCCCCATGGTGGAAGATATATACAAGCGCCTTAACGAGCTGGGCATCTCCTCACGCATGGGCATATGCTATGCACAGGGAGAAGAGCCGCGCCTTGACGGGATCGTATACGATAAGCCAAAGGATTACGCGCAGATTATGAAGGATATTGCCTCCGCGGATGTGCTGCTGGATATAATAGCCGGCGAAGGCGGCGTTTCGCTGCGTTATTACGAAGCTGTAGTGTACGGAAAGAAGCTCATCAGCAATAATCCGGAGATAAAGAATATGCGCTATTATGATCCGGAGCGTATGCTGCTCATAAAAAAAGCGCAGGACATAGATCCCGGCTTTTTTGAAAAGGATATCGATATTAAGCCTTATGACGGAGGTTTTTCTCCGGCCTGCTGGGTAAACGAGCTGGACGCGAGATTCTCATAATAAGCTATTAAAGATTTGATAGTGGCGGGCAGATCCCCGTCACTGTTTTTATATCTGGCGTAACGTGATTTAAGCGTCTTTACGGTCTTTGCGGCCTGCGCCTCCATCCTTCTGATCATCTCGGAATAGATGGGATTGCTGATAAGGTTCCTGCGCGCCTTCAGCGAAAAAGGACAATAGGTGAAGAGTATGCGTCTTGCGGCGCGGTTAAGCCTTGGCAGGCCTTCGGCTTCGAAGCGTACCCATTGTATATAATCCAGCATAAAGACATTTTCATCGCTGTTGCGGCAGGTGCGTATCTGGGAGCGCAGTTTTTCCTTTGCTTCCGTGGATAACATGCTGTTCTTTTTAAAGCCGCTTAAATACTCGCAGTATTCACCCGTAAGAGTGGGATATGAAGGGCTGTTCCAGTGCACGCCGTGGACGCGCTTGCAGATCTGCCATCTGAACTGTGCAGCCAGCCGCAGCTGTATCAGGTTAAGGTCCTCATCGGTAAAGATGGGAAGATACATGCGCGCTGCGGTATCTCTGCGCAGGCCCGTGGTCTCCTGCCATAAGCCGCCGCGGCTGCCTGTCATGGGCAGCAGTATCATATCCGGCATTACTTCTATCAGTATGCTGTCCCTGGGGATATTAAACTCAACATTATGATAGAGCGCCTCTCTGAAGAAGAGGGAGATATCCTTGCCTTTGATGTCTTTCCAGTTATTATCAACCATCTCCGCAGAGATAAAGATCTGCTCCGGGGAACGGACGAAGTTATGCGATGAAAGTACCGGACAGAAAACGGCAGGTTTTCCGCTGCATATCTTCATGGCGGTCTTCATAAAGTTCTGCAGTTCGAAGTGCAGGCGTGACTTGCCGGAATTAAGCAGTGCATGCTCTTCTTCGGGAGAGATCTCTCCTGTCTGCTTAAGGGATTTGAGCCAGCCGGCGTATTCCTGGTCGTATTCGTTACGCGAAGGATCCTTGGTTCCGGAATAGACAGCTCCCAGCCAGTCGAAAAATGTATATACGTTCATTGATGCAAAGCGGTCTGCATCGATATGTTCAATAAGGCGCAGCAGGAAGGCGGTATTCTCCCTGCCTGCCAGATCCTCGTCAACAAAGCCGAAATAAAGGAAGAGACGGACTGCCACAGGCGGTCTTTCACTGCTCTCCAGTACTTTGAGCGCCGCATTCTCGTACAGGTCAAAGAAGATGCGGCTGATGATGCTGCGCAGCTCTCGTACTTCTTCTGATGTGGAATTTTTATCCCGCAGGGCGGTATAACGCTTTATGCTCTCACGGAAGATATTTTCCTCTTTTGGATCGATACGGGTATAGGCCAGTATCTTATCAAGTGAATTAAGCGCTGCGGCAACAGGATCGGGAACTTCCTTTTTAGTGGGAGTCACTTCCTGAACCAGCGGATCCATAGCCTGGTCTGCCGTGGGCATACTTATATCCACATCATTTCTGATCAGGCTGCTGCCTGTGGCGCCGTTGGTATAGCGGGTGCGCAGACGCTCCAGGGCGTCATCGGGCAGAAGCCCCGCCTTGCTTACCAGTTTCTGGTATTCGTCAACTGCAGCGTCTATGCGTTCGGGGATTCCCTTTATGCCGCTACATCTGTTGTGCAGATTAAGATACAGATCGAAAAGATCCGCAGAAGAAAGATAGCGGTCGCGCAGATCGCTGTCATAAGCCCCCAGCTGTTCAAGGAGCCGGCAGATAAGCTGCATATGGCCGGCAGCCTCCAGTATGGCGGCAGTGGTAAGACTGTAGTGGGTGGAATAAAAAGCGCGCTTTGTTTCCGCGGGCATAAGTCCCAGCTGGTCGTAATAATCGCCTATCCAGTCCGGCAGGTCCTCTTCGGGAGCGAAGGGCTCCGTTTCCTCTGCCAGCGGCCAGGGCTGTATCTCCATGCCTGCTTTTTCACAAAGAGCGCGGTAAGTCTTATAACCGTCTTTTATGGTTTTAAGCTGCTTGTTGCAGCGCCTTAAAGTACGTTTGTAATTTCCTAACAGTGAGAGGGCAACGTCTGCGTTGGCGGTGACCAGCACATCGCATTCGGCCAGATTATCCCTGATGATCCTGTCCGCATCACTGTAATTTTCGAAGGGGAAGAGCTCCAGCCGGCAATCCTCTGTCGCCCTGTAGGTAAAAGTATAATTTTCGCCGGGAGATTCAAAGAGTCCCAATATGGCTCCCTTTCCCGCCGTTAACTGTCCTTCCGCCGATAAGATCTCCACGGAGCCCTTTCTTACCAGCTCCAGATGATCCGCCTTATCCGCCGGACTGTGCAGTATTTCCCCCGCTTTTAGTTCTCTGCTCTCCATGTTGTCCCTCCAAAAAGATATATTAACATATCGCAGATCAAATTGCGAGTATAAGGCTGGGCCTCTGATTCCCCAAGCAGGCCCCTGATTCCCAAAGGCGGGGCCTCTCTTGTAACTGTGTCATCCTTAGCTGCCCTGTCATTCCGAGTTGTCCTTGCCATCCTGAACCGCCCTGTCATCCTGAGCGAAGCGAAGGATCTTTCAAACTGGCCCGGCGGCTAACACAAGAGCCCGAATTTACCAATGTGTTAGCCGCACTACCGGAAAACAAAGCCCTAAAACCAGCTGTCCGGCTACCACAACCGTCAAATACAGCCAATGTGTTAGCCGCACTACCGGAAAACGAAGCCCTAAACAGACTGTCCGGCTACCACAAAGGCCCAAAATCACCAATGTGTTAGCCGCCATGTCTGAAGAAGGGTCTGCAAATGAACTATTTGGCTACCACAACCGTCCAAAACCGCCGATGTGTTAGCCGTGAGAGCTGAAAAAAATGCCTAAAACCAGCTGTCCGGCTACCACAAAGGCCCAAAATCACCAATGTGTTAGCCGCCATGTCTGAAGAAGGGTCTGCAAATGAACTATGTGGCTACCACAAAGGCCCAAAACCATCAACGTGTTAGCCACCATGCCGAAAGAAGAGTCCGAAAATGAACTATGTGGCTACCACAAAGGCCCAAATTCATCAATGTATTAGCCGCACGGAAGGAAAAAGAGGCCCCCAACAGACTGTCCGGCTACCACAACCGCCTAAAACCACCTATGTGTTAGCCTCATGCGTTTTCACAACTTCCGCCCCCTCCTGGCGGTAATTTTCAGAGAACTTCGTTATTTTACTGCCCAAAACCAATAATTCACACAACTTCCGCCCCCTCCTGGCGGTAGTTTTCAGAGAACTTCCTTATTTTACTGCCAAAAACCAATAATTCACACAACTTCCGCCATCTCTTGGCGGTAATTTTCAGAGAACTTCGTTATTTTACTGCCAAAAACCAATAATTCACGCAACTTCCGCCCCCTCCTGGCGGTAATTTTCAGAGAACCTCGTTATTTTACCGCCCAAAACCAATAATTCACGCAACTTCCGGCATCTCCTGGCGGTAATTTTCAGAGAACTTCGTTATTTTACCGCCAAAAACCAATAATTCACACAACTTCCGCCATCTCTTGGCGGTAATTTTCAGAGAACTTCGTTATTTTACTGCC